>Ga0209473_1000073_pt1 | contig 58639 bp, 57 predicted proteins | sample GraSoiAngelo_133_FD_185890 | JGI IMG/M metagenome (GOLD analysis project Ga0209473, IMG submission 185890) | Grasslands soil microbial communities from the Angelo Coastal Reserve, California, USA - 14_0929_05_20cm (SPAdes) (version 2) | ecosystem: Environmental > Terrestrial > Soil > Grasslands ...
GTGCGGTTCTCTCAGTACGCCATCGCCTGGTAGGGAATGAGGGACGCGTCGTGTTGACCTCCTTTGCCGACGAAGTGGCCTTGCTCGCCGAACTGCGGGCTCTGGCCGAGGAGGGGCGGCACCGGGAGGTGTTGGAGCGGCTCGAGCGGCTCCCGCCCGAGGTGACCGCCAGCCGGACGCCGTTCGCCCTGCTCGCGGCCGAGGCACACGGGCGACTCGGGGCCCATCGCGAGGCGGGCCGCTGGGCGGCAACCGCCCTCGCCGTTGCCCGCGGGCGGGGGGAACGTCACGCCGAGCTGCGGGCGCGCAACTATCAAGGCGCCATCGCGCTGCAGGGCGGGGAGGTGGATGCTGCTGAGGCGCATTTCGCTGCCGCGCTCGATCTCGCGCGGACCTTGGACGACCCTGCGGCACAGGCTCGATGTTTCAATAACCTTGGCATCATCGCGAATCTGCGCGGCGAGTGGCGCGAGGCGCTCGCCAGCTACCAACTCGCCCTCGCCGCGTACCAGCAGGCGGGGCTGGCCCGCGGCATGGCCGAGACACAGCACAACATCGGCATCAGCCGGCGTGCCCTGGGCGATTACCGCGGGGCGCTCGCCGCGGCCGAGGAGGCGGTGCGGCTGGCGGAGCAGCTGGGGAACGAGGCCCTCTCGGCCCTCGCGCTCGCCGGACGTGCCGACCTCCACCTGGTCCAGGGGGACCTGGAGCTGGCCGCGGCCGAGCTGGCGCGGGCCGGGGCGAGCTACGAGCGGCTGCAACATCCGGTCGGGTTGGCGGAGGTGTGGCGGCTCGAGGCCGGCGTGGCACGGGCGCGGGGCGACGGCTCGGGGGCGGCGGCACGGCTGCGCCGGGCAGCCGAGCTCGCGAGGGGGCAGGGAAGCGCCCACACGCTGGCCGAGATCGAACGCGATCTCGGTGCCGCCCTGGAGGCGATCGGGGATGCCGCCGGAGCGCGCGCCGCCCGCGAGCGGGCGGTGGCGCTGTACCGCGGACTCGGGGCGGCGGCCGCCGCAGCGGAGATCGCGGCCCTCATCAAATAGGAGACCGAGAAAAAAGAAGGCGGCGCATGCCACGCGCCGCCTCCACATCGAGCGTCGAAGCGGATCAGTGTCCGCCGTCCTCGCCTTCGTGCCCGTCGTCCATCCCGTCCTCATCGTTGTCCTGGAAGGCGTGGAACGACCGCATGATATTGTCACGCACCAGGTTCTCGTTCTCGGCGCCCTTGGCCCCCGTCGCCGGATCGACCAGCGTGCCGCCGCTCCGGAACCAGCCGTCCAGGTCGAGCTTGATGGTCACCGAGGCCGGCGTCCCGGCTGTGACCACCGCCGGCGGATCGAACCTCAACTCCTCGCCGACGCTGAGATCGCTCGTGTAGGTGAAATCGGCGCCGTTGAACGTGCCCTTCACCCGGATGCTGATCCCGGCGAAATCGGGATGCGCCTTGAGGAAGTCCTGGTCGGCGGCATCACCGTCGCTGCTCGGTTTGTGAATCTGGAAGTCGAGCGCGTCGAAGGTTCCGGCGGGGACGTCCGCCGTGAATGTTCGCTCGATGCCGCCGAGCGGCAGATCCACCAGGGCTGGCCCCGCCTGTAGCTCATCGCCATGGCCGTTGTCGTCGTCGCAGGCTCCGTCGTCGGACGCCGTGATGCCGGAGGTGCTCATGGCACAACCGGCGGGCTCCGCCGCGTCCGCCCGTTTGAGCTCCACCTTGCGCAGGACGACCTCGACGCTCGAAATGACGAGCGTGTTGGTGCCGTCGGTGAAGGTCTCGGACCCGCCGGCCTGGGCCGCGGCGCTCACCGCGCTCGACAGCGCGAGGCTGACCGGGGCGATGCCGCGAGAACCGGCCCCCTCGGTGCACGCGCCTAGCGCGAGGGTGGTCGCGATCACACAGAATGTGGTCAGATGATTTCGCATCGTGCCTCCAGGGCAAAGTGGAACCAGTCGTTTCGGCCCGAGGTCGCGCATGACTCATGCCCCGCCGGGCGCCGCGCCGGTGAGCTTGGAGTCGCGCTCCGCCGGGGCGCCCCTGGCTCATAACGGCGCACGCTGACTCGTCGCGAGACACGGGGCCCCGCGGCTTGTGCGGGCCGGGGCGGCGTGTATGATGCTCATCGAGGTGCGCGATCCTGCGACAGGAGGAGCTGCTCTGGTGACCGTCGAGGCGGGCGCGGCCGACCGGCCGACACTGGCGTCGAAGATTCGCGGCTGGAAAGACGACGCGACCGGTCTCGAGCAGCGGCTCAAGGATGTCGAGACCATCGCGCGCAGCCTGCGTCGCCGCTGGTGGCTCGTGGGCACGGGACTCGTCCTCGGCTTGATCGGGTGGGCGTTCTGGCCGGTGGCGGTCCGGACGCGCCCCGGCACCATGGTTCTGGTGGCGGGCGGCGGTCTGATTCTCAATGCCCTGCTCGGGATGATCAACGAGCGCGGCTGGTACCGTTGGTGGCTGATTTACGCGCTTGCGCTGCTCGACGTCGTTCTGGTCGCCGTGTTGATCGTCTGGTTCGGCCACGGGGGCTTCGTGGTCGCCTTCCTCATCTCCGTGCTGCCCTACGCCTTCGATCAGGGTCACACCGTCGGGAACTTCCTCGTGCTCACTGCCGCGTTGGCGTACCTGGCCGCGGTGCAGATGCACCACGCGCTGTACGGCGGCGACGCCGCGCTGGCCCCGGGACCGGTGCTCGAAACCGTCACGTTGGTGGTCGTGGCGATGACGTTGAAGGAGATCCCGGCCACGTTGATCCAGCGCATCCGCCGCACGCGCAGCGTCATGGGAGAGGCCGAGCACGGCTTCCTCGCGGTGCGCGCCGCGGCGCAGGAGTCGGACGAGCTGGGGTTCCTCGAGAAGAGCTTCAACAAGATGATCGAGGAGATCGGGGGCACGATCTCGACGGTGCAGCGGGAAGCGGATGAGGTGGCGGCGTTCGCCGAGCAGCTCGCGGCCTCGGCGGAGGAGCTGCACGCGACATCGGAGACGGTGACGCACACGGCGCAACGGCTCGCGGGGGACCTGAGCAAGCAGCGCGACATGGCTGAGGACGCGCGGGGCGAGAGTGACAAGGCGGCGGACCAGGCGGAGGCACTGCGTGTGCGGGCGGAGCTGATGCAGGTGGATGCCGCGCGTCTGGTGTCGGCGGCGGAGCGGGGCCGCGAGCGCGTGGCGCGCGCCAGCCAAACGCTGCGCACGGTGGGCGAGGAAGTACGCGCCACGGCCTCGACCGTGGCCGGCCTGTCCGGCATGTCCGAGCGGATCGGCGTGTTCGCGCAGACGATCGCGCGGATCGCGCGCCAGACCCATCTGCTCGCCCTCAACGCCGCCATCGAGGCGGCGCGGGCCGAGCAGCACGGCGAAGGGTTCGCCGTCGTAGCGGACGAGGTGCGGGCGCTGGCGGCGGAGGCGGGGAAGTCGGCGCGGGAAGTGGCCGAGCTCGTGTCCGAGCTGCAGGCCGGCATCGACGCCGCCGCGCGGGCCATGCAGTCGGGGGAGGTGAAGGTGCGCGACATCGGAGCCGTCGCCGCCGAGGCGGACAGCGCGCTGCAGGAGCTGCACCAGGGCATCGAGCTGGTGGGCGATCTGGTGAACGCCACGGCGGAGGTGTCGCGCAGCCAGGCGCAGCGGCTGGCGCAGCTCGCGCAGTCGCTCCAGCAAGTGGCGGCGATTTCGAGCGCGTCGTCGCAGAGCGCCGACGGGGCGGCGGCCGCGACGCAGGCCGAGATCACCTCGATGGGCGATCTGACCGCGACGTCTCAGCAGCTGGCGCAGCTCGCCGAGCGGCTGCGCGCGAGCATCGCGCGCTTCTCGGTGCTCAGCCGCGAGCCGGCGGCGCCGGAGCGCCCGGTGAGGCGCGCCGCCGCGGACTGATCACCCCGCCCGGGACACGCGAGTCACGTTCGGTCCTTGGTCCCACAGGCCCGCGTTGAGTGGGCAGAACGCGCGCAGGGTGTCCCGGTACGGGGTGATCAGGAGGTCGATGTAACGCTCGAGCGCTACCTCGAAAGGAAAGCGGCGGCGGAACTCGCCGGCGGTGACGCCGAGCATGGCCTTCAGGTGACGCCCCAGGCTCTGGGACGACGAGTAATCGAGCCGGTACGCCACATCGCTCACCGACAGCCCGGGATTGCCGAACAGATACGCCGCGTGCACGAGCCGCATCCCGGCCAGGTACGTTTTCGGGGAGGGCAGGCTCTCCCGGTAGAAGCGCGACATCAGGGTACTCGGACAGATGCGCAGATGACGCGCCAGCCGGCGCACCGTGGTGAGTACCGGCGCGAGCCGCGCGATCGCCTCGAAAAGCGCGCGCACATCGCCGGTCGCGTCGACCAGCGCCGGGACGACGCGGGCCAGGATGCGGGTCGCCACCGGCGACGCCGGGTGACCCACGAGATCGCGCAGGCGCCGCCACCCCGCCGGCTCGGAGCAGTCCACGGCGGAGCGGATTCCGGTGGCGCCCAGCCGTAACAGCGTCTCGGACGCATCGCGATCGTGGCGCGACACGAGGGCCACAGCCGGGATGGCCGGGAACTCGCGCACGAACCGGGCGACGGCCGGCAGCTCGTCGCCCCGGCACACATGGACCGAGAGGACCAGCGCGTCGACCCGCTTCCGCCGGGCGGCACGCAACGCGTCGCGCAGCGATGCGGCGTGGAGCGTCGTGAAGCAGCCGTCGGCGGCGGCGTCGAGGCGGGGCCGCTCGGGGAGCGGCAGGACGGTACACACGGTCACCATGCGGGTACGACGCTAACATGGACGGGTCAACGTCGGGTCAAGCGGGGTCGGGGCGGGGAGTCGCGCGCCCCGACGCCGGCGGCGCCGCCTCAACCCCCGGTCAACGAGCGGCGGTGACGGAGGCGACGGCCGGCGCGCGGCGCCTCGGGCTACTGCTCGCCGGCGCGAGCGTCGCGCTCGGCGCCGCCGGGGCGGCGTGGTTCTTCCGGTTCGCCGGACAGGTGCGGCGCGATCCCGGCGTCGTGTATCGCGATCCGACGACCCTCGACAACCTGCTCAAGCGGGCGAGCGACGCCGAGCGGGCCGGCGACCGGGCCAGCGCGATCGCGACCTACCAATTCGTCGCGGCGGTAGGAACGGGCAAGGAGTGGGCGCCCTACGGTGCCGCGGCGCGAGCGGCCCTCAAGCGCCTAGGAGCCCCTGATACACTTCCAGGTCCCCCGCGCTGAAGCACACGAACCGCACGAGCTCGACCGGTCCCGGCTCGCGCAACGCGCGACGCACGGTTTCCACCGCGACGCCCGCGGCGTACTCGATGGGATACCGATACGCCCCGGTGCTGATGGATGGGAAGGCGACCGACGTGAGCCCGTGCTCGCGGGCGAGCCGCAGGGCGTGCTCATAGCAGCCGCGCAGCAGCTCCGGCTCGCCGCGCCTGCCGCCGCTCCAGACGGGCCCCACGGTGTGGATCACGTAGCGCGCGGGGAGCCCGTAGGCGCCGGTGATCCGCGCCTCCCCCGTCGGGCAACCACCGATCCGGCGGCACGCCTCCAGGAGCTCGGGGCCCGCGGCGCGGTGAATCGCGCCATCCACACCCCCGCCGCCCAACAGCGTGGTGTTGGCGGCGTTGACGATCGCGTCGACCGCCTGTTGGGTGATGTCCCCCTGGACCGCCTCGAGCCTCGGCACGCGGAGGCAATCTAGCGCCCGTCGGCCCGGCCCGTATTGTTAGCTCATCCCGGTGCGTGCGGCGTCGGGGGACGGGATGGGATGCCATGTCGGGACGCGATCTGATCGAACGGGTCCGCAAGGCCCTGCGCGATCGCTACAGCGTGATCGCCGCGGTGGGCCGGGGCGGGAACGCCTGCATCTTCGCGGGTCGGGACACGAGCGGCGCCGACGTGGCCATCAAGGTGCTGCATCCGGAGCTGGCCGTCTCGGTCGCCGCCGACCGCTTCCTGCGGGAAATCCGCTACGCATCGCAGCTCAACCACCCGCACATCGCCCGTCTGATCGACAGCGGCGAGGCGGACTATCTCCTCTGGTACGTCATGCCGTACGTGCCGGGCGACAACCTGCGTCAGGCGCTGCGCCGCGTGCCCCGGCTCCTCGTCCCGGACGTAGCGCGCGTGGCCGTGGAAGTGCTGGACGCGCTCGAGCACGCGCACGCGCACGGGATCGCGCACCGCGACATCAAGCCGGACAACATCGTGCTGTCGCCCGGGGGAGCCGTGCTCGTCGATCTCGGGATCGCGCGCGCGATCGCGAGCTCGGGCGACGATCGCGTGACCCGGAGCGGCTTCGTGGTCGGCACCGAGGAATACATGAGCCCGGAGCAAGCGGAGGGTGCTCCCGACGTGGACGGGCGCACCGACCTCTATTCGCTCGGCGTCGTGCTGTTCGAGTGCCTGGCGGGCCGGCCGCCGTTCTCTTCCGTCAGCGCCGCGGCCGTGCTGGACATGCATCAGCACCAGCCGGCGCCCGACGTGCGCAGCGTCCGACGTGACGTGCCGAAGCCGCTCGCCGCCGTGCTGGCGCGCGCGCTCGTGAAGCCGCGTGACGGGCGCTGGCAACGGGCTCGCGACATGCGCGACGCGCTCGGCCCGTTCGTCACAGCCGGCTGACGCCTGGCACGGGCGCACCGCGCCCGCTACACTGACGGGATGCGACCCGTCGGACTCACCGCCGTGCTCCTCCTGTCCGCCTGCCAACCCCAGGCGCGGCGACTGCTGGTGCTCGACCTCGCCCTCTCGGAGCCCGCGTTGCTGAACGGCACGGTCCAGCCATGGCGTGACGAAGGGTACAACGTCGAATACCGCCGCTTCTATCCGCACCTGGTGCGTGCCGATCTCGATCGCTATCGCGTGCTCCTGTTCCTGCTCGGTCGCGAACCCGAGGCGCCCTCCGACGCTCTCACGGCCGGCGACCTCGCGCTGCTCACCGAGTGGGTGCTGCGCGGCGGCGTGGCCGTGCTGGGCTATGATGCCGACGGCGAGGGCTACCTCGACCGCTGGACGACCAACCGCTGGCTCGAGTTCCTCGGGACGGGCATCGCGATCGGCGACCGCCTGCTGGAGGACACGACCGCCCGAGCCCTGACGACCACCGGGCGGCCGCAGCCCTGGGCGGAAGCGCGTACCGTCGGCGACGAGCCGCTCGGCTCGCCGCTCGGCGAGGTGTACGAGTCGTTCCCGCTCGACCGGAACAACGTGGTCTCGGTGCGCGATCATACGGCGCTCCTCGCGGTGACGTCGCTCCACGCCTTCGTGCGCGCGCCGCGCCCCCCGCGCACCGCTTCGCCTCGCGGGGCCGCGGGCGTCGTGGCGGCGGCGCGCGTCGGCGACGGGCTGGTGCTCGTCATCAGCCGGCATGCGCTCGGGGCCCTCGGCCCCCAGTTCCGCCCGACCACCGCCCCGCTCCAGCTGCCCGACGCCCTGGAGCGAACCCGGGGGTTCCTCACCGCGCTGGCGCGCTGGACGCGCCGGCCCGCGGAGTGGGCGCACGTCCCCCCCGCGGTGCGCGGCGTGCCGGTAGCGCTGCAGCAGGCGCCCATTCCGGTGGAGCTGGTCCCCCCGCCGCTCGTGCCGCCCGTCGGAGTGGACACGGTCGCGCTGCCGCTCGTCCCCGATTCCAAGCTCGACCGCGCGACCAGCGTCCCCGAATGGCTGCGGCAGCAGGGGATGCGCGTCCTCTGGGCGCCGCTCCTTCCCGCGCGCGACGGGCGCCACGCCGTGCGGCCGGCCGCCTCGCTCGATTCGCTCGTCACGCTGCTCGACGTCGGCGGCTTCAATCTCCTGGGAGGTGATGCCGACCCGGCGGGCGCGGACTCGGTGCACGCGCGCTGGGAGGAGCGGGACGCCGTGCGGCGGGCCTGGACGGCCGCGGTGGGCCGGCTCGAGCCGACCAGCGTCGCCTGGATTCCCGTGCTCGACTACGCGCACGCACGCCGCAATCCCGCCGACTCGTCACGCGGGGCACGGGGCGAGGGCCTCCCCGTGCCGTGCGCCCTCGATTCGGCGTTGTGGGCCGAGGGACTCGCCGGCGCCTACGCCGCGCTCGGCCGGCTGGCCGCAGAGCAGCGTACGCTGGTCATCGGGCTCGGGTTGGACATCGACGGTCCGCACGGCTACTCGATGGGCCAGGAGTTCTGCGACGCCGCGTGGCGGCGCGGCATCGCCGCGTTGGGCGATCGGGCGAGGCTGGACTCGCTGCCGGCCGGAGCCCGCTACGCGGCCCTGCGGGACGCCGGACTGCTGTCGCGCTACTATCGCGCCCTCGAGGACGAAGTGACGGCGCGCGCCGCAGCCTTGCGCGACCGGATCCTGAAGGAGCGGCGGGATGTCTATTTCGCGTTCCGGCTGCCCCAGCCTCCGGCCGACTGGTTTACGCTGGGACTGATGCGCGGCTTCGGCCTGCCGGACCGGCCGCTGCTCCTGTTCACGCCGGAGTTGCGCACGCGCCAACTCCTGTCGCTGTACCGCGCCGGCGGCCTCAACCTCGCGCACGCCATGGCCCTGCCGCCGGCCTCGCTGGCCGCCCGCGACTGGACCAGCCTCAAGCGCCTGGTGTTCGAGGAAAACGACGGTTTCTGGCTCGCCGCCGACGAGGCGCCTGGCCTCGGAAAGCGCGTGTCGCTCGACAGCTTGGGCCGCCTGCTGCGGCGGCTGGCGCGCTAGCCTTGCCCCGACCCTTCCAGAGCCCGTAGCTTTGATACCGGGTGGCGGTAGGGCGTGATGGTCGCGGCATGCCGGTTGGAGTGGCGTGCCGAGGAAAGTCCGAGCTCCACAGGGCAGGCTGCCAGGTAACGCCTGGGCGCCGTGAGGCGACGGAAAGGGCCACAGAGAACAGACCGCCCTTGATTCCAAGGGTAAGGGTGAAACGGTGGGGTAAGAGCCCACCGCGCGCCTGGCAACAGGCGTGGCACGGTAACCCCCAGTCGGAGCAAGGCCAAGTAAGCAGCGAGACCCGGCCCGGGTCGCTTGAGCTGCGGGTAGGCCGCGTGAGGTGGCTGGCGACAGCCACCCCAGAGAGATGACCATCTGCCCCGCTACGGCGGGCAAACAGAACTCGGCTTATGGCCCTACCGCCCTCCTCCCTATGAGTTCGCCCTCATGAGTTCGCCCTCATGAGTTCGCCCTCGAAGCCCTACCCGGCACAATGGGAGCAAAACGCGGATCTGCGGGTGTTTCGCACCACGGCTGAGGAGTGGGAGAAGCTCATCGGCTGGCGCGCCGACATGCGCAAGCGCGGCTGGAAGCTGTTGCGCGTGGCGAGCGAGGGCAGCGAGATGGTCGCCGTGTTCGGCCGCACCAAGGGCGAGCGGGCCTCACCATGACGCCTCGGGTGTTCCTCGTGGTGACGGCGCTCGGCAGCGCCTGCGCTTCGACCAAGGTGGGAACGACGGCCGCCACGACCCCGACGGCGCCGGCCCAGCCCGCGTCGACGCCCACTACACCCCCGCTGCCCCCAGTCGCGTCGCCATCGCTCGGCGTGCACTACGGGCCGGGCGCCCTCCGGTATCTCGTGCACCGGCAGCTCCACATCCAGCAGACCCTGGGCGACCACGTGCAGGCGCAGAACCTCGGCGCCCGCATCTTCGTCACGATGGCGATCACCGGCCCCACGGACAGCCTCGGGTACCCGACGACCTTCAGCGTCGACTCGATCGTCGCCGATTCGGGCACCCCCGCGCCCATCGCCGACAACATGGTCAAGGTGCGCAAGCTGGTGTTCGCCGGCCGGGTGGCGCGGCGCGGCGAGTTCGTGAACGCCGTGCCGTCCGACAGCGCGCTGGCCCAGTCCGTGGCCCAGCTGCTCGGCAACTTCCGGGACTTCCTGCCGCGTCTCCCGGCGGACGGGGCCAAGCCCGGTGCGGCGTGGACGGATACGGTGGAGACCACGCAAAAGGGCGCGGACGCCACGAGCTCCCGGCGCGCGACCATTCAAGCGACCGCGACGACGTGGCAGGGCGGCGCCGGCGGGCCCGGTCTGCGCGTGGAGTCGAGCCAGACCTATCACGTCACGGGGAGCGGAAAGAACGCGGGCCAACCCTACGAGCTCTCGGGCGAGGGGACCGCCAGTGGGACCGCCTTCCTCGCCGCCGACGGCCGCTACATGGCCGGCGAGGTACGCGATTCGACGGCCCTGACCATCCGCCTGCCGGTGCAGGGCGTCTCGGTGCCCGTGGTCCAAGTCACGCACACCGCGGTCTCGGTGCTGCCGTAGTGGGCGGACAGCCGGACCGGCGGACCCTCGGACTGTGGCTCCTGTCGCTGGCGCTGCCCGCCGTCGCCGGGGCCCAGGTGGTGCCGAATCGCACCACGCTCTATCTGTACCCGAGCGACGTGACCGATGCGCGCGCGGTGTGGGTGAACCCTGCCGGGTCCGGTCGCTTCGAGGAGGCGTCGCTCCATCTCGACCTCATGGTGGCGCAGCCCGGGGCGGCCGGGCGGCTGCGACAGCTCACGCTCGGCCTGAGTTCCCGCGGGTTGTCGTTCGGATATCAGCGCGATGTGTTCGACGCCGGGGGGCGGGGCCACACGTATCGCATCGGCTACGCCGCGGGACGCGCCGGCCTCGCGGCGGGCGTGGCGGCCGCGCTGTACCGGGGCGGCGGCGCGTCGACGAGCGGCTGGGATCTCGGTGTCCTGTACCAGTGGAGGCCCGCTCTGTCCGTGGGCGGGGTGATCGCGAACGTGGGGCGCCCCACCGTACGGGGCACGACGCTCCCCGTCACCTACGTGCCCAGCGCGACGCTGCAGCTATGGGATGCGCGCGCGGCGCTCTCGGCCGACGGCCGGTTCACGTCGGCGGGCGTGCTCGGGTACGCGTTCGGCCTGCGGGCCACGCTGGGGGCAGCGACCCGGGTCCCCGTCGGAGTGCTGGCCCGCCTCGACACCGACCGCACCCTGGCGCGCGCCGGACTGACGTTCGGGGTGTCGTTCGGCGCGCAAGACGCTGCCGGCCTCGTGGCCACGGCGCCCGGCGACGCCGGCGGCATCGACGGCCTCGACCTGTACGGCGTCTCCACCCGCCGCTTCGCCCGCGCCCGCAGAGTCAGGGACTGACTCGGAGCTGCCGCAGGCGTGCTGTCATCGCGTACACCTGTCTGATCGAAAGGCTGCGGAACACCGTATCCTCGCGCTCCCGCGGCACGCTGAGGATCATCCGCAACGTGAGCCCGCCGCGCAGGTTCAGCGGCCAGCGCGCGCGCACGCTGTCCCGAGGGTACACGCGCGCGCCGTGCGGGGTGACGACGCTCACCACCCGGCGCGCCACGAGCAGCACGGTCGTATCCTCGGCGCCGCGCGGTGCGAACACGTAGAGCGGCACGTCGCCCAGCGGCAGCGCGCGCTGGCGCCGCAGCGCCTGTATCACGCTGTCGGGCACCGGCGCGCTCACGGAAAGGCGAGGCCCGCGCGAAAGCAGGGCGAACGCCACCAGCCCCACGGCGGCCAGCACGCCCAGAGCGACGAGCGCGCGGACCATTCCCACGGCGAGGCCGCGTCGCGTGTGCAGGCCGTCGCGCGCGGCGCCGGGCAAGGCGTCGACCAGCGCCCGGCTCACATCCTCGGCCGTCTGATAGCGGTCGGCGGGATCTTTCGCAAGCATCCGCTCGATCACGGCGGCGAGGGCCGCCGGCACCTCGCCGCGCAGCTGGCGGATCGGCACCGGGTCGACCGTGGCCTGCTTCATGAGCACCGACTGGGCCGATTCACCCTCGAACGGCGGCGTGCCGGCCAGCATCTGGTACAACACGACGCCGAGGGCATAGATGTCCGAGCGTCCGTCCACACGCTCGCCCGTCGCCTGCTCGGGGCTCATGTAGTGCGGCGTCCCGACCACCATGCCCTCGGTCGTGAGCTGACTGACCGAGGCTTCCTGCGCGGCCTTGGCGATGCCGAAGTCGGTGACGAGCACGTGACCGGAGGCGTCGAGCAGAACGTTGTCGGGCTTCACGTCGCGGTGCACGATGCCCCGGCCGTGCGCGTAGCCGAGCGCGTCCGCGACCTGGCGCGCGATGCGGGTCGCGTCGACCACGGAGAGGCGCTGATCCCGCTCGAGCAGCTGCCGCACAGACGGGCCGTCGACGCAGCGCATGACGATGTAGAGGACTTCGTTCTTGTAGCCGCCGACCTTGTAGATCGGCACGATGTGCGGGTGCTCGAGCTGCCCACTGGTGCGCGCCTCGCGCACGAAGCGCTCCGCCAGCCCGGGCGACGGCGTCAGGCCAAGGTCGAGCACCTTCACCGCGACGTCGCGGTCCTGCGACTTGTCGCGCACGCGGAACACCGCGGCGAAGCCGCCTTCGCCCAGCAGATCGCCGACGGTAAATTGCTTGCCGAGCGCTTTTTGGAGGCGGCGACGCAGCGTGGCGAGATCGAGCGACATGGCGGACGCGAAACCTAGGAACGCACGTCGCTGGGCGCTAGGGACCGCCGGCGTGGCCCTGGCGTGGCTCGTCGGCGTGTGGCCCCCGCCGCTGTGGTGGCGCGATCATTGGCCCCGGGTGACGGCGATGATGCGGGATCGGTCCCCCGCCACGGCGTGGCGTCCCACGCCCCTGAAAGACATCGCGCCCGTGCTCCAGCGCATGGTGATCATCGGCGAGGATTCGCGCTTCCGGACTCATCACGGCATCGACGTCAGCGAGATCGCCGACGCGCTCCGGTCGTGGCGGCAGCGCGACAGGCTGCGGGGCGCGAGCACGATCACCCAGCAGCTCGCGAAGAACCTCTACCTCTCGTCGTCGCGCAATCCCCTCCGGAAAGTGAAGGAGGCCGTCACCGCCCTGCGACTCGAGCTGGCGCTGTCGAAGGACCGGATCCTCGAGCTGTACCTGAACGTGGCCGAGTGGGGACCGGGGATCTGGGGAGTAGACGCGGCCAGCCGCGCCTACTTCGGGGTGCCGGCGTCGCGGCTCAGCGAAGAGGAGGCAGCCGAATTGGCGGCGACGCTGCCGCATCCCCGCACATCCAACCCGACGTTGCGCCCGGAGCGCACGCTCGAGCGGCGCAACCTGATCCTCGCGAGGTACCACGGGGTGGACGTGTACATTCCACCGGAAGAGGAAACAGACTCGCTCCTGATGGCCGTGTCGGCGCCTGTGATCCCGCCTGCGCTCGATTCGCTGGAGATCGCCGTCCCCCTTTCGGGGGACAGCACGCAGGACAGTCTCACAGCTAGACGCACAGACGCACAAACGACTAGACGCACAGACGCAACAGACGCACAGAGGAGAACAGCGGACAGTACCCGGGACAGCACGCCCTGATCACCGTCACCTGTTCACCCCTGTGCGTCTGTGCGTCTAGTAGTGTAGTTCCCCGCTTTAGTCCACCAACCGCAGCGGCATCACCAGCGCCATATAGCTCGCCGGATCGTCCCATCCCACCGGCTCCACCGTGGCCGCGCGCTCGGGCGCCTTGAAGGTGATCCGCACTTCGTCGGTCGGCATGTACTTGAGAATCTCGAGCAGGTAGGTCGCGTTGAATCCGATCTCGAGCGGCTCGCCCTCGTACGTCACGGCGAGCTCGTCCTGCGCCTCGCCCAGGTCGGGCGTCTGCACCGAGAACTTGACGGCCCCGCCGGAGAACGCGAGCCGGATGCGGTGCGTCTGGTCGCTCGCGACGACGCTCATGCGGCGCAGCGCGGCCGCCATGGCCGCCTTGTCCACGGTGGCGACCTTGTCGTTCTCGCGCGGGATCACCTGCTCGTAGTTCGGATACGGTCCTTCGATCAGGCGCGAGAACACCAGCGTGCCGCCCGCGCGGAACCCAATGTGGTTGTCGCTGCGGGCGATCTCCAGTGCCTCGTCGGCGGCGAACAGGCGGCGGATCTGCTCCAGCGCCTTGGGGGGAACGATCAGGTCCGCCGTCGATCCGCCCTTGGCCGGCACGTCCATCTTGGCGAGGCGGTGCCCGTTGGTCGCCACCATGCGCATGTGGTCGGGCCGCAGCTCCCACAGCACGCCGTTCAAGATCGGGCGGCTTTCTTCCGTGGACGCGGCAAAGGCGACATGACCCACCAGCTTGTGCACCACACCCGCCGCCGCTTTCCACGCGCCGTCGAACTTGACGGCGGGAAACGAGGGGAACTCCTCGCGCGGCAGGCCCAGCAGCTTGAACTTGGACCGACCGCACTCGATTCCCACTCGCGATTCGCCGGCCGCGGTGATGCGAACCGGACCGGAGGGCAGCTCGCGGGCGATGTCCACCAGCTTCTTGGCGGGGAGCGTCACCGCACCCTCGGCGTCCACCTCCGCCGGCACCGTGGTGGTGACGGCGATGTCGAGATCGGTGCCCGATAGACGCAGTCCCTGCTTGGTGACCTCCACCAGGACGTTCGCCAGGACGGGCAGCGTGGTCTTCGCGGGGATCGCCGCGGCCACCGCGCTCAGGCCTTCCTGCAGCTGTTCTCGAGTGATCGTGAACTTCATCCGCTCCGCCGCCTTGCCCAGTGTGGAGATTGTGAACGTAGAATCTACTACCAATACCTTATAGAACTACATAGTAGTAGTAGTAGGGTACGGGGAAATGTTGGTGATTGGGGCTAACACACGCGGTGTGCAGCGTGCCGCCCGTTCGCCGCGCTGTGGGTGTGCTGTTGGGAGTGTTGGCAATCCGGCCCCTTTTCCCACGGCGCCGCCGCGCGTCCACACCGGCCCACATATCCCTGCCCACATGTTGGCTAGAGTGCGGACAACTCTTGGCGCGCCATTTCGACGCGCTCCTTGAACGTCCGGTCGCGCACCATCTGCCGCTCCACCTTGTCGACGGAGTGAATCACCGTCGAGTGATCCCGCCCTCCGAACGCCTGCCCGATTTCGACGAGCTGCATGGCCAGCATGTTACGGGCGAGGTACATCGCCACCTGACGCGGAATGGTGAGGGTCTTGGTCCGCGCCTTGGACCGCAGGCCCTCCGGCGTGACGCCCCAGCGGCGCGCCACGACCTCCTGCACGCGATCGATGCTCGGCGTCGCCTGGCCGGCGTAGCCCCCTGCCTCATCGCCCTGGCGGATCTTGTCGGACAGCGCCTCGCGCGCGAGCTCGATCGTGACCTCGCGATTCTTGAGCGACGCGAACAAGAGCAGCTTGATGATGCAGCCTTCCAGCTCCCGCACGCTCGAGCGGATGTGCTCCGCGATGAAGCGCAGCACGTCGTCGGGAATGGTGAGCTCGAGGTGATCCTGCTCCGCCTTCTTGCGCAGAATGGCGATGCGGTGCTCGAGATCGGGGTGCCCGATGTCGGCCACGAGCCCCCACTCGAACCGCGAGATCAGCCGGTCCTCGAGGCCCGGGATCTCCTTGGGCGGGCGGTCCGAGGTGAGCACGATCTGCTTGTGCCCTTCGAACAGCGCGTTGAACGTGTGGAAGAACTCTTCCTGCGTCATTTCCTTGCCCTCGAGGAAATGCACGTCGTCGACGAGGAAGAGGTCCACATCGTTGCGGTAACGACGCCGGAACTCGGACATCGTGCGGGCGTGAATCGACTCGATGACTTCGTTGATGAACTGCTCGGCCCCGAAATAGTGGACCCGCGTCCCGGGGTACTTGGTCAGCACGGCGTGGGCTACGGCCTGCATCAAGTGCGTCTTGCCGAGGCCGGTGGCGCCGTAGATGAAGAGCGGGTTGTACGTCTTGCCGGGCGCTTCGGCGACGGCATGCGCGGCCGCGGCCGCCAGCTCGTTCGACTTGCCGATGACGAACGTCTGGAACGTGTAGCGCTCGTTGAGCGGCGTCGTGGGGACGCCGGTCTTGTCGAGCGCGACCGCCTCGCGTGGCGCCACGAAAAAATCCATCTGCGGGCGCTGCTGACGATCCTCCTGCACGCGGAATACGACCGCCGTCGGGCGGCCGAACACGCGCTCCGCGGCGCGCGCCAGCACGCCGGCGTGCTTGGACTCGTTCCACTCGACCGCGAACTGATCGGGGGCCCCGACGATCAACCGACCGTCGTCCAGCGCGATCGGCTCCGCTGGCTCGAGCCACGTTCGCACGGTGGCGTCGGGGAGTTCCCGCCGTGCTTCGTCGAGGAGGCGTTTCCAGGCTTCTTTAGTAGACTGCTCCATCCGCGATTGACGAAAGGTGGGACGTCCTGCAAGGGCGGCCCGAAACTACGGCTCGCATGTGGAAAAGTCAACCTTGACCGCCGCGCTCGCGAGAGTGTACTTTCCCCGCCTCACGAGAGGAATGTATGGGTCCGACGTATCGCCCGCGCAATCGGCGGCGCATCAACAAACATGGATTCCGCGCGCGGATGAAAGATGTGTGGGGCCGCGCGGTCCTGTCCCGCCGGCGGAAGAAGGGGCGCAAGCGCCTCACGGTCCGCCTGCCCTCCAAGCACCGGAGTCGCTAACGGGAGAGCGGTACCCGCGTCGCGTGCGTCTGGCGCGCGGCTCGGAGCTCACTGCCTGCTGGGAAGAGGGTCGCCGCTTGCGCACCTCCCATCTCGACCTGGCGTGGCGTCCCAATCCGATGGGTCACCCGCGCCTGGCCGTCGTCGTTCCCCGGTTTCAGTTCACCGCCGTCGCCCGCAACCGACTGCGCCGTCGCGTGAAGGAGATTCTACGGCGCGACGCGCTCCCCTCGCTTCCGGCAGTCGATCTCGTCGTGCGCCCGAAGCGGACCGCTTACGCGGTCTCGTTTGCGACGCTGCGCGCCGAGCTGGCGGACCTGGTGAGCCGGGTTTCATGAGCGTAGGTCGCTGGCCGCGGCGCGCGGTGCTGGCGCTGATTCGCCTCTATCAGTTGACGCTGGCGCACCTGGTATTCACGCAGTGCCGCTTCGAACCCTCCTGCTCGCGCTACACGTACGAAGCGGTGGAGCGTTATGGCGTGGCGCGGGGCGCATGGCTCGGCGCGCGGCGCATCCTGCGGTGCCACCCGCTGCACCCCGGCGGCTACGATCCGGTGCCATAATGGAAAAACGCATCATTCTGGCCATTTTCCTGATGCTCATCGTGGCAGTGTTGCCGAGCATCCTGTTTCCGACCAAAAAGCCCGTCAGCCGGACGGGCGGAGCGGTCGGGGACACCGGAGCGGGCAGCCCACCGGCCGCGCCCGCCGCCGAGTCTCTGTCCGCCCGTCCGCCCGTCCGCCCGTCCGGCCCCGTTTCGGCCCCCGCCGAAACCGTCTGGGTCACCTCGCCCACCTATCGGCTGGGCTTCAGCACCCGGGGTGCGTCCCTCGTCAGCGCGGAGCTCCTGGGAAACCGCTCGTTCGCGGCCGCGGACTCGGGGCGTCCCGTGCAGCTCGTGCCGGCGGACCGCCCGTGGCTGCGGTACGCCCTGACCGCCGGCGGCGACACCGTCGTGCTCGCCGACTGGACCTTCACGCCGGGCGCCACCCGCGTGCGGCTGGGGGAGGGCCGCGACAGCGCGCTCCTGAGCTTCACGGCCCAGCGGGGCGGTGCGAGAATCGAGCTGGAGTACCGCTTTGCGGCCGCGGACTATCGGTTCGCAGTGCGGGGCCGCTTCGGCGGCTTTGGTTCGGGCGGCGCCACCCTGCTGGTGGGCCTGGGAGACGGGCTTCGCTCGGTGGAGGCGGACTCGATGGACGATTTCCGCCACTACGCGGTCGTCACCAAGGCGGCGAAGACGCAGAGCACCGACTTCCAGGCGCTCAAACCGGGTGAGCGCAAGATCCTGGACGGACCGTTCGAGTGGGCGGGCGTGAAGTCCAAGTACTTCTTCCTGGCCGCACTCGCGTTCGAGGAGAACCAGCCGCGCTTCGGCGCCGCGATCGTGGAGGGCGGGCCGCGCACCGTGACGGCCTCGTCGCTGCTCGGTCGCTCGGCCGTGGCCACGCGGGCGGCGGTCACGCTCACCCTGCCGGTGCCGCCGGCGGGCGATTTCCGCTACCAGCTGTATGCCGGCCCGCTGGAGCATCGCCGCCTGGCTCAGCTCGATCACGACCTGGACGACGCCAATCCCTACGGCGGGTTCTTGCGGCCGATCATCCAGCCCGTCTCGGCGCTGGTGGTCAACATCCTGATCTGGATGCACGACCGGCTCAAGCTCGCCTACGGCTGGGTGCTGATCATCTTCGGCGTCCTGGTACGCGGCCTGCTGTGGCCCTTGAACCAGAAGGCGATGGAATCGAGCATCCGGATGCAGGCGGTCGCACCGCTCCTGAAACAGGTCCAGGATCGTTACAAGAACGAACCCGAGCGGCTGCAACGCGAGATGATGAAGCTCTACAAGGAGCACAACGTCAACCCGTTCGGCGGCTGCCTCCCGATGCTCTTGCCGATGCCCGTGCTGTTCGCCCTGTTCTTCGTGTTCGCGAACACGATCGAGTTCCGGGGCGTCCCGTTCCTGTGGCTGCCCGACCTGGCCCGCTCTGACCCGTATTACATCATTCCGATCGTCATGGGGCTGTCGATGTTCGTGCTGTCCAAGGTCGGCCAGATCGGCGTGCCGCCGAATCCCCAGGCGAAGACCATGCTCTACTTCATGCCGGCGTTCATGACCCTGTTGTTCCTCCGCTTCGCCTCGGGGCTGAACCTCTATTATGCGGTGAGCAACATCTTCAGCATCCCGCAGCAGTACATGATCGCGCAGCGCCGCCTGCGGGAGCAGGGGAAGAAAACCTAGGGGCTCGGGGCTAGGGACTAGGGGTTAGGAGCAAAGCCCGTGCTGTCTGATCCCATTGTGGCGCTCGCGACGCCGCCCGGTCGCTCTGCCATCGCGTTGATCCGGCTCTCGGGGAAGGGTGCATTCGAGGTCGCGGCGCGCGTGCTGCGTCCCTTCCGGTCCGATCCGCCCCGGGTGGTGCGCCGGGTCCGCGTGGTGCATCCCGTCACGGGAGAGGTCGTGGACGACGCGCTGGCCACCTGCTTTCCCGCGCCCCGCTCCTACACCGGAGACGATCTGCTCGAGCTGTCCACGCACGGCGGCCTGCTGGTGCCGGCGGCCGCCGTCGCGGCGCTCGTCGCCGCGGGGGCCCGCCCGGCGGCGCCGGGGGAGTTCAGCCGCCGTGCCGTCCTCAACGGCAAGATCGACCTGCTGCAGGCGGAGGCGACGGCCGACCTGATCGATGCCGGCTCGCCCGCCCAGGCACGGCGCGCGCTGCAGCAGCTCGACCGCGGGTTGTCCCGGCGCCTCGAGCAGCTCCGGACCGAGCTGATCGAGCTCGAGGCCCTGCTCGCCTACGAGATCGATTTTCCCGAGGAGGACGAAGGTCCGGTGACGCCGGAGCGGGTCGAGCGCGCGTGGGGCGCGGCGCGCCAGCGGATCGCGCACCTCATCGCCACGGCCCCCGAGGGGGAGCGGCTGCACGAAGGGGCGCTGCTCGTCATCGCCGGCCGTCCCAACGCCGGTAAGTCATCGCTGTTCAACGCGCTGCTCGGCCGCGAGCGCGCCATCGTGACCGAGGTCCCGGGCACGACGCGGGACGCGATCGAGGCGTACGCGGTGCTCGAAGGGTTTCCGTTCCGACTCGTCGATACCGCCGGACTGCGGGAGAGCGACGATCGCGTCGAGCGCATGGGGATCGACGTCGCGCGACGTTATCTCGACGCTGCGGACCTGATCCTGTTCTGCGAGGACGCGGGGGACCTGGGACGGGGGACGGGGGACGGGGCTGATCGCGCTGCGTTCCTCGCCGCGTGTCGCGCCCCGGTGGTGGCCGTGCGGTCGAAGGCGGACCTCCTACCCGTCCCGCGTCCCTCGTCCCCCGCCCCCGTCGTTTCGGCCGTGACCGGCGAGGGTCTCGCGGATCTCCGTCGCAAGCTCGCCGAGGTCGCCTACGGCCGCCTGCTCGCGCTGGGCGACGTGGAGCCGGTCGTCACGCGAGCACGCCACCGCGAGGCGCTGCAGCGCGCGCTCGCGGAAGTCGAGGCGTTTCAAATTGCGCGGCACGGCGGCGTGGACGCCGCCGCGGCCGCGACCCATCTGCGCGCCGCGGTCGGGGCGTTGGACGACTTGATCGGCGTGGTGACGCCCGACGATGTGCTCGATCGCGTATTCGCGAGCTTCTGCGTGGGGAAGTAACTTTCCCGTCCCCCTTTTTCTGGCGAGGCGTCCCGTGTCGCTTGTTCGTTCGGCTTCCCGATTCGCCGTCCTCGGAGCGTTGGCGGCGAGCGCCTGTCTCAACGACTCGCGCATGCCTTTCGCGCCGGCGGCGCGCCCCGCGCCGCGGCTCTCCGCGATGACCGTGAGCACCGCCGCGACGGGCGGTGCCGGCACCGGCCGGCACATCGTGTCGTTCTCGGGTGCAGTCCCGGCGGATTTCGGGGCGCGGGTGACCGCGCTGGGCGGGACCGTGCTGTGGGTATCGCCCGGCAGCGGGCTCGCCGCGGTGAGCGGCCTCAAGGGATCCGGGCCGGCGACACTCGCCGGTGGTCGGGGGATCCAGGCAGTGGACGCGGACGTCGGGATCGCCCTCGACGTGCCCCAGTTGTCCGCGCCCGACGCGGCCGCAGATGGGGGCGTGGCGAGCAACGCCAATCCGGCCGGTGCGGTGCGCTTCGCCCGCCAATGGAACATGCGCGCCGTGCAAGCCGATGTTGCCTGGGCGCACGGCGCCCTGGGCTCCTCCGGCGTGTCGATCTTCATGCTGGACTCGGGGATCGACTACCTGCACGCCGATCTGTTGGGACGCGTGGACCTGAATCGCTCCGTCGACCTGCTCGGCACGTTCCTGGCCCAGGCCGTGGTGAACAAGGACACCGTGATCGTACCGTTCACCGAAGCGGACACCGTCGCCAAGTACTTCTCGGGCCGGCAGCCGTTTACCGATCTGTTCTTCCACGGCACGCACACGGCCGCGACCGTGAGCAGCAACGCGGTTCGGGCCGCGGGCATCACCTCGGGCACCACACTCGTGGCAGTGAAGGTGTGCGGCTACATCAACGCCTGCCCGTTCAGCTCCATTCTGAGCGGCGTGATCTACGCGGCGCAAAGCGGCGCCGACGTGATCAACCTGAGCCTGGGCGGCGGGTTCCCGAAGGCGGGGAACGGGCGCTTCGTCGGCTTGCTGCAAAAGGTCTTCGACTTTGCCAGCAGCAAAGGCGTGACGATCGTCGTCTCGGCCGGGAACGCCGCGGCAAACTTGAACCGGAACGGGAATACCTATGAGACGTTTTGCGACACACCGGCGGTGATCTGCGTCGCGGCGACGGGCCCGACCCGGAGCGCCACCGCGACGGATGGTCCCTTCACCGCCCCCGATGCCTTCGCCTACTACTCCAACTTCGGATCCGCTATCGATGTCGCCGCGCCCGGCGGGAACAGCTCGTTCGGTCCCCCGCTCGCGCCCCCCGCGACGCGCGACGTCTTCGTGTGGGCCGCGTGCAGCCAGACGAGCCTACTGATCAACTGCGCCCCGTTACCCATCTTTATCGTGGGCGCGCAGGGCACCAGCATGGCAGCCCCACACGTCACCGGCACCGCCGCGCTGCTCGTCTCGACGCTCGGGAGGAACCCGGCCCGGATCAAGGCCCGCATCGAGCAGACGGCCGACCGCATCGGCACGAACGGCCAGAGCCTGTTCTACGGGCACGGCCGTGTGAATGTGGCGCGCGCGGTGGGTGCTATCCCCTGATGCCGTAGCGTGGACTCTCTGGTGTCGACGGCTGCCCCGATGCGCTCGCCCGAGCGCTGGCTCGCGTTTCTCCGGATCGCGGTCGGCGTCTGGTTCGCCAAGGCGATCTTCACCAAGCTCACGATCACGCTGGCGTGGGGATTCCTACCCGTGCCCACCGCCTCGGCCCGCTGGATCCATGTGATGCCGCTGCTGGTGACGAAGTACGCCGAGGGAAACCCGGTGGGGTTCTTCCGGGAGTTTCTGCAGGCGACGGTGGTCTCGCACGAAGTGCTGTTCGCCCAGCTCACCGCGTTCGGAGAGGCCGCGGTGGGTCTCGGGCTGCTGTTCGGCTGCCTCACCGCCCTCGCCTCGGCGATCGGCCTGGTCCTGGTGGTGAACTACGGGCTGGCGGTGCAGTGGCAGGGCTCGGCGCAGCAGGGGTTCCACTACATGCTGATCACGACCCTCGTCGCGCTGCTCGCGGCGCGGGCCGGCCGGACCTGGGGCGTGGACGGCTGGGTGCGGACCCATCGCCCCGGCTCGTGGCTCGCCCGGCTCCCCCTGGGCTAAGGCAGGTACAGCAAGTCGTTCGGCCGGTCCCCGACCGGAATCGCCATGATCACCTTGCGCACCTCCGTGTCGATCACCGATACGGTGTTGGAACGCCCGTCGGCCGTGTACAGCCGTTTGCCGTCCGCGGAGAGTGCGATGCCCCATGGTCGCCGGCCGACCCGAATGGAGTCGATCACCGCCTGCCGTGCCACGTCCACGACGCTGACGCTCGCGGCGGCGCCTTCTGTGAGATAGGCCAGTCGTCCGTCGGGCGAAAAGGCGATCCGGACCGGCTTGGTTTTGCCGTCTCCGATCGGGAATTGGCCGAGCACGCTGTCCGTGGCCACGTCGATGAGCGTGACGTTCCCGCCCGCCTCGGCGGAGACCCACCCGCGACTCCCGTCCGGCGTGAAGGCGACGGTCCGGGGGTTCTCACCAACATGAAGCGTGTGCAGCACCTGTCCGGTCTTGGTATCCACCACCGAAACCGTGTTGTTCGTCTCCGCGGTGACATACAGCTTCTTCCCATCGCGACTCAACCCGACGCCCTCGGGCTCGACGCCCACCGGGGTCGAGAACAGGATCTTCCCAGTGGCGAGGTCGATCGCGGAGGCGTGCGCTATCTCTTCGTTCGATACGTATGCAACCTTGCCGTCGGGACTGAGCACCACGAGCTCGGGGTCGCGGCCCGCGGGGATGGTGCGGGTCATCTTGCCGCTGGCGACGTCGATCACGCCGAGGGCGTCGTCCTGCCCAAGGGCCACGTACACGGTGCGCCGGTCGGGGCTCGCGGCCAGGCCGCGCGGCCGCCTCCCCACGACGATCGTCGCGACCACGCTGTTCGTTTGCGGGGAGATCACCGCGACGGTGTTGTCGACCTCGTTGCTGACGTACAGCGCCGGGCCGCCCGAGCGCGCCGGCAAAGCCAGGCCGATCGCAATCAGGAAGGGCAGGGCCAGGGTGCGCTTCGGTGATCTCGTGGGATTCATGAGCGTCCGTCCGATTCAGTCGTTGAAAATTGCCTGGTCGACGTGCAGCGCATGCTCGAATCCGTGCAGGCGGTCGCGCCCGCGGATGCCTCTCAGGATCGCCCCCGTGAAATCCGCGCCGCTGACGTCCGCATCTGTCAGGTCGGCCCCGGTGAGGTTGGTCCACGCGAACAGCACCTTCCGCAGGTTCGCCCCGGTGAGGTCGGCATCCGTGAAGTCCGCCGACGTGGCGTCGGTCCGCAACACCCCCATCGACTGCGTCCCCGGGTCCACGCCGAGGCTGGCGTGGACGAGCTTGGCTCGGATGAGCTTGGCATGCGCCATGGGTGAGACGATCTTGGCGCGCGACAGATCGGCGTCGGACAGGTCGGCGTCGGGCATGATGACCGCGAACAAGCTCGCGTCGCGCAGCACGGCACGGCGCAGATCGGCGCGATACATCACGACCATGTCGAGGGTGGCGCCCGTGAAATCGGCGTCGGTCGCTACCGCGTCGGTCAACGTCGCCGCGAAGAGCTGCGCCTTGGTGAAGTTCGTCCCCACGAGCCGGCAGCGTGTGAGGTTGGCGCGCTTGAAGTCGACGCCCGTGAGGTCGAGCCCCGAGAGATCCTGACCGGTGAAGTCGGCGGGTGTCTGCGCCGTGGCGCCGGCGAGAGCGCCGAGCACCTGTTCGCGCGTGAGGCGCTGCTGCGCGCACAGCGGCCTCGCGATGCCGCTCGTGGCCAGCAGGGCGACGGCCGCCCGCGAGATGACGCGCCTTCCCGCGATCACTTACGCTGGGTTTGCAGGTCCGAGGCGCGGTGCGGGCGGCCCGCCTTGAGCCAGCCGTCGCTCCGGGCCTTCACGTACAGGTACAGCTCGTGAATGGCCGATGTGTCGAGCAGCACCTTCCAGGCGGGCATCCCCTTGGCCGCCCGCCCGTTCAACGCCGTGTTGACGAAGCTGTCGCGGGGGAAGTTGGCGCCGCTGGCACTCAGGGCCCAGCGCAGGTCGGGCGCGGCGGGGTTGACCCCACCGATCGCGTCCTCGCCGTGGCAGCGATAACAATAGACGTGCCACCACTTCCACCCCTGGTAGATCGAGTCGGGGACGAGCAGGCTGTCCCGTAGCGTGTCCCGAGTCGCCGCCACGGCGGCGCTGCGCGGCAAGACCTGCGGCGCCCATATGACCGACGCGGCGACCGCGAGCCACATCCCGACGAGACCACCCCGCACGACATGCTTGTGTCTCACGCCTGATCTCCCTGGTCAGCGGTGGACGTGTGTTCGGGTCGCGCCCCGTTACGGGTGCATCTCGAGCAGGGGCACGTTGAACTCCTGCAGGACGGCGATGATCTCGGCGTGCCGGCGGTCGAGGACGGAGTCGAGGGTGGCCCTGAGCTCCTTGTCGCGGTGCCGCACGCCCATGGCCATGCTCCACGCGAACGGCATGCCCGACACGGGATCCGAGTCCGGCAGCGCTACCATCGTGAGCGGCACCGTCGCCCGCTTCACCCAGTACCCGACCTTCGGCCCCCACGCGATGGCGACGTCGATCGAGTCCTTCACGATCGCGTCGATGATGTCCTGCGGGTGGTCCGCCTTGGGATCGGGGTTCAGGAAGTTGCCGAACCCGATCAACCCGATGATACCTCGGGGACCGAGCGCGTGGGCCGGCGGCGTGTTGGTGTAGTCGTAGCCGATCAGATTGACGCCGATTTTCAGGTGCTTGAGGATGGTGTCGTCGAGCGACTTGATCGTCAGGCTGCGATCGGCGCGGTACACGAAGTAATAGGTCGAGCGGTAGTAGGGCTTGGTCAGGGCCACCGGGTCGAATCCCATGGGGGCCTCGATCATGACGTCGCAGAACCCCGCCAGGATCGTGTTGCGCAGAAAGCCGCGCCGTTGGGGCCACCAGAAGTTCACGACGGCGGCGTTCAAGTCCCGCGCGACCACGTGGGCGATCTTGTTCTCGAAGCCTTCTTCCTTGTCGTTCGAGAAGGGCATGTCGTACGGGTCGACGCATACCCGCAGCTCGGTGGGCGCCCGTCGGGCCGCGCCCGCGATGAGGACGAGCGCGGCGGCGACGAGCGACGCCGCGCTGCGCGTAAGCCAAGTGCGATGCATAGTGCTCCCTGCAGATTCCGAAGAGGATGTATCGGGTGCAGACATACTACACCCGGCGCCGAAGCGCGTTCGCCCCGGCACCGGGTGCCCCTTCTTTACTGCGATGCTGCTACGCCGTCACGACCTCACGGCAGGGCGAACACCATGAGCGTGCCGCCCGCGTTGCTGATACTCGTGTAGTCGCCGAAGGCGCCAATCGCGCCGAGCGCGGCGGTCGGATCCTCCGGGCTGATCCCCAGAGCGACGCCCGCTCCCGCCCAGCCGCCCACGCCGGAAAGCACGGCGACGTACTGCTTGCCGTCGGGCCCCAGATACGTCATCGGGTTGCCGATGATGCCGGAGGGCGTCTTGAACTTCCACAGCTCGGTGCCGGTGTTGGCATCGATCGCCTTGAGCCAGCCTTCCATCGTGCCGTAGAACACGACACCGCCGGCCGTCGCCAGCGCCCCGCCGTACGCCGCCAGGTTCTCCTTGATCTCCCACTTCTTGGTCCCCGTGGTCGGGTCCCACGCGACGAACGCGCCCCGGATCTGATCGGGCCCGGGGTACATCCGCACGATGGCGCCCACGTACCACTGGCCGGCGGAGTACTTCACGTCCACGCCCTCATAGTCCATACAGATGTTGTTCGTGGGGACGTAGAACAGCTTCGTCATCGGTGAATAGGCGGAGGGCTGCTGATCTTTGAAGCCGATCGCGGCGGGACAAATCCCCTCGGTGTTCTTCTTCGAGGTCGTCCCGTACTGCGGATTGCGGACCGGGACACCCGTCGTGAGATCGATCTTCGACGCCCAGTTCGGTGCCGCGTGCGCGTACGGCTGCGCGATGAGCACCTTGCCGTTCGTCCGATCGACGACATACCCGAACCCGTTGCGGTCGAAGTGCGCCAGCGCCTTGACCGCTTTCCCGCCGATCGTGGCGTCGAACAGCACCATTTCGTTGACGCCGTCGTAGTCCCACTCGTCATGCGGCGTCATCTGATAGACCCACTTCACTTCCCCGTTGTCCGGGTTACGGGCCCAAATGGACATCGACCACTTGTTGTCACCCGGGCGCTGATCGGGGTTCCACGACCCGGGGTTGCCCGAGCCGTAATAGAAGAGATTCAGGGTCGGATCGTAGGAGTACCAACCCCACGTCGTCCCGCCACCGCGCTGCCACTCGTCCCCTTGCCACGTGCTGACGCCGAGGTCCTTGCCACGGTGCGAGGGATAGTTCGGGTTCGCGTCGCCCACGATTTTCACGTCGGCGTCGGGACCCGTCGAATAGCCCCGCCACACTTCCTTGCCGGTGTTGACGTCGTACGCCGTGACGCGGCCGCGCACCCCGAACTCGCCGCCCGAAATGCCCGCGATCACGAGATCCTTGATCACGATGGGCGCGTTCGTCATGGTCGAGCCGGTCTTGTAGTCGGCGTTCGGCACCCGCCAAACCTGCTTCCCCGTCTTGGCGTCGAGCGCCAGCAGGTCGCCCTGCAGCAGCTCGATGAACAACCGGTTGGTGCCGGCGTGGTAGGCGACGCCGCGGTTCACGAGGTCGCAGCAGGCGATCGCTTTGGCCTCGGGCGGCTGGGCGGGCTGGTGACGCCAGATCATCGGCGCGCCCGGCTTCGTCAGATCGAGCGCGAACACGATGTTCGGGAACGCGCTGTGCACGTACATCACATTGTTGATCACCAGCGGGTTGCCCTCATGGCCGCTGAGCACGCCGGTCGAGAACGACCACGCGGCCTTGAGGTTCTTCACGTTCGCCCGACTGACCTGGGTGAGCGGGCTGTAGCGCTGCAGGTCGTACGTCCGACCCGCCATCGTCCACTCGCCCGCACCCTGGGCGACGGCAGACGCGGCGACGAGCACCATCAGACTCGCTGCCAATCCGCCGGAACACAGTTTGATGCGGTTCATAGCTGACCTCATGTTGAAGATGAGGATGGGGGAAAAACATGCCCATCGGTCGCCCGACGCTCCGCACGGAGCGGGGGGCCGCGTTCCCAACGGGCGAGAGCCACTGGTCCAACACCTCCGCACTAGGAATTGCTTGCTCGGGATAGTGGTTATATCCCGCCCTCCAGCCAGTGTCAATCAGCCGGGGAAGGCCGACCGTTCAGCCTGAAACGGATGGGTCGGCCCGCCATATCCGGGCGCCGCCCGGACTGAACCCCCCTTCATAAACGGCCCCCCCCCCCCCCCCCCCCCCCCCCCCCCCCCCCCCCCCCCCCCCCCTCCCCGGCCCCAGCGCGTCCCGCACGCGCCCCGCCAGGGCGCGCGCCGCCGCCGCGTCACCCACGATCCCGTACACGGCGGGCCCCCACGAGCTCTGGCCCACTCCCACGGCCCCCCATTCGCGCAGGCGCTCCACCAGCTCCCGCGTGGCGCCCGGCGCGAAGACGCCGCCTTGGGCCGGCGCGAACCAGCCGCCCGTGATGCGCTGTACCTCCCCGAGCGCGGTCCCGAACCCCATCAGATCCCCTTCGGCGAGCGCCGGGAGCAGCTGCATCAGCACCAGATGGGCGACCTGCTCGACTTCGCGGGCGTCCGGGGCGGGGAGTCGTGCGAACGCCGCCGCCTCCTGATCGCCCGCCAACCCCGGCTTACCCTGCGGCACCGCCACGATGCAGCGCCACGCGGCCGGGAACGCGAGGTGCGCCAGCAGCGGGGCGACGCCGTCCGCGTGATCGGCGCGCCCGCCCTCGAGCACGAAGCCGCCGTGGGCGAACGTCCAGGTCCCGACCCCTGAGCGCACGCCGCGATCGACGGCCCGCGCCAGCGCGGCGACCTCCGTCGGCAGGCCGATCAGCTCGGCGGCGGCGCGCGCCACCGCGAGCGCCAGCTGAGTGCCCGAGCCGAGGCCGGCGTGCGACGGGATGGCGTGATGGACGCGAAAGCCGACGCGCAGCTCGACCGTGTGGTGCGCGGCGAACCGGTGCGCGAACTCGAGCACCCGCGCCGCATCCGGCCCCTCGGCCGTGAGGCTCGGGGCGGGGCGCGCTTCGAGGAGCAGCGACGGCGCCGGGACTGCGGCCCCGATCCCACCGAAGCGCCGCCCCAGATCGCCCCGCAGGTCCAGCACGCCGAAATGCAGCCGCGCGGGCGCCTCGACGAACAGGGCCGGCATACGGCTCATCGCGCCGCGGACTGCTCGGCGCGGGGCGCCCGGCGCACGTAATCGCTGAGCAGCGCCATCGCGTCCCGCTCGCGGGGGCCGGCCGTCTTGTCCACGATCACCTGGAGTCGCGCGAATTCGTCGCGAATCTGCTCGGGTGGGAGGAGGTGCGTGCGCGTGGCGAGGATCGCCGCCTCGAGCACGGCATGGCGGGCGCGGTTGAAGCCGAGAAACTCGCGCCGGAACCCGCGGTGCACCACGCGGGTCACGATGCGCGCACGCGGCGGCGTCGCGTCGAGCGCCTCGACGCGGACTTCGCGCCAGGAGCAGGCCGCCTCGAGCACGACCCCGCGCACCACGGTCGCCGGTGCGGCCGGGAACTCGACGGTGGCGATCGCGCCCTGCGCGAACAGCATGACGTCGTCGGTGAGGTTCACGACGGCGACGCCGGTCGCCTCGAGATTCTTGAACGTGGTGGTCTCGAGGAACGGTTTGATGACGATCACGTCCTCGCCCCATTCGACGCCCATCGGGGCGAAGTTCACCGCCCCGCGCGGGTCCGTGCTGGTGAGAATGGATTCGATGATCACCGCACCAGCGCCAACGGGGCCGGCGAGTGTGCGCCGTCGGCGCGGTCCGGGAGCGCGTCGCGGCAAGAGGCGGCCCCGTGCAGAAACCGGTCCAACAGCACGTAGCCGTGCTCCGTGAGCACGGACTCGGGGTGGAATTGCACGCCGATCACCGGATGGCGCACGTGCTCGACGGCCATGATCTCCCCGTCGTCCGCGGTCGCGGTGACGCGGAGGTCGGCGGGCAGGCCGGCCCGGGCGATCACGAGCGAGTGGTAGCGCGCCGCCAGGAAGGGACTGGGGAGTCCCGCGAACACGCCACGGCCGTCGTGATCGATCCGCGCCGCCTTGCCGTGGACCGGTCGTTCGGCGCGCACGATGCCGGCCCCGTACGCCGCGCCGATGCACTGATGGCCCAGGCAAACGCCCAGGATCGGGATCGTCGGCCCGAACCGCCGCACCACGTCCGTGGAGATCCCGGCGTCGCCCGGAGCACAGGGTCCCGGAGAGATGATGATGTGCGAAGGCCTGAGTCGCTCGATCTCCTCGTGTGACGTGGCGTCGTGGCGTCGTACAACGGTCTCTTCTCCCAGTTCGCGCACGTAGCGGGCCAGGTTGAAGACGAAGGAGTCGTAGTTGTCGATCAAGAGGATCATGGGCGCGCACTCAAAACGTCAGGCGATCCTTCTTGGTCTCGAGGATCGCCGCATCGACGCCCGGGACCTTCTTCAGGTCCTCGAGCGACGAGAACTTGCCGTGCTGCGAGCGGTACGCGATGATCGCCGCGGCTTGCGAGCGCCTCAGCGTCAAGCCGCTCTCCAGCTCGATCGCCGTCGCCGTGTTCACATTGATTCGCGGCAGCTCCTGCGCCGGAAAGCGGGCCGCGAGATACTCGAGCACGGCCCGGAACTCCTCGTCCGTGCCCCTGGCGCCGAGCGCGCTCATCTTCCGCAGCGTGGCCGCCCACCCGGCGCGATCCTGGCCGACCGACATCACGACGTCCGCGGCATGACACTGCGAGCACAGCTTGACGGTCTCCTTGCTGCCCGGCCCCTCGGGCAGCTGCGCGGCAGCGTGCCGGGCGCCCAGCATGGCCGCGACGAGCACCGCAGCATAGCGCACGTCAGTGCTCCATCGGGAATCCGAAGGAGTACAGCGTACCATCGGCGGTCGCCACGTATACCTGGCTGCCGCCGGCCGACAAGCCGGCCCGCACGCTGGTCGGAATCGTCGCGCCGCTGCTCCACAGCTCTTGGCCCGTGGCTCCGTCCAGTGCGTAGACGAGAGCTGGCGAGGTGGGCTGCGGGCCGCGCGACACGACGAACACCACGTCGTTTACGACCGCCGCCGCGAGCGGCGCCGGCGCGGCGCGCGACACCCATCCGGCTTGGAGCGCCGGCACGGAGTCGTGCTCGACCACCTTCCACGCGACCACGGCGCCCGCGGGCGCGACGAGCCAGCGCGTGTCGTTCGTGTCCGCCCAGCTCGCGAGCTCGGCGAGCGTGGGGGCAGTCCACGGCGTCCTGACGAACGCCGTGCGGCGACTGTCGAGCAGGCGGATCGCCCGGTCCCGGCTTGCGGCGGCGATCAGCAGCCTGCCGCGCTGATCGAACATGACGGACGAGGAGACAAAGCCCGGGCCGCCGGAGCGATACGTCCGTTTCGGCTTCAGGGTGTGCGGCTCGAGCGCGACCAAGCGTCCGTCGCCGGTCGTCACGTAGATCGTTCCGTCCGGAGCGATCGCGGGACCGAGCGCACCCGCGATTACGCCGGACGCGCGCCATGTGAGGACCTGCTTCGTGTCGAGGTCGAGCGCCCAGATGCCATCCGAGGCGTCCCCACACCCCCGGGTCGTTGCCACGTAGGCGACGTCATCGACGACGATCAAGCCGCGCGCGTTGGCATAGGGCGGGAGGAACGGCGCCGGGGACTCGGCGTCGGCGCCGTTCATGACGTTGATCGTGTGCAGCACGCCGTCGCTCGACAGGACGTACACGACGGTGAAGGGTCGGGGAGCCGGACGCTGGGCGGCGGACTGCGGTGGGGCCGGAGCGGCAGGCGGGGCTTCCCGGCGGCGCGCGGCAGGCTGCGCCAGCGTGACGGCGCCCTCACCGGGGTCGCCCACCGCACCGCGCGCCGCTTGACCGGCGCGGGAGGCTCCCCCGATCAGGGCCGGGAGCGCCCGGTTCGTGGGGCGCGCCAGGTTGGGCGTCATGGCGCGCGCGCACGCGGGCGAGCCGCGCGCGGGCGGCGCATCCGGGGCGAAGCGTCGCTCCCATTCCACCCGGCCCAGGTCGGTATCGATCGCCACCACGCGATCGGACGGCGCGCCGACAAAGCCCAGGGCCCGGAATCCCCGGTATCCGATCAAGAGATCGAGCAGCACGGGCGGTGTCAGCTCGCGCGCCGCCCTCGCCTCGTCCGCGAGGCCGAGCTTCCAGAGCAGCTCGAACCCGGGCTTCCGTAAGCGCGCCGCGGAGATCTTCCCCGGGGCCCTGACCCACGACGAGCGCTGCGCGTCATACCCGGCGGTCGTCCAATCCTGGGCACGGGCGGGGTGGCCCGCCGCCGCGACCGCCGCCACCGCGACTACCGCCGCCGCTCTCATGGACTGATGCCGAAGCAGTACAACGTGCCGTCGAACGTGCCGAGGTAGATGCGGCCGTTCGCGACCGACAAGCCGGCCCAATGGTTCCAGGACGTGATCTGCGCGCCGCTGGACCACAGCTCGTCGCCGGTCTGGGCGTCGAGCGCGTGAAGGACCGCATGCGTGGAATTCCTGATGCGAACCTCGGCCTGGTTGGCGCGCAGGCCCAGATCCGGCGTGGCCTGGGTGGTGTTCTCGCCGCTCCCGTACGCGAAGACCACTCCGTTGGCGACGACGGGGGGTTCGGCACGGTTCATGTCGCGGGAGATCCATGCCGGCGTGAGCTGAAGACCGCCATCCCGCTCTTCCACCTTGAACGCGGCGATGGCGCCCTCCTTGACCTCGCCGTGCTCGAGCGGCGCCTTGAAAAGCGAGTGCTTGGGTCCCCAAAACGGCGCCAACACCCAACGCGTGCCGTTCCCGTCCACCCAACTCGCCATCGCTCCCCAGATGCCCGCCGAGGCGAAATTGACGCCTTCGTTGCATAGGAGCGGCGAGCGGTACAGCGGCGTGCGATGGTCGTCGCCGCCGATGGACTCGGTGTCCATCAAGTAGACCCTGCACTCTTTGCCGGCCGACACCATCAGCTCCCGCCCTTTGTACTCGAAGATCGCGGGCGTCACCTGCATGTCCAGATCGCGCTTGAACAGCCACTCGGCGTTGGACGGCGCGAAGTAGTCCACCAGCTCGAGTGCCTTGGTCGTCGGATTCTGCCGCACGCCGATGATGCCGTTCCCGTAGATCCCGCGCTCGGGATCCCACGGCCCGTCGCCGGTGCCGGTGTACATGACGCCCTTCGAGCTGATCGCGGGCCCGGTGCGGCCCCACATGCCGCCGCCCGCGGGCCCCCAGCTGCCGACTTTGCCGGTGGCCAGGTCGTACGCGTAGGCCATGTTCGGATGACCGCCGCACCCTTGGGCGGTGTGCGTGTAAATCACGTTCTTCCAGAGGTTCAACGCATACGGCTTCCCGTTCGGGGGCATGAACTTGGCGGGCGGCGCCACGTCCTCACCGTCGGCGACGTTCATCTGGTGGAGCGTCCCGTCCCACGACACGCCGTAGATCGTGTAGCGCCCCGGTACCGTGGTGGGACCGATCACCGGCGTCGCGGTGATGCCGCCCGGGCACATGAGACCCCGGGGCATGGTGTCGGTCACCGACGAGTGGTCGAAGTGCTTCTTCCAGAGCAGCACGCCGCGCCCGGCATCGATAGCGTACAGGTTGTCCGACACCCCGGTCACGACCACGACCTCGGTCGGTCCCTGGCGGGTGTCCACTCGACCCACCAGGAGGGCCGGCAAGAGCGAGTGCATTTCCCGCGACGCGTTGTCGAGCGTGAGCTTCCACAACAGCTGGATGTCTTTGGCGCTGCGGGTCGTGAGCATGGTCTCGTCGCGCTGCCAGGCGGTACGCTCCGGGCTGCCGCCGTCGGTCAGCCAGTCCGCGCGCGCCGCGGTCCTGATCGGATCGGCACCCTGCAGGCGGATGTTCCGGAACTCGATCTTCATGGGCGCGCCGGCGTGCAGCTGCAGGCCGAGCAGGCCGTCTCTGGCCCGCCGCTCGTCGTCGTCCACGAGCAGGCTGGTCACGTGGCCGTTCACGATTTCGAGGAGGACGTTGCCGCGGGCCGCGACCTGCAGCTCGTTCCAATCCCCCTTTTTCATGAACGATTTCACCACATCGGGCTGCGCCAGCGACCCGAGCAGTTGCACCTGGCCGTCGCCGGCGACGCGCGCCGCTTGGCCCGGTCTCGCGAGAAACCCGCGGCCCCGCTCTTCGTAGATCTGACCGGTGTAGACGTCCGCCGCATCGATATCGGCCTGGTAGCCCTTCATGACCCAGCGCCCGGCGTCCGGGACGAGGGAGCTCCGCACTTGGACGCCGCTGTTCCCGGCCGGGTTGCGGGTGTCCATGCGGTACTCGAGCGTCAGGACGAAGTCGCGTGTCGTGCCGCCCTGCCACACCAGGAACGTATTCGCCGTGAGCGGCCGGTCGGCGCGTGTTTCACCGACGATCGCCCCATGCTCGACGCGCCAAAACGCAGGGTCGCCGTCCCAGCCGGCCAGCGTGGTGCCGTCGAAAATCTCCTGCGCGATGGCGGGCGGAGCCGCGAGCGCGCACAACGTCCCCGCGAGCCGCACGATGAGCGAGCGTTGGTTCAGGATCATGGTCGCAATGCGGCGATCAACCCCTGCGCCTTGTCGAACGTTTCCCGGTACTCCTGCTCGGGATCTGAATCGGCCACGATGCCGCCGCCGACCTGAAAATACACGTCGCGCCCCCGTGCCAGATAGGTTCGGATCACGATACTCGTGTCCAGCGCGCCGCTCGTGCTCAGGTAACCGATCGCACCGCAGTACACGCCTCGCGCGGTCGGCTCGAGCTCCGCGATGATCTGCATGGCCCGGACCTTCGGGGCGCCGGTGATCGAGCCGCCGGGAAACGCGGCGCGCAGCAGATCCACGGCATCGTGCCCGGGCGCGAGGTCGCCCACGACCGTCGACACGAGGTGGTGCACCGTCGCATAGTGCTCGAGCGCGAACAGCTCGGGGACTCGGACCGAGCCCGGCCGGCACACCCGCGACAGATCGTTCCGCAGCAGGTCGACGATCATCACGTTCTCCGCCCGGTCCTTCTCGCTCTCGGCGAGGGCGAGGGCGAGGGCCGCATCGTGCTCGGGGCCCACGCCGCGGGGCCTGGTGCCTTTGATGGGGCGCGTCTCCACCTGGCCGTCCGGCTGGATCCGCAGAAAGCGCTCCGGGGACGAGCTCGCCACCACCAGGTCGCCGAAATCCAAGTAGGCGGAGAAGGGCGCCGCGTTGCGCCGCCGCAGCCGGTCGTACAGCGCGAGCGACGTGCCCGCGAGCGGTGCCTCGAGCCGCTGCGACAGGTTCGCCTGGAAAATATCGCCGGCGCGGATGTACTCGATGACGCGGGCGACGGCGTCGAGATAGCCCGCGCGCGTGAAATTGGAGCGGACGCCGGGGATGTCGGCGACGGGATAGGACGGGGCAGCGGAGCTGCGGAGCGAACGCCCGGGGTCTCCCAGAGCGACTGTGTCGTTTTGTCGCGGCGGGAGGCCCCGGGCGTTCGCCCCCCGCGCCAGCCGCTCCTTCACGAACGCCAGCCGGCTCGCCGCGCGCCGGTTCTGCGCCGCCCCCTTCTCGGGGATCCCGGTCGAGATCACCCACGCCCGTCCCGACTGGTGATCCCAGGCGATCACCCAGTCGTACAGACCGAGCAGCAGATCGGGCAGCGCCAGATCGTCGTAGCGCGGCCGGGGCACGCGCTCGAGGGCGGCACCCCAGTCGTAGCCCACGTATCCGGCCGCGCCGCCCTGGAACGGGGGGACGTCCACCATGGCCGGCCGGCCGTGCGGGGCGAGCAGTGCTCGGACGTGCGCGAGAGGATCCGCGTCGATCCGGATCCAGTCTCCGTCCACGAGCTGTTGCGTGAGCAGGCCCTTGGCCCGAACGGCCGTGAACGGATCGGCAGTGATGAACGAGTGACGCCCGAGGTGGTCGGGGTCGCTCGCGCTGTCCAAAAACACGACGTAGGGCAGGCCGGCGAGGCGCGCGCAGCAGTCGAAGGGATCGAGAGCGGGGGCCAGCTCTGCGACCAGCGGTGCCGCGTCGCTCACCGGCGGGTTTTGGTGCGGGGCGCGCCCCGGCGGCGCGAGCGTGTCGAGCGTTGCGTCAGGTTCACGTGGTCGGGGCCGCGCTCGTCGGGGGGCGTGAGGTACCCCCATTGCAACGCCCCCTCCTGGCGATACGTCTTCCCGAGGGTGACGGCGAGCTTCGCCTTTGCGAGCTCGCGACCCAGGTAAAACGCATGCGTCGGCTCGTCCACGTCGAGTTGCGCGAAGATCTCGTGGATGTCCGTGCCGCGCACGAACTTCTCGCTGTTGAATACGGTGATCGTATCACGATCGGTGAAGATGCGGAAGTTCGGGTCGGTGACGGCGCGCTGTAGCTCGTGCAGCTCGGCTTCCGTATACGCCAGCACGGCGGGGTCCTTTACAGTGACGAGCCGGTCGTCCACGCCCTTGGGGAGCGTGTGCTGCGTGACGGCGTGGTACATCAGGCGCCGCGCGATGTCGATCTCCCGCACGGCGCCGCGCGCCCAGGGAATGACCTCGGTCGTGAGCACGGCGCGGACGCCCAGCTCCTGACAGATCGCCAGCAGCAGGGCATTCACGCCGGTCGTGTCGGCGGCGGTGAGCTCGGTGACGTTCCCGATCCCCATGAACAACGGCGCCTGGGGGTAGCGCCGCCGCGCCTCCGCGTAGCGCTCCAGCGAGCGCATGAACCCGAACCCGATCGGCTCGATGATGGGGTCGATCAGATAGGATACGCCCCAGCGCTCGAGCGCCTCGATACTCGGCCCGAGGCTTTCGGGTCCCTGGCCGGCGTCGGGAATCACCACCACGCGGGTTTTCGTGCCGGCGAAGTCGCGCGCGACCTCCAGATTGGACGCGTTCACGCTCAGTACCAGCTCGGCTCCCGCCTGTACCGCGGTGCGGATCTCGCTCGGCTCGAGCGAGTCGATGCTCACGCGCATCCCGGCGGCGACCAGCTCGCCGACCACGGCGGCCAGGTCGGGAAACGCACGCCCGGGCGTGCAGCCGATGTCGATCAGGTCGGCGCCGCTCCCCCGGTAATGCTCCGCTTCGAGGCGGATCGCGTCGCGCCCGAGCCGCGGCGCGTTGTTCACCTCGGCGACGATCTCGATGTCGTACGCCCCGTAGTCGTGTGCCGCCGCGGCCCGTCCGAAGTACTCAGGGATCTGGCGCAGGTCCTTGGGACCCTTTTCCACGGGCACACCCAGCTTCTGCGCGACCACCGCCGGATCGCCCTCGCACAACCCGGGGATCAGGACGAGGTCCGTGTCGGGGAACGGGGGAGCCTCGAGGAAGCGCGCGATCCACGGCGTGGTCATGAGGGCGGCCACGGTGATCCGCATGACCGCCACGTCCCACGCGAACGCCGGCGCCATGCCGCCGACCACCCGGCGCAATGCGGGCTCCGCGAGCTTCCCGGTGACGAACAGGACGCGGCGCGGGGCGCGCGGCGCCGGCGCCGCCGTCACCGCGGATCGCCTGAGCGCACGAACTTGTTGGGCGTCCCTTCGAGCGCGCCACCCTTGGGGCGCCACAGCACCGTCTCTTCGATCTTGCGCGCCAGCTCGAAGTCCTTGTCCGTGATCCCGCCCGCCGCGTGGTTCTGGAGCTTCACGATGACCCGTCCCCAGGTGACCGATAGATCGGGGTGGTGGTAGGCCGCCTCGGCGACGTACCCGATGGCGTTGACGAGCATCAGCGTCGTGGGCCAGCCGTCGGTCTTGTAATTGCGGCGGATCCAGCCGTCCTCGTACCACCAGCCGGGAAAGTCCTTGAGCTTCGCTTCGATCTGGGCTTCGGTATAGGTGGGCTCTTTCGCTGCCATGGGGGCTCCTTGGTCCGAGGCTAGACGACGCTCCCGCCGTTGACCGACAACATCTGGCCCGTCACGTAGCGCGCCGCGTCTGACGCGAGGTACACGGCCGCGTGGGCGATCTCCTCCGGCGTACCCCAGCGGCCCAGCGGGATCGATTTGCTGATGCGCTGCTTGACGCCCTCATCGAGCGCGCTGCCGTAAGCGGTCTCGATCCAGCCCGGGCCCAGCACGTTGACGCGGATGTGCGGCGCCGCCGCGTGCGCCAGCGCGCGGCTGAACGAGTACACGCCGCCCTTCGCGGCGCAGAACACCTGGGTATACTCGCCCTTCATGCCGCCGGTCAGGACGTGGTCCCACGACATGTTCAGGATGACGCCACCGGGCGGCTGCGCGCGCATCAACTCGACCGCCTTCCACGAGGCGAGCACCGTGCCGCGCAGGTCGACGGCCAGCAGCCGGTCGAGCTTCTCCGTCCAGGAGAGGCGCGACGTGGCGCCGGTGAGAATGTCGGCGCCCGCGTTGTTCACCCACACGTCCACGCGGCCGAACGTGCGGCGGACGGCATCCCCCAGGGCGTCGATGTCGCGGCCCTCCGCGAGGTCCGCCTGGAGCGACTCCGCCCGGCGCCCGGCCGCGCGCGCCTGCTCCGCCGTCTCCTCGGCCCCGCTCCGGTTGCCGCGATACGTGAGCGCCACATCGGCGCCCGCCGCAGCGTACGCCAGGGCGATGGCGCGGCCGATGCCGCTCGACGCGCCCGTGACCAGGGCCACCCGGCCGCTGAGCGAGAAGGTCGGGGCGTCCGCGTCCTGACCGCCGGGCGCCGCCTGCAATGCGTCACTCGATTGTCGTTTTGACATCGCGTCTCCGGAAGCCTAACCTACCGGCGGTTTCCCGATAGCCACAAGGGAGCGCGCGGAAATGCGTCTGTTGGTGAGCGTCCGGGGGTCCGTCGAAGCGCGCGCCGCGGTCGCGGGTGGTGCAGACGTGATCGACGCGAAAGACCCGGCGCGAGGGCCGCTGGGCGCCGTGCGGCGCGACCGGCTCGCGGCAATCCGCCGCGCGGTGGGCGCCGCCCGTCCCGTGAGCGCCGCCCTGGGCGACGCCGGCGATGCTGCGATGGTGGCGGCCGCGGCGGCCGCCGCTGGGGGCGTAGCCTTCGTGAAGCTCGGCTTCGGCGGCGTGACGAGCGCGGCGCCGGCGCGCTCCCTGGCGCGCGCCGCCCGGCGCGGCGCCGCCTCGGCGACCGCCTTGGTCCTCGTCGCGTACGCGGACTGGCGGCGGGCCCCGAGCCTCGCGCCGGACCGCCTGGTGGCGGTCGCCGTGGACGCGGGCGCGGCGGGCCTGCTGCTCGACACGGCCCGGAAGGACGCCCCGCTCTTCGCCATCGAGTCGCCGGATGCCGTCGCGGCGTGGGTCGCTGCCGTGCACGCGGCGGGGCTGTTCGCGGCGCTGGCCGGAAGTCTTTCAGGGCGAGACTTCGCGACCGCGCGCGCCGTCGGCGCGGAGCTCGTCGGGGTGCGGGGTGCCGCGTGCGTCGGCGGCCGGGCGGGACCCGTGTCCCAGGCTCGGGTCGCGGCCCTACAGCGCCTGATCCGCGCGGCGCCCCCCCCCACGCTCCCGCTCGGGGTCCTCCCTTAGCGCGACGTCGAGCTGCCCCAGGTCATCCGCGGTCACGATGAGGTGCTCCACGCCGGACGGGAGCGTGCGGAGGAAATGCGAGTCGACGAGTTTCTTGTGCTCTCCGTCCGCCGGCTTGATGAGCACCACGCGACGTGCGCCCAGGGCGCCGGCGCACCATGCGGCGATGCTGTCGCTCGTGACGTCCCACGAGTGGGGCAGGGGATCGGCGGCGCGGAGCCAGCGGTAGGGCGCGAGTACGGGCAGGCGACCGGCTTGCAGCGCCGCGGCGATGCCGCCCGCGCCGTCGACCAGCACGGCGTCGGGGATGCGCGCGGCGAGGGCGTGCGCGTATTGATCCATCCCCAGCACCGCCATCCAGTGCGCCGCATCTTCGCCGATCTTCGTGCGCTTGAACATCTCGCGCACGGCCTCGGCGAAGGGCCCACCGCCCGGGACGATCACGAGGCGGCGCCCGGGCCGGAAGGCGGTGACCGCCTCGATGGTGAGCTCGAACGCGCCCGCCTTGCCGAGCAGTCCCCCCCCGATCTTGAGGACGGTGTGCACCGCCGATGCGGTCCCCTTCACGCGGGAAACATCAGCGCCACGGCCGCGGCGGGGGCGTGGCGCGCGGCGGGGCCCAGCCGGTCCGACAAATGGATCACCTGAAGCCCGGCGCGGCACGCCGCCTCGGCTCCGAGGAACGCTCCCAGCCCGGTGACGACGGCGCGCGCGAGCGCGGGCCAGCGGGCGCGCGCCCGCAGCACGGCGTCCTGCAGCCGCGTCGCCTGCGCGTCCCACAGGGCGTCCGCGATGGCGTCGACCCCGGCGTCATCGAGCATCTCCCGGTCGGCGCACACCACGCGCGCGAGCCGCTCCCCGGCGAACGCGCGCGTCGCGGGACGACCATCGGGCGTGGGAACCGAGTAGTCCTCCGGTGTCAGGTCCCCGCGCCACAGGTGGACGTCCCCCGCGAGCGCGAAGCCTTCCGCCGAGACGCCGGTCGGCCGGCCGCCCACCGGTACCGTCGCGGCGATCGCCTCGGTCGGCGTGCGCAGCGCTCCCGTGTAGACCAGCTCGCCTTCCCGCAGGCGTTCGGTGTCGTTCCTGCCCGCGGCCCGCGGCACGCCCCCTGCGATGGGAACGATGTCGGTGGTGGTCGAGCCCACGTCGATGAGCAGGCAATCGGGATCGAGGCGCGCCACGCAGTGGGCGGTGGCCGCCCAGTTCGCGGCCGCGACCGCCTGGGGCTCGCACCGCGCTTGAGCCGGCGTGAGCCAGCGCGCGTCCACGGTCCACACGCGCACGCAGGCGTGCGGAAAGGCCTCCATCACGGCGTCGAGCACGAACCCCACGCCTTCCCGCTTGGTGCGGAACAGCTGCGACAGCTCGGCCGTCATCGTGACGGCGTGCGCGTCGCCCGGCGCGGCGCCGACGTCGCACGCCAGGCGGGAGAGCAGCGGCGCGAGCGCCGCGGGATCGTGTTGCAGTTCGTAGGGCGCCGCCCGCGCCGCGACGACGCGGCCCTGCGCCACCCGCGCGCCCTTGGTGTTCACCCCGCCGATGTCCCAGCCGAGGACCCCCGTCATTGCGCGTAATCCCCGTGCTCGACCTGCGCGCCGGGCGCGCCGTGTTGGCCAGCGGAGGCCGGCGCGCGAGCTACGCGCCCGTCCGATCGGTGCTCGCCGCTGCCGAGGCCGGAGCGGGCGACGCGGTCGCGCTGGCCCGGGCCTATCGCGACACCCTCGGGCTCGAGGACTGCTATGTCGCCGATCTCGACGCCATCGGCGGCGGCCTGGTGCAGAGCGCCCTGCTGCGACGGCTGGCGCGCCTCGGCAGCAGCCTGCTCGTGGACGCCGGCGTCGCCGACCCCGAGCGGGCGCTCGCCATCCGCGCGGCGGGCGCCGCGCAGGTCGTCGTCGGTCTGGAGACGCTGCCCTCGTTCGAGGCCCTCGCCGCCGTGACCCGCGCTGTCGGCGCGGCGCACGTCGTGTTCTCGCTCGACCTGCGGGACGGCGTGCCCATCGTCCGCCCGGGGGCCGCCCATCACGGCAGCGTCGTCGAGCTGGCGCGGGCGGCCGTGGACGCCGGAGCCACGACTCTGTTGGTCCTCGACGTCGCGCGTGTGGGAAGCGGGCGAGGGGTGGACTCGCGTCTGGTGGAAGCCTTGCGGCGCGGACACCCGGCGGTGCGGCTCCTTGTTGGCGGCGGCGTGGCGCGTGCGCGCGAGATCGCGCGGCTCGCGGACCTCGGGGTCGACGGTGTGCTGGTCGCGACGGCGCTGCACGACGGCCGTCTGGGGCGGGCCGACATCGACGCCGCTCGGCGTGCTCACCCGAGTGACTCCCGGTAGGTCGCCGCCTGCCCGATCGTCTCCTCGACTTCGACTTCCACCGCCGTGAGGTCCACGCCGTCCGACGCGGCGAGCTCCTTCCGCACCCGGCCCGCGAGGTATTGCGCCAGCATTTCCACGGTCGTGTTGGGCACGGGGAGGAGCGCGCAGTCGTCGCGGGGGAACACGTAGCGCGGTCGTCCCATGACGGCCACGCTCACGGTGTCGCCCTCTTCGCGCACCTCGATCTTCGGGTTTTGGAGCGGGAGCAGCACTTTGTGATCGATCTCGTCGGTGAGCCGCTTCATGAGCTGCTTCAGCTCGGCGAAGTCGACCACGTAGTGTGCTTCGCGGTTGAGCCCGCCCTCCACCACGACGCGCGTGCGGTAGTTGTGGCCATGCAGCCGCTCGCAGCGGTGCCCGGGGAACGTGATGAAATGGGCCGACGCGAAGACGAGGTTGTCCTTCGTGACGGCGACCTTGAAGTTCTTATGCGCGGGCACGCCAGCCCCCTTCCAGCAGCACCAGGTAAACGCCCGAGCCCGGCAAATCCGCCGTGGCGCCGGGATTCAAGGTATTGGCTTCATCCCGCAGCTCGCGGTCGAGCGCGGCGAGCGCTTCCCGTCCCTGCGCCGTGCGCACGCCGCCGGCTTCCACCACTGCGCGTCCCCGCTGCTGCACCGTGAGCGCCGCCGGAAGTCCGAGTTTGCGCGCGATGTGGGTGTCGGGTTCGGCGGCGAGCAGCGTCAAGTACGTCTCGACCACCGCGTCCCGCCAGGAGAGGCGGTCGGCGAGCGCGCCCCGCAAGGCCGGTGCGCCCAGCTCGAACGTGCCGCGGAAGTCGCTCGCGTATTCGCCGGCGATGGCGTCGCGCTCGACCGCCAGGGCCATCACCTCGCGCAGCGTCGCGCTGGGCGTGCCGCCCACGTCCTGGTCCGGCGTCCGGCCCAATCCCCCCGGCGCGGCCAGGCGGATCGCGGCATACGTGTCGCGCGCGTCCGCTACGGTTGTCGCGGCGAGTGTGGCGGCGAGCCGGGCGCGCAGCGAAGCGCCGGGGCCGCCCGGCGTGAGCGCCGCCCGCGCGAGCGGGGCGAGGAGCAGGACGAGGCCAAGGTTCGTGTTGGACGGCGCCCAGCGGGCCGTGGCTTCGACCGCGGCGCGGATCGTTGCGCCCAGCGGTCGCTCGCCGGCGGCGGCAAAGGCGGGGCCGATGGCGGCGGCGCTCGCGAGGAAATCCTCGTAGCGCGCGTCCCGGAACCCCGCGAACGGCGAGACGTTGCCGGGTTTGGGCGCGCTCGCTTCGAGCAGACAGGCGAGCTGAGCGGCGGCGGCCACCTGCGCCGCCTCCGGCGTGGCGCTCACTGCCGCGCCACGCGCCCGATCAGCAACTCGACGATCGCTGCGGCGACGTCGAGCGACGTCGCCTCCTGCAGGCCGCGCCATCCGGGTATCCCGTTCACCTCCACGACGTACACGGTGCCGTCGCGCGCGGGCAGCAGATCGACGCCCGCATAGTCCGCACCCACCGCGCGGGCCGCAGCGAGAGCCAGCTCCGTGCGCTCGGGGGAGAGCGTCACGGCCCGCGCGCGCCCGCCGCGCGCGAGATTGGTCTTCCAGCCGGGGGCGCTCCGCTCGATCGCACCGATCACGCGGCCGCCCACCACGAAGGCCCGAACGTCACAGCCACCGTGATCGATCGTCCGCTGGACGTAATATACGCCCCGCAGCGTTTCCAGCGTGCGGAACACGCGGAACGCCATCTCCTCGTCGGTCACCCGCACCATGCCGAGGCCCATCGAGCCGAACAGCGGCTTGACGATCACGTCGCCCAGTGCGCGAAACGCCGCCAGTGCCGCGTCCGCACTCTCGCACACCACCGTTTCCGGCACGCGCAGTCCCGCCTGCTCGAGCAGCGCCGTGGTCCACAGCTTGTCGACGGTGCGCTCGATGGTGCGCGGCGAATTGATCACCGGGATGCCGCGCTCTTCCAGCGTGTGCAGCGCGTCCACCCGGAACACGATCTGCTCGAGCGAGCCGGCGGGGATGATGCGCGCCAGCACCGCGGCGCACGCACCGATATCTTCGCCGTCCGCCGCCACCCCGGACGCCGTGCCGGCCCCTCCCAGGTGCGCGACCAGCGCCTCGTAGGGCAGCACGCGCCCTTCGTGCCCCCGGCCGGCGAGCGCGCGGCAGAGTTGGTCGGTGTGCCAGCCCCCGCGCTGCCGCGCGGCGAGAATCGCGACGCGCACCGTCAGGTGGACTCCCCATGGAGGTTCACGTCTCGAGCAACGACGCGCGCAGCACATCGGGATTCACCTGGCCCGCGTGGTACGTCTTGCCGCTCCCCACGCTCGTGAGCCATACCTCGGCGGGGCTGAAGAGCAGCGGGTCGATCTTGTAGAAGTCACCATCGTAGCGCTTGAAGATCTCGTAGAACGGCGTCCCGTAGTCCTTGGACGCCGCGGCCGGGATCTTGGGCACGAGCGCGCTGAGCTCCGCGTCGTCGGCGTTCACCGTGTAGCGCGCCTGGCCGCCGTAAAGGATACAGTCGTTGGTGCGGCCGATGGCCCGGAGGTCGTTCTTCGCGACCGGCGGGAGCGGGGCCGTGCCCATGCCGCTCACGACCTTGGTCACGTCGAAGCCCAGGGTATCCATCTTGTGCAGCCCCGTCTCGAGCATGCGGGCGGCGATCTGTACCCCGCCGGCGAGGCTCGCTGTCGGCGCCACGACGAACGTCAGCTGCGACGGCGCGAGCCCGGCCTTCTGCCCGACCCAGGCGGCCACCGCGTCGGTGGGCGCGGCGCGGGTTTCGAGCACCAGCACCCCGCGCTCCGCCCGCTCCGCGTATCGCAGCTTGGCGAACAGCTCCTGCTCCACCCGCGCATGCGCCCGCAGCGGCCCCGACCCCATCGCGAAGTACTTCCCCACCTGGATCGCCCACCCCGCGTACTGCGACGCCATACAGCTGACCGCGGGATGATCGGTCCACACGCGCACACCGGGCCAGGTGTCGCCGCCCAGGAGGAGGGGCGGGTACGCGACATCGGCGAGCCCGCCCATGCAGATCTCGGCGAGGGCCCGCCCCGCGCCGTAGCCGCCCGGCGTGTCGATGCCGGCGTCGATCACCCGCGCGCCCCCGGGGAGCGTGCGCGCGGTCACGCGCAGCGCGGCGGCGTTCGCCACCATGGCGTCGGCGATGCGCCACGCCCGCTCGTTGAGGCCCAGTCCGCTCTCGCTCACGCCCCGACCCAGCGCAGCAGCTCGCCTTTGCCGAGTTCGGCCAGGTCGCCCGAGTACCGCTCGTAGCGCCCGCTGATCTGCCCCTCGGCCACCTCGACCCGACAGCGGCTGCGCAGGTAGCGGAGCAACAGGGCGACGTGCGGCGGACGATAGGTGCAGGCGTAGCCGAACGTGGCCGGCCGCTCGACCTCGCCCAGCGCGACGATGGATCCCCGCTTCAGGAATCGCCCCGCGCCCGGGCCCGCCTTTCCGAACACGACCACCGTTCCTGCGATCATGCCTTTCCCCGTCCCCTGGCCCCCGTCCCCCGTCACGACGAGCAATCCGCGCCGCATGCGCGCGCCCGCGTCGTCCCCGACGCTGCCCCGCACGATGATTTCGCCGCCGGTCATGCCGCGCGCCGCGCCTGCCGGCGCGCCACCCGTGTTGGCGCCCGCATTGCCGCGCACGTCGATCCGGCCGCCCGACATCGCGAGCCCCACGTCGCGTCCCACGCTGCCGTCGATCACCAGCTCGCCTCCCGCCATGCCGGTCCCGATCGCTTCGACGCGCCGGCAATCTCCTGTGATGCGAACCACGCTCGCGCGCTCGCCGCGGACTTCGAAAAACGCACCCAGTGTGGCGGGACGGCCGCCGTGTACCACCGGCAGCGCGGCGATCTCTTGCGCCCCGAGCGCGGCGAACCGGTCGGCGGCGATGCAGTCGGCGACGAGCGTCTGCGTGGGCTGAGTGGCCAGCGTAAGGGTGACGGCGTCGCTCATCCCAGAATCTTTCGCAGATGAAAATGGTGCGGCCCGAGCTTGCCGCCGTAATTCCCCGCCGTGATCGTCTGCACACCGGGTCGGCACGCGGCGCGGATCCCGGCGCGCATCGCCGCCTCGATCGACGGCCCGTCGATGCCGTCCAGCACGATCTCGAGCACGCTGTTCACGCCCTCCGGGAGTTGCGACGGCGTGATGGCGCGCAGCGTCGGATCGAACGCGTCGTTGGTCGTGGCGATCATGTTCGTATAGCGCTTCGATCCCACCTTGCTCCCGCTCCGCACCACCCCGCCCGGGAACGGCAGGATCACGCCCGGCGCCCCGGTCATCGCCACGACCGCGGCTTCGGCGGCGGCCAGCGCGGCGTCCGCATCTCGGGCGAGGATCAGGAAATTTCCTCCCGCGACGCCCTTCAGCATCCCGAACGTCTCTTCGATCAGGAACTCCCCTTCCATGACGGGGATGCGCCAGTAGCGCTTGCCCCCGATCACTTTGCTGGCCTGGAAGCCATCGCCGAACACCCGCAGCGCTTTCCCCACCGGCAGCCGGTCCGGCGCATCGGGAAGGCCGTCGAAACATGCGGTGGTGGGGCAGGTGAGCACCGTTTGACCGACCCGCACGATCAGCTGCTCGGGGAGGCTCGCCTTGTCCATGGTCAGAAACAGCACGCTCACCCCGGGCCGTCCGTCGGGCGTCTCGCTATCCGGGAGCTCGCGCTCGACGCCCGCCTCGCACTTGCACCCGATCACCGACGTGGCGAAGCCTGTGAGCTTGACGGCCGCCTCTCTCGCCCACCCGAGCGTCCGTCCCGTGATCACGAGACGCGCCACCCGCATCGTGAACGCCTCGGCGAATGTGTCTTCGATCGTGACGTCGTTGATCTTCACCGCTCCGCCCCATAATTCTCGAATGCGACCGTGGCGTAGTCGTCGAAGAACCGCTTCACGTCCTTCGTCACCGCGGTGTCGTAGTCGGGGTGCACGGCGAGCCGCGCTCCGGCGGGCGCCCGGCGCAGCTGACCCTCTTCCACCACGATGGCGCCGGCCTTGATCACGTAGCGAGCTGCCGCGAACATCTTCGCCCGGTCCGCATCCGGTGCGTACACGGTCACGTCGGCGTCCGCGCCGGGGGCGAGATGTCCCTTGTGCGAGAGCCCGAGCAGCCGCGCGGGGCCGGCCCGCGTGACGATCGCGATCTCGCCCAAGGTGTATTCCCGGGTCAAACCATCGAGCAGTGCGCTGCCCGCCAACAGCTTTTGATTCACACCCTTGAGCCGCTCGTCGCGGTAGGCGCGGTCCATCAGGAGTCGGATCAGCTCCGGGTACGAGAGGAACGTGCCTCCGTTGGGGTGGTCGGTCGAAAGCACCACGCGCCAGGGGTCCTTGGCCAGCAGGAACAGCTCGAGCCCCACCGCCCATTGCAGCGCCGCCACGGCGGCCTTCTCGCGGTAGGTATAGGGCACGATGCCGCAGCCCGTCTCGAGCTCGGTGTCCACGTTCACCCACTTCCGGCCGCTGCTCGCGTACAGCAGATGCTCGACCGGACCGTCCGCCGTGACGGTCGTGGCGGGCCCGAACATCACCTGACCCACGTCGACGCTTAGCTCGGGGTGGCCGTTCACGTACTCGATCACGTCTCTCGCGCCCGACTTCCACCCCTTCCCCCGCTCACCGCCGTAGCTGTGAAACTGGAGATGCGTGAAGTGCGCGCGCTGGCCCGAGAGCGCCCGCATCGACTCGAGCGTCGTCGCGACGTTGCCGGCCTGACCCAGGTTGTTGCAGTGGATATGGACCGGATGAGGGAGGGCGAGCGCGTTCGCCGCCCCCGCGAGCGTCTCGAGGATCTTCCGCGGCGTGACCGCACTCGATCCGACCGCGTCGTCCAGTCCGCTCACGTTACGGGTGCCGCCCCCGCCCTTCCACAGCGCCACACCGCCCGGGTTCACGATCTTGATGGCATACGCCCGGGTGACGCCCAGCAGCCAAGCGGCGTAATCACGCGCCCGCGCCGTCTCCCCCGCGGCGATCTGGCGCAGCAGGTAGTCGTCGTTGCCGAGCAGTACGAAGAAGCCGGCGTCGATGAGCGGCGTGTCGTCGAGCTCGGCGTGCGCCTGTCGCGCGGCGAGCGGGGCGACCGCTGCTTCCATCGCCGTCGTGTAGCCGAGCCCCGCGTAGCGATACCCCGTGGCGAACGTGCTCGGCACCGTCCCGCCCGTGCCCGAGCGTGGCGGCAGGCCGTCCGCCAGCCGCGGGGCGGGCACGGGATCGGCCGTGTGTTCCTCGGGCAGCAGCCGCCGGGCGTGATTCACGCTCGACCCCGCGACGTGCGCGTGGATGTCCACGCCGCCGGGCATCACCACCATCCCGCGCACGTCGAGGCGCGGCGCACCCGCCGGCAACTCCGCCACGATGCGGCCGCCCTCGATGCATACCTCTCGAACCACCCCGTCCACCCCATGCGCTGGGTCGTACACGGTGCCACCGGTGATCCGCAGGCGGGAGGGCGTCGTCACGCGTCGCCCTCCAGCCGCTCGCGCAGCCCGCGCACCGTGGCCGCGGCGCTGCGCACGTCCGCCCCCTCCAAGGCCGGCCGCAGCGGCAACGGCACGTCGTCCATTCGGAACGCGGTCCCGCCCTCGTGGATGCCGGCCACTCCCGTGTCCACCGCGACGACAGGTTTCCAGGCCGCGGTGCTCGCCCGCGGCCCGATCGCGACCGTGGCGATGCCGGCGAGCCCCTCGGCAACGGCAGCGGGCAGCGTCGCCGGCGCGCCGATCACGAGCGCCGCGTCCACGTCGCGCACCGCGAGCCGCTCGGCCGCGCCCGCGTGCGGCCGGTAGGTCGGATACCCGCGCCCGAAGTCCACGGCGAACGGGAACCCCGTCTGCCACGTGAGCACGGCGTCGGCTCCCGAGCGGTTGCCGCCACCGCGCAGCGTCGAAAGCGCGCAGCGCGTGGGGCCGTTGAGCGCCTGCGCCAGCGCGATCAGGGCCTCCGCGCGGTCCGGGTCCGATGGCGTCGGGCCGGGCTCCGCGTCGGCGACGAGCGCCACGTAGCGCGCCCGGGTCATGTCGTGGACCAGAGCGACCACCTCTCCGAGCGGCGCGTCCGTCCGGATGAATCGCCCCTGGACGGTGGCGCGCATGACGCCGAGCGCGTCGAGCTCGGCGGCCGCCGGGATCGTCACCCGGCCATCCGCGTCCGCCGGCCCCCGGGCATCGCCCACGTCCACCGCGATCACGCGGCGGCTCTTTCTCCCGCCCGGCGCGGCGAGGCCCACGGGATCGACGGCGTACCGGGCGCCGTAGCGCGGATAGCGCGCGCCCGGGTCCACCCCCCAGAACACCACGAGATCGGCGCGCTGGCGCAGCTCGCCGAGGGTTGCGCCCGCGCGGCCGCGGCGCTGCGCGGCGAGCAGGCCCGGCGCGGCCGTACCGGCCAGGCTGTCGATCGCTCCCCTGAGCCGATCGGCGATCGCGACCGCGTCGCGCTGCACTTCGCAGGAGACGTCTCCGGCGAGATAGACGAGGGGGCGCTCCGCATCCGAGAGCAGCTTCGCCGCCTCGGCGATGGCTCGCTCGAGCGTCCCCGCGCGGCCACGGATCCGGATTTCGTCGGGAACCCGGCCGTCCCCGAACCACGCGGCGCCGAGCGCGCACGCCCGCTGCGCCTCGGCGACCCGGCCGCGCTGCACCACGACGGTGATATCGTCGCAGGCACAGCCGCAGCCGAGGCAGGTGACGTGCTCGACGGCGCCGGCGGGGGGCGGGCTCACGCGATCCTCACGCGGTGCGCGTCCAGGGAGCGGTACACCGTGCGGGCCCGGGCGGCGAGCGCCGCGCCGCACGCGGTCACGCTGCGCCCCCGCGCGAATACCGTGCAGATCGGATGGCCCCGTGCGATGCCCTCACCCGGCGCAGGCACGTCGCGCACGTCGTCGTCCTCCAGCCAGCGCGCCGTCCCCTCCGGCATCACGTCCTCCCGGGCGTACACGATCGCTTTCCCAATCACATCCGCCGCCGGCCGGGTGTGCACAAGGGCGGGGAGCTCCCCCGCGCAGGCGCGGGCGTGCACGGCGAAAATGGAAATTCCCCGCGCTCGCTCGACGAGCTCCATCGATGCGCAATAGCGCGGGTTCACCTCCACGGCGTAGGGCACGGCGCCGCGAGCCACGAAATCGATGCCGTTCACGCCCACGAGCCCGAACGCGGCGGTGACGGTGGCGGCGAGGCGGCAGGCGCGGCCGAAGAGCGGCTCCTCGGGCGCGACGAGCAGGCTGCCGCAGTAGCGGAAGCCGCCGGCGACATCCCCGAAGCGGGCGTCGCCCGCCAGCGCACGGGACACGCCGAGCGGTACCGCGGTCTGCCCGTCCGCGGCGAACACGATCGACCCGGGAACGCCCGTCACCCGCTGCTGCAAGTAGCTGCCGCGGGGCAGCGGGCCACCGCGCCACGGCGCCACCCCGCCGCCCCCTCCCGACGCCCGGGGCTTTACGAGCCAGCGCCTCGCCGTCGCGGCGCGGGGCGCGGTGACGCGAACGGCCGGCGTGGGGAGTCCGCGCGCGCGCAATGCGCGCGCCAGCCGCACCGGGTCGCGCACCGCCGCGAGCACGGCTGGCCGGTTGCCCCACAGCACCCGGTCGGCGGCGAGCACGCCGACCGCGCGGGCGTGGTTTTCGAAGCTCCCTACGTAGCAGACCACGTCCGCCTCGAGCCCCCGTGCGGCGGCGACGGCGGCGCGGACGCTGAATCGACCGCCGCTCCGCGCGACGTGGACCGAATGCGCGCGCGCGCGCAGGTCCAGGTCCCCGAAGCCATCCACGGCGACCACCTCGTATCCCGCCCGCGCGGCCGATTCGGCGAACCCTCGTGTGGAGACGCCGGCGAAGAGCACGCGGGTCATGAGAGCTCCGCGCCTCCGCCCAGGCGGCGCAAGGCCTGCTCGCGCGGCACCACGTACAGATGATCGAGCACGCTTCCCCGCGCCTCGCGAATTGCCAGCAACTCGACGAGCTCGCGATGCGCGCCGCCGGCGAGCCCGTCCGCGACCAGGGCCGCGCCCTGCGCCGCCTGCTTCGCCACCGCGGCGAACCCCTCGAGCACGCGTGTGGGAGCGAACGGCTCGAGCCGCCGGCGGATCGCCCCGCTCACGGCCTCGATCCGAGCAAGCCGCCCCGAGAGCACGAACTCGGGCGTCCCGGGCACCGACTGCGCGAGTGCCACGGCCGTTTTCACGGCGCTCTCGATGAGCGCCTCCGACGCCACGCGTTCCCGTGGCGTCGTGGGGTGCGCCAAGCGCTCGGCCGGCTCGGTGCCCTCATCCCAGCCCGCGACGGTGGCGGCGCCGCCCCGAAACAGCATGTCCTTCGACACGCTGCCCGCGAGATAGGCGGCTTCGCCGTCGAGCGCACCGGCGGCGCGCAGTCCCAGTGCGCCGGCTGAGCCGCCCGCGCCGTCCACGATCCGGCCGCCCGCTACCGCGACGGCGGCGGTGAAGGCGCCGCCCAGCTCCAGCAGGACGAATGACGTAGCGGAGAGCGGGCATCCCAGTCGGCGGGCCTGGTCATCGACCGCGAGGGCGACGGCGCACACCTTGTCGGCCGTGCCCATGTCGACGCGATTCACTTTGCGGTGCGGTGGCACCGTGGGGAGATGCAGCACGCCGGGGGTGAGCACCACCGGCAGCGAGGAGCGCGCCAGCACCCGCAGCAGCGCGGAGAGTCCAGCGATGCCGCCGCGTTCCCCCGGCGGCGCCAGCAGGGCGAGCCGCAAGTCGCCGTCGGTCGCGTCGCGGGCGCGTGTGAGCGGCAGGCCGTACCCGGACGGACCGGTGACGAGATCGAGCGGGCCGGCTTCCTCGAGCAGTCCCACGAACCGTGCGGGGTCGGCCAGGGCCTCGGCCGTCGGGATGGAGCGGTCCAGGAACAGCCGACCGTCGTCCAGGCCGCAAAGATCGATGCTCACGGTCCCCGGGTCGATACCGACGACGCGCGGCATCGGATCACTGCTTCGGCGCCATCAACTCCCGCGCGACGTCGGCGATGGTCTCGGCGTCCAACACGAGGTCGTTGCGCTCGAACAGGCGCGCGATGCACGCCTTGTGCACTTTCATCTTGAGGTTCCCGATGGCGAGCGCGCCCAGGCACACCACCCCGTCTTTCGTCACGCCATCGTCCGTCGCATCCACGCCCTCGATGCCGAGCGGGGGAACCGCGTTCACATCCGCCACGACCTTGAGCCCCGGCCGGTTGGCCCAGGCCTGCCGGGGGACGAGCATCACGCCGGCCGGACCGGCGTTGAGGAGCAGCTCGGCGCGCTCGCAGGCACGCACCGCCTCGCTCGCGTCGGCCATCGCGACGGCGCGCACCTTCCCGCCGACCCGCTTGAGCACGAGGTCCCGGGCCCGCTCGCCCGCCTCCGCCTTGCGCGACGTGATGCAGACGTCCGCCCCGGCCTTGGCGAACAGGCCGGCGGCCCGGATCCCCACCGGCCCCGTGCCTGCGACGATGAGCACCCGCTTGCCACGCACATCGCCCGCGACGTTCGCCATCTTCGCCACCGCGGCGACCGCGGTTGTGTTCGAACCATTCGAGTCGAGCATCGCGGACACCGTGAAGGGCTTGAACATCGCCGCCGTGGCGGCCGCGAGCAGCTGCTCGCCCACGGCGATGTCCGCGCCCCCGACGAATACGGCCGTGTTCTTCAAGTCCTTGGGACCGCGCGTGAAGATGCAGCCGTGGATCAGGTCGCGGACGTCGGCGTCGGTGACGCCGCCGTAGCTCATCACCTCGTCGGCGCCGCCGTCGTAGGCGACCACCCGGTCGAACACGCTCGGCAGCCGGGAGCTGTCGAGCTGCAGCAGCAGCTTACGCATCAGGACGCATGCTCCACCGTGAATCGACGCGAGGCTCGAAACGCAGTCGAGGGGCGGCAGCCCCGCCCCTCGACGTGGACTCGTGCGACTACGAGAGCGATCAGCCCTTGTCGGCGCCGCCGGCGAACGGATGCGACGCCGTCTTCGCCTGCGAGATCACCGTGTCGATCTTCGGCTGGCCCTTGAGAGCGCGCTCGATCGATTCCTTCACGGCCCGGTAGTTGAAGTCGTAGATCTTCTTGTCGTTCTTCGCTTCCCAGTGGATGAAGACGCCCACCAGGATGCAGTAGTCGTCCACCTTGTCCCGCGGGATGATGCCCGACGACACGCTGTCCACCACCGCCCGGGCCACGGCCGCCTGCGCGGGGCCGAACATCTGGACCGCCTGCGTGGCATTCTTGATGGTGACCTTGTTGAAGAGGAGGGTGTCGGGCTTCGCCGGCAGGTTGGGCGTGACGACGGCGAGCAGCTTGGTGAAACCGTCGGTATTGTTCGCCAACGTGTTGACGAAGGCTTGCCCCGCGTGGCCCGACTTCGACCCGATGATCAAATCGATGTGAGCGACCTCGTTTCCGTCGCCTACCAGAGACTCGCCAAGGAAGAAATCCGCCGCCATAACTACCTCCCGATCCGGATGGGGTCCACGAGTTTCATCTGCCGGCCGTCACGAATGCGGTGTTGAGAGCAGCGTGGCCAGAGGGGTGTGGAGAGCCGCGCCGTCCCGCGTCTGCGGGTAGCTCCTAGGGAACCGTATCGATGGGGTGCTAACCTGCCCGCCGCTCCGGCGGGTGTCAAGGCCGCGCGGAGAGCCCTGGCGTCGGGTCTCGGGCCGGCGCATCGTTACGAGCAGCGACGTGACCAGCCTCCCGAAACCACCCGTGATGACGCGCATTATCGCACCCCTGCTCATTCCGTTCCTCCTGCTCCGCGGCCCGGTCGCGGCGCAGGCGCCCTCGGACCAGCGGCTCGACCGACTCAAAACGGAAGTCGCGCGGGCCATCGACGCCAAAGCGACCTTCGCTCAGCAGATGGTCGACCAGGTCTTCTCGTTCGGCGAGCTCGGCATGCAGGAGGTCGAGACGTCCAAGTACCTGAGTGCCATCCTCGAGCGGAACGGGTTCGCGGTCGAGCGCGGCGTCGCCGGGATCGCCACCGCGTGGGTGGCGCGCTGGGGCAGCGGCAAGCCGGTGATCGCGCTGGGATCGGACATCGACTGTATCCCGCAGGCGAGCCAGAAGCCGGGGGTCGCGTCTCACGAACCGATCATCGATGGCGCCCCGGGACATGGCGAGGGGCACAACAGCGGTGTTCCGCTCAACATCCTCGCCGCGCTCGCCGTGAAGGACATCATGGCGCGCGAGCGCATGGCGGGCACCATCGTGCTCTGGCCGGGTGTCGCCGAGGAGCAGCTGGGGAGCAAGGCGTTCCTGGTGCGCGCCGGCGTGTTCCGCGACGTGGACGCGAACCTCTTCGCGCACGTGAGCGACGAATACGGCATCTCCTGGGGCGACGAGCCCGCGCTGGCCCTGATCTCGGCGCTCTTCAAGTTCAAGGGGCAGAGCGCCCATGCCGCCGGCGCGCCGTGGCGCGGCCGAAGCGCGCTCGACGGCGTCCTGACCTTCGCCAACGCGTGGGAGTACCACCGCGAGCACATGGAGCCGGCGCAGCGCTCGCACTACGTCATCACGGACGGCGGTGATCAGCCCAACGTGGTGCCCAGCACCGCCGCCATCTGGTTCTACTTCCGCGAGCGGGATCCCGAGCGCGTGACGAAGATGTTCGAGGACGCGAAGCAGATCGCGCGCGCCGCCGCCCTGGCCACGTTCACCACGGTCGACACCGTGCAGGTCATCGGCTCCGCCTGGCGGCCCCACTTCAACAAGCCCATCGCCGAGGCGTTGCACGCCAACGCGGTGCGCGTGGGGATGCCCCCGTGGGACGAGAAAGACCAGACGCTGGCGCGGGCCGTGCAGGTGATGATGGGCCGGCCCGACAGCGGACTCCACACGTCCGTGGCGCCGCTGCGCTCACCCGACGAGGCGGCCAAGGCCAGCACCGGCACCGGCAGCGATGACATCGGGGACGTGACGTGGACCGTGCCGTCGGTGACGCTCTACTACCCGGCCAATATTCCCGGGACGCCGGGGCACAACTGGGCCGACGCCATCGCGATGGCGACGCCGATCGCGCACAAGGGCGTGATCGCCGGCGCCAAGGTGCAGGCGATGACCCTGCTGGACCTCATGCTGCAGCCCAAGCTGTTGAGCGATGCCAAGGATTACTTCGCGACGGTGCAGACGAAGTCGACGCACTACCGCCCCCTCATGGCCCCGACCGATCAACCGGCCACGTGGCTCAACGCGGAAAAGATGGCGCGGTACCGCGATCAGATGCGGAAGTACTACTACGACCCGACGAAGTATGAGACCTATCTCAAGCAGCTCGGGATCTCGTATCCCACCGTGCCGATGAGGGCGCCGTGACGCCCTATTCCGGCGGCCGCTCGCCGGTGGCGACGCGCCACACCTCGTCCGCCAGCCATTCGAGGCGCTGCTGCGAGTAGTCGAGCTCGGCGGGCGTCATGTCCTTCGCGCGTCGCACGATGGCGCGCGTGTGATCGAGTAAATCGTCCAGCACCTCGCGCAGCGGTCGGTTGACGCGCCGCTCCGCCTTCGGCCGCGGACTCATGCGCTCTGCATGTCCAGCGCGCGCTCCTCCGCCTTGCGGAGCTCGGCCGTCGCGGCGCGCAGCGTCGACGCGATGCCCCGCTCGGCGAGGTAGCTCTCCACCAGCCGCAGGCCCAGATAGTAGCCCGCCCGCTCCGGCAGCATGCGGCCGCCCATCATCCGGGCCGCGGGGCTCATTCCCCCCGAGAGGAAGCGCAGCCGCAGCCCCAGCCCCGACTCCTCGAGCAGCGGCGCAGCCGCGCGCCGCAGGAACGCGTCCAGCTCGCGGATGCGCCGGTACTGGCGCCGTGTGTAGCCGAAGTACTCCCACGGCTCGAACCCGGGCGCGACCGCCTGCGCCGCCGCCACCGCCACCCCCTCGTTCACGAGCAGCTCGCGCAGGCTCGCCCGGCTCCCCGTGTCCCAGTAGTCGTAATACCCGCGCAGGTCCGCCACCAGGCGCCGCAGGTCGGCGCGGCTCGACGGCGAGGTGTAGCGCACCGCGTGCGCCACCTCGTGCGCGATCCACAACGGCAACAGGTGCGGCGCGAGTCCCATCCCGTACGTCTGCGGGTTGGCGCGGCCGGTGAAGTGCTCGAGACACACGAACGCAATGCCGCGCCCCCCCACTACCAACTCCCCCGCGTTGGCGGCGCCGACGCCGACCATGAGGTAGAGGTCGACCGGGCAGTCCGCCTCGAACTGCTCGAGCGCGCGCCCCAGCGCTTCGTCCGCGATCGCGGCGATGTCCACGTCCTCGAGCAACCGCTCCAGGTCGCCGCGCTCCGCGCGCAGCGCCGCGGCGATCACCTGCTCCGCGTGCGGTGAAGTCGGATCGAGGACGTAGTTGCGCCAGTAGCTCTGCAGCACGGGCCGGTGCCGCTCGAGATAGTCGTGGTAGGCCGCACGGGGGTCGGGCGCGGCGAGCACCGCGAGGAACTCCGGCACGAGGTTGACGAGCATGGTGCGGCCGGACCCAATTTGGGAATCGATCCCGCCGGAGACAAGCGCGCGCCCCCCGCCGGCTGCTCGCCGGCGCGTGACGGGCGCCTTGACTTTTCAGGGTCCGGCGGTCAGCCGGGTCGCTCAGGAGCGGCCGCGCATCTTGCGGCTCATCTCGGCGAGGAAGCGCCGCTCCGCGGGTGTGAGGCTCTCGATCCCGCGCGCCGAGATCTTGTCGAGCACGCGGTCGATTTCCGCCTGCGCCGGATCGCGCCCGGCCCGCGGCGGTTTGGGGGCGGCGCTGGCGCGCGCCGCGCCAGCGGGATGCACCAGCACGCTCGGCTCCGCTGCGCGGCGCAGGTGACGCTCCGCGCGCGCCAGCCGCCAGTCCGCCACCTTCAGGAATAAGAAACCAGCCGCGAAGCCGCCCAGGTGCGCGAGGTAAGCCACGCCCTGGTTGAGCGCGGGCACGAGCGAGATCGCCACCGCGAACGTCACCAGCCACTTGGCGGCGATCGGCTCGGGGAGCGGGAACACCGAAATGGGCTGATCGGGCCAGGCCCAGGCGAACGCGAGCATCACGCCGTACACCGCGGCCGAAGCGCCCACGACGGGCTCGATCTGCTGAAACGTCATGGCCAGCGCGAAGCAAAGCGCGGCGCCTCCCAGACCACATAGCCCGTAGTACGCGAGGAACGGCCTCCCCCCCATCCGCTCTTCCACGGGCGGCCCGAACACGAACAGCGCCAGCAGGTTGAAGGCGAGATGCAGGAAGTTCTTGTGGATGAACGCGTAGGTGATAAACGTCCAGGGCCGCGCCAGCGCGTCCAGCGGCGCGAACCCGAACGTGGCCACGAACCACGGGTTGACGAAGATCGTCATCTGGAGCAGGAAGACGACCAGGTTGGCGACGATCAGCCGCCGCACCCATGGTGTCATACCGAACATCCGCTGCGGGACCATCCCGTATTTATCCCCCGCGCGCGCTCCCCGAGTTCCCCCCCCCGGCCAGGCGACAGATCCGCTCGCACAGCTCGGGGAACTCGATCCCCGCCGCCCGGGCGCCCTGGGGCAGGAGGCTCGTCCGGGTCATCCCGGGAAGCGTGTTGGCCTCGAGACAAAAGATGTCGCCCTCGGGGCTCAACCGGAAGTCAACACGCGAATATCCCCCGAGCTTGAGCGCCCGGTGCGCCGTGCGCGCCAGCTCCTGCAGCTGACGCGCCAGGGCCGTGTCGAGCTTGGCGGGGAAAATCTCCTCGGACATCCCCGGCGTGTACTTGCACTCGTAGTCGAATAGCTCGTGTCGCGGGATGATCTCCCCCACGGGGAGCGGCACGTCGCCCAGCACCCCGACCGTCAGCTCCCGCCCCGGGACGAACTGCTCGACCATGACCTCGTCATCATAGGCCCGGGCCAGGGTGACGGCGGCGTCCAGCCCCTCGGCGTTGCGCACCAGCGACATGCCTACCGACGACCCCATTTTCGACGGCTTCACGATCACCGGCCAGCCGAGGGCGGTCTTCACGTCCTCCGGCGCGACCGGCGGGGGGACCATGAACCAGGCGGGCACAGGCACGCCGGCTGCCCGGAACAGCCGCTTGGCCAGGTCCTTGTCCATCGCGAGCGCGCTCCCCAGCGCGCCGCTCCCGGTGTAGGGAACGCCGATGACGTCGAGCACCGCCTGAAGCGTCCCGCCCTCTCCGCGGCCGGCGTGCAGGCAGAGGAACAACACGTCCGCATCCCGCACCGCCGGCAGGGACGCGAGCCCGTTCGACAGCATGGCGCGCTCGCGCTCGTCCAGCTCCGCCACCACCGGCGGCTCGCGCCCCACCGCCGTCGTGAGCAGGCGCCGCTCACCGGCGGGGTCGAGCAGGCCGGTCACCGTGTCCACCGCCGTCACGCCGTGCCCCCGCCCCCGCAACGCCTCGACGATCTGCGCCGCGCCCGCGAAGGCCACGGCGCGCTCGGCCGACGCGCCGCCCGTGAGCACCGTGACCCGCATCAGCGGATTCCGGCGAGCTGGTGCAGCACGTCGTACCGCGTGACGATCCCGGCGATCTTACCCTCGCGCCGCACCAGCGCGGCTGGCGTTTCGCGCGACAGCAGCGTGGTGAGCCGCTCCACGGGGAGATCCGCGTCGACCACCGGGTACGGCGCGTCCATCACTTCCTGCACCGGCCGGTCGAGGGTGGCGGGGTCCTCGAGCGCGCGCGCCATCAGCACCGGCTCGGCCACGGCACCCACGCCGTCGCCGCCGTCCAGCACCGGCAGCTGCGACACGTTGTACGTGCTCATGAGGTTCAGCGCCTGGCGCACGGTGGCGGTGGGCGGGACCGAGATCAACGGGGGAGCCCCGGAGTTTCGCGCCTCGAGCAGCTGCACTACGGACACGCGCGCGGCGTCGAGGATCTGATTCTCGCGCAGCCATTCGTCGTTGAACACCTTGGAGAGGTAGCGCTCTCCGGTGTCCGCGAGCACCGTGACCACCAGCGCCTGCGGGTCGTTCACCCGACGCGCCACCTCCAGGGCCGCCACCAGGTTCACCCCGGTCGAGCCCCCCGCAAACAGGCCTTCTTCTTTCGCCAGGCGTCGCACCACCAGCATCGCGTCCTTGTCCGACACCGTGATCCACTCGTCGATCACATCCCAGTGCAGCGAGCTCGGAATCTTGTCGCCGCCGATGCCTTCGACTTTGTAGGGACGGCCTTCGGTCATGCGGTGCGTCCGGGCGTAGTCCGAATAGATCGAGCCGACGGGATCGCCCGCGATCACCCGGATGGTGGCGCGCTGCTCCTTGAGATAGCGCCCGGCCCCGCTCACCGTGCCCCCCGTCCCCGGAGCGCACACGAAGTGCGTGATCCGGCCTTCGGTCTGCTGCCAGATCTCCGGGCCGGTGGTATGGTAGTGCACGTCGGGGTTCACGGGATTGTAGTGCTGGTCCGCGAAGATCGCGTTCGGGTGCGCCGCCGCGATGGCACGCCCCTTCATGATGTAGTTGTCCGGGTGGTCGGCCGGGACCGCGGTCGGCGTGATGATCACCTCGGCCCCGAGCGCGCGCAGCAGCCGCGCCTTTTCCTGCGACATCTTGTCCGGCATCGTGAAAATGCAGCGGTAGCCCTTCACCGCCGCCGCCAGCGCCAGCCCCACGCCCGTGTTGCCCGACGTCGCTTCGACCACCAGGCCGCCCGGCTTGAGCCGTCCTTCCCGCTCCGCGGCCTCGATCATCGCGATGCCGATGCGATCCTTCACCGAGCCCCCGGGGTTGAAGAACTCCGCCTTGGCGTAGACGGGGGTGCGGATGCCCTGGGTGACCCGGTTCAGCCGGATGA
>Ga0209473_1000074_pt1 | contig 58574 bp, 47 predicted proteins | sample GraSoiAngelo_133_FD_185890 | JGI IMG/M metagenome (GOLD analysis project Ga0209473, IMG submission 185890) | Grasslands soil microbial communities from the Angelo Coastal Reserve, California, USA - 14_0929_05_20cm (SPAdes) (version 2) | ecosystem: Environmental > Terrestrial > Soil > Grasslands ...
CAATCTGTGTGGAGGTACTTAAAAATCCGGCTACCGAGGAAGGCGTTTTGCTCAAGGTAATGACCCGCGGCTCATTCGAGCAAGGCCAGCAGGTCTGGATAGTCGATCGCGATGGATCGAAAGTCGGTGCCACGGTTGAAAACGTCCTTGAGCAAACCATGGACAGCGAAGTGACGCTCTCAACGGTGTTGCCGGCGTAAGCTCGTAGGTCGGCGCGCCTCTCGACCCAGCGCCTGTTCAGTTAGGCGCAGGCCTCACATTCTCGTCCCCGACTTTATTCTTGATTGCAGCGCTCCTGCTGATCACGATGAGGCGTCGGGAGCCGGATGATTCCCAGTTCGCAAAATGACGCGGTCGCGTTTACGACCACCCACTGGAGCATGGTCTTACAAGCGCAAGACCGCACACTGGCAGCAGAGACGGCGTTGGAAAGTCTTTGCCGCACTTACTGGCGGCCCATTTATACTTTCGTGCGGCGGGAGGGTGTTAAACCAGAGGAGGCGAAGGATATCACGCAGGGGTTTTTCGCGCTGATTTTAGAGCGCAAAGATTTCCAATCCGTGCGACAGGAGAAGGGCCGCTTGCGTTCTTTCCTCCTCGCTTCGCTCAAGCATTTTATGATGAACGAGCGCCGTGATGCCGCGGCGATCAAACGTGGCGGTGGCCAAGCGCTGATTCCGCTCGATGATGTCGAACTCTACGACTCTAGCGAGTTCGATCGCAGTGACATGCTGAGCGCCGATCTGCTTTATGATCGCCGCTGGGCCTTCACTGTACTCGACCGGGTGTTCGCACGCTTGCGCGAGGAATCTCAGGGATCAGCTAACGCGCCGCTGCTCGAGCGATTGAACGAATTGCTTTCTGATGAACCAGATCGACCGTCACAAGCGGAAATTGCGCGCGAGTTTGGCATGACCGAGAACGCGGTCAAACAAGCTTTCCATCGACTGCGACAGCGTTACCGACAGCTGTTGCGTGAGGAAGTCGCGCACACGGTGCAACGCCGGCCGAGATTGAAGATGAACTGCGCCACCTCATCGCCGCGCTGCGCTCGTAACCTTTGGAGAATTTTCGTGCATTATTTGAGTGAAAGGAACGGGGGCGCGATGAGAATCACAATCGCCAAAAAATTTTGTCGCAAATGTGGAGCAGCCATTCCGCCCGATTCGCTGCAGCAATCCTGCGGCGCCTGTCTGCTGGAGACGGGTCTCGGCCCAGTCGCAGACGAACCTGTAGCCGGGGTCGATGACCCCGGCCGTCCGAAGCCGATGTTGATGGATTTCGGCGATTACGAATTGCTAGAGCAAATTGGCCGCGGCGGACAAGGCGTAGTATTTCGAGCGCGCCAAAAAAGTCTCAATCGCGTCGTCGCGCTCAAAATCATCGGATTAGGCCATTGGGCTACCGAAGCACACCTAAAACGTTTCCGTCTGGAGGCCGAAGCGGCAGCCAGGTTAGAGCATCCCGGTATCGTTCCAATCCACGAGGTCGGCGAGCGCGATGGCTCGTGCTATTTCAGCATGAAGTTCGTCGAAGGCGGCCAACTCGATGAAGTAGTCAGGCGCAAGCCGATGTCGATCCGGCAGGCGGCAGAATTGATAGGAAAGGTGGCGCGCATCGTGCATTACGCCCATGAGCACCGCATTTTGCATCGAGACATCAAGCCTGGAAACATTCTGCTGGATCAAAAGAGCGAACCGCATCTTACCGACTTTGGCCTGGCGCGACTCGTCGAGTCAGAGAGCACGGTGACGCGCACGATGGAAGTGCTGGGCACGCCCAGTTACATGGCGCCAGAACAAGCTGTGGGAAACAACGCGGCTATCAGCAGCCTCACAGATGTGTATGGACTTGGTGCAGTGCTTTACCAATTGCTCACCGGCCAGCCGCCCTTTGCCGGTGGAACAACCTATGAGACGATCAAATTACTATTGGATACTGAGCCGCGGTCACCGCGCCTCTTAAATCCGAAAATAGATCGCGATCTCTCAACAATTTGCCTGAAGTGTCTGGAGAAAGATTCGCAGCGCCGTTATCCTTCGGCCCTCGCGCTGGCTGAAGATATTGAGCGCTGGCTAAAACACGAACCCATTCAGGCCCGCCGCGCCGGAGTTTTCACCCGCGGCAGGAAATGGGTGCGACGTAATCCAACCAGCGCGCTTCTGGCGGCATCGCTGGTTGCTTTGGCAGCGGCCGCTGGCTGGATCGTTTGGAAAAGTGAAATGATCGCGCATCCCCTGGCGAACGGGATTGCCGTTCTCCCGTTTGAAAATCTGAGCGACGACAAAAGCGATGCGTCTTTTGTCGATGGCATGCAAGACGATGTCCTCACGAAGCTCGCGAGGATCGCCGATCTCAAAGTCATCAGCCGGACCAGCGTCATGGATTACCGTGGCAAGCGAAATCTCCGTCAGATCGGAAATGATCTGCGGGTATCGCATGTTCTGGAAGGCAGCGTCCGCAGAGCCGGCACGCATCTCCGTCTCAACGCGCAGTTGATCGACACACGCTCTGACACGCACGTCTGGGCCGAGCAATACGATCGCGATTTGGATGATTTGTTCTCAATCCAAAGTGAGATCGCGCAAAAGGTCGCCGAACGACTGAACGCCAAAGTCACATCTGCGGAGAGACTGGCTATTGGGAGAAGCCAACCACTGATCTCGTCGCTTTCGAGCTCTATTCGCGCGCCAATGATATCATTGGGCTGGGCCTTAGCTGGGGCGCGGACACGTTGCCGGCAATCGATTTGCTGAACCAGGCGGTAGCGCGCGATCCATCGTTTCTACAGGCCTATTGCGTCCTCGCAAGGGCTCATGACCAGTTTTACTTCTTTGGCCTTGACCATACTCCTGCGCGGTTAGCGTTAGCGGAAGCAGCGGTCGAGAAAGCATTTCGCATTCGCCCAAATGCCGGCGAAGCACACCTCGCACGAGCACATCATCTTTATAATGGATACCTCGACTACGATGGCGCACTGGCTGAACTGGAAATCGCACGCCGGAGGTTGCCAAATAATCCCCGGATATTCGCGGTGATGGGCTTTATCCAAAGGCGTCAGGGACGCTGGGAAGAATCCATATGAAGCCTCGAACGGGCAATTGAGCTCGACCCGCGAAACCTTAACGCGCTCGGCAATATCGCAGACAGTTACGGAGGGGCCCAGCGTTATGCTGAACAGAAATCCACGTTAGATCGCATGCTCACTATCGCGCCAAACTATGTCGAAGCAAAGGCAGAGCGCGCGTTCGTGGAAGTGAATTGGAAAGCTGATACAGGACCGTTGCATCAAGTGATCGATGAAATCCGGACGACAAATCCTGCTGCCATGCCGAAGATCGCCTTTCGATGGCTACCTTGTGCACTTGCCGAACGCGACATCGCTGCCGCTAAAGACGCCTTGCTCGCCTCCGACGAATTCCCGTTAGGGCAACAAGCTGGTAATTTCACGCGCCCTTTCGTCGAAGGCGTCATCGCCCGGATGACAAACGACGAACACAACGCGCATTTGGCTTTTACTGCTGCGCGCGCGGAGCAGGAGAAAACCGTGCAGGCTGAACCAAATTACGGCCCGGCATGGTGCGTGCTAGGTGTAATCGATGCCGCTCTCGGGCGGAAGGAGGACGCCTTGCGAGAAGGACGGCACGCGGTCGAGCTTCTTCCCGTCCAAAAGGACCCAGTCAATGGCATGGTCATGATGAAGTATTTGGCGATGATTGCTGCGTGGGTTGGTGAAAAAGATCTCGCCTGCGAGCAGCTTGCCACTGCCGTCCGTTGCCCCATTAGCGGTATGGACCTTAGCTATGGCGAACTGAAACTGATGCCGTGGTGGGATTCCCTTCGCGGCGACCCGCGCTTCGAAAAAATCGTCGCCTCCCTCGCGCCGAAGTGAATTTAACCACGGATTACACTGATAACACGGATGGATAGGGCGCGACCGCCAGGAAGGCTGAATCGCGCGCCCAATTGTAGGGCGTCTGTGTCAGACGCCAGCCAAGAACCCATCCGTTACATCCGCATCATCCGCGGAATTACGCGGTCGCGAGTCAGCGGGTAACCAATTCCCTGGCCCCGCTGAAGCCTTGGCGAAGGAGGCCACGATTTACGTCGCGGAGACATTTCCGCATAACCTCGCGCTCGTTTCCGTTCTGTACTCCGGTGAACGGCCGGAAATGACTTCTTACGATGAGGAGCCAGAGAAGGCCCAAAACAAGCAAAACCAAATCAAACAAAGGAAAAAAAGATGAAACTTAAAACGCAAATACTAGCTATCGCTCTCGGCGTGGCTGCGAGCACTTCACTGGTGTGGAGCGCGGACAGACCGCTGCGAGAAACAACCCCGACAATCCAAGGCGTGTGGCAGGTAACGAGAATGGGGGTCAATTGCGATGATCCCAACCAGACGCGACCGCCTTTCCCAGCCCTAATGACTTTTTACCGCGACGGCACCCTGACCGCCTACGCCAACCCTCCCGGTACGGGTCCGCTCGACACCCCCGAGGCTGGTCTCTGGCAGCGCGAGCCGGGTAGTCAGAATTACTCCTTCCACGATATATCTTACGTCTATGACGAAAACGGCGCCTTTGCTGGGTCGGGGGTAGTCACCGCCAATGTCCATCTCACCAGCGCCAACAGCTTCGAGTATAGCGCCACAATCCAGTTCTTCGATGCCGATGGGAATCTGGTCTTCTCCGGCTGCGGCAGGGCGACTGGGACACGGTTTGAATAAGACGAACCGGCTTGAAGACAACCTGCAAAGCTAAACAGAAAAATACGGGGTTTGGCGCGTCACATCCGCGCCAAACCCTTTTACTCAAGAAAGACCGGCTGCTAGTCGGCGATACGTTGCGCTATTATGATTTGTCTCGGAGATCGCTGCTTTGCAGTAGAACCGCGCCAACACGTTTCATCTCGTCAAGCGCGCGGTCGATGTCGCCAGGCTCAAGGTCGATTCCGCGACAGCCGTCCAGAATGACGTGCGTATTCAACCCAAGTTGGCGCGCATCCAGCGCACTGTCTTTGACGCAGTAGTCCAAGGCAAGTCCGAGCAAATAAATGTCTTTGATCGATCGCTCCTTTAAATAATGAGCAAGACCGGTGTGTCGTCGATGAGCGTTGTCAAAAAAGGTGCTGTAACTATCAATGTTTCGCTCGATCCCCTTGTGGAAGACATGAGCGATTCGACTTGTGTCGAATGAGGGAGCGAACTCCGCGCCGCGCGTGTTTTGAACGCAGTGCACCGGCCAAAGGATTTGGTCAATTCCGTTGAGGATGATGCGATCGCCCGGCTTTTTGCCCGGATGATTTGCGGCGAAGCTGCCGTGGTCGGGCGGATGCCAATCCTTCGTCGCTAAGACGAGCTCAAAGTGTCGCTGCAATTCGTTGGCGACAGGAATTACTTCATCACCGTGCGGAACGGGTAACGCGCCGCCGGGCAAAAAATCATTCTGAAGATCGACGATGATCAGCGCCTTCATTGGATGTGCCTGCGTGCTACGACCTCGTTCACCTCTCCCCTTTGGTAAAGGGGAGAGGATTAAGGTGAGGAGTTTTCCAGCACGCAGGGTTGGCGATGCGAACCCTCCCCCTTGCCAAGGGAGAGACGAAAGATGGCTTTGGATAAATAGTTCACTTCGATTGTTCCTTCGCGCGCGCGATCAATGTGGATCGTAATTGGTGCAAGGATCGCTCAAGGCCGATTTTGTAAGGTGTCGGGTTATTTAAGCGCAAAATCTCGGCATGCGCGCAGCGGAGTTGTTGGCGCGTGTGCTCGCGCGATGCAGCAAGATCGGGCACTTGATAAACCAGTCTACCTTTGCGGAAGATGGGAACGAGCAAGTCGCTGTATTCCATACTGGCAGGAATCTCCGTCTCTTGCTCGGTTTGAAGATCTACAATTACACAGGGTTTGCTTGCCCGATGATCGAGTTCGTAAATCGCGTCGGCGACAAATCTGCCATCCGGCTGATGAAGCCGCCGCACCTGCAACAGGCCCGGAACTGACGTTTTCGCGCGTTCATCGGAAAGTTTAATGCGATATTGCCATTGACCGCCGGGGCGACGTACTGCGCCGAGTTTATAAATGCCGCCTAAGGCCGCATCGGGCTGGCCGGTCGTGAGCTTGGTTCCCACGCCCCATATGTCGATCTTCGCGCCACATCGTTTCATGTCCGCTATCGCGTGTTCGTCCAGATCACCCGAGCAGACGATCTTTGCGTTTGTGAAGCCGGCTTTATCTAGCATTCGACGCGTCTCGATGCTCAATGCAACACGGTCCCCAGAATCCAGCCGCACCCCGATCATTTCGTGTCCGTTCTGGCGCAACCTTCGAGCTATATCAATCGCGTGGCGCACCCCATCGAGAGAATTGTAAGTATCCACAACGAAGACACAGTTATTGGGCATCGCTTTGGCATACGTTTGAAACGCCTCGCTCTCGTTTTCGAAGAACATGATCCAGCTGTGCGCCTGCGTTCCGCTCACTGGGATTCCAAACTGTTGACCGGCCTGCAAATTCGACGTACCCGCGCAGCCGCCAACACAGGCCGCTCGTGCCGCAGTCAAACCGCCATCAACGCCCTGCGCGCGGCGCAAACCAAATTCAATGACGGGATCATTTTGGGCAGCCAGACATACGCGCGCCGCTTTCGTCGCGATCAGGCTTTCGAAATTCAGAATGTTGAGCAGAGCCGTTTCCAGAAGCTGACATTGGATAATCGGACCGCACACTCGAATCAGCGGCTCGTTCGGGAAAACCAATGTTCCTTCGGGAACTGCATCGATCTCACAAGCCAGCCGCAAACTGCGCAAGTAGTCGAGAAAACCGACACTGAATAGTGGCTTGCCGTCGTTCCCGAGCTGCGACGCGAGATAATCAATTTCGGTTTCGTCAAAACGAAACGCGCGAAGGAAATCGATTGCTGTCGCGAGCCCGCAGGCCACCGTGAATTCACCAGCGAACGGGTTCTCCCGAAAAGTGACGTGGAACGCGGCCTCATAATCACTCACACCGGCATTCCAATAGCCGCATGCCATTGTGACCTCATAAAGATCGGTCGTTAGGGCGGAGAAGTTGCGCGCTGGCGGGTTCAACATCCAATTTCCAATTTAAACACCCGACGCCGTTTCGCGAGTCTCCGGGGAGCGCACGCGCCTCGCGTGCTCTTTCCGGCGCCCTCGCCGGAAAGCCATTCGCAAGTCCGATGATACATTCATTTCCCAAGTGTGTTCGACGAGGGCGCCGAACACGGCACGCGAGGCGCGTGCGCTCCCCAGACAACCGCGGCGACCTCGCACGACGTTTGTAATCCTAGAGAGATGAAAAAGGCAAAACCGCCCGAGCGCAGTTTTCCATTTTTGCGAGTCAATGAGCGGAAAGGCAAACCACGGAAGCGGGGCTTAACGGAGATTCGGGGGCCGTATTACTCGGTTGTGGGTCGGCGTTACCTTGCAGATCTGTTCGAAACGATGGGCGCCTACGTCGATTCGCTGAAGTTTGCGGGCGGCTCGTTCACGCTGATGCCAGAACGAGCTGTGCAAGACATCATCGAGCTTTGCCACGAACATGAGGTTCTCGTTTCCACAGGCGGTTTTGTTGAGCGCGTTCTTGTGCAAGGCGATGATGCCGTGCGCCAGTACGTTGCCCGATGCAAAAAGCTCGGGTTCGATATCATCGAGATCTCAGCTGGGTTCGTCTCGATTTCAACTGACGATTGGCTGCGGCTAATTGAATTGGTGCGCAAATCCGGATTAAAAGCGAAACCAGAAGTTGGAATTCAATTCGGCGCCGGAGGCGCCACCGCGGCTGCGGAACTAAAGACGGAAGGTACGCGCGACCCGAGCTGGGCCATCGCACAGGCAAAGCGATTTCTCGGCGCCGGAGCGGAGATCATCATGATGGAAAGCGAAGGGATCACTGAAAACGTCGATCCATGGCGCACCGACGTTCCCGCAAAATTCATTGACGAGATCGGCATGGAAAAACTGATGTTTGAAGCCGCCGATCCCGACGTGTTCGCGTGGTACATCAAAAACTATGGCGCTGACGTGAACCTGTTTGTCGATCACAGCCAGATTGTGCAGTTGGAATGTTTGCGGGCTGGGATCTGGGGAACTAAGAGCTTGTGGGGACGCGTTGTGACTTATAAAGACACGCGCGAATAAAAAAGTGCGTGTCATCCTGAGCGAACCGAAGGACCTCTCGCTGGATGCTGCGTTACACAAATTACTGGTGTGACGACCGCTTCGATCGTGAGGTTCCTCGCTCCGCTCGGAATGACAAATTGGTTAGCGCGGCCCGGCACTGCCAATATGATTAACGAACCATTCGCTTGCCAGTTTCGCGACTTTCTCCAGCGTCCCTGGTTCTTCGAAGAGATGCGTCGCGCCGGGGATAATCTCGAGTTTCACTTCGCAGTGCATCTTATCGCGTACTTGCTCGTTTAACTCGATGACGATGTCATCGTTGCCGCCGACAATGAGCAGGGTTGGTGCATTCACTTTTGGCAGAGATTCATCCGCCAAATCTGGACGTCCGCCGCGCGAAACGACCGCGCCTACATCTTTCGGAACTTCGACCGCCGCCACCAGTGCCGCAGCGCCGCCTGTGCTCGAGCCGAAATAGCCAAACCGCAAATCGCACGTTTCTGGTTGCTGCTTTGCCCACTTTGTCGCGTGAACAAGGCGTTCCGCCAGCAAATGGATATTGAACCGAAGCTCGCGAGTCTGCACGTCGATTGCTTCCTCCTTCTGCGTGAGCAAGTCAAAAAGCAGCGTCGCCAGTCCGGCGTCGTTAAGTGTGCGCGCCACAAATTGATTCCGCGGACTGTGACGGCTGCTGCCGCTACCATGTGCAAAAAGCACCAGGGCACGCGCGCTAGTAGGAAGATGCAAAGTTCCCGAGAGAATTGCTTGCCCGGCCTGAATTTGTACCTCGTTCATGATCGAAGAGAATCGCTCGTTTGATTCTGCGCGCCCGGCGGTCGCGCCCTACCAAATTTGTCTTCATAGATGCGCTTCACACTTTGAACGGGTAGGTTTCTGGTAATTCGCCGGCGTCCCAGAGACTGGTTTGTTCGAGCGGTTCAACTGCACAAGTTTCATCGATATGAATGATCGCATCGAACTGTTCCGGAAGGCGTGCATGAAAGTAGTGGCTTAAGCGTTCTGTCTCGGGGCGGTAAATCACTCCGATGGCGCGCTCGATGCGCCGCTGTTGCAAGACGCCGATCTGGCCAGCGCCTTGCAAGTCGATCCAAAATCGAGGCAGGCCTGTCTCGTGAAACAACTCCTCGTAACTTCCTCGCAAGGCAGGCCGGACATTTTTGCGTTCTGCAGGCGCCCCCCAATCCGAGGCTGCGGTTACTGTCCCATGATGGGTGCTGAAACCGATCAGCGCCGCTTCATCGCCAAAACGTTCGCGCATGAGCTGGCCGACGTTCACTTCGCCGTAGTGGCTCATCTCCGTCGCGCGCGCGTCGCCGAGATGCGAATTGTGCGCCCAGACAATCGCTTTCGGCTGCCGGCTTCCATCGAGGTGCGCAACCAGATTTTCGATTGTCTCGACCATGTGGCGGTCGCGCAAATTCCAGGATGACGCGCGGCCACGAAACATGGAGCGGTAATATTGTTCCGCATTTTTTACCAGTCGCGCATTTTGCTCCGCAAAGAACAGTTCCTCCGCAGCTACGTCGCCGTCGCGACTTAGAAATTCGGCCGCTTTGCTTTGCAGTTCGATGAGCTGTTCGACGACTGCCTCTTCACATGGTTCGGCTGCGCCGACTGTGGTAGCGTATCCGTATTTCTGTGGCTTGCGGCTGAAATGATCGAAGCAGGAGTATCGTAACTGTGCGCGTTTCGCTGAATCAGGATCGACCTTTTCCAAGTATTTTAGCACCGCCTCAATTGAGGCATGTAGACTGTAGAGATCCATTCCGTAGAATCCAACGGGTGCCTGTTTCGGATCGATATCGCGGTTAAAACGACGCAACCACTCAACAAAGTCCACCATGACCGTGTTCCGCCACATCCAGATCGGAAATCTGCTAAAACCTGAGAGCGCTTCGTTCGTGTTGGCGTCTGCCATATTACCGCGCACATAACGATGCACCCTGGCTGAATCCGGCCAGTCTGCCTCGATGGCCACGACGGAGAAACCTTTTTCTGCGATAAGCCGCTTCGTGATCGCGGCGCGCTCGGAGTAAAATTCATGTGTGCCATGCGTCGCTTCACCCACCAACACAAATTGCGCATCGCCGATTAGCTTGAGGAGCCCATCATAATCATTTACGCCGCCAGAGAGCGGCTGGGCGATCTCGCGAACAAATTCAGCGTCTGTCATCGTCATTCTTTTCGGTTTCCCTCAGGCATGTCCCGCGCGGCGCTGGTCAGCAATTCGCGCACGTCTTCATCGGTTGTCTGCGAGAAATCTTCGTAATACTGGCCGACTGCCTGAAAGAATTCAGGCGTGCTCAGGCAGATCGTTTCGTCGGTTTGTTCTTCGATCTCGTGGCAGGTGTCCGGAGGACCGACCGGTACAGCTACGACGATCTTCGCAGCGCCGCGCTGTCGCAGCGCCTTTACTGCAGCGCGCATCGTTGCCCCCGTGGCCAATCCATCATCCACTAAAATAGCAATCCGATCCCGCAACTCCGGTGCCGAGCGTCCCTCCCGATAGGTTTGTTCGCGGCGCTGCATTTCCTCTGTTTCCCGCGCCGTTACGATTTCAATGGCTTCATCTGCGTGCGGTATCGCGCGCATGACATCTTCATTCAAAACACGCACGCCCCCTGAAGCGATTGCGCCGGCAGCCAATTCTTCGAACCCAGGGACACCAAGCTTCCGCACGATAAAAACGTCGAGCGGCGCACGAAGACGTTTTGCAACTTCGCTGGCAACAGGCACGCCGCCCCGGGGCAAACCGAGCACAATCACGTCGTCGCGATCTGCATATTTCTCGAGCTTCTCCGCGAGTAGCCGCCCCGCTTCGATTCGGTTTGGAAACGCTCGTTCCATGCGGCTAATCTCGTCGCTTTATGCTGCCGTGGCGAGCGCCGGAAATAACGACTGCATGTCGTCAGGGAAACTACCCATGACTTTGAAGAAAATCCTTCCTCTTAGGATTTCGCTTCTGCGCGCAGTGGCGCGTGTGCTACACACCGAGCCTGAGTAGAGCCGGTTGTTAAAACTCCAAGTTCAGCTGGCTGGATTCCGATTAGGCCAGGGCGGGGGCGGCGGAAACTCGTAACGCTTCGTCTTTAGTTCTTCCTGAATCTCCTGGATGGCACGGTCCAGTTGCTGATCTTCGCCTTTGAATTCTTTTCCAGGATCGTTATCGACGACTATGTCGGGATCGACGCCGCGACCTTCAACGATCCATTGTTTGCCGTCCTTCGAGTACGGAGCGAATTCGGGTTTAAAGAATTGGCCGCCATCCGCAAGCGGCAGCGACTCGCGAATACCTATAACTCCGCCCCAGGTGCGCTTTCCGATTAATTTGCCAAGTCCAAGCGACTTAAAGCGATAGGGAAAAATATCGCCATCTGAGGCGGAGAATTCGTTGGTTAACGTGACCATCGGGCCCGTGAACGTTTGCGGCGGGTCCGTCTGCGGCATGCCGTTCCGCGCGATCCCAACCATCACCAGCGCCCGGCGCAACCGCTCGATCACCAACGGCGAAACGAATCCCCCGCCGTTGCCGCGAACATCTACAATGAGCGCATGTTTACGGATTTGCGGAAAGTAAAGTTTGGTGAACTCGTTCAACCCGGGCTGGCCCATATCGGGGATGTGCAGGTAACCGACTTCGCCGCCGGTTTTCTTGTTTACGTAATCGATATTTTTTTGCACCCAATCGAGGTAGTAAAGCGGCGCTTCATTGTCGGTGGGCATAAGGATCACGTCCCGCGCGCCGGCGTCAGTCGGTTTGGAGTTCACGCGCAGGATCACTTGTTTGTCGGCGGTGCCGATGAGCGCGTCGTAAAGATTCGGCAACGTGGAGACCGGAGTGTTGTTGATAGCTAGAATGTAATCGCCCGGTTTCACATCCACGCCGACGTCTGTGAGCGGTGAGCGGGTTTTCTTGTCCCAATTTTCGCCCGGCAAAATGCGTTCGATGCGATAGGCGCGCGTGGCCGGATCGCGCGAAAATTCCGCGCCGAGCAGGCCGAGCTTGATGCGTGGTGTGTCGGGGCGCTCACCGCCGGCAACGTACGTGTGCCCATTGTTCAACTCGGCAATGAGCTCACCTAACAAATAGGTTAGATCGTTGCGATGATTCACGAACGGCAGCAGAGCGGCGTATTTGTCACGCAGTGCTTTCCAATCGACGCCGTTCATCGTGGGCGAAAAGAAAAAATCGCGCATTTGCCGCCAGCATTCGAAGTAGATTTGGTTCCACTCGGAATGCCGATCCAACTGTGTGTCGAGATCTTGGATCTTGTGCTCGTGGTCTTTGGTCTCGAGCTTGTCCTTTGGCACATCGATAATGGCGTAATCTTTTTTGATTTTCACCAGCATCTTTTTGCCATCGAATGTGATTTGGTAGTTGTTCGCGTCGCCCAGAACGGTCTCTTTGCGATCGTCCACGTTGTAAACGCAAAGGTGTGATTTCCTGTCTCTCTCGGGGAATCCTTCTTCGTCATCTTCACCGACATCATCAGCGGCCGTGCGACGCAGATAGAAGATCCGCCCGTCATCCAGCATTCGGATGTTGCGATAATTTCCCGGCGTAATTTCCAAGCCAAGAATCCGGTTCTGGATTCCATCAATATCCACTTTCACAATCACGGGCTTCTTTGGTTTTTCTTCCGGTTTCTTGCCGATCGCCTTTTCTTCCGGCTTTTTCTCTTCCTCTTTCTTTGCTTTTTCCTTTTGTCGTTTTTCTTCAGCTTTCCCGACTTCGTCGCTCTTCGGGGCGAGCGGGTTCTCGGTCTCTTTGCCCAGTGTGATGAGATAAACGCGCTGCATATCGCGATACACGTTTGCAAATTCTTCGTCGCCAAAGGTCGGCTTGAAATCGCGCGCGGAGCCGAGCAACAAATATTTCCCGTCGTCGCTGAAGACTGCTTCGCCAGAGCCATACCAGCTATCAGTGACAGCGGTCTGTTGCTTGTTCGCGAGTGAATAGAGATAGACACGCGACATCCCATTTTCCTCCGGGCGCGCCCAGGTGACCCACTGACTGTCCGGCGACCAGGCGTATCCCTCGATCTCGCCGTATTTGTCCTGATCGAGCAGCGTGATCGCTTTGCTTGTAACATCGACGTAGCGCAATCGCTGCAACCGATCACTCCACAAGAGCTTCTTGCTGTCGGGCGACCATTTAGGCGCGTAGTAATAAGTGTCGGCGCCACTCGTAATCTGCTGCGGCTCGCTTTTGCCGTCCTGGGAACGAACGTACAGTTCGTTTTCCCCGGTCACGTCCGAGTTGTAGGCGATCCATTTTCCGTCTGGCGACCACACTGCATCGCGCTCGTGCGCGCCTGAAGTTTTCGTCAGGTTACGCGGCGTTCCGTTCTTTGCCGGCACGGAAAAAAGATCGCCGCGCGCGACTGTGATAGAGCGCTCGCCATCCGGCGCGAGGTTCACCGTTTCGATATGTTTGGCTGCATCGACAAGCGCGGACCGTCCAATTGCGAAATCTTCCTTGATCTCAATAGGCACCGGCGTGGCCTGACCGCTCGCCAGATCGTAACGCCAGATGTATCCGGCTTGCTCGAACACGATCGAGTCTTTGCCGATCGACGGGAACTTGATGTCGAAATCTGTGAAGTGCGTGAGCTGCCTGGTTTCCTTCGTCGCAAGGTCGATAACGAACAAGTTCATGCGGTTGTCGCGATCGGAGATGAAATAGATTTTGTTGTCCGGCCCCCACATCGGGCAGATATCCTGTGCCGGATTGTCTGTCAGATTTTCGGTCGCGCCGGTTTTGAAATCGTAAATCCAAATGTCGTCCGCCATGCCGCCGCGGTAATGTTTCCAGGTGCGAAACTCGCGGAACACGCGGTTGTAAGCCATCTTCGAATCGTCCGGCGAAAACGAAACGAAACCGCCTCGCGGCACCGGCAGCTGCTGCGGTAATTCCGCGTCCAGTCCGACGGTAAATAGTGAGCCGATGAAATCATTGAATGACTTCATACGCGAACGGAAGACAACGAGTGGCTTGGTGTTTTCCCATGCCATCACGAGATTGTTAGGCCCCATGCGGTCGGAAATGTCGTCCCGGCCGAGCGTGGCCGAAGTCGTCAGCCTTTTCGGCGCCCCGCCTTCGGCTGGCATAATATAGACTTCGGTGTTGCCATCGTATTGCGAAGTAAACGCGATCTGCTTCCCATCTGGCGAGAAACGCGGGAACGAGCTGTAGCCAGGACCGCTCGTCAGGCGTCGCGCCATACCGCCGTCTTTGCCGACTGTATAAATCTCACCCGCATAGCAGAAGACGATTTGCGTATCGTTCGTCGTCGGGAAACGCAACAGGCGCGTTGTGTCAGGGAATTTCTGTGCGTAGACGCCGGTGATTGAAATCAGGCCGGATGAAGTCAAACACAGAAGAGCAAAAAACCGAAAAAGTATGTTCATAGGAAAAAAGATGAAGTGAGGAAGCTGCCGTTGAACAAACGGGATGCAACTGTGATTTCATCCAATGGGCGAGCTCGAGATGACCATATGATGAAGACGTCGCCACATGCCAATCTTGTCTAAACAAAGCAGACTCTTTAGCCAGATGTTCTTTTCGAAGGGCCAGCGGAAGGGGTGGGATTCGAACCCACGGTGGGTTTCCCCACGCTCGATTTCGAGTCGAGTGCCTTAAACCGGACTCAGCCACCCTTCCTGAGTGAGCGGAAAAACGTCGAACGCTGAACGTCCAACATCCAACGTCGAACGCAAATCCCATGTTGAAACGGGAGGTTCGGCGTTGAGTGTTAGACGTTTGCTTTCATCTTTCAGGTGGTCCCCCCTCTAGGGAAAAGATGTTCGCCCAAGGCACCGAATACGACATGCGCGGACGCATATTGCGTCAAAAAAATGTTACAATTTTAGGCTTGCCACGCCTTCACCGAGGGCTGCATATTGTATGTCCCAAGGACAGCCAACGCTATTACTTGTTGTTCACCAGGATTCACAAGTTGTTTGCGCTGCTGTTGACAACTATTCGCACCTTATTCAGAACTTCAACCCTCCCTAATTGCCATGATTCAACTAAAACCCGGAATCCCGCCCGCCTCACTTAACGGACCACCTCAACCGACTGTGCGCCGAAGAAACAGGAGCGACAAAAAGAAAAAGACTGGCCTGCGTTTTAAGCGCGTGTTCAGCGATGCCGCTGTGGCGCCATTTGATCAAGTTGAATGGGAGCGGCGCACCGCGGAAATCACCGATGACAGTGCCAAAGTCATCTTTAAGCAGGAGGACATCGAAGTTCCGAAAAGCTGGAGTGCCCTCGCGACCAAAATAGCGGTCTCGAAGTATTTTTACGGCGATATCGCGAACGGCACCGATCCATACAAGGGCGGACGAGAAACCTCGGTGCGGCAGCTGATTCATCGCGTTACGCGCACGATTACGGACTGGGGTTTGGCGGATGGTTATTTCACGGATGCGGAAGCCGCGGAGGTTTTTTACGATGAGCTGACCTGGCTGTGCTTGAACCAATACGGTGCGTTCAATTCACCGGTCTGGTTTAACGTCGGCTTATATCATCAATATGGCGTCGGCAAAGGCGCCGGGGCCGGCAATTATTTCTACAATTGGGAAACCGGCGAAGCGGAACGAGCCGCGTCGCAGTACGAATATCCGCAGGGAAGCGCGTGTTTCATCCAGAGTGTGGAGGATACGATGGAAGACATTATGCGGCTGGCGACCAGCGAAGCGATGCTCTTCAAGTACGGCAGCGGCACCGGCACAGATCTTTCTTCGCTCAGGTCAACGAGAGAAAAATTGAGCGGCGGCGGCAAACCCAGTGGACCGCTCTCGTTCCTGAAAGTTTACGATCAGGTTGCGAACGTGGTGAAGAGCGGCGGCAAAACGCGGCGTGCAGCGAAGATGAACACGCTCAAAGATTGGCACCCGGATATTGAAGAGTTCATCGACGCCAAACAGAAGGAAGAAAAGAAGGCATGGGCGCTTATCGAGCAGGGCTACGACGGCAGCTACAACGGTGATGCGTACGGATCGGTCATGTATCAGAACGAAAATGTGAGCGTGAGGGTAAGCGATGAGTTTATGGAAGCGGCGCAGGAAGGCCGGGAATGGTGGACGCGCCGTGTAACGGACGGCAAACAATGTGAGCGCAAAGACGCGCGCACGCTATTGCGCAAGATCGCTGAAGGAACATACATCTGCGGCGATCCTGGAATGCAGTTCGATTCCACGATCCACAAGTGGCACACCTGCAAGGGCACAGGCCGTCAAAATTCCACGAACCCGTGCTCGGAATATCTCTTCCTCGATAACACCGCGTGCAATCTGGCTTCGCTCAACTTAATGAAGTTTAAAACTCCGGAGGGCGACTTTGATATCGATCGATTCAAAGCGGCGGTGCGCGTTTTCATCACAGCGCAGGAGATCATTGTCGACAACGCGAGTTACCCGATCAAGGAAATCGCGGAGAACTCTCATATTTTCCGCACGCTCGGACTCGGCTACGCAAATCTCGGGTCGCTCATCATGAGCTACGGGTTTGGTTACGATAGTGTGGAAGGCCGGGCGCTCTGCGGCGCGATCACTGCAATCATGACCGGCGAAGCTTACGAACAAAGCGCACGGTTGGCACGGGCGATCGGGCCGTTTTCAGGTTACCGCGACGCACGCGCCAGCGGCGTGCCGAAGCCAGTCGCCAAGGACAACGTCGCGTCAATGCTGGAAGTGATCGAGCTGCATCGCCAGGCGGTGCGCGAAATCTCGGACGCAAAGGAATTCGCACATTTGAAAGAGGAAGCTGCGAAAGTTTGGGATAGCGCGGCAGAACTAGGAAAACACCACGGTTATCGGAACGCACAGGTGACTGTGCTCGCACCAACCGGCACGATCAGTTTTCTGATGGATTGCGACACGACTGGAATCGAACCGGACATTGCCCTGGTAAAATACAAGCTGCTGGCGGGCGGCGGAATGCTCAAAATTGTCAATCAAACGGTGAAAGCCGCTTTGGAGAAACTCGGTTACAATTCCGATGAGATCGAAGGAATCATCGCGCACATCGACGCTTTCGACACCATCGAGGACGTCACGGATACGGATGGATCGACAATTTCATCCGGATTGAAACCGGAGCATCTGCCGATATTCGATTGCGCGTTCAAGCCGTTTAAAGGCGAGCGTAGTCTCAATTACATGGCGCACCTGCGAATGATGGCTGCAGCGCAGCCGTTCCTTAGCGGCGCGATTTCGAAGACAGTCAACATGCCGGAAGCCGCCACGGTCGACGACATTATGAACACCTACGTCGAAGGATGGCGGCTCGGATTGAAATCGGTAGCGATTTATCGCGACGCCTCGAAGCGTTCAGCGCCTCTGAATACTCGAAAAACAAAAGACATGGGAACTGTAGCCGCTGGCGACGACAGCGGCCTCTCCGCGGATTCCGCCACCGACGCGCTTCAAAAACGCGTTCTCGAATTGGAGCAAGAACTCACAGCGCTACGTGGTCAGCTCGATCAACCAGTCCGGCATCGCATGCCAGACACGCGCATATCGTTGACCCACAAGTTCGAGATCGCGGGTCACGAAGGATACATCACCGTCGGTTTGTACGAGGACGGCCAACCCGGTGAGCTCTTCATCACCATGTCGAAGGAAGGCAGCACGATTGGGGGGTTAATGGACACGGTCGGTACGCTTACCTCGATCGCGCTGCAGTACGGCGTCCCGCTCGAAAGTCTCGTGAAAAAATTCGCCTATCAACGGTTTGAACCGAGTGGGTTCACAAAGAATCCCGATATTCGTCACGCAACCAGTATTACCGATTACGTATTTCGCTGGCTGGCGTGCCAGTTCATTAAAGGCTACAAGGAGGCGACTTCGCCCAATCGAGCCCAGCCGGATCTGCCGCTCAAGGAAATTGCTGAGATCGAAAAGAAAGCGCTGAACCGGCCGGTAACGGATTTGGCGCGCACCGGCGAAAAGGAAGTGATCGACGTGATCACGAGCCATCCGGCCGACGATTCCGAATCTGCTCGACAGAACGGAAACGGCAACGGTCACGCCGATCGTGTAACCGTGGCACTCGGCAGCATCTTCATGGGGATCACCTGTTCCGTCTGCGGCAGCGACAAAGTCATTCGCGCCGGCGCCTGCGGCGTTTGCACGGAATGCGGCACTAGCCAGGGGTGCAGCTGAGGGCAAGGGCTAATCGCTGGGCCTCTACGAGGTCTAAATTTCCAGATTGCGCCGCTGCAAACCCCGGGCACGCTGCCTTGAGGTTCGGACCATCCGGAGTCTTGAGGATTTCTGAAGACAACGTGCACCAGGCGGCGCGCGATTGGACACGCGCGCGCGCATGGCTACAATGCGTCGCCCGTTTTTCTAAAGACAACCTGAATGAATAAGCTCGACGCGCAGCGACAGAAAGAAATCCAGCAAGCCGAAGAACTGCTTTTTGCAGGTCCGCAGGCCCTCGGTTTTGCCAAAGGTCTTTTCCAAGGGCATTTCGTTGCTGATTGGGTGATGCCTTATCCGCGCATTCCGGCGGCGCAACAACCCGAACTGGATGAGACTCTCACCGAACTTCGCCAATTTCTGGACGAACATCTTGATCCTGCAGAGATCGATCGGAAAGCGGACATACCGCGCAGCGTGATTGATGGCCTTGGCCGAGTTGGCGTGCTCGGCATGACTGCGCCGAAGGAATATGGCGGGCGTGGATTCTCGCAGATGGCTAACTGCAAGATTCTGGAAGAGATCGGCCGCCGCTGCGCATCGACATCCGTTTTCGTGAATGCGCACCACTCGATTGGAATTCGCGCGTTGTTACTCTTTGGAACGCACGAGCAAAAACAGCGATGGCTACCAAAGTTGTCGACCGGCGAACAATTGGGCGCGTTTGCGCTGACCGAAAAGGAAGCCGGATCAGATGCGGCGAACGTGCAAATGCAGGCGCGGCCCAGCGAAGATGGGTCGCACTTCATTGTGAACGGTGAAAAGCGCTACATCACCAACGCGGCAATCGCAGATGTGCTGACAGTCATGGCGCGAACGCCAGTGCCTGGATCGGATAAGACCGCGATCACAGCTTTTCTGGTTACACCAGACATGCCCGGCTTCGAAATGCTCGAGGCGCGGATGCCGAAGATGGGAATCCGGGGCACGGCAACTGGTCGATTCGCGTTGCGCAACGTCAAGGTTCCGAAGGAAAATATTCTAGGCCCGTACGGCAAAGGTCTGAAAGTAGCGCTGACGGTTCTCGATTTCGGACGCACAACATTCGGCGCGTGTTGCACGGGCGCGGCCAAGACTTGTTTGCGTTTGGCGATCGAACACGCAAACACGAGAAAACAATTCAACAAAACGCTCGGTAATTTTCATCTCGTCCAAAAGAAAATCGCGCGCATTGCAGCGGACGCTTATGCCATGGACGCGATGACCACGATCACTGCGGCGTTGATTGATCGCGGCCTTGAGGATTACATGCTCGAGACGGCGATGCTCAAAGTATTCACCACCGAGCGGCTTTGGGAGTGCATCAACGATGTATTTCAGATTTATGGCGGCTCTGCGTATTTTGTCGATCGTCCGCTGGAAAGAATGATGCGCGACGCGCGTATTAACCAGATCGGCGAAGGCGCGAACGAAGTGCTCACTTCGTTTATCGCGTTGGTGGGGATGCGCGGACCGGGCATGGAATTCAAGGAAATTTACGACACGATGATGAAACCGACACGCGAGCGCGGCTTCGCAAAAGCATGGATAGCTGGCAAGCATCGGCTCGGCGCGACCGTACGGGTTCCCGAGATTCCGGTACGCAGCCCTGAACTGCGTTGGTTCGCCAATCAACTTGGGCGCCTGATCCGCCGTTTCAATGTAGCCGTGAACCGCGCACTGATCACTTACCGCGAGCCGATACTCGATATGCAGCTTGTCCAGGAGCGGATCGCAAACGCGGCGATGGATCTTTTAGCGTCAGCGTGCGTGCTCAGCCGTCAAGATGCGGAGATTCAGTTTGCGCAACGAAATGGAAGTTCATCGACTCCGGAACAGTGCGCTGCCGAACTGTTTTTGCGTCAGTCATTTCGCCGGATTCGCCATTTCCTCGCTGGACTGACGGATAACGAGGATAAATCGGTGCTTGCGACAGCGAATTCCATCTTGGGTAAGCCAGCGAACTAACTCCGGACGCATTCGCGAGTAAAATTTGTCCGCGCGTATCTATACCGACAAACACGCCGATCTCCGTTGGCTGAAGGGAAAAACGTGCGCAGTGATTGGGTTCGGCGCACAAGGTCGAGCACACGCTCTCAATCTCAAGGACAGCGGGATTAACGTAATTGTCGGCCTCTATCAGAGAAGCAAATCGCGGGTCCGTGCCCGGCGCAGCGGTCTGGAAGTCCTGGACACAGCCCGGGCCACGCAGCGCGGAGACATCGTTTTTCTTGCCCTTCCAGACAACGAGATGCCGCGAATTTATGCGAAACAGGTCGCGCCGAATTTGCGATCTGGCCAAACGCTACTCTTCGCGCATGGCTTCGCGATTCATTATCGCACGATCGTTCCCCGGAGAGATGTGGACGTTATCATGGTGGCGCCGAAAAGTCTGGGTCCTATGGTACGTCGCGAGTTTCTTGGAGGACGCGGCGCGCCCGGTCTGATTGCAATTCACCAAAATCACAGCAGGCATGCGAAGCAAACCGCTCTGGCTTGGGCAAAGGGAATCGGTTGCACACATGCCGGCGTAATCGAGACAACTTTTCGTGAGGAGACGGAGACCGACCTTTTTGGTGAGCAAGCAGTCCTTTGCGGAGGAACAAGCGCGCTCATTCGCGCCGGTTTCGATACACTCGTTGGCGCCGGCTATCCTCCTGAACTTGCCTACTTCGAATGCCTCCACGAACTAAAGTTCATCGTTGATCTCATCCACGAAGCGGGCATTTCGGGTATGCGTAAATTGATCTCCGATACCGCCAAATGGGGCGAGCTGACGGTTGGGCCGAAGATCATCAATCGAACTGTGCAAAAGCGGATGAAATCAGCGCTGCAAAAAATTCGCTCTGGCCAATTCGCGCGTGAATTTATTCGAGAAATGAAACCTCCCCGTACGCGTTACGCGCAATTGCTCTTGGACGCCGAAAAGCATCCAATCGAAAAGGTGGGTGCGCGATTGCGCGGAATGATGGCGTGGCGCGCGAAAACGTAAATCTACGTCCGCGCTGCGCGCTGGCAGCACGCTTGTTACCGGCGAAATCGTCGGAGTTTTGGTTATGGCCCCGTACGGTGGCCTAAAATATCCAGTGCGCCATGAGTGGTCGGAATTGCAGCTAGCCGATCGCAAGGTTGCGGAATGCGCGAGCTTCCGGTCACAGTGTAGCAGATCTTCTTTGAGGTCTTCACGACCTGCTGTGGTTGTGGCCGGAGCACGACGTTCTTGCTCTGTGGATCAGCAGCAGCCGATGCGCAAAACGCGAGCGCAAGCACAACGCTTGCACATCGAACCGACCAGCCGCCCAGGCGACTTGGTCTGCCTACTGTTTTCACGGCCTAATAGTGATGCGCCTTCGAATTTTGCGCAAGCTTATTCGTCGTCGATTTGAGACAGAAAACCGAGATTTTCGGCCACAGACTCCTTGCGATTAATCCGTCCAGAGGAAATGCTCCAGTCGAAGATTGGTAAGACGCGCTTTTGCTTCTTCGCTCCGGCTACCTCCCGCTCCAGCGAGTTTCTCATAGATGGCAGCAGCAGATTCCCACTTCGAGTCTTCCTCCAACAGCCGCGCGGCGTTAAACCCAGCCTTGTAATACCAGAACAGTTCGCGCCGCCGATCCGGGCGCGCGTCTCCCTCCAGTATTTTGTAAAACGTGGCAAGCGCCGTGGCGCGCTCGTTTTTCTTCTCCAAACATAATCCCTTCTTAAAAAGCGCTTGGTTGCGCCAGTGAATCGGCTCGTCCTTATCAGAGCCGAGTTGATCATACATGTCGATCGCGCGCTGATAATTGCTTGGATCGGTGGTACCCATCTCAAAGAAAATGTCGCCCTTGCCGCACATCGCCTCGCGTTTTTCGGGGGAACCGGCATCACTCTTTAACACCTCATCGTATAGAGCGAGAGCGTCCTTGGGTTTGCCAAGCTTGCGTTCGATCACAGCCTGCTCATTACGCGCTGCCCATCGCAACGGGCCGTTCTGCCTTACCACCTGATCAAATAGGACAATCGCCCGATCCAGAGAATGTTCGCCCATGCTGGACATTGCCGACTCTGCCGCGAAGAAGAGGGCTTTTTCACCAAGCGAATTATCCGGAGTCTGTTGCGCAATCAGTTCAAACTGTGTCTGTGCGTTCGCAAAATCCTGGCGTTGGTAATAAAGCTCAGCCAACTTCATTCGAACTTCCGGAGCGAACGGCGAGGTTCCATGTTGTTCGAGGAAGCGCTTTGCGAGCTCAATAACTTTCGCTTCATTGCCGCCGGCTGATTCCTCAATCCAGATGTTGAGATAGTCACCCCGTTCCGCGGCTGCAGCCGTCGGCGACCCGGCTGCGCGAGTCAGATACTTGCGCGCTTCGTCGAGGCGCGGCGACGACGCATGAAAGGCCAGTTCCGCCAGGCTGACCAAAGCTTCCGACGTCCGAGGATTTTTAGGAAAATCATGAATGAACTCTTGCAGCGATTCCGCCGCTTTTTGGTCGCCTTTTGCCGCTTGGAGCAAACCTTCCTGTAATCGCAAGTCGGCACGAGCCTCTTCGTTGCCACCCGCCTTTTCCAGTTCACTGGAGTCAGCTACAAAACGTGCGTGGTTACCGAGTTGGAGCCAGCCGGTGGACGCATTGAAAAGCGCAATCTTTGCCCACGGCGAAGGGGAACGCGCGATTTGTTCAAAGTCTGCAGAAGCTCTATTAAAGCGCCTCGCAAGGTATTGCGCCTGGGCAGATAAGAAATCGATTTGGGTCAGCAAAGACGGCGCGGGACGAAACGACCGCGCATCGTCCAAAATCGCAATCGCCTCATCGAAGTGTTTATCTTCGATTTCGAATTGTGCAAACTCGAGTAAAGCAGGGGAAATCGTCTGAGACTTTCCGCCGGTGCGGCGAAGATCGGTAAATAATTGTCGCGCTCGTTCCCTGCGCCCTGCGCGAATTTCGAACCGCGCGAGATACCATCGCGCAAATGTTCGTCGTGGCTGTTCGGGACTGCGCACCCATCTCTCCAGCTCGTTGCGCGATGGTTTGTGTTCCGCTCGATACAACTCATCGAGTCTTGCGAAGAGAGCAGAAAGATCCGGGTCCGCCGAATGACGATCAATAAACTGCTCGATCACATCGTCTGCGATTTCCGGCGTCTTGAGTTGCACTTGCGCTTCCGCGACACCGAATACTGCCGCAATGAGCGTGGAGTGAGCTGCTCCTTCTGGTCGTTTCAGAAGACCCTGAAAAATGCCGATCGCTCTTTCAGGTCGCCGCTGGATGAGCTCCAGTCGGCCCCGCAACACGCGGCGTTCTCTTCGTTCGGCGATCGACGTGGGCTGCATCTCTTCGAGAAGACGACGCGCGCCGGCAACATCGCCTGTTTCAATGTACAATTCGGCCGCTCGCAATTGCGTTCGCGTCGCCCATTCCTTGTCATGAGTAAGAAGCGTAAATTTTTTCAGCGCTTCATCGCGTCTTCCCAATGCCCGCAGCATTTCCGCCGCCCCAAACGTCGCCGCGCTGCGAAACGGCGACCGTTCGTCGCTGGCCAGCTGCTCGTAAAGTGGCAGCGCTTCGGCCCACCGATGCAGGCTCGCGAAAGCCTGGGCGCGCCAAAATTTTGCCCAGGGCAGGTCGCGTACGTGAATATCATCCAACAAAGTCAGAGTGTTTTCCGGCTGTTTTGCGGCGATTTGCGCCTCGGCAAGCTTTTCCACCACCGCGCGCCATTCGACTGCGGGCAGATTGTTCTTCAACAACGTCTGTAACCGCACGAGTGCTACTTCCGGCACCCCTTCTGCAATCGGTGCGCTAGCTTCGGAAATTTCGCTGGAAAAATCTGCCTTGGCGAATTGCCCAAGCAGGCTCATCAGACACACCAGTCCTATGCGTCGTGTGTGGCTCATGTGTTCTTCAATGACGTCCGCAGATATTGTGCTGTATAGCTGCGTGGCAGCTCGGCAATCTTCTCGGGTGGACCTTCTCCCACGATGTCCCCGCCGCCCTCTCCGCCTTCGGGGCCCAGGTCAATGATCCAGTCCGCGCACTTGATCATCTCCAAGTTATGTTCGATTACAATCACCGTGTTACCTGCGTTGCGCAGCTTCATTAAAACTTGCAGGAGTTTTTCGATATCGGCGAAATGCAAGCCGGTCGTCGGTTCATCGAGGATGTAAAGCGTGCGGCCAGTTGCCTTTTTCGCAAGCTCCGTAGCCAGTTTTACGCGTTGGGCTTCTCCGCCGGAAAGGGTCGTTCCGGCCTGACCAAGCCGCAGATAACCCAGGCCCACATCTAGTAATGAGTCTAATTTTTCTGAAATGCTGGGCACATTTCGAAAAAAACGAGCTGCTTCGTCCACAGTCATATCAAGGATATCGGCAATGTGCTTGCCTTTGTAAGTGATCTCGAGAGTTTCACGATTATAGCGTTTGCCGTGGCACACCTCGCATTCGACATAAACATCGGGCAAAAAGTGCATCTCGATCTTAATTAGCCCATCGCCTTCGCAATTTTCGCAACGGCCGCCCTTAACATTGAAGCTGAAACGTCCCGCGTCATAACCGCGCACCCGCGCCGCGGGCAATTGACTGAACAATTCGCGAATCGGAGTGAATGCGCCCGTGTAGGTCACCGGGTTCGACCGTGGTGTTCGGCCAATCGGACTTTGGTCGATCACAATTGCCTTGTCGATTTGTTCCACTCCGCGAATTGCCCGATAAGCGCCTGGCTTTTCCTTCGCATTATGGAAACGTCGAAACAGCGCACGTCGCAGAATGTCGTCCACCAGAGTGGACTTGCCGCTGCCGGAAACGCCAGTCACACAAGTAAAACAACCGAGTGGGAAAGAGACGGTAATATTCTTCAAGTTGTTCTCCGTCGCCCCGACCAATGTTAGCCAGCCTTCGGATTGGTCGGTCGACCGCGGTTTGGCGCGCTGTTTGGGAATGGAAATTCTCGCGCGACCCGAAAGATAATCGGCAGTCAAAGAATTCTTCGCGCGCAGGATGTCTTCGAGTTTACCTTGCGCAACAATTTCGCCGCCACGCGGACCCGCACCGGGGCCAAGATCGATAATGTGATCCGCAGCCCGTATCGTTTCTTCGTCGTGCTCGACCACAATGACGGAATTACCGAGGTCGCGAAGACGGCAGAGCGTCCCCAGCAGCCGTGCATTGTCGCGCTGATGCAGCCCAATGCTTGGTTCATCCAAAATGTAAAGGACTCCCGCCAGCCCGGAGCCGATCTGGGTCGCCAACCGAATTCGCTGTGCTTCACCGCCGGACAGCGACCCGCTCTGGCGATTGAGTGTGAGATAACCCAGACCAACTTCGACGAGAAATTGCAGGCGGGATTGAATCTCGTGCACCACATCACGGACGATCACCCGTTGCTGTGCAGTCAACTCGAGCGCCGCGATAAAGCGCGCGGCCGCTTGAGTCGTTAGCTCACTCAGTTGATGGATATTCAACTCACGTGCGTGCCGATCTTTTATGGTGACCGCTAGGATTTCTGGTTTGAGCCTTGCACCATTGCATACTTTGCATGGTTCGTACGTCATGAATGATCGAATGCGATTGCGAGTGAATTCACTTTCAGTCTGCTCGTATAGCCGCTGCATCTGGGGCACCAGTCCCTCGAATAGTTTTGCAACTTTTCCCACATCGGCGGGACCATTGTTGCTGAGATCCATCTCGATCGGCGTTCCATTGGTGCCGAAGTAAAGAGCCTGCTTGAATTGGTCCGGCAATTCGCTGAAAGGCACGTTTTCATCGATGTGAAAGTGCTTCACGAGCGCCTTTTGCAGGTGCCGATAGTATGCCTGCATTCGCTTGGTCCCACGCCGCCACGGTACGATAGCGCCTTCAGCCAATGTTTTGCTCGGATCGGAAATCATAAGCTCGGGATCGCAAACCAACTGGGTGCCAAGTCCGTGACAAGCCGGGCATGCTCCGAGGTGGCTGTTGAAGGAAAAATGTCTCGGAGTTAGTTCGCTGATTCTAAATCCAGTAGCGGCGTTTCCGTAGTCAGTCGAGTAAACTAGCTCCTCCCACTTGGCCTCTGGAGTGTTGGAGCCTTGGAGTGTTGGAGTCTTGGATTTTTCATCACTCCGTTGCTCCATTACTCCATCGCGTCGTTGTTTCAAAACAACGACGCGATTCCCGCCCCACTTGAGCGCAGTTTCAATGGAGTCAGTGAGACGGATGCGAATGCCATCACGGACGACCAACCGATCCACCACCGCCTCGATGGTGTGCCGTTCGTTCTTTTTGAGGCGAATCCGTTCGGAGCGATCCAACTCCATAATCTCACCATCAATCCGCGCGCGCACGAATCCTTCGCGCCTGATCTTTTCTATTATGTCCCGAAACTCCCCCGGCTGATTCTCAATCAGCGGTGCCAGTAAAATGATTTTCCATTCTGGCTCGTAAGCAAGGATTTGATCGACAATTTGCTGGGGCGTTTGCCGGCTCAATGGCTGGCCCGTCACCGGATCGTGCGGCTGGCCTACAGCCGAGAAGAGGACCCGTAGATAATCATAGATTTCGGTCGTAGTCGCGATCGTAGATCGCGGATTCGCCCCGGCGCTGCGCTGCTCGATGGCGATGGCGGGCGAAAGTCCGTGGATGAAATCCACGTTTGGCTTTTCCATTCGATCGAGAAATTGCCGTGCATAAGCGGAGAGGCTTTCGACGTAGCGCCGTTGGCCTTCGGCATAAAGAGTGTCGAAGGCCAGAGAGGATTTCCCCGAACCACTCAAACCGGTAATAACAACCAGCTTTTCTCGCGGAATTTCCACGTGAAGGTTCTTGAGATTATGCTGGCGGGCACCACTAATTTTGATAACTTGCGCAGGCATTCTGACGAGGAATGTCGAACCTACTAGTCAAACACAGCCGCACGTCTTTTCCAGCAAAATACTTATGAAGCGTGAAAGCAGCCGCTTCACATCGGATAAGCCTGCGCGTTTCCGGGTGAGGTGTGAACACATCGGCAACCTGAGTAATTCGGAAGGCTTGTGGTGACCTCGAGGCGCCCAGGCGATCTTCTATTGTACCGTGTGTCAGATGCGCTGGCAATTGCTGCCGCATGCATCTTTGTTTTTCTGGCGAGCTATCGAATTGAGCTTCCAGGACTCTACATGGATGAACTGGACTTTGTTAACGCAGCCCAGGGCGCTCCCGATAATACAATGATCCATATGCGGTTGGGATCGGTGCCGCTTTTTATCATGCCTTATCTGGGAGCCTTAAAGGCATGGATCTACGCTCCCATCTTCGGACTCTTCGGTGTATCGGCTCTGACTATCCGCTTACCGGCCATTCTGATCGCTGCCGCGACGCTGTTGATTTTCTATCAGCTGATGCGAGCAAAACTTGGACCTGTTTGGGCCACGATCGGACTATGGATAATGATGGTTGATCCGGCTAATCTTTTTCCCAGCCGACTGGATTGGGGACCGACGGTCTTGATGCACTTCTTCCAGGCGGCCATTCTCGCTTTGTGGTTTAGCTATCGCAACAAGCCGGAACTATGGAAGATCGGCCTTATTCTTATTTGCTTCGGACTCGGTTTTTTCGACAAGTTCAATTTTATCTGGCTGGTATTAGCTTTCCTTATCGGCATTTCTTTGTGTTACCCCGACAACCTGAAGCACCTTTGGGTTTCATTCCCGAGATTCGCCCGACGGATGGCGCTTATTACTGTTTTGATCGTGTTGGGTGCGATGCTTTATTTCACTCTGCCCCTGCTTCTCCATTTCCACCCACCTAGAGCTCATACGGCGGGCCTGGAAGTGAAGTGGAATGGGCTGGTAACCACCTTATCGGGTGTGGCTGTGGCCCGCTTTATCTTTGGGAGTAGCAGCGGGATGATTCCATTTGCTCCTTTTTGGCTGATTGTTACTGGCTGCTATCTAGCCTTCGCATGCTTATTTTTTCCGATGTCAAATGATGAAGCGCGCGAGACTCGAAAAGACGGTTTCTTCTTCCTCGTTATTGGCCTTCTGATTTTCTTGCAAATCGTCATTACTCCTCAGGCCGGTGGTCCGCATCATTACTCAATGATCTTTCCATTGCCTCTCCTAGCGTTCGCCTTCCTCGCAAAATCACTATACACACAGCTCGCCACGGAAAACCTCCGCAGACTTGCGGCTCTCCTTTTTGGTGCCGCGGCTGTTTCTCTTCTTGTGGTAAACGTCCATAACACCGCAGGATATCTTTCTCATTTTCGTACGAATTCTCATTATAGCCCACGCTGGTCTCCGGAAATCTACACTCTCTCCCGTTACATCAATGAGCACGGCTTAGAGGCGAAAAGCGTAATCTCTGTGGATTGGGGACTGCACAACCAACTACACGCTCTCGCGCCTAAGAAACTTCGGCAGCGAATGCATGATTGCTGGCCGATGTTCAAAAATTTGGCAAACCAAAATCAGGAGCGGCAGGCTGTAAAGCTGAATTACGTTTTTCCAGAAGGTAAAACTCTTGCGCTCGCGTTCGCCCCTTCCAAGGAAACGTTCCCCGAGACAAGGCAAAACTTTCTCGCTTCTCTGGCGGCTCGCCCGGAGCTGAAATCGCGCTTGGTAAGGGAATTTTGGTCTGGAGGCGAGAAGATTTACGAGCTGTACGAGGTCGTTCGCTCTCCGCATGGCACATGACAGCCGAATCGAAACGCAGTTGCATTGGTGATAATGGTAATTTTCCGCTCGTGAAGCTTCACATCGCACGTTCTTCGGATTACATTGCAGCCCACTACGGATTTGATGATTTTTGCGTACGCACGCTTACGATGAAGATCGAAGGTTAGAGTCGGGACATAACGGCTCCTTTTTTCTGCACTAGGATTGCCTTGCGGAGACTAAAACACGACCGCCTTATCGTAGGTAAGTTCGATACGGATTCCTGAGATGAAAGTTTCAATCGTTATCCCCTGTTACAATGAAAAGAATACGATCGAAAAGGTCATCGAGGCAGTTCGCAACGCTCCACTTGAAAGCAGAGAGATCATTGTAGTAGACGATTGCTCGCAAGATGGGACACAGACTGTGCTTCAAGAGAGGGTTGCACAGTTGGTTGATCGGATCATTTATCATCCGGTGAATCGCGGCAAGGGAGCGGCCTTGCGCAGCGGTTTCGCGGCCGCGACTGGCGATACCATCCTTGTACAGGACGCTGACCTTGAATATAGTCCCGAAGACTATCCGGTGCTTTTAGAACCCCTAATGTCAGGAAAAGCGGATGCCGTCTTGGGCTCCCGCTTCCTGGGTGGGCGACCGCATCGCGTTCTTTTCTTTTGGCACATGGTCGGCAACAAGTTTTTGACACTGCTCTCCAACATGTTCACCAACATTAATCTGACAGACATGGAAACTGGCTACAAAGCCTTTAGCGCTCCACTTATTAAGTCGATTCAGATAGAAGAGGATGGTTTTGGCGTCGAGCCAGAAATTATCGCCAAGCTTGCCCGCAAAGGCTGCAGAATGTACGAAGTGGGAATCTCGTACAGCGGACGGACTTACGCGGAAGGGAAGAAGATCAGCTGGAAGGATGGTTTCAGGGCAGTTTACGCGATTTTTAAATACAATTTGGAGGCACGTCGGCATTGAAGGAGATTGCGTAACACCAGCGGTGGGATTGGGCGAAGGCAGATTCGCAGTTACCCAAAGGAGCCAATGCACGTGCTTCGCAGAAGCAATGCGAGCTGAGCACGGAGACATGGGGAACGGCCGCGCTTGATCAAAGACGCAAGCGCTCGCGGGATCATCTGCCCAGGATTACCCCCCAGGCGCGAGGGCTGGATTAAGCACAACGGTTACTATTCCAAATTGCTAGTGCGCCTTGTTCTGGGTTGATGAATCGGAAAGAGTGTTTACGTAGCGGCGAGGAAAATCTAGGAACCGTACGCCCCCAAAACACGGATTGCTTCTAGTCACTGAGTTGAAGTGAGTCTCAAAATCACGGCGTCGCCCTTGGCGTCCTCGGCTGGCATCCACTGGTAACCAGAAGCGTTCGGCAATCGTGACCCCTTTTCATCGACTTCTTTGGTTGAAATGAACAGTGCGTAAACTGGAACGGATCGGTGTAAGTTGAGTTTGGCTAGCGCTACCGCTTGCGCGTCATCGTAATGCACAACGTGTCTCCATTGGGTGTACCTTTTCCCATCGAGAGGAGCCGCTACAAATCCAGGCGGAAAAAGAGCATTCAGGTAAACAGGACTAATATCTGAAAAGACGAGTCCACCGGCTTGCCCAACGCTCTCGATGAAACGTCGTTGCGCGATAAACTCGGCCGATTGGCGGGGGCGGGTGCTAAAGTGGAGAGCTTCCCAACTCTGCAATCGATCCGCTTTCAGTCGGGCATCGACCGAGCGCGAAGGATAACCCAGGGCAGCCGCCGCAAACAAAACGAAGATTGCCAGAGAAGCGATGGTTCGTTTTGGCAAAACGAGATTTTCTACTGCCCACGTCACAGGCAGAACGGCAAGTGCGACTAACAGCATTAGGAGAGGCAGATAATACCCCAAGTAGTTGACGGGGAAACTGATGATCAGCGCAAAGAAACTCAAGCCGGCTGAAAAAGCGCAGATGACGAACCTGTTGAGCCGGATGAAGAACACCCCCACACAAGCCAAAAGGATAAATGCGGCGACAAAACAGGTGCCGGTGCCAAATTGATTGACGGCAGTGTACTTCTGTGGACGCAGAGCGAGTTCCCGCCAAAGCATCGCAGCATTGTCTGGAATGTAGCGCCAGGAAAAAGGCGCGACCTTTGTTAACACTGGATTGAGGTAATAGCCGTATCCTGTTTGAAGTGGCGAATGAAACTGGATCGTGTTTAGCACCAGCAGCGGGCTGGCTGCCAGAGCGAAAACGATCGGAACTGCAAGACAATGTAGAAGCCAGCGTACGCGCGCTCCCTTCACTGGGAACAGGGTCATGGCAAACAACAACGGCACGAAGAAGAACGACTGTAAGCGAATGTTCAGCGAAAGTCCGAGAAACGCTGCCGATAGGTAGATTTTCCAACGGCGTTTCTCCTTCAGACCCAAGTATGCAAACATAAAAGCTAGTGCGACGAATGCCGATGCGCTGATGTCGCTCAATGGCGAGCGACAGAAAGTGAAAAAACCGGGCAGCGTGGCGAGCAAAAGCGCCGCAAATCCGCCAGTTAGCGGCATGGCCAGATAAAGATAGAAGCCGAATACAGCGAATAGCAGCAGCAAGCCGATCGTTTGATTTGTCCTGAACGGCGCAAGGATGGAATCTGTTTGCGGAAGGATCTTAAGCCAGGGAAGCATCAGCGCCGGATATCCAGCCGGCCACAGTGACGGCATTTTGTCGTAACCGATTTGTACCGAAGGCAATCCATATTTCAGTAAAGCCTTTGCCTGCGCGAAGTAGTGCGTCGCATCTGACTGACCGAGATCAAGCAGGTTGGTGTCCCGATAATCGATTGTCAGCACGGAAAAGTAATAGAATACTAATGCACAAATAAACAGTAGCGCGCCCATCAATGTCTGTATGGTCGCGAAATTTCTATTGTTGCGCATTCAGGAGTTTGTGCCGGATTCTCGTGGCTGTTCGTGCAGCGTCGTTAGGAGAGATTATTTGATGTCGTTCAACGCAGCAACAGCGAACCGGACTTGTCGAAAAGGGCGCAGGCACACAGGGAGGAAATTGTGCTGGCGACCACCGCTAATTTTGATAACCTTGCGCAGGCATTCTCACGGAGAATGTCGAACCTATTAGTCAAACACAGCGCACGTTTTCTCCCGCAAAATCGTGTTATTTGAGTGAAATTGCCCACTGGATTCATCTGCAACTTTTGCCGCCTTTGGCGAAGGCAATGGTGGGGGGCAGTTTCTGCGCAAATAAGGTCATCGAATTTTATTCAGTAAAAAACACTGATGGATCAGGTTGAAACTTCGCATACATCCTCCTCCTGGAGATCGCCCGCAGTTTTCCGGCCGACAATGACAAACCCGGAAACCAGCTCGGAGCTCATCTGGGGGCTGGTTGCCCTCGAGCAAAGGCGGCAGCGGACCCGAGACCATCTGGCTAAAATTGCTCCTCGACGCGAGGGCTGGATAACAAACAACAAATACTACTACGAATTGCTGGTCCGCCTTCTTCGATTCCTGGTGGAACCGCAGAAAAGGGTGCTATCTGTTCGCTGTGACACCGGCAACCTTTTGGCTGCCGTCAGACCAAGTGAAGGGAAAGGCATCGATATTTGCGCCGAGATGGTGGAAATCGCGCAGCAACGGAACCCATCCCTCAATTTCGCAGTCGCTTTCCCAGACAAGGAAGAGTTTGGGCAGTCATTCAGGCCAGGAGAGAAATTCGACTACATTTTATTTAACGATATAGGCGACACCGTGGATGTACTTCAGGCGTTTCGGAATCTAAAGCCGCTATGCCAGCGGCATACACGGGTGCTGGTAACGACGTACAATCATCTTTGGGAACCGCTGGTCACCTTTGCGGAATGGACCGGGATGAAGGTGCCGCGCACCGAGCAAAACTGGCTTTCCACCGCCGATATTCGGAATTTGTTGAAGCTGGCGGGTTTTGAAGCTCTCGAGACGCATCGAATTGTTCTTTTGCCGAAATATTTGCCACTGCTGTCTGGTTTTTTGAATCATTTTTGTGCACGCCTGCCATTTTTGAGCAAGCTCTGCATGACGCAGGTTGTCGTGGCGCGAGTGGTTCCGCCAGCCGTTGCCTTGGATGACCTTACCGTATCCGTAGTCATTCCATGCAAAAACGAGAAAGGAAACGTTGAGGATGCCGTTCGCCGTATTCCGCCTCTGGCGGGCCGGACGGAGATCATTTTCTGCGATGATCAATCGACCGATGGCACTGCCGCGGAAGTGCGGCGAGTGCAGTCGTGCTATCCGGAAAAGGATATTCGTCTTGAGCAAGGACCGGGAGTCTGTAAGTCACGAAACGTCTGGACAGGTTTCGATGCAGCGAAAGGCGATGTATTGATGATTCTCGATGCTGATCTGACGACAATTCCAGAAGAGCTTCCCTACTTCATCGATGTTATCATTTCGGGACAGGCGGAGTTTGTTAATGGATCGCGGCTGGTCTATCCGGTTCCAAAGGGAGCAATGAACGGAGCGAACATGCTGGGCAACAAATTTTTCAGCGTCGCTTTTACCTATCTCCTTGGGCAAAGGGTAAAAGATACCTTGTGCGGCACAAAGGTTCTTTGGAGAAGCGATTGGGAGCGAATTAGGCCAATGCTGGGAAGTTGGGGAACTGAAGATCGTTGGGGAGACTACGAACTCTTATTTGGCGCCGCGAAACTGAATCTTAAGATTTTGGACTTACCCGTACATTATCAGGAGCGCATTTATGGTTCGACAAAGATGACCAAAGTCTTTCGGAACGGTCTTGTTATGTTAAGAATGTGCTGGCATGGCTTCCTGAAGTTGAAACTTGGCTACTAATCCGGTCTTAGATTTAGATCTTCGAACTGCCTCCAATAAATGGCGCGCGATTTCGAAATCGCACTCATCTGAATATTTTCTGGTGCAAGAACGCATTGCCAAAGAAGTTCAACACGGGCGTTTCCTCGCACAGCACGGGGCAGGGGAGATTTGGAATTGGGAGAGTCCGGCGGGAAAACTTCGCTGGGCCCGGCGGGTTAGGATGCTCAGCAGTCATTTGAAGCCAGGAATGACTGTGCTCGAATTGGGATGCGGCACCGGCACTTTTACTCGGGAACTGGCGCGCTCGGGTGCGAACGTCGTCGCGATAGACGTTTCACCGGAGCTTCTGGAGATCGCCAACGCCAATTGTTCCGCGCCAAATATTCAGTATCAAATCCAGAATGCCTACGCCTTGAGCTATCCTGAAGGAGCGTTCGACTCTATCGTGGGCAGCTCGGTTTTGCATCATCTCGAAATCGAAGCGGCGATACGCGACATGTACCGCGTGTTGAAGCCTGGAGGTACCATCTATTTTACGGAGCCAAACATGCTGAACCCTCAGATTGCGATACAGAAGAATATTCCGTGGATTAAACGAAAGGTTGGCGACTCACCGGACGAGACGGCATTCTTCCGTTGGCCTCTCCGGCGGCTGCTCGAGCAAACAGGCTATCGTGATGTTCGAATCGATCCGTTCGATTTTCTGCATCCAAAAACGCCGGCTGCTCTGGTCGACCGGGTTAAAGCGTTCGGACGATTTCTCGAGAACGTGCCTGGCATCTTGGAATTTGCGGGCTCGCTCTATATCCGTGCGATCAAATGAGCAATGCATCGACGGTCTTGCAGGGCCAGGAGGCGAAAGACCGAGCCGCAACATTGCGTAACCGCGCGCGGCTCGGTGCCAACAAGAATCTTCTTTTTTGGTATCGCGAGCTTTACCGGGATCAATTCAGGGATCTTCCCAATCCGCTGACGCTCTCAATACTCGAGGTAGGAAGCGGCACTTCGCCCCTCAAGCAATTTTTCTCAAACGTTATAACAAGCGATGTGCTTGATCTTGACTATCTCGACCTTGTGTTTGACTGCCACGAGATCGACAAGCTGGATGCAATCCCAGACAACAGCATCGACGTCATCACGCTCACGAACGTGTTACATCATTTGAAAAGCCCTATTGGATTTCTTAACCGCGCTGCAAGCAAATTGAAATCGGGCGGCAAAGTGATCGCGACTGAGCCTTTTTTCTCCGTGTTATCGACTCCCATCTTCAAGTATCTGCACCATGAACCGGTGGATTTCCGCATTTCGAAGCCCCAGCTAGAGAAGGTACGGGGCCCGCTGGCTTCGGCGAACATCGCGTTGCCGTGGTTAATATTTTTCCGGCGGTGTGAATGGGTGGAACGATTGAACGAGAAGTTCGACGTTGCGACTCTTTCGATGCGGCCCTTTAGCGCCCTATCCTACATGGCTACGGGAGGGATCTCGCGCACCCTCCCAATCCCACATTTCGTTTATCGCAGGTTACTTTTGGCGGATCTCGCCATCAGTCGCCGCTTTCCGAGCTTCTGTGCAGCTTTTTTTACTGTGGCCCTCACACGTCGTTGATGTCGAGAGGTCGGTCTGCGTGGCACGGCCCAGAATTATCGTTGTTCCCAAGCGAAGTTGCTTTGTTACGCGTTACTCCCTTTTTCTGAGCAACACGAAACGACCGCGGCGGTCAAGTAGGGTGTAGTCTTCGATGTGAATCCCAGACACCGGGTTTATTGTGTCTGAGCTAATCCTGAGGGGCGCGTAGGCGTCCTCGCTGTCGCCAAGGATCCAGACCGGCGCAGGCCGGTTACGTAGTTGCGTCAGCCAGAAGAGGTTTCGGTCATGTGCGTAGCGAAGAAGAAAAAACGAGGCAACAACCGGTTCCTCCGGCTTGCCTTCCCGGCGGTAGCGCCCGAACACCGCGTCAGCCTGTTGCCGCTCTGATGGCGAGTAAAGGCTAGTCGAACGAAGAAGATAAGCCCCCCGAACAAACCACGGCACGAGGGTGACTTGTGCGCATGTTGATAACGCTGCGATTGCAATTGCGGTAGTAAGTACTGCGGTCTGCATCCGCTTACTACAGTGGGATACAGTTCGTACAATGGAAGCGAACCCTACCAACGTGACACACCAAAGCAGTGCCTCGGTGGGAGCAAATCGTGGCGCCCATAGAAGGTCGTTGCGATTCATGAGCCACGCGACCCCAGTTGTAGGGACACCAACAACCAAGTAGTACGGGCGCAACAAGACTGTTCCAAAGGTACCGACGATCATGATCCAGAGCCATTGACGGACGACACTGCTGCCAAGCCAATGAAAAACATTGGATGCGACAAACATGAAGAGCGCTTCAGGGCTGGAGAAGCGTCCCGGCGCCACGACGCCAATACGGTCAAAGGAATGACGGCCGTACATCGTCGGTGACTGCGCCCAGGAAATCGCCAGCAAAACGGGGATCGCACAAACCGAGAGGATAAGTGCAATCGCTGCAGGCCAGTTGAAACGATAACGCGCGGGTTTGCCCGGTGAAGAAAGCCATGTTTCAACGCCTGCTACTATCGCTACCACAGCTGCGGCTATTGGCGCATCCTCCTTCACGCTGATGACAGCTATTGCCGTCACGATTGACGCGATCATCCGCTGCTGAAGCACGAAATAGAAAAGGATTAAACATAACGCCAGGGCAAGAGTCTCGACAAAGAACCCATATCCCGCCTCTTGATAGAACGCGACTGAAAGCGGTGAGATAAGAAGCGCCCCGGCTGCAATGACCGCAACGCGTCCATCAACTGCGAGAAGACGCAGGATCCGCGTTGCCCAGAAGTAAGCCACTCCGACTGATGCGGCAAGCACGAACAGCAAGCCGGGAGCACCGAATGGCTTTGCTATAAGTCCGAGCGGGAGAAGTAAAAAGTAGGCGTGAACAGCAAGGAAGTTCCCAGACCAGTTGTCTTGAAGCAAGCCTCGTCCCTCAAGCCAACTTCGAGCAAGCTGAGTATTTACGAATAGGTCCCCCGAATAGCCGAGATCGTAGAAGGTCTTAAGTTTGAGCGCGAAGACCCAAATGGTGATGAACACAGCGAGGCTGAGAGCAACAAAATCCCAGCGATCCCAAGGCGCCGTGAGGTTCAGCTTCGACGTGAACATCTCTCTCCAGCGCAGCTGCATTAGAGGAAGGTATGACTTCTCAACATCTTTTCCAACGATATAGTAGTGTGATGTACCTATCTCTGATGAGAACGACTACTCTGGTGCCGTTATCTTTCCCTAAAGTGTGTATGACCGGAAAGCTCACGACCGCGTTACTGCAGATGGTTGACCGCGGGTCCGTCGGATGGAACTATCAACGCGGCCAGCTTCGGGGCACCAAGTCGCCCTGCGTACGAGGTTCCATTGGTGGATTCCAAATTTGCCAGTAAAACATCAGAACGTATTTACCGTTGTACAACACATGGCAAAGGCTTCTCGCGATACGCTGTATGCGCCTCTAAGGCTGCCACGCGTCTACAACCTGCTGCAAAGCTTAACCGGCGGTAGTCGGGATCGCGCCGATTTTGTAAAAAGACATGTCTTGTTCCGATCCGATGAAAAGGTTGTAGATGCAGGGTGTGGGACCGGCAGCGCATTGGAGTTTCTGCCCCCGGTAAAGTACGTAGGATTCGATCCCAACTCTGGCTACATTCATGCGGCCCAATCAAGATATGGGAGTCGCGGACAGTTTCTATGTGGAGATGCCGACAGCTCGGAAGTGTGGGAGTTAGTGCAGAGTGCCGACACATTCCTTTCGTTTGGCGTGCTTCACCACCTTACAGACTCGCAGATAAGGAAAATATTGAGTCTGGCACAACGGTGTCTGCGCCAAAGCGGTCGCTTCATTTTCTACGAGCCGTGCTTCAGCGCTCGCGATGATGTTTTGGGCCGAATATGTATGAATCTCGACCGCGGCGGAAATATAAAAACCGACCAAGCTTGGCGGGCCTTGCTCTCAGAATATTTCGCGACCTTGGAAGAGCACATTCGCCGTCCCGTGTACTGGTTTCGTTACACGATCCAAGCCTTTATCTGCCGGGATCCGCGCCAGCTGTGATTTTTCTGCTTCTAGCTAGGTAATCAAGAAAGGAACGGGGCTGAAAATCGTAATCACGGCGGGCGAGAGCAATGTCATAGGTTTTGGGTAGAACAAGACGATCGATTTGGTCGCTCTTGAATGGTAAAGGTAACCGTAGCGCCTTTGCCGCACGAAGCATCGTGACTGGCACAGGCAGCACAAAAAGAGGACGCACGGAACTGCGGAGCGCTCGGGCTATCTCAGGAGCTGCGCAGGCGCGCTCAGCACAGATAGTGTAAGTTTGCCCCACACGGCGTCGGCAAATCGTTGCCACTGCGATAAACTGCGCAGCTTCCCGTGCGCTGATGGGCGCATACCTGATTGAACCGCCACAGCGAAAGTCCAGCAGGATGCGTCCTTTTCGCGCAAACGCAATAAGCGCATCAATTCCTTCGTTGTCTGTGGAACCATAAATCTCCGCTGGACGGATAATCGTGTAATTTATCCCACTCTTGCGGACTGCTTCCTCGGCCAGCCACTTGGAACGGCCGTAAGCCCCACCACTCGGATGCGCACAAACTGTACTGATATATACAAAATGATGGGACGACCCGCAGAGAGAAAGCAATCGTTTCGTCAACTCCGTATTCACTTGAAAATATTCGGATGGATTATCTGAATGCGTTACTGCCGCCATGTGTAGAACCACCTGTGCCCTGTGCAATGCCACCGGGCTGCGAGCAATTTCTTCCAGCCCTCCATGGAATAGTTCCATTTCGGCATCCGGAATTTCGATCTTGCGACGGTGGACCACGGCCATGATGCGGACCCGCGACACCAGGCTGCGCAAAACATGTTGCCCGAGTGTTGAACTGCCCCCGGTGATAAAGACCGTCTCCATCAATTCCGTTTCACAACCGATGAATCGAAGTGGAACCGGCATTCGATCATATGTTTTAGAAATTCCAAGACTGCGCCTGGCCTTACGAATGATTTGCGGGCTCCCAAAGAGTGGAACTCGACAGGAATTTCGTAGATACGGAGATTTAGATTGATGCAATTTAAGATTAGCTCGGCATCGATAAACCAGTCGTCAGATCGTAACACCATCTTTTTATAAGCTTCACGAGTCATGATTTTTGGTTTCGAATTGACATCCCGAAGTCTGGCGGAACCGCGAAAGAAGCGATGAAACAGCCAGTTGTAAACGGTTGAAATAAGTCTTCGATAAGAGCTGTCGTGGCGCTCCACGCGGTACGTTTTTACTAGATCAAAATTGTCGCTCTTTATCTTTGCGAAGCAGGAAAATACCGCCTCGACAGGAAACTGGCCGTCGCCATCAATTACGCCGACATATTTGCCGCGGCAGGCTTCGAGCCCACGCCGCATGTCCCACCCCATCGCTCCTTGTTTTGGTTCGGCAAGCACCCGCACGTTCGGCAACCGTTCGGCGAGTTGTTGACAGATCTCCGGCGTCCGATCGATTGAACCTTGCCAGAAATTTGCAACGAGTATCAATTCCCATTCGAATTGAAACAGCGACATTATCTTGTGGAGGTTCTCCACGAATGGGACAATTTCTTCTTCCGCACGATAACAAAGTATCGCAATGGAAAACTCGATGGATGTTTCGACCATTACCTTTCGATGCAAATCATCGCAGACTGATAATCCTGGTCAATTGTGCCAAATGAGATTTCGGCACAACGCATAAGTCCTACCCATGGAAAAGAGCTATGCCCAACACTACGCTCTGCTCGAAGCAGAGCATTGGTGGTTTCGGGCACGCCGGATGATCCTACGAAATTTGCTTTGCCAGCTTGTATGGCCGCCGCAGCCGAGAATTCTGGAAATAGGTGTTGGCCCTGGCCACAATCTTCTGGAGATTTATCCCGCGGATTCACGGATCGAAGGCGTCGAGCCCGACGAGGTGTTGGCGGGAATCGCGGCTGCTCGGGTTCCTGGGCCGGTATTCAACGCCTCGATCGATCAGCTTCCACCGGAAATTCGAGATGGATCGTATGATGGCGTCGCGCTGTTCGACGTATTGGAGCACATCGAAGATGACGCTCGCGCGCTGCAGATCGTATATCGCAAGCTAAGACCGGGCGGGCGCATTGTGGTCTCGGCGCCAGCGTACATGTGGTTATGGGGACAGCAGGATGTCGTTAATCAGCACTACCGACGGTACACTTCGCTCGAGCTTAGGCGGAAGCTGCAGGCGTCCGATTTTGTTATTGAACGCGTAACGTACTTTAACACGATCCTGTTCGCGCCGATAGCCGCTGTTCGCCTTCTCGCGCGCTGTAGCGGTAAGCCGCACGAAAAAGAGGGAGATTTTGCTCATGTCCGCAAGTCGTCAAATGCAGTCTTGCTTAGCGCGTTTGCCGCAGAACGGCTCTTCTTGCGACACTTCAACTTTCCATTTGGCGTTTCGATCTTCACTGCGGCGCGAAAATCCGAGCCAGGCGCCTAACCCTCGTACGAAACGTAGCTTCTCAGGAGGACTTAATAGCAGTTCGGCGGCCGAGCGGCTCATTACGCAGCAATCGCCGCTGTCCGTCTGGACGGGGCTATCTGCCAGAAAGAAAAAGAGCGGTAAGAAAGAAATAAAGGAACTGCTTTCCCTTCGTCTCGGATCGACTGATTCGCACACCATAGACCACATTGGCTTTCTCTCTCAGCAAGAGGTGATACATTTCTAAAAGGACTTCCGATTCATCTTGCAAGTCCGCGTCCAAGCTCCGACGCACTTTCCCGATACGAAGGACGAACCGGCCGAGATCGCGCTTTGATGGCCGAAGTTGCGGGTCAAAATAAAAAGCTTCACCGATGGATCGATGCGAGCTTACTCTTCCATAAAGTTTGTGCTTCCATTGGTTGATCCGTCGCTCACAAAGAGCAGTTCCCACGCGACTGCCCGATTTTCAATTTTTCGAGCACGCAACAACGGCAAACCTGTACCTCGTTCAGGATCAGGATGCGAAATCAGGGCCGTTCATCGCTTTTGGTAGTAAATCTTCTATGACGGGCGAGATGGCTTGCGAACAACAAAAGTTTTCATTGCTGCCCAATGTGCTTATCTTTCCCTGAAGTGTGTATGACCACAAAGCTCACGACCGTGTTACTCGAGCTTGCTCGAAGCTAATGTCGGTAACTTCAGTCTTACGTGGTGCTGCTAATAAGGTGTACGAACACGCCTTTCCCATCTATCGACCGCTTTATGCCGCCTACAAGACCTACGCTGATCGTGCGGAGCGAGAACTGCTAAGGAAGATTTTGTTTCAAGGTGCTGTCGTCGTAGACGTCGGCGCTAACATCGGAATTTATTCCCGGTTTCTTTCCCGCTGTGTTGGTCCAACCGGCCTGGTTCATTCCTTCGAACCATCGCCGGATAACTTCAGACGATTGTGTGCTGCCACACGTGATCTTCCAAACGTCCGGCTTACTCAGGCTGTGGTTGGAGAAAGAAGTGGTGAGTGCAAGCTTTACGTTTCAGACAAGCTAAACGTCGATCACAGAGCGTACAAGGCTGATGCAGATTCACGCCGCGCTGTTCCGGCTGATATGGTGGCGCTCGACGATTACTTCAAACCCGGCCAACGCGTTGATCTGATCAAGATGGATATCCAAGGATACGAACTTCATGCGTTACGCGGCGCGCAGCGCGTGCTACTGGAAAACCAGGACATCGATCTCTTGCTCGAGTTTTGGCCAGTTGGGTTGGCGCAAGCGGGCGTTAGATGGGAAGAACTGGTCGAGCTGCTTCAGCGCTTAGATATGAATCTGGCTCTCGTGCGAACCTGTGGTTTGGTTCCCTTCGAGGCGCGCGACGTTCGAAACGATATTTCATGGTATGTGAACGTTTTCGCCCGTCGTACGCGCGGTCAGACACGGAATCGGCCGTAGCAGTGTGACCGGGATTTCTAGGCAAGAATCGTGTTAGCGATTACCGTGGGATAGATGCGCACAATTATTGTCACTGGATCCGCGGGATTGATTGGTTCGGAAACCGTAAAGCGGTTCGCAAAAGAGGGGGCGCATGTTGTTGGGATCGACAACGACATGCGCGCACATTTCTTTGGCGCAGAAGCATCGACGAAGAAGACACGTAACAATCTAATCGCGAACGTTCGCGGCTATGACCATCATGACCTCGACATTCGGGACGCCTCCGCAGTTGCCGAGCTATTCAAGAGTTATTCAGGAAAAATTGATGCGATTGTGCATACGGCCTCACAACCATCACATGATTGGGCGGCCCGCGATCCTCACACCGATTTTACGGTTAATGCAAATGGCACGTTAAACCTGCTCGAGGCGGCGAGGACATTCTCTCCCGAAGCGCCGTTCGTTTTTACTTCGACAAACAAAGTTTACGGCGATACGCCGAACCGGTTGCCGTTGCAAGAGTTGCCGACGCGGTGGGAAATCGAGCGAGGGCATGAGTATGAACAGGGAGTCTCAGAAACCATGAGCATCGATGATAGTACACACTCGCTCTTCGGGGCATCCAAAGCCGCGGCCGACCTTTTGGTGCAGGAATACGGACGTTATTTTGGAATGCCGACTGTTTCCTTTCGCGGCGGCTGCCTCACTGGACCCGCTCACGCGGGCACGGAGCTACATGGTTTTCTTTCTTACCTGATGATGTGTACGGTGAGCGGCAGACCCTACCGTGTGTTAGGTTACAAGGGAAAACAGGTTCGTGATAACATTCATAGCTTTGATTTGGTTGAAGCCTTCTTCGAATTCATTCGCGCGCCGCGTAGCGGAGAAGTGTACAACATCGGCGGCAGTCGGCACAGCAACTGTTCGATGCTGGAAGCGATCGCCTTATGTGAGGAAATAAGTGGGCGCAAACTAACCTGGAGCTATGAAGAGACGAATCGGATCGGCGACCATATCTGGTGGATCAGCGATGTTAGAAAATTCCAGAAAGACTATCCTACCTGGGAATTTCGCTACAGTTTGCGAGAAATTCTGGAAGAAATTCATCGCGCGGTGAGTGTGCCCACAAAATGAAGGCAAGCCAATAGTCACGGGGATCTTATTCGCGTGCTAAGTGCAAGCCATCAGGCGAGTCATTAGTAACAAGTGCCCTGAGGCAGTTCTTTTGGGCCTTGTGAGTTGCCCTTGCTATGAGGAAGCATTTCTTTCGGAACATCATAAACCAAATACGAATAGGCGATGTGATCCACCGGAGTAAAATGCTCTCTCAACCACCTGTACTCCTCAGGGGGTCGATTGACTCCAACCAAGGCGTTGATAGGCACAACAATTCGACCTGCCTGCGGTCTATGAGGATCCACGATCACTCCAGGATGACGCCGGATATATTCCGTTAGATACCATTCGTTTCCGCGCCAATCCAAATTCGAGTCTGCAAGGTGTCGGTAGGCGAGTTTCCTGTCTGGAACAAACTCATTAAAATACGAGATAAAATGCGGATAATACGAGAGAGCCGATGCAGCAGCCCAAATGACGAGAATCACCGCGATATATTTTCGAGGCTTGGACTCGGGGGTAGCTAAGAATCTTCCGCAAAAAATTGTAGCCAGTGCGAATACAGGCAATACGTGACGAATGCCGATCTGCGCGTTAAAAAGGAAGTTGAAATAGATCCAGTAAAGGAAAATCGGAACCAGCAAAAAAATCTCGTCTCGACGAACTCCTCGCGCCGCTGGTTGGCGACGCCTTGAAAAGTATCCGACCAACGCCATCAAAAATATGATTTGCTTCGCAATCGGCACCTTGAAGAAGGCCGCGTAGAAGTAATACCCTGGGAACCCGCGAAGCGTTCCGTCATGATGATTCACTCGAAGTTGCCCTGCCATGTAAATGTTTCCCCAAGCTTCTCCCATCTTCTCCTCGAACTTCACCAGGTCCAGGCCTCGGACGTAAGGCGCTGGCAATGGAAGAGGCAGGTTGCGGACGATCGGAATTGCCTGGAGCTTTTTGAAGAATGCGTCTTTCAAGGTATACCCAGACAAGGGAGTTCCAATTCCAGCCAACCAGAACCCCAGATTAATGGTCACGATGCTCACCGCAGCGAAGAAGGTTATTACGATGAACCAATGACGCAGATTCCAGCTCAGGCTGTGTGATTGGTCAGCCTCGATTCCTTCAGTTGCTGGCCTAAAGCGATCATAAATTGCTGCAATCGCCAAAAAGATCGGATAAAGATAAACGCACGAGTATTTGGCAAGTTGGCTTAAGCCGAGCGTCACCGCGCTGAAGAGAGCTCGTCGCTTGCCGCCCAACTTTAGAAAATGCCAAAAGTGGTAGAGTGCGATGGTCGTCATCAAGGCGGCCGGTAAGTCAGCCGTCACCAACTGGCCATGTGCTAACAGATTGGGATCGAAGACGTAAAGGCTCAGTGAGAGGAGAGCCCCGTTACGACCGTAGAGTTCATAACTCCACTTCAAAACGTATAGCGCCAGTAACAGCGAAAGCGCAATGGCCGCGTACCGTCCGCGTGTAACTTGACCGTTCCAGGAAGTGTCCAGTGGAAGCCCGGCTGTCCGGGCAAAAACGGCCAGGTTGATGCTCGTCATGGCGTGCACACTTGAAAAAGGCATGGTACTGCTATTTAGGGCACTGGTTCTTTCCGGAGCCCCATTCAATACGCGATAGCCGTACACGTAGTGAAGGGGCTCATCGGTAGTAAGCCCCTTGTGATGCAAGCTCGTGATCTGTATCAGCAGTAACACAGCTAACAGCGCGCCACAGAGGATTAGCCAGCCTGGCATCGCAATCCACTGGTGGACTCGACTACTCATTGATAGGCTTCGTAACGAAGTGGGCTGACTGTAAATTGCCTATGTACGAGGACCATCAACTTCTTAAACCCTTGGGCTGACCGCTTACTCTGACTTTCGAAGCTCCAGCGAACGGACGACGTCTGCTTGGAATTCACTGACTGAAATGATGTAATCAGCCTCCGCCTGTTGCTGTGGCGTAAGTTCATTTACATTTTCGACCGTAATACGCAGGGAATGATCGTTCCAGACCAGAGAGGCAATAAAAAAAACATTCCATTTGTTTTGGAAGAGATTTTCTTTCATCAAAAGGAGAATGCTACTGCCATGTAATGGACGCAAATTCAGGGAACGAAACGTATGGATAACATGGGAGGTCTTTCCGCCTACGTTGAGCCAAGGCACTCGAAGGCGCTGATTCTCTTTCTGTGTAAAGGCTGCAAGAGCGAACGCCACCAAGAGCGTCGCGACGATCCGGAACCCCGCCCGAAGAGATGCTTTCCTGGAAACATCCCTAGTGATTGCGCCTGTTGCTGTAGGTAGCGCACGGTTGCCAAGTAATACCAAAAATTTCGAAACTAGAGTGATAAAGTCAAACATAACCTTTGCAAAGATCATTGCCCATCCGAACAGCAGAAGATAAAGGGATGCGTCGCCGCGCACGGGGACGATAAACGCAATAGGAAGGGGCACGATCACTACCCAGAAGGCCATGAGCTGAAGCGTGCGGTCCCGGCGTACAAAGGCGTAAATGAAAACCAGCGCCCATAAAACCAGCAGCGCTATTGGCGTGATTGTATGCCCGGCAAACAACAATTGGCTAACAAACTTGGCATTGGAAGCTGTGAAATTATGCCATGAATATTTGGGCGTATAAGGATCTAAGCTTGCCAGCGAGCCACTACCGTGAATTTTCCCATAGACATAAAAAATGGTGAGTAATGCAGCAATCAGTGACGGCGCGGCAGAAGTCCGGATCCAGCGCAGGAACGCTTTCCAGTCGGTCCAGTTGGGCGAGTTGAGAAACTCATAAATCAGGACGATCACTGGAAGCGTAACTGCCATTTCCTTGCAGTTTAGCGCCATAACATAAAGCGCCAGAAACCCCAGCAATTGCACGGCTCGCAGAGAAGCCCCTCTCTCGCGGATATGCACGTAGTAAGCCAATGCCGCGAAGTAAAAGAATCCACATAACACGTCATAAATAAACGCCCCGACGAACACGAGGCCGGCAAGCCGCGGGTGGTAACAAAGAGCAAGGACAGCGACAAAAGCGATAGAGCGCGAGGAGGCGAGACGCCGGCTCAAGTAATAGACCAGGGGAATCGACCCAACGAGAATGCTGATTTGGACAATTCGATAAGGCAAGGGGTCCAGGTCAAAGAAGTGATAAAGCGGCAAATAGTAAAAAGCGCCCCCCGGGCGATACAGGTAGAAATCATAAAGAGCGCATCCCGAACAAAGAAATAACTTCCAGAACACGAGATTTGCCAGGAGCGATTTCAGCGCTCCGGCACACGAACAGGTCCCCATGTTCATCATTTCGTCTTCACGAAATCCCCCGCGCAGCGCGGGAAGGGCAAAGTGGAGGAAGTAGGCGATGAGAACAGTCACGCAAATTCCATCAAATACGGGGCGTTGGTACGCCTTGTTAGTCTTCGGATAGTCCAAAGTTGGAAAAGGGATCATACAGTCATTGCAAAATCAGATCGCGGTAACCGCCAATTCCTTCCTGCGAGCCGGTGTCCGCCTGGAGGCTGTGCCAATCCTTCCCGTTCGGCTTCCCACCATACAGCTACATCCTCAACCTTTAACGACGACCGTGCGCATTCGGTCTAATCAATCAACAGAACAGCTTGGTCAAGAACTCCAGAGTTGTGTGTACGTTCTCTCAGGTTGTCTTCGTCAATTGGACAATAGGACTTTCGAGGGAATTCTGCGTCTGAGATTGAGCGCCTGCATGGGAAGCGAAGGACCCGATGCAAGCCGTCCAATGGTTCCTCTCAATACCAACTTTCTGACAGCAGGGATCCTGTACAGCCTGCAGCCCGCCACTTTTAATGAATTATTGGCGCTTTGAACGAGGGAGCGAAAAAGTTCGCTGGCGAACCGAAACAGTTTCGGCGATAAAGCGAACTGCCATGGAACCTGCCTCCGGAAACACAGTCCTGATCATCGAGGACGAACGCGATGTGGTCGATCTGCTCGCACTTAATTTGCGCAAGGCCGGTTTCGCGACGTCGACCGCACCGGACGGCGCTGCCGGATTGGAAAAAGCGCGCAGCGAAAAGCCATCTTTGATTATTCTTGATCTCATGCTCCCGAAGATGCCCGGGCTGGAAGTTTGCAAAATTCTGAAAAGCGACCCGGGAACCCGCCAAGTCCCGATTATGATGCTCACAGCGAAAGCCGAAGAAATCGACCGGATAGTCGGTTTGGAATTTGGCGCGGACGATTACGTGACCAAACCGTTCAGTCCGCGGGAAGTCGTGTTACGCATTCGGGCGATCATGCGGCGTGGCGAGGCGAAACAAGACGATGAACGCTTGACTGTCGGCCCCATCACCGTTGATCCAGCGCGTTATGAAGTCTCCGTCAATGGGAAACGGATCAACCTTACCAGCCTTGAATTTAAACTTTTGCGCACGCTGATGCAGCGACGCGGTCGTGTGCAGGCGCGTGACCGCTTGCTCAACGATGTATGGGGTTACGAAAGTGTCATTGACACGCGCACCGTGGACACGCACGTCCGACGGTTGCGCAAGAAACTTGGCAAAGCCGCCAATGTGATTGAAAGCGTTCGTGGTTTCGGCTATCGAATGAAAGAAAAGTAAGGCCAGATGTATTGGCTAATCCTCGGCGTCCTCTGCGCGCTATTCGCAGTGGCAGCGCTGATTCTCTGGCAAAAATGGGCCGCGCCGTGGTCACAAATTGAGCAACTCGTTTCGCAAGTAGCCCGGGGTGAAGCTCCATCCACGTTTTTGGTAAACGGTGGGGCAGGCCCGCACCGCATCGGTCTCGCGCTGGAGAACATTTTCGCCCACCAGCAGGAACTCGAGCGGCAGATCGCGGGGCGCGAGTCCGGCACGCAAACAATTCTGGGCGCGATGCAGGATGGCCTGCTCGTGGTTGACGCGCGCAACCGGATTATGCTCATGAATCAACCGTTTGAAAAACTGTTCGAGTTGCGTGACCCAGCCGTGGGCGTTCCCTTGATTGAGGCAGTTAGGCACGCGACGCTCGATGAATTGATTGCGGAGACGCTGGGCACCGGCGAGGCAATGCGAAGGGAGTTGAGTGTGACCGATTCACACACTCACAGCGAGCGGCACATCGAAGTCAGCGCCGTTCCAATCAAGAAGACTGATGACGAAATCTCTGGTGCAGTGGTGCTTTTCCACGATATCACCGAGTTGAAGCTGTTGGACCAAATCCGGCGCGAATTTGTCGCGAATGTTTCGCACGAATTGCGAACGCCGTTGTCGATTTTACGCGGCTACATCGAGGTGTTGCTTGATGAGCCGGAGACGCAGCGAGAGGAACTTGCGCGGATCCTTTCGATTATGGAACGGCATTCCAAGCGGCTCCAGCGGCTGGTCGATGACCTGCTAAGCCTTGCCCAACTGGAGTCGTCCCAGGCGACGCTGGAGCTCAGCGACGTGCGGGTCGATGAATTGTTTAATAACCTCATCCGTGATTGGAAAGAAAAACTAGCCGCGAAGAATCTGAAAGTGTGTGTCGATTCGACTCCGGAGGCGTTCACGCTTCACGCCGACGGAACGCGTTTGGAAGAAGTGCTCTATAATCTGCTGGACAATGCGGTGAAATTTTCACCCGAGAATTGCCAGATTCATCTGCGGGCGACACGTCGCGGCTCCGACATGGTATTGAGCGTGACTGATAACGGAGTTGGGATCGGCAAAGAGCATTTGCCGCGAATTTTCGAGCGCTTTTATCGCGCTGACAAAGCTCGCAGCCGCGAACTAGGTGGCACCGGCTTGGGGTTGGCGATTGTGAAACATATTGCCCAACTGCACGGGGGACGCGTGGAAGCTGAGAGCGAGCTGGGACGTGGGACCACAATTCGAGTGGTGCTTCCGCTGCGTTCGGCGGGTTAGAACGTTAAAGCCTTGCGGCGTTGATGCGGTACGGACTCTAAAGCACGAGACCGAAAACGCGCTCCGTTTTAACGGTTCAACACGTCAACGATTTAAAGGCCTCGAAGCCTCCTGTCACACAAAAGTAACATTAAACTTTTTGACGCTTCCGAGCGCGCTGCGGCAGGCTGCCAAATCTATGAAATCCGCCAAATTTGCTCCCAAAATTCTAGCGACGATGCTGTTAGTCGGAGTTACTGCGACCGCCTCGGCGCAGATGATGATCAATGGTGCAGGCGCTACGTTTCCATATCCCATCTACTCCAAATGGTTCGACGAGTATGCCAAAGTCGATCCCTCCGTCCGATTTAATTATCAATCCATTGGATCGGGCGGAGGACAAAAACAAATCCTCGCCCAAACAGTCGATTTCGGCGCGTCCGATGGCCCGATGAGTGACGAGAATCTTGGCAAAGCGCCAGGGAAGATTCTCCACATTCCGACCGTCGCAGGGGCGGTTGTGCTGACCTACAATTTAGCGGGCAATCCGAGCCTAAAACTCGATGGAGATACCATCGCCGGAATCTATCTGGGCCAGATAAAGAAATGGAATGATTCCAAGTTAGCGGCGTTAAATCCTGGCGCAAAATTACCCGATCAAGATATCGTGGTCGTACACCGATCGGATGGCAGTGGAACCACATTTATTTTTACCGACTACCTCAGCAAAGTAAGCAGCGAATGGAAGCAGAAAGCCGGCAATAATACATCGGTCAATTGGCCGGCTGGCATCGGCGGCAAAGGAAACGAGGGTGTGTCAGGGCAGGTTAAGCAAACTCCCGGTGCGATTGGCTATGTGGAATTGATCTACGCCATACAGAACAAGATGCCTTATGCAGAGGTGAAAAATTCTGCAGGGCAGTTCATGAAAGCGACGATTGATTCAGTGACGGCTGCGCTGGCAACGGCCGAGATCCCGGACGACTTCCGGTTCTCAATGACAAACGCGCCGGGAAAAGACGCCTATCCGATTTGCGGTGCGACATGGTTGCTCGTTTACGAGCAGCAGAAAGATCCAGCGAAGGGAAAGAAGCTCGTGGAGTTTCTAAAATGGGCCGCGAAAGATGGTGAAAAGATGGCCAAAGATCTCGATTACGCTCCTTTGCCGGAGACCGTGCAAGAGCGCGTGTTGAAACGGATCGACGACATCAAAATGTAATGTGAGGAAGCATGGAGATTGCTACAGCTCCAGCCTCGAAAGCTTTCGGGCCACCCGTTAGCCCCCGATCCGTGGCCCAGGCGATGGCGCGGCCCTCACGCTTTGGTGACAAAGCGTTTGAGTGGCTCACATTTGCCATGGCGCTCACGGTGGCTGTGCTGGTGGTTCTAATCGGGTGGGAGCTGTGGCACGGGTCGGTGCTCGCGATTAAGAAATTCGGTTTCCATTTCCTTGTCACGTCCACTTGGGACCCCGTCGCCGACCAATTTGGCGCTCTCCCATTCATATATGGGACACTGGTTTCTTCACTAATTGCGCTGTTGATTGCGGTTCCGTTGGGCATCGCAACGGCGGCGTATCTGACCGAGCTCGCTCCGCTCTGGATTCGGCAGCCCCTTGTTTCGTTGATCGAGATGTTGGCTGCAATTCCAAGTGTCATCCTTGGACTCTGGGGCATTTTCGTAATGATTCCGTGGCTGCGCGATTATCCCTTCGCTTGGCTCAAACGATTATTCGGTTGGACCCCGTTGTTCGGCGGGCCAATCTACGGGCCATGCATGCTGGCCGGCGGAATAATCATCGCGGTCATGATTCTCCCCATCATCACTTCGGTCTCGCGCGAGATTTTGCGCAGTGTGCCGGATTTGCAAAGAGAGGCCGCCTACGGTCTCGGCGCGACTCGCTGGGAGGCAACCCGCATTGCGGTGCTGAGCTATGCAAAGAAAGGGTTGTTCGGCGCCGTGATTCTTGGGTTGGGACGCGCTCTGGGCGAAACGATGGCTGTAACGATGGTGATAGGCAACACCCCGCAGATCGTCGCGTCGCTGTTCCAGCCTGGGTACACCCTGGCCAGCGTGCTCGCCAATGAATTCACCGAAGCGACAACTGATATTTATCTGCAGGCATTGTTCGAAATTGGGCTGGTTCTTTTTGGGATAACCATCTTGGTGAACCTTCTCGCGCAACTGCTTCTGCGTACCATCGCAACAACGTCAGCAACCCGCGCGGTGCAATAGTCATGCATTTGAGCCGAGCACGCAGTCACACCTGGCGCAAAATCAAAAGCGCGCTGGCATCCGGCATCGCCTTTGTTTCTGCGGTTCTTGTGATCACGCCTTTGGGGCTGGTGTTTTTTCATCTTGTCATCCATGGCGCCAGTTCTCTGAACTGGGACTTTTTCACAAAATTACCGGCGCCGGTAGGAGCCGTCGGGGGTGGCATGGTGAATGCGATTGTCGGCTCGCTCGAATTGCTCGCTCTTGCCGGTATCATTGGAATACCAATTGGCGTTCTGGGCGGAGTTTATCTGGCCGAATACGGCTCGGCGCGGCTCAATTCGGTCCTCCGCTTTCTTGCCGACGTGCTTAACGGTGTTCCTTCAATCACCTGGGGTGTGGTCGTTTACGGCTTAGTAGTCCTGCGGTTCAAAAGCTTTTCGGCATACGCCGGCGGGCTGGCCCTTGGTCTAATCATGATTCCCCTGATCCTGCGCACGACAGAAGAGGTTGTTCTACTGGTACCTAATGGTTATCGCGAAGCTGCCCTCGCCCTAGGTGTTAGCCGGTGGAAAACAATTGTCCACATCGTGATGAAGACTGCGTCCAAGGGGATTATTACCGGGATCCTTCTCGCCCTCGCTCGTATTGGCGGCGAAACGGCTCCGCTCCTTTTCACCGCTTTCGGCAATCATTTTTGGAATCACAGCCTCAGCCAGCCAATCGCCGCGCTGCCATTGCAGATTTTTACGTATGCGATCTCTCCCTACGATGATTGGCATCGGCAGGCTTGGGCTGGCGCGCTCGTGCTCGTCACGGGGATCTTTTGCGTTAATGTAATAGTTAGAATTCTGACGCGAGGACGTACGGCGTCGGTTGTCTAATATTTTCGCAAATGGAGAACCTAGTTATGGAAACACCCGAACGGACCGTTATGGAGCGTATGGAACAGGGGACCGCACCCCCGCCCGACGCGGAGATTCCGGCGGCACACACGTTTGAAGTGAAAAACCTCTCGATCTGGTACGGTGAGAAGCGTGCTATTGATAATGTGACAATGGACGTCGCGTCGAATGCCGTGACTGCGATCATTGGGCCGAGCGGTTGCGGTAAGTCGACGTTTCTTCGTGCTCTGAACCGCATGCATGAGCTGACGCCAAAGACGCGAATGGATGGGACGGTCCTTCTTCATGGCGACGATCTTTATTCTAAAACCATTGATCCGGCGATTGTTCGACGCCGCGTCGGCATGATTTTTCAGAAATCGAATCCGTTTCCAACCATGACGATCGGCGAAAATGTCGTCATCGGCTTGCGCTTGAATGGCGTCCGCAATCAGAGATTTCTTAATGAACGACTCGAAAAATCGCTCCGAATGGCTGCTCTGTGGGACGAAGTCAAGGATGATTTACATAAGCCGGGCACGAGTCTTTCAGGTGGTCAGCAACAGAGGCTCTGCATCGCACGCGCGCTCGCCGTAGAGCCGGAAGTCGTCTTGATGGATGAGCCTTGTTCGGCGCTCGATCCGATCGCTACGGCGAAAATCGAGGAATTGATTCACGAACTAAAAGCGAAATACACCATTGTAACGGTGACCCACAATATGCAGCAAGCCGGCCGGATTTCGGATTACACCGCCTTCATGTACCTCGGGCGGCTGATCGAGTTTGGACCGACGACAAAGATTTTCACAAATCCAACCGAGAAACAGACGGAGGATTATATCACGGGTCGATTTGGATGAGTCCGGAATAACACGCGACGCCAGATGCGCCGCGAATAAGAGTAGAGCAACACAGCAACAAGAAACGATTGAGGATTGATAGGCAATGATCGCGGCAAGACACATTCTAGGAACATTTGATGAATCCTTGGCAACGTTGCGCAACAACGTGCTGATGATGGCCGGCCTGACTGAGCGCAGTCTCGAGCGAGCTATGAAGGGTCTGATCGATCGCAATGACGATCTTTGCGCGAATGCAATTGCCGATGACGAAGAGATTGATCAGCTTGAGAAACAGATCGATAAAGACGGCGTAGATATTCTGTTGCGCTTTCAGCCCGTTGCGTCCGATCTGCGCCGCGTCGTTTCCGCAATGAAACTCTCATCCAATCTGGAGCGCATGGCCGATCAGGCGACTACGATCGCGCGGCGCGCGCGGAAGCTAAACCGGCATCCGCCGCTGCCCGAAGTCGAGTTGATCCGCCCAATGTACGAGCACGCGATGTCGATGTTTAAAGACAGTGTGGATGCCTTCGCGCGCGAGGACGTCGAGCTTGGGCGTGCGATCGTTCCGCGTGATCAAAAACTGGATGACCTGAACCGCTCCGCCAGCCACAAGCTAGTTGATCGGATGGCACAGGATCCGGATCAATTGCGTGGCTACTTAAATCTGATTTTTATTGGCCGCTGTCTGGAGCGTGTTGGCGATCACGCCACCAACATTGCCGAAGACGCAGTTTACGCGGCCGCCGCTGAAGACATTCGGCATCAATCCGTCGCTGCCGCACCGTGACGGACCATTGGCAGCCGCGAAGGGTCTTGCCTAGCTTTCCAAGCAGTGGTTGCTTGAATGATGCGGACAACCAAGAGTGGCGCGGGATATTCGATCCGCCGTGGGGGTGAGGCGCGTGTGCCAATCTTGAGTCGCCAATTCATGACGATGTAAGATGCCTACAGCAGTCGCTAAAACTAGTGTTGCCGAGGAGCCTTCTCCCAAGGTTGAGCTGCTCCGGAAAGATTCTCCTCCCGAAGAACGTTTGTCGGCTCCTGAGAATTTTATCAATCGCGAACTGAGCTGGCTTGAGTTCAACCGGCGCGTTCTCGAGGAAGCGCAGGACCCCACTCAACCCCTGATCGAGCGAGTTAAGTTCTTAACCATTTTCAGCTCTAACCTGGATGAGTTTTTCGAGATTCGTGTAGCTGGGATTAAGCAGCAGATTAAAAGCGAAACGAGCGATATCGGGCCGGACGGTCTGAGTCCGACCGACACATTCGGTCATATCCAGAAAACCGTACGCTCACTCGTCGGAACTCAATGCGCGCTGTGGAAAAGTGAATTACTTCCCGAGCTTGCGAAGAATGGGATTTACGTGCGCGAAATGGCGGAGCTGTCGGCAAAACGTGCGGCATGGGCTCACCGTTATTTTCAGCAGGAAGTTCTTCCAATGCTAACTCCCCTGGCCGTGGATGCCAGCCATCCATTTCCACACCTTTTGAACCGAAGCCATAACCTCCTGGTGCGGGCAAAATTGCAGCGAGGTGGCGAACCGCTGCACGCGATCGTGCAGGTGCCCAGGGCGGTATCGCGTCTGATCGCACTGCCACGCGGCAAAAGCGCAGACGAGCCATGGGAGTACATTTACCTTGCCTCTCTTATCAAACAGCACATCGGAGAACTGTTTCCCGGCTTGATCCTGGATGAAGTTCACGCGTTTCGAGTCACGCGCAACAGCGACTTGTATATCGATGAGGAGGAAGCTGAAAACCTGCTGCGCACCATCGAGCAAGAGCTGCGGCGTTCGAGTCGAGGCAACGCTGTTCGGCTCGAAGTAGAAGCGGATTGCCCAAAAGATATTTTGGAACTGCTCTTGAGGTTCTTCGACCTGACAGAGGCTGACGCTTACAAACTCGATGGCCCACTTTCGATGACGCATCTCATGCCGCTCGTGACAAACGATGCGTTTGCGAAGCTGAGAGACCGGCCATTTCAGCCGGCGCGCGACCCGGCCCTTCCACCGCATGTCGATTTTTTTGAGGTCTTGCGACACCAGGATGTACTCCTTCATCATCCGTACGACAGCTTCGATCAAATTGTCGAATGGATCGAGGCCGCGGCGCGTGATCCACAGGTGCTGGCGATTAAAATCACGCTGTACCGTACAAGCGGTGATTCGCCTATTGTCGAAGCGCTTATCGACGCAGCCAATGCGGGCAAACAAGTCACCGCGATCGTTGAGCTGCGTGCGCGCTTTGATGAGGCGAGCAATATTCAATGGGCTCGCCGCCTGGAGGAGGCCGGCGCGCATGTGATCTATGGAGTAGTCGGCCTAAAAACGCATTCCAAGGCGCTGCTGATTGTTCGCCGTGATGCAGACCAACTTCGGCGCTATGTCCACTTGGGCACTGGCAACTATCACTCGCGGACAGCGCGGATTTACACCGACTTTAGTTTGCTCACCAGCGAACCGAAATTGACGGAGGAAGTAGCCACTGTTTTCAATACTCTCACCGGCCTCGCTGGCTATCCTGGCCTGAAAAAACTGATGGTGGCGCCGTTTGATATGCATAGCCGCCTCATCCGATTGATCGAACGGGAGCGCGATCATGCTCGGGGAGGTAAACCGGCTCGCATCGTTGCGAAATTAAACGCACTGGTCGATCAGGAGATCATCGAGAAGCTGTACGAAGCTTCGTGCGCGGATGTGACCATCGATTTGATCGTTCGAGGCATCTGTTGTTTGCGGCCAAAAATGCCCGGCTTGAGCGACAATATCCGCGTCATCAGCATTGTGGGTCGTTTTCTTGAGCATAGCCGAATTTTTTATTTTGAGAATGCCGGCCAGCCCAAAGTGTTCCTTTCCAGCGCTGATTGGATGCCGCGTAACTTTTATCGCCGCATCGAACTGGCGTTCCCTGTCGAGAATCCGGCGTTGCGCGACCAGATCATCAACGAAGTGCTTCCCAGTTTTTTGCATGATCGTGTCAAAGCACGGGAGTTGCAGCCTGATGGAAAGTACCGCCGTTTGAAGCCCGAAGGATCGGAGCCGCGCGCGCAAGCGCAATGGCATTTTCGCGAAGTCTCTCGCGAGCGCGCGAAAAAAATGAGCGGATCGAAGAAGAAATTGCGCGCGGCCAAACTAACTCCGATCACCGTCGCCAGCGAGAACCTAGTTACAACAAATCCAGAGACTGAAAGCGCTCAGAAATCGGCACGCACGGCTATACCAGAGTCCGCTTCATCCACCTCGGCTAACACCTCAAAGAAATCTTGAAGAAAAAAATCCTGGTTATTGACGTCGGCGGCTCAAATGTGAAGCTGATGATCGCGCGCGCGGCGAGGAGAAAATTCAAGTCGGGGCACAAGTTGACGCCGCGCGCGATGGTGGACCAGATCAAACCGCTGGTGGCTGATTGGGAATTCGACGCGATCTCAATCGGGTTTCCTTCCCCTGTGCGCAACGGTAGGATCGTGAGCGAACCGAAGCATCTGGGTAAAGGCTGGGTCAGGTTCGATTTCCAGAAAGCGCTAGGCAAACCAGTGCGAATCATCAACGACGCCGCGATGCAAGCGCTCGGCAGCTATCACGGCCGCCGTATGCTCTTTCTCGGACTCGGAACAGGACTTGGATCAGCGCTGGTTTGGGATAGCTCCGTGCTTCCTCTCGAATTAGGCGACTTGCCCTATCGCAACGGCAGCATCATTGAGGATTACCTTGGCAAAATCGGCCAGACACGGCTTGGGGAGAAAACCTGGCAGCGCGATGTCCAGCACGCCCTCGTACAATTAAAGAAGTCACTCATTGCCGATTATGTCGTGCTTGGTGGTGGAAACGCCAAGAAGCTGAACGAGATCCCCAAGGGAATTCAACTTGGACATAACCGGAATGCGTTCCTGGGTGGAGTTCGACTCTGGCAAATTGACGCACGCACACGTCGACCGAAGTGGCAGATTCTTTAAAGCAGTTAAAAACGTTAAAAGAGTTACAAGGTTAAAATGGACCATCATCAACTGCTTTCTTCCTTTTAACTTTGTAACGTCTTCGCTTTTTAACTCCATTACCATGAAACTCTATTTTCTCAGACACGGTCAAGCCGACTGGGCGAGTTGGAAAAAACCTGATGACGAACGCCCGTTGACCAAGAGCGGAAAAAGAGAAATGCGCGACGTAGCGAAATTTCTAGACCGACTGAAAGTGCGGCCCGACTTAATCGTGACAAGCCCATTGCCCCGGGCGGCCCAGACAGCCGAAATCGCCGCCGACTATCTCAAAGCGAAGGTGCGCAAGGACGAATCGCTCGCACCGGGATTTGGGAGAAGCAAATTGCGAACTGTGGTGAAGCGGCATCGAGCAAACGTTCTAATGCTTGTCGGCCACGAACCGGACTTCACCAATGTCATTTCAGGTTTGACTGGGGCGTCACTCAAACTTTCCAAAGCTGGCGTGGCACTTGTGGATGTTGATCCCGAATCTGAGAAAGCAAAGCTTCTTTGGCTTTTGCCGCCAAAGATCGGCAAGAAATAAATTTCGCTAGAAGCTCAAAATCCCAATTCCCAAAACCCAAACCCCAGGTAAATCTCAGTTTCCAAATCCGAACAAGCGATCATTGGCTCTTCGAAATAATCGAAGAAACAATAAGTGTTAACTCGCGCGCCTCGCCCGCTAGTCTCTCGCGGGTAGCGAGGGTGCTTTTCGTTGAACCCGCGTTAACTAGTCGCAAAAACAACCGGCTCTCCTTCGCTTCTTTTCGGCAAATTTTGACTCGCATCACAAAATCCTTCTTGCTTAAAGCTTCATCGGCTTCAATCCAATTGGCAGCGACCGATCCGGACGCTCGTACCAACTGCCGGATGTCTTCACTATTGCTTAGCGTTCTCGGCAACTCCTTCCCAAATGCACGCACCGACTCGGCAAATTGAAAGGTCCGATCCTCCAAGTCTCGTGGTTTCGCTCCGTCTTCCATTTTGGAGTTAGGATTTATTGTTTGCTTGGGATTTGGGATTTGGGATTTGGAGTTTGTGAGCCATTACTGTGCGAGCAGATAAATTGCGACTAGCGCGAGCAGGAAGTAAGGAACAAGCACTGCCGCCCCCGCGTAATCCTTTGCCAAGCGTTGTCCGAAGAACAGCGCAATGAGGACAACTGCTGAACTGACGGCGCCGTAGAAGGCGATGGTCGTTTCTCGCGAAACGATTAGCATCAGGCATCCAATCGCGCTTAGTGCTCCGGCTGCAACTTCGAGGAACGTGATCGCCGTCAATAGAACGGGCACAACTCCAGCCAGCGGGGTGTTGGCAAAATGTCCTTTTAGCCATTCGAGGTTACCGAGGCGATCAATGATTTTATCAATTCCCGACTGGAGAAAAAGAATCGCGAGGAAAGCGGAAGCGAATATCTGCATTAAATAAAGTGCTTCGGCCGATGTGTGCAAAGACGGCATGGCTAACGCAGCTTAACTGGAACGATCCAGCTTTGTCGATCCTTCAACGTGGAGGCATCCCGTTCTGATATCCCGGACTGACTCAGCGTGCTATTGCCGCTAACGAATTCAGTTCGCGGAAAAAAAACAGAGACGCGGTTTTGCCCGCGTCCCTGTTTAGTAAAACTACTTCGCGATACCTAGCGGCCGACTATGGCGTAATACGCGAAGTGCAAGTCATTTGAGCCGGGGCCATCCAAATTGATCCAACCCTGAGCTACGTCGCCGTGAGCCGCGCTGACGGTCACTGTCATTGTCGTCGAACCGTTGGCTGGCACCGTCACGCTGCCAGGGACAGTGATACGGTCATCGCCGGCACTTAGGGTCCCCGCATCGAAGACGCTGGGGACCGTCCCCCCGAACGTGCTTGGGGTAAACTTCGTAACCGATACGCTGAACGTTTCGTCGGTGCCAGTGGGGTTGGACAGCGTGATCGTAAGCGACGTCGGATGGCCGAC
>Ga0209473_1000084_pt1 | contig 55931 bp, 52 predicted proteins | sample GraSoiAngelo_133_FD_185890 | JGI IMG/M metagenome (GOLD analysis project Ga0209473, IMG submission 185890) | Grasslands soil microbial communities from the Angelo Coastal Reserve, California, USA - 14_0929_05_20cm (SPAdes) (version 2) | ecosystem: Environmental > Terrestrial > Soil > Grasslands ...
GCTTGCGCCACGTGCGGCGCAAAATCCTGCAAATAGCTGTAACCGCTGCCAACGAAAATAAGGTTCGGAAATTGCTCTTTCAGCTGCCGGGTGACGCCCATCAGTTTCGCAACGCCATTCAGTGGATCCTCCGGCGGCTGGTATCCATCCGATGGAGGATAAATGGCCGGCCGTTGAATGTGCGGATTGTAGTAAGGGCTCCCTGCAGTGACATTCACCAACCGAATTTCCAGTTCTTCCAACAAGGACAGAAACCGTGTGGGCTCCTTTAAATCAATCTGCGTCGGGTCGCTAGGATTCACTCCAAATCCCCAGCGATAGGGGATCAAGTCGCCAAACGGCTCCGGGATCCCCGGGCCCGGCGTTCCATTCGCTGACTGCTGCGGATCGGGCCGGAAAGGAATCGAATCAAAGGCAGAAAATCGGACCCCAAATTGAATTTTCGGCGCCGCGGAGCGAATTCCTTCCACGACTTCTCGCAGGAATCTTGTGCGGTTCTCAAAACTTCCCCCGTACTTCCCTTCTCGGGTGTGCGCGCTGAGAAATTCGTGCCCCAAATATCCATGACAATGCTTAATGTCCACAAAGTCAAAGCCCAGCTCCCACGCCATTTTTCCTGCACGGTGAAAATCCTCGATGATTGCTTCAATTTCCGTGTCTTCAAGAAGCGGATAATCGCCAGGCAAGCCCAGCCTGCGATCCAATATCGGATGGTGATAAAGAATGCGTGGCTCAGGCCGGTCGTGCGCATTCGGGCGGCAGTACCGCCCGGAATGGGTCAACTGCAAGCCAATGAGAAGCCCGTTTTGCGAGCCCGTTGTCTTCTGATGTTCTTCGCTGAGAACTCTTCGCGGCCCTGCCAGGCCCTCGCGAGTGTTGGCTGCAATCACAAGTTGCTTCGGATTGGCGCGGCCTTCGTGCGAAACCGCGACCGCTTCTCCTCCCCAGATTAACTTTGCCCCGCTGCATCCGAACCGCCGCCACCGGCGGATCGTAAGCTCGCTGGGATTCCCATCGCGCGTTCCATCCCATCCTTCCATCGGCTGAACGGCGATCCGGTTGCCGATCCGGATTCTCCCGCGCGACAGTGGAACCAGCAGCGGAGACTCAGCACCTCTCACGATTTCTTGATCGCAGGGAATCGTCACGCCGCGCGCCCGCACGTGCTCCAGAAAATGTTCCACGTTCTTCACGCTGCCCAGACGCAGAAAAGACCGCGCGCTCATGTGGCCTGCTGCCCTCTTGGCAGCGCCGCCGCAGCGGGAAGCGCCAGCGCCAGGATCAACAACCCGAGCGCGCGGAGCGCGGCTTGCCAGCCAAAACGCGCGCCAAGTACGTGCGAAATCCACGGGACCGCCGCGCCACCCAATCCGGATCCCAGCGACTCGCGGCTCCATTCCATGGGGTGAGATGAACCCGGCACGAGGCAAGCAGGAGAGTTTCGCAGCTCCGTGGTCTGCAATGTTCGAGTGTGTCCATTCACGGTGCCCACCCGCCTGCGTTTCTAATAGAGAAAGCCAAGCGACCGCCAAATGACGACATGCAGGAATTCCCCTGCATCCCTTTGCGAACTTCTCGAGGCTAATCGTCTCCGGGTTTCTGATGTGGGCTTGATTCGCCTCTCAAAGCATCTTAACCTCAACCCTATCGAGTTGTGCATCCTTCACTTCCCGCGTGGCCAGCACGCGGAAATCGGTCAAATTGTTCAGCGAGAAAATACGTCCCGTGGCCCCCCGGGGTGTTTTCACGCGGAAGAAATCCGCGCCTTGCACGTCGTTGACGATGACCGCAGGCCGCTCGTCGGGTGCTTCGTAAGCAATTTCTACGTTCGTGAATTCCAGATTCTTCGCGTGCCGGATGAAGAAGCCATGCGCGGGAAGTTCTGGGCCAAACATGTGCGGATCTGGATATTTATTTTCGTCTTCCGGCGGTTGCAAGACGGCCATTTCTTTGGTACCCCCGCCGCGGTGCTGGAGATACACGTCGCTGATCTTAACGTCCTCAATCGCGTGTCCAGGAATGCCGCTGAGGATGGCTGGCAGGCGTCCTGCGGCATTGTAGCTCACGATGTTGCTCAAGATAACGCGGCGCAATGCGCCCACCGCCATTCCCCGCGGGCCACGTAAGCGCGCGCCGAGGCGCAAAAAAATCGGCGAGCCACTAATGTCGCGCATGGTGATGTTGTTGAACGACACATCCTCAAGCAATGCGCCGTCCACGCTTTCCAAGGCGATACCGTTACATCCTTCAAAAACGCAATTGCTGACCGTGATGTTCTTGAATCCGCCGTTAGATTCCGTCCCGAACTTAACGCGCCCCGTTCGCGGAACGCGAACCTCAGAGCCGTACTTTTTAAGTGTTCCATCGAGGAGCGTTCCTACTTCATAGCACCCCGCGACGTAGCAGTTCGCAATGGTCAGATTTTCCGTCGCCCGTGCGTACCCGAGAGCGAAAGAACTCTTCGGGCAGATCGCGTCATCCCATGGCGAGTTCACCGTGCAATTGGACACGTGCCCGTTGCGGCAGCAATCGAGATCCATGCCGTCGCGGTTCGTGTCAATCGTCAACCCATCGAGGCGGAAGTTGTCGACCCCCGTGGCGAGCACTCCGAAGTGGCCGCCCTTCAGAATAGAAAAATCTTTCAGCACCACGTTCCTGCAATTCTTGAGTGCGATCGCTTTATTGCCAACCCCAGGCGCTTCCGCGTGAGGCGTATCATGTCCGGCGCCTCGGCTCAGGCCTTTGCCATAAATCAGCCCCGGGCCCATGATCCCGACGTTGTACAGATCCTCACCCCAAATCAGGCTGTTGTGCCAGTGACTGTGTCCGTAATCCTGATATTTGTTGTCGCCCGTGTTGGCCTCGGCCGCGTCGTAGCCGCCGGAGGTCATGCCTTCCATTGCCGTTTCGGCGGCAAGGATCGTCGCGCCAGCCTCGATATAGAGCAGCACGTTGCTCTTCAGATGAATCGAATAGCAAGCATACGTTCCTGCCGGAAACCGCACTGTGCCTCCGCCCGCCGTGGCGGCTGCTTCGATCGCGCGATTCACCGCAGCCGTTTCGATGCTGGTCCCATCACCGGTTGCACCAAAGCTGCGAACATCAAAAGAACCTGTCTCAGGTCCGGAAGGAACCTTGCTCGGTTGTGTAGCTGCTAAGGGAACACCCGCCGCCGCCGCGGCGATTCCCATTCCCGCGCGTTTCAGGAATTCCCTGCGAAATGTATCCATGGTCCCTCGCATCGTGGTCAACTGAAGATGGTTCGAGCCGTTTGATTTGCGGATGACCCCGAGAGAAACATTGCCTACCCGCTGGGGAGGCTACTTGCCAGTCTCCTCAAATTTCAAGCCGGGACTGCCATCAGCTGCAGTAAGATACTGCCATGATTTTCAGAACTAGAAATCCTCGTTTTACATGGTGAACTGGGTAGCGTCGGCCCGCAATGGCACTTCCGCATGCCCTCAAGCAACCATGACTTTTCTCACGCGCAGACAATTTTGTGTTTCTGCGAGCCTCGCAGCCGCGGCGTTCCCCCTGCCGCCTTGCCTGACGGGCGACAGGCCCGAGCACGATATTCCTGACCTCGCAAAAATCGATCGGCAACGCATCCTCACTGCGGCGAACCGCTACCTCCAGCAGCCGCCCGTAACCATCACCGCCTTCTCCAGCCCGCGAAGTGCTGGCGGGCCGCACGATTATTTTTCCGAGGGCGACTATTGGTGGCCCGATCCCAAAAATCCTTCCGGTCCGTACATCCGCCGCGATGGCATGTCCAATCCGGACAATTTCACCGGTCACCGCCAGGCCCTAATTCGCTTAAGTCTGCAAGTCCCTGCCTTAGCCGCGGCGTGGCTGCTCACGCACGACCACCATTACGCCGCGCATGCCGCGAAACACTTGCGCGCCTGGTTTCTCGACCCTGCAACGCTGATGCATGCGAACCTTCAATACGCTCAGGCCATTCACGGCATCACCACCGGCCGCGGCACTGGAATCATTGACACGATTCACCTTGTGGAAGTCATTCGCTCCATCCCGTTCCTCGAAAAGTCCGGAGTTTTCTCGGCGACGGAAATGCGCGGCTGGTTCGCCGCTTATTTGGATTGGATGACCACTTCCAATAATGGCCAGGAAGAGCGCGACGCGAAGAATAATCACGGAACGTGTTGGCTGATGCAGGCCTCGGAGTTCGCTGCGTTCACAGCCAACAGCGAGCTAAGCAAATTTTGTCGAAAGAGATTCAAGGAAGTCATCGTGTCGGAACAAATCGCTGCAAACGGGAGTTTCCCGGAGGAACTGCGTCGCACGAAACCTTACGGCTACTGCCTTTTCAACCTCGACGTCATGGCCACCGTCTGTCAGACCCTTTCGACGCCGCAGGACAATCTTTTTTCCTATGCACTTCCCGATGGCCGCGGATTCGCAAAGGCCATGGCCTTCATGTTTCCGTTCATCTCGGACAAAAAGTCCTGGCCCTACGCACACGACGTGGAGTACTTCAACGATTGGCCCGTGCGCCAACCCAGCCTCCTCTTCGCTGGGATTGCGCTCGCAAAGCCCGAATATTTCGCCCTCTGGAGCAAGCTGAATCCAGATCCAACGGTGCAAGAAATCATTCGCAACTATCCCATACGCCAACCGCTGCTTTGGGTCGGCAAACGATCCTGAAGAACACTGTCAGTCCCTTGGCTTGTGCCGTTGTTTTTCCAGGAACACTGGCGCATTTCGCTTAGTCAGAGAAAGCTGCGCATCATCATCCCGCGGCTGAGTCGGCGCACGCGAAGGTACAGAAAATAGAAGTCTAAGACGTGGCCAACAGCACAACTTCGGGCGTAGAGATGGATCCCCCTAGCGGCCAGAGGCGAGACGCCAGGCAATCTCAGCGCCTCCCCACACGGCAAGGCCTAAGAGCGCCAAAGCGACAATGGCAATGCCGACTTTCTTGCTTGTACTGAGGGAAGATTCTTCTGCCTGGAAGAGAGTATTCATGCCTGCTCCTCGTATGGCTCGCCGTAAGGGGAGCCCGGCCTTACGGCCTTTTCTTTAGGTTGCAGGCAATCTCCATCGATTTCCATGTGGAAGCGCAAGCATCTTGTAAGTTTCGCGTAAATCATGCGGCTTCAAGTCGAAGAAGCCTCGAAGGGCAACCCGGACCAGCCTCTCACATGCCCTTACAAGGGATTGCCGGATATCGATTGTCTCTTCCAAAACGATTGTCGTCACCAACTGCGCGCGCCTTTGCTGGGGACGCAAAAAGTCAACTTCAGCACGGTCTTGGCCGCCCAGGCGGTCCGCGTCAAAGAAGTCATCTGGCTGGTCAGCTTTATGGATTATGATCTGGGATACTTCGATCTAAAGTTGCGCGTGCTCGAACCGTGAACCCGTTCGGCCCAAAAATGTTACCCATGTCTTAGGTACGTTGTGCCACCCATGTCTCCGGGCCGGACCCAAGAACGGTGGAGCCGACGGCGCGACTCGAACCCGCGACCTGCCGATTCCTCCCGCAACACGATTTTATTGGAATCACGCACCTTATTCCTCAACATACGCTTTGATTTAACATGATTTTCGGCATGTGTTCAGAAGTTATTCATGGGTTCTGGGCGCCAACAAGCCAACGTTCGAGCTCGAACACTTGCTAGCGTTTTTGTCGCTCTCCGATGAGCCTAAATTTTCCTTGCAGTTCGATCTTCGCAGAGGAACTGCCAACGAGGATGTCGAAGTCTCCAGGGTCGGCGTTCCAGTCGTGGTCCTTCACGCCGAAATACGAGAACGGCGGTCCAGTTTCACCGACATGCGCTTGCTTTCGCCCGGTTTCAAATTCACCTTGGCGAAGCCTTTCAGCTCTTTGGCAGGACGCGGAACACTGGAGTGCGTATCGCCCACGTACACTTCGGCGACTTCTGCCCCTTCGCGTGGCCCCACATTCCGCACATTGAAGGAGACGGTGAGGGGAGCCTCGAGGTCCGAGGAAACCGGCGTAACCGTTAGACCGCTGTATTGGAATTTCAGTTCGGGACAGGCGCGAGGTTTGCGCGTGGGCACTTTGACAAAGTGCAAGTGCAGAAACAAAAAGGATACTGATGCGCATTGGGTGCGACTTTAGCATTCGACTCCCCCCACGTTATTTTTCCTCAATGATGGCTACGTCCCACGGTTTCAAGGTGATACTTTGTCCGTGCGGCACGGCTACTTGCGCAAGAATCTCGGAACCCTCGTTGTACTCGTAAGGGAAAGTCTGTGGCGAGCCGGAATAATTCAAAAAGTAGTGCAGCGTCTTGCCTTTGCGGTTTAATCCGTGTTTTACGCGCACGGGCGCTGGCAGATTCTGGTCCGCTCCAGTTAGCCCTGCTTGTTGAAGCACGGAAAACAGCACTTGGCTCTGCAATTTGTCACTTAGCACCGTACCTTCATACGTCAGGGTGCCCTTGCCAAAGGTGTTTTGCGTGATCGCGGGATATTTTTCGAAGAACGGGTGATCGTAATACGCCAGAGCTTTGGCTGTGTCCAGAATCAACATTTCTGCCCAAGCTGTCACCAAGTTATCGATACCTGCATGAAAAGGATCGTCCTTCAACGCCACCGGGTGGAGCAGACTTGAGAATTCCTGGTAATGCACGCCGGCAGCCTCCCGCAGGGGTCCCGGCGCCATCTCCCACCGAACCGTCGAGTGTTCGTTGCAAAATCCGCTCTTGAACGCGACCACCAAGTTCCCGCCGCCACGGACATATTCCGCCAGCCTTCGCAAGACAGCGTCGCTGGCCACATAGAGCGGCGGAACGAGAATCACTTTGTAGTTGGAAAGGTTTGTGCTTTCTGGAAAGACAAAATCAACGCCGATATTCGCGCGGTAGAGCGCGCGGTACATCTGGCGCTCTATCGTGTGATAGTTCACACGGTCACTGAACTTCATGAACTCAATCCCGTAGTAGGAGTCGTTGCTGTGCAGAATCGCGACCTGATTCTTCCGCCGAAGATCCACAATCTCCGATCCAACCCGCTGTAACTCGTGCGCTGTCCTGCTCACTTCCTCGTACGCCCTGCCAGGCTGCAGGTCGTGGCCCAGCACTCCCTTCCAATACGTTTCCTGCCCGTAATGAATCGAATGCCAATGCCAGTACTCCACCATGTTGGCGCCGGAGGAAGCATGGGTATATACGTCGAGCCGCAATTGCCCGTCGTACGGGGGATATTGGCCCATCGAATCCCAACCAATCGCTTCCGCGTTCGTTTCCGTAATCAGGTAATTCGTGCTTTTCAACGACCGCATGTAGTCGCCTACGCGCGACGAAACCTCTCCATCAAATCCATCCTGCGTGTCGTGATAAGGATTCGCGGCGGTAATGTCCAAAGTCCGCGAGACGTCCAACTCATTGACCTCCGGCCGAGGCGGTCCTGCAAAATCATGCATAACAAATTGGTCCGGTCGCTTGTATTCGTTGACAATGGAGGCCTGCCATGCCAGAAAGTCCGTCGTCAGCCATTGCTGGTAACGCTCCCACTCCAGTTTCCACCCAGGATTAATGATCCCGTCGCGCGGCGCGAGCTCGGTCCAATCATTCAAGCGTTGGCCCCAGTAGTTCAGCCCCCAAATCTTGTTCAGCTCATCTACCGTTTTGAATTTGACCTTCAGATATTCCTGAAAGCCCACCTGCACATCGTGATTCGCCACTCCGGCTGAGGAGGTTTCGTTGTCAATCTGAAAGCCAATGATGGCGGGATTATTTTTGTAATGGTCGAGGATCCTGCGAATCACTCGCTCGCAATAGAACCGGAAGGTAGGATTAAACAGGTCGGAATTCTGTCTCAGCCCGTAATAAAGATTCTGCCCTCCCAGCCGCGTCACGATGATCTCGGGATGCTCCTTATACATCCACGCGGGAATCGAAGCCGTGGGCGTACCGAGGATGATGCGAATGCCGGCCGCGTGCAGTTTGTCGACAACACGATCCATCCAGCCAAACTCAAACTTTCCGCCCTCCGGTTCCCACAGACCCCAGCTAAATTCGCCAATGCGCACCACGCTGATGCCTGCTTTTTGCATGAGCTGAACGTCCTGGTCCAGCCGCTCGTAAGGCATGTATTCCGGATAGTAGGCAACGCCGTAAAGCACCGTGTCCATCCGGTCGGCGCGAAACGCTCCGCGCGCCTGTGCTCTGGCAAGCGTTGGGAAAAGGGCGAGTCCCCAAAAGAGAAAACATGCCTGCATGGCCCACAAGCGACGAGCGGCTGAAGACTTTTCTGCGGTTTTATGAATGTTCATGCTGGTCTTATCACCTCTCATGGTGCTCAGCAGCAACGGCTTCGCAATTATCGGATTGCGAAGCCCCGCGGTCTGTCTTGTTACACGAGGGTACGGCATGTCCCCAAAAATCGCGCCTGCCATTGTTTTGAATCACCTTTCCGCTTGCCCTTGCAGCTGACGTTGGCTGCAGGTGGTATCCGGAGAGCGAGAAACGTCCCATCCCGCCGCGGGTCGGATCAACCAACTTCGGGTCGGCAGTAAGTGCGCCCTTATCGCCCGGCGGGGGATTCACGCCGTAGTACAGATTTGACTCGAAGATGTTGTTCTTGCTGGGCTCCAGGCCGGGCGCAGTGGTGTACGCTCCATCGGAAGCCCGTGAGACCCCATGGGAAAATTGCGCCGGGCCAGCAGCGAAAAAGATGTTGTTGAAGAAATAGGTGTCTTCGGACCAGCCGTTCCAGTCCGCAAAAAGCAACATGTCCAGAGTGCGATCCGGGCCGGTGTAGATCGTGTTGTTGTAAACGAGCGTATTCTTGACCGGACCTGCGATCGTGATGCCGCGGGAGCGGTCATTCCGGCTGATGTTATATCGGACGATCGTTCCGCTGTTGCCGGCGTTCTCCGTGATCTCGTGTCCCCCTTCATTGCAAATCAGCAGGAACCCGCCGTCATTGTCGTGGCTGTAGTTGTACTGAATCACCGTGTTGCGGCTGTTCCAGTCGGAGTCAAAGCCCTCTCCGTCCCGCTGACCTTTGGTTCCGTAAGCTTCGTTGTATTGGATGATGGTATTGTCCGCGCTCCACGCCCAGATCGCAACGTTGTAGTCCTCCGAACGCTGGCTGGCATGGCCAACGACATTGTTTTCGACCAGTGCGCCGTCGGTCGCCGCAACCACAATCCCATCCGCACCAATGTCGTGCAGTTGATTGCCCCGGACGATCACGCCCAAGCTGGGATGCCATTTCGAACGCATCCACTCTTCAGACCAGCCGAAGATCCCGCTGCGGTCGACGTGATAAATCTCGTTGTCCTCAATTCGTAAATCGACAAACCGGCTGGGTTTCGTGTCCCAAGTAGAGGTGTAGTTGATTCCGCCGTTGGATTTCAAACTATCCACGCCATTCACGCCATTCACATCGTGGATTGTTAACGAGCGGATGTAGATGTGATGGGCGTCGCCGAAATTTTCGAGCGCCAGATGAACGCCACGACGAACGGCGCTCGTTGGACCTGTGTTCGTGACCTCGAGGTTCTCGATCTCCCAATATTCCTGGTTCTTGAGAAGCACAGCGTCCTCGACTAACCCCTCGCCGTTGACCACCGGCTTGACTCCGCCGCCGTACGTGCCCACGCGGATCGGGTGCCCCTCCGTCCCCGAACCCTTGGGCCAGAGCTGCCCACGCCACACCGAACTTGAACGTAGCAAAATTGTGTCCCAGGGACGAAACGTCGTTGCGTTGACCTTCTCCAGCGTCCTCCACGCAGCGCCGGGGGCCGTTCCAGTATTCGCGTCATTGCCGTCTCGCGAATCCACGTAATAGATTGAGGAACCCTTAGCTGGGACTTGAGGCGTTGTCCAGCTTAATGACAAGGCAGAGCTTACAAAAGACACTGCCTGCACGACGGACAAAACCGATAGTGCAAGATTCCATGCGACTGTGCTTCTGAAGAATCTCACTGCGTGACTGACCCCGCTCTTGGGGAGGAGTAGGGCAGCCCGCGCACGCTGAGCTGCCCTCGATTTGCACTAATCAAAACGTGAAGCGAACTGCAAATTGCCCGGTCCGCGGCGAACTGTTGACGCCTTTGACGAACCCAAGAGGTTGTCCGGCCGAGGCTTGCTCGTGCGTCCCTCCGCATCCACTGATGTCGAAGGTGTGCCGGTTGAAGAGGTTTATAGAACTCAGTGCGGAACGATAGCTTGTACCGCCCGTCCGAGCCCATTGAGAAGTTCTTAAGGATACTGGCGCTCTCGTTTGCGAGTCCTGGGCACCGCAAGGCGGACATAGCTGAGGGGCCGGTTCCCAGCTGGCCATATGCGGGCGCGCTGACTATGCCCGCCGGCAAGTAATAATCCTGGGCGGGCCTTGGATTCGCCGCCGTGGGTGGAGTGTACTGGCCGCGCTGGAAGATGGGTCCGCTGAATCCACTCAAATCGAAGTTCGGATAAATGTTACCCCAGACCGCGTAATAAGGATTCGGCACGGTAGCCCGCAAGGGTTGCCCCGAAGTGTAGAGGACCAGCCCCGCCACTGTCCATCCTCCAATAAGTCCATTCACCCACCTTCCGTGGTCGGACATCCACTGGCGCCCTCTCCCAAACGGGAGGTCGTAGCTGACAAACCCCTTCACCACGTGGGTTTGGTCGTAATCCGTAATGGTGTGGGCCACTTGAGCGATATTGGAGAAGTCCTGAATCGTGGTGTAGTTCGCCCACGTTTTTTGGAAGGCCGTGTAAGTATTTCCTTCCTGCCGGGACAAAGTGTAGTTGAGATTCATGGTCAGGCCCTTTCCTGCTCGCTTTTTCAAGTCGATGACCATGGAGTCGTAATAGCTCTGGGCAAGAGGCAGCCCGACATAATACAGGTGGTCGTAGTAGTAGGTGTCCATGAGCATGGCCAACTGCGGGTACGGGGCAATCGCTTGATAAAAATCTCCGCAAAATCCCGGGAACGGATACTTTATGCCGAAAGTTGCCGCGTCGGCGGCGCTGCAGACGTTATAGCTATAGGGATTGGGATTGTGTAAAAATTTTCCAAGGACCCGGGCCGACGAAGGGCTCCCGAGATATTGATTGCTGCGCAGCACGGAGACCGCCATCATCTGCGGCTCCAGCATTAGCAGTGATCAAATCAGCATAGAAACGTCTGAAGGCTTCGATTCGCTCCACGTTTTAGTCCCCTAAAATTGTAAACCTCTCTGGGAGCAAACGAACGAAGCATCACCTATTCTCGGAGCTTCCGCAGCGAAGCATCGCGCATCCAACCTTGCCGCAGATTGAAGCTCGGACGGCCTGATTCATCGGGGGCTCGCTTTTGACCCCAAGAATTGAGTTGACGTTAGTTCTTCTTGGGGTGAGACGTGCTGAAGCCAAACTGACTCATGAGAAGCTGGCCCTCGTCGACGTCGACAGGCGAAAGCGTCATCCCAGCAGGACCATGGTTCTCGACAAAGTGGTCACGGACAGTAAAGAAATAGGTGCCTCCATGGTCGGCTGTGAAATGAGCGGCAGCAGATGTCTGTCCGGTATAGACACCCACAAAGGATTGCCATGCAGCGCAAATGTGATGCTCCCCGGGATCGACTGAAACATAGAAGTAAGCGTTGGATTGAGTAGCGCCAACCCAATTGCCGTCGACGCCAAAACGTGTGGTAGGCCTTGGCCTGCTGAGGAAGTAGGTGTCATTTTGCAGGAAATAGACAAGGGCCTTCCCAGGCTCCGGCTTGGATAATGGATGTTGTTAAGAGCGGTCAGTCTTCACGTCGAATTTGACGTTGTCGGCGCCACAACCAGGCGCTGTGGCGGAGGCCACAGGTCTGTCTTGCGCGATGCCAATCGCTGGAAGCAGAGCGGGCAAAATTGCGAGAACGATTTTCATAACATTACCTCACGGAGGACGTCATTGTTCGAAAACTTGGACGAGTGGGGGCAAGTTCCCCGTCTCATCGATGAAATAGAGCACGGTGCCGTTCGTTACGGCCACAGTGTTGGCGCCAAGGTTGCCGGATCCATCCGCGTTAATGGATAGAGTGGCGTTAAGCGGATTGGCGAGTGAGAAGCCCGACTGAGCGCTCGCGTCTTTCACGCCCTTGATGCTACCGGAGGAAATCGCGGCGACGCCAGACAAACCCGGGATCGAATTGTCGCCGGGTTCGCCGCTGACGAAGTAGAAGTTGCCCGAGAGCGAACTGTTGCTGTACGTCGCGGTGGCTTGCACGTCAAATACGCCGAGGCTGGCGGAAGGGTCCATGCTGATGCAAAACGCGGAAACGCCGTCGAGCGGATTCGTCAGATAGCAAACCGGTGATGTGGCGGCGTTGGAGCCAATTATGTCTAGTCTCCCTGAAAGTGAGGTGAACGCATAGGTGCCTGCGAGGTTCTGGCTCGTGGCCGTGCCGCCAGTGTACTGATCTATCGTCCCTGAAACTGTTCCAGATACGCTGGGCGGGCCGCCATTTGAAAAACTGGCCAGGCCGATGGAGGCGGATGTGGCTCCCGAGGAGCTTCCGGTAAAACGGAAAATATAATTGCCCGAAATCGAAGAAGGACTGAATGAACTAGGCGTGGCAATGGCGCGGCCGCTGAATTCCGCGCCTTCCTTGCTCAGGATAAGCGAGACGAAGAATAGCTCCGACGAATTAATTACATAAACCTCGACATTCACGGAGACATTGGAAATCCCTGGCAAATTCAAAGATGCCATGGCAACACCGGTTCCGGTGGCAATGGGCTGGAAGGTCAGAAAGCTCCCGGATTCAGGCATTCCGCCTGTCGTGAGCATTTTGCCGCCATCATTCTCGTCGTATGCGAGGCTTGAAGTGGTGCCTCCGCTCTGCGCGAAGGAGCCAACCAAGGCAAAGTGATTGAGAGTGCCGCTCGAATTATCCCAGCCGTCCACGCCCAGGACATAATTCGGCGCAAGTGCGCTGAGCGAGAACGCTGTTGGATCTTGTCGTCGCAGAATGCCCGAGGCGTGTTCCGCGATCGCGGATTGCTCGTTGACAAAGATGAGGTCCCCTTTAGAGGCAATACCTCCGGTGATGCCGCCGAGCGAGAAGCGGAACGTAAAAGTAGCTTCGGAGTTATCCGTTAGCGTGAGGCAGCCGCGATTGTCAGCACCCACGGAATAGGAACTGGCCGAGGGGATAACGGGAGCGCCCGCGTACGCGGAGATGGAAAGGTAGGGGTTAAATTGATCTTGCCCCCCGGTAATTTTGCCGGTGCCATCAGCGCCGAAGCTTGCAGCATACAGGATCGGCGAGCCACCCCCGATTCCACTCCAGCCTTGCAGCATGATGGCGTATTGGCCATTGAGGACGCTTTCGTTGCCGCCAGTACCGCAGGCGGCCGACCCGTCAAAGATGGTGAACGTGTCCGAATCAGAGCGCCCTGGATTGGTTGCGGACGCCGCGGTAATTGTCGGCGTATTGTCAGGAGCCGCTGGAACACTGGAAGGAGGCGTGTATTGCGCAGCGGCGGCATCGATCGTGAAAAGCGTGCCACATGCAGGCGAACACGGCACACCGTTCGCTGTAAGTGTCCACGTGACTCCATAATGGTTAGGATCATTCTGCACCGAGGCACTGAACAGCGCGCTGAAATAGTTTCCTGTCCCGGCAGCGAGCTCAGTGACCTTGTTTTGAATCGTGACGGCTATGGCCACCATAGCGATGCCAATGGAGGAAGACTTCGAAGGATGTGCTACTGACGTGGCGGTGACCGTCACAAAGAGGTTCGAGGGAACCGAAGCGAGTGCATTGTAAACCGCGGAAGTTGTCGTTTGGCTCGTGAGTGTGCCGCAGGCGGCGCCGGTGCAGCCTGTGCCAGAAAACGACCAGGTGACGCCTGCGTTCGATGGATCGTTCATGACGGTGGCTGCGATGGGAACCGTCTGCCCCTGTTCAATGCCTTGGGCAGAAGACGGCGACAAACTGATGGAAACCGGAGGACCCGAGCTCCCGCACCCGGCTGCCGCCAGTAATCCTATGCAAACGAACGCTATCGAATGTTTTCCTGTCTGGCGAAATGAGGGTGAACGGAATGGAAATTCGGCAAGAGACAAACGAAAAGGATTTCGGAAGAACGGATCGGACATGGGCCCCCCCTTGGGCAACCGAAACGGCGTGGACGGCAAAACGAGGCAGTAGCTCACTTCCCGAGAACGTGCTTAGACCACTCCTGCCACGGAGGCAGACGAGCTCTGCTATACCGGGCCACCTCGCGCGGCAATCCGGTAAAGACCGCAGTGAAAAACCCGGGGAATGCTGGTGGGCTCGGCGGACTGGCTGGAGACGTTCGGTTCGTTTCCGCGGCCAGTCTGAAAAAGGCTTCGGGGCTTCCTACAGCCAAAGATGAGACGAGTCTGGCTCGCGTGCGGTTTCAGATGCGGCGGGGAGTGTTGGGGAAGTCGAGCCAGACTTTGACGCCGCAGAAGTGCGAGCCCTCCGTGCAAATGGGTGTGGTGATGCCTGCGCGAAGATGGCAAGTCGGGCCGGCCCGGCCCCACGCATACCGACGCAACTCGGGCTCGGTAATTCCCGGCGGAAGGTATTCTGTGCCGTTCGCGCCGTCACGCGGCCTCCCGAACGAGTACATCAGGACTCCAACCTACCAAGCGTGCGCTCGTGCCTGTATCACAATCCTTGGGCGGCGCGGCCTACGAAGGTGAACTCAACCGTTTGTGTCGCGCCATTTTCAACGACAATAAGCTTGAGTTTCACGATGGGGCGATTCACTGTCGACTTTACTGGGCCTTCCCGCGGCCTGGCCCGGCGAATGAATGGGGAACCTCGGGGTGTTTGAATAACGGATGTATTCCGAACCCTCGTAGTAGCGGTAAATTCTGCCTCTTAGGATCAGCAGCTTACGGTGACGCTGGCAGCAGGGTTTCTGAACGCCGGGTGAAAGGGACGTTTCATTAGCTTCATCGAGGTATCGAGGAGAGCGAGAGTCCCTTGGCTTCCGTGCCGCCCGTATTCGCTCGTTTGCCATTTTGCAGTACGCCTCGGAAATCTCCATTCCGATCCAGTTGCGACTACAAATCTCTGCGGCGATCGCGGTCGTACCAGAGCCTATGAATGAGTCGACAACAAGTTCGGCTCTAGTGGACTCGATGCACCGCTTCGACAACTGTAACGGGAACGTAGTAGGGTGCGGGTGGTCCATCTCTTGCGAAATGCGCCACACATCGCCGAGTGCATTTGCCCGTGGTGTCAGCTTGAACTTTGGTTTGCAGATAAGCTAGATGACCTCATACGTCGGAAGAAAGTATGCGGGGTTAAAATCTATGCCGCCATCCCGCTGCCAGATGATGATCTGCCGGACGGGAAAGCCCTTCACGATGTCGGATCGATCCTGAAGCAGCCCGTCCTGCACCCGCCATTTGTGGTTATAGAAGATCGCTCCATCGAAGACGAATGGTCTGAAGTGGAGAGGCTGGCATGCCTATCGCCGGGGTCTAGCCACGAACCTGCACGAACTCGGAATCCCCGACAAGGTGATTCAAGCGATCCTTCGCCACGAAGACGTTAAGACGACGCAGAGGAACTACATCAAAACCGTCGCTAGTGTCGTGACGGAAGCGATGAAGCGACTCGAAGAGAAAATTGCCTGTGCAGCAGATGTGCAGCAGGTCTCGGTGAACTGATCGGTAAGCTCTCTTGAAAATATGGAGCCGAGGGCGGGACTTGAACCCGCGACCTGCCGATGGCTCCAGAAAACTCATAGAGTTGATTCTATTCACTCTTTCTTGCGTCTTGTATCACGGTGTTGCACGGTGTTTGGGGCTTGTTGTTCCCTTCCTGTTCCCTCCCGTGTGAGGTGAACCCCTAAGATGACACAAATTATTTGGGCACAGTTTCGCTTTCATAAGTAATGTTCTTGCGTCTCCTAGCGGGAGAAGGGGTCTGGGGAAGGGGCCCGTCGATCCCTTAACCTGCCTGCGAATGCAGCTATTGTGCGAGTTTTTTGAGAGCGACTATGATCAACACGGCGATAATCGGGTAAACTGGTCTGCTCTCTTCGATAATCTTCATACGGGGCTTCACGAGTCCCGACGTTGCGCGACACCGTTATCGAGAGAAATGCTTCATAATGCATAAGGCTCGAATTCATAAGTTAGTTCCCCAAGAAGGACAAATCCATGAGTACTTACACACTACCTGAAACGCACGAAAAGCCAGCTGGGGTGAGCCCCGTCAAGTACGTTTATTTTTTCGGTGATGGAAAAGCCGAAGGCAACGGCACGATGAAGAACGAGTTAGGGGGCAAAGGCGCAGGCTTGGCCGAGATGACCAACGCCGGACTGCCGGTGCCTCCCGGCTTCACCATCCAGACGGAGGCATGCCGCGAGTACATGCGTAGTGGTGGAAAGGTGTCTACCGAAGTCACGCACCAGATAGAAGACGCGCTCCGCCGCCTGGAGCAACTGCAGGGTCAGAGGCTGGGCACAGGCGAAAACCCGCTACTGGTCAGTGTACGCTCCGGGGCAAAGTTTTCCATGCCCGGGATGATGGACACCATCCTCAACCTCGGGCTCAACGATCAGAGCGTGGAAGCGCTGGCTCAGCGAACCAACAATTCCCGGTTCGCTTACGATTCTTACCGACGTCTCATCCAAATGTTCGGGAATGTCGTTCTTGAGATTCCCAAACTCGCTTTCGACGAAGTCTTCGACAAAAAGAAGAAACAGAAGAAGGCTAAGCTCGACACGGAACTCGATGCCGGGGCTCTGAAGGAGGTGATTCAGGAATACAAGAAAGTTGTCAAGAAGCGCGTCGGGCGGGACTTTCCCCAGGACCCGCGCGAACAGCTCATCATGGCTCGAGATGCCGTCTTCCGCTCCTGGAACAACCAGCGCGCGCAGACTTACCGGCGCATTAACAACATCGATGACATGCTCGGAACCGCCGTCAATGTGCAAGCGATGGTATTCGGGAATCTTGGCCAGACCAGTGGTACCGGCGTTGGCTTCACGCGCAATCCTGCCATCGGTTCGAAGGAGTTTTATGGCGAATTTCTGATGAATGCGCAGGGCGAAGATGTGGTGGCAGGCATTCGCACGCCGGTTCCGATTCTTGAACTGCAAAAGGTCATGCCGGAAGTTTACAAGCAGCTCCGCGCGATTACCACTCGCCTGGAAAAACATTATCGCGACATGCAGGATTTCGAATTCACCATCCAGGACGGCAATCTTTACATGCTGCAGACGCGCAATGGCAAGCGCACAGGACTAGCTGCCGTGCGCATCGCCATTCAGATGGTGGAAGAAGGCCTGATCACAAAGGAAGAAGCGATCTTCCGTGTCGAACCCAACCAGCTTTACGACTTTTTGGTCCCACGATTGGATGAGAAGAAAGTGAAGATCGAAGTTCTCGCCACCGGGTTGCCGGCGTCCCCGGGCGCTGCCGTCGGGCAGATTGTGTTCACCGCGGATGAGGCGGTGGAAAAGGCGGGGCACGGCAGCAAGAGAAATTCAGTCATCTTGGTCAGAGCGGAGACTACTCCGGAAGATATTGAGGGCATGGAAGTCGCTGCGGGGATTCTAACTTCGCGCGGCGGCATGACCAGTCATGCAGCAGTAGTTACGCGAGGGATGGGGAAGTGTTGTGTTGCCGGGGCAGGCGACATAGAAGTAAACGAGAAGGCTCGCGAGATGAGGGTGAAAGGCCAAGTATTCAGGCAGGGCGACTGGATTTCGCTCGATGGAACCACCGGCCGTGTAATCAATGGCAAGCTCAATACCCTCGATGCAAAGCCCGATGATCCTGAACTGATGAAGTTCATGGGCTGGGCGGAGCCGTTCCGCAAACTGGGGGTGCGAGCCAACGCGGACATTCCACGAGATGCCATCCAGGCGCGTGCGTTTGGCGCCGAGGGCATCGGATTGTGTCGCACCGAGCACATGTTCTTCGCTGAGGACCGGATCCCTTACATGCGTGCCATGATTCTGGCAGACAATGAGAAAGATCGCCGCGTGGCGCTGAAAAAACTGCTACCCATGCAGCGCGCCGATTTCATCGGCCTGTTTCGCGTAATGGATGGTCTGCCCGTAACCATTCGCCTCCTGGATCCGCCGCTGCACGAGTTTCTGCCCAAACGCGAAGAACTGATGGTCGAGATCGCGGTGCTGGAAGCAAAGAAGGCGGGTTCACCGAGGTTGAAAAAGTTGAAGGGCCTGCTCCGAAGGGTCGAGGAACTACACGAGTTTAATCCCATGCTCGGACATCGCGGGTGCCGGCTAGGCATCACCTATCCCGAGATTACCGAGATGCAAGCGCGAGCAATTTTCGAGGCGGCCGTAGTCGTCGCGAAGGAAGGCGTCAAGCCCCACGCGGAGGTAATGATCCCGCTGACGGCCACGTTGAAAGAGATGGCCCACCAGGGCGGCATCGTTCGGCGAGTGGCCGAAGAAGTTTTCAAGGAAAAGGGAGCGAAAGTGCATTACATGGTGGGGACGATGATCGAGTTGCCGCGAGCTGCGCTGATCGCGGACGAGATCGCCAAGGAAGCCGAGTTCTTCAGCTTCGGCACCAATGACCTCACCCAGACCACTTTCGGATTCTCACGTGACGACGTGAACAAAGTGTTGCCGACCTATCTCGCGGAAGGCATCATCAAACAGGATCCCTTCGCAGTAATTGATCGCGAGGGGGTAGGTGAACTGGTTAGCATCGGAATCAAACGCGGTCGCAAGACCCGCCCCAATCTTGAGGTGGGAATTTGTGGCGAGCACGGCGGCGACCCATCATCCGTCGAGTTCTGCCATGCGGTGGGGATGGATTATGTTGCCTGCTCGCCATTTCGAGTGCTAACAGCGCGGCTCGCTGCGGCACAAGCCGGTGCGAGCGACAAGTTGAAGGCAGAGAGTGAAAGGACAAAATAGACCGTCATGCAGACAGACAGCGCGACTAAGTGCGGCCAGAATACCGGATGACTCCTGTAAATACATCGTGGTTCGCTGAGAATGCACCGCAGCCCCAGAGGCGGTTGTCCTTCCCCAGAGTTTCACTCTCGAGTGAGTCTGCTCAGGAGGCTCAGGAGAACAAAGATTTCGGTACTCACTACTTTGGACTATAATTTTGGAAGACCTGCGCCACCGTGGAGCGCGTGGTCACGTCCGGAACGCGATTTTTGCTCAAAGGGCACGGAGGCTACGTTAGTGGATGTTAAACTGTTACACCTCCGTCAGTGTGCCGATAATTTCCAGACTCGATCGAGCCCTAATTGGCTTCTGATATTCCGCCCCGGCGGAATCATCGGCGCAAAGAACTTACGACAATTCCTGCATGTAACTTCGACGATCGCCTTTGGTCTGCTTGACTCTAAGCCCCAACTAGGCTGAGCAACTGAATTTAAGGCTCCTCAAGCTCTGTATCTCGCCACAATCGAAAACGCACCAGTAGCGCTGCATACTTAAGAGGGTTCCGGACATGAGTTCCAGCTTGCTGGAGAGATGTGCAGGCCAGACGCGGCGGACTTCTTCGTACCATCTGAATCATACGACAAAGAAAGAACGAGGTTGCAATCGAGCTCAAGCTCGCTGCAACGAGAAAGACTAAGTTAAGCGCGTGCCCAAATATGCCCGGGTTTCTTCGACTGCGGCTCGTTATTCACAGCGAACCGAATGGCGTAAAGCGATGCGCTCCAAAGAAATCCTGGCGTGCAGCGGCCGACAGAGTTTTCAAGGGTGAGCGGTAACCACGCGTCTCAGATGCCGGCTATGCCACACCTCGCGCCTTTGTTGGCGCAGTCATGTCGACAGCCTGCAGGCCACTGATCGATTTCTCGACCGTGCGGGCGGCCGCACCTTTCAGCCAGAACAATGCCAGGAACGCGGCGATGAGGTCGCAGGCAATCATGGCCCAGAAGACCTTTGTCCAGGAGCCGGTTTTTTCAAACAGCCAAGCTGCGCCGGCGCCAGCAAAGAGCGCACCTGTGCCCTTGGCCGTGTAGACAATGCCGTAGTTTGTCGTGGCCCAGGTCTTGCCAAACAGGTCCCCGGTGATTGAGGGGAACAGGGAAAAAATCTCTCCCCAAGCGAAGAAACACAAGCCCGACAGGGTGATGAACCATATGGGATGGTTGATTAATTGAAGTAGGAGGAAAACAGCGATCGCCTCCAGCGTAAAGGCGATAAACATAGTGTTTTCCCGGCCGACGTGGTCTGACACCCACCCCCAGAAGGGTCGCGTCAGTCCATTCAGGTAGCGATCGACAGTAATCGCCATGACCAGTGCAGTCATGCCAAAAGCTACGACGACTTTGTCCACATGATAAGAGACAGCCATGGGGTTGAGCTGCGCGGTGACGACCAAGCCGCCAAACGACAGCATGGTCATCATCAGGTAGATAACATAGAAGGAGGGCTGGCGTAGCATCTGCCAGGGACTCATGTCCACGGCGGAACTGTGCACGCGCATCTTGATCTTGGCTTCCTTCTCCGCCCAGCCTGGCGGCACCCACCCTACCGGTGGCCTGGCGAGCAAAAGGGCAGCAGCCAACACCACAAATCCCTGGATGATTCCCCAAACTACAAAAGTGTGCTGGTAGCCGGAGGCTTTCATCATGCTGTCAATGGGAGCGACTGTTAGCGCCGTTCCGATGCCATAGGCGCCAGCGGTAAGACCGACGCACAGTCCCCGGTGGTCAGGAAACCATTTGAGCGCATTCCCAACGGTTCCTCCGTAGACAATGCCGGCACCAACGCCACCGACACAGTACCAAAAATATAAGCTGCGTAGAGTTTCAGCATGACCTGATAAGATCCAGCCCAGACCAACCAGGATTCCACCCAGGCCGAGCATCAGGCGTGGACCAATCCGATCAACGAGGTAGCCTTCAAAGGGAACCAGCCAGGTCTCGAGCAAGATGAAGAGGCTGAAGACCCCCTGGATGGCAGTGAGCGAGACATGCAGGTGGGCCTGCAGAGGTTTCGTGAAGAGGGTCCAGGCGTACTGAAGATTGGCGATGGCCATCATTGCAATGATGCCAGCAACCAATTGCGCCCAGCGATTGATAATGCGGGAAGGGTGAATCAGCGTGGGTGCGGATGCAGCCATAGATAAACCTCCATGACAACCATCACACCGCTTTCAACTTGCTAAAGCAGCCAGGTCAGCGAACCGTGCTAAACTGGTCCGGTGAGTGAACCACTTTGCGGCCGGAGGGAATCTAGCATCGTGGCCCCGGACTGTCAAGGGGGGCCGGATCCTCGCGAGGCTTGTCTCATCGAGCAGATGAGGACGATACGCATTGCCTAGAAGGTTGCCGACTGAATTCGAGCGCGAGACAAGAGCAATGCCTGAGAACCTTCAAACCCAGGTCGACACTCACCTGTCCCGCCTCGATGGCCTGATCCGCCGCGGGCGTCAGGTTCACGACACTTTGGTGGCTCATCCCTCCAACCCATCGGCGATCGCCGCCACTCGCGTCTGGCAGCAAGACTGTGGGGTAACGATCAATCAATTGTCCGGAGGCAGCAAGGCTCATTGGCTTGCCCGATCGTTTAGCGAAGCCTTCCTGATGCGGTCAGCGGCCGGCCATGCCGTGGAAGGGGCGGCGCCGGCGCAGATCGTCCAGCGGCTGCTCGACGTCCTCGAGCAAGCCGTTGCCTCGCTCTCCCGAATGAAAGATGGCCAAGCCGTTTCTGCACCTTCGGAAACGGCGCCTCCTCGCCGGTTTGATTTCGTTCACAACTCCGAGCTCCGGCCCGTTGTCGAGCAGGCCTACGCCGATAGTCGGCGTGCCCTCGAGCAAGGGGACTACGACTTGGCGCTGCGCACTTCTTGCGGGATTCTCGAGGCCATCGTAACCGATGCGCTGGAACACAGAGGGCTGAGTGCGCTAGCTGCTTCGGGCGCGCCGGCGGGAAAGATTGCGGATTGGTCGTTCGAGACCCGGCTTACCGTCGCAGAGAGGGCGGGACTGATTCGTGGCGGGTGCGCCCGGCTACCCGTAGTGGCGCGAACATATCGAGATCATGGCGAGCACGCGGCTGAGGTGATTGTGTCTGAGCGCGAAGCACGACGGGCCGGGCAGGTACTTCATGTCGTGATGAGAGATCTGAATCCCGGCCGGTAGAAAGGTTGAATCGAAAATTAGCTGAAATGCTATCGGTAGGGTCAATCTTCTAGGTCCTGGCGGAACACCGGTTGCGATGGATCGAGGCTACCATCGATGACGGCGATGCGCAGGTCTTCGAATGCCCGTGTCGCCTCTGGCAGTGAGCTGTAGCCGCGTTCCCATTGCAACGCTCCGCTGGCTGAGTAGATGAGAGCGAAATAGCGGCCCGATGAATACTGCAGTTCCAGCAACCTATTGGGTATGTCTGAGTCGCCTTCCTGCCCCAGCACGTCCATCAGCCCCACGGTCCACTGCCTGCCTCTCGCGTCGGTGACGACCTCGCGCTCGAGGTATTGCCACTGATCCATGCTCCATAAAGGCATAGTTATCCAAGCAACTGATTCAGGGCTCGCGCGACCTGGGACCCGGTGAAGGGTTTGGGGATCAGCAAAACTTTTTGGGCATTGCGAGAGCCAAGGCTCGCGTCCGCTTTTTCCGGTGTGTCACTGATGATCACAACGGGAAGCTCAGCGTGATTGGGGTGGTGGCGCACGATATCGAACAGGGACTCGCTCATGTCAAAAGCGGTACAGTCCAGCACGAGGGCATCGGCTCGGAACTGCCGAATCAATTCGTTGACAGTATCGGTATAACCCTCGGCGAAGACTTCATGGCCGTGGTCTCGCAGCGCAAAGGTCAGAAGCTCGGCTATTTCCGGCGTATCGTCGATCAGCAGAATACGGCTCAACCGTGAGCTACCCTTTGCCAGCACCGGCCCCAGGCACCCGCTGCCTCTTGCCTTCCGAGGGCTCCAGATCCAGGACCCACACTCGACCGCCCGCTGTGTAGTAGGCTCGGTGGTCGTTCTCGATCATTGCCCCCCAAGCCTCCAGCGTGCGCATTGCGAACGTGTATCCTTCGAAGTTGTTGCGGAGATGGTCCCGCACTTCATTGGTGTGCCAGTTATCCGTGAGAATAGCGTCACCCGCGTGCACGCGCAGGACCGTGTAATAGCGGTCGAACGCGGCTTCCGGCCGTACATCGCGTGTGGACCCACGCTTCTTGCCTTCGCTGACGATATAACTTTCCTGCGTTTCTGGAGCAGCAGGTGGAGTAGTGGAATTGGTATTCATAGAGTTTGCGCCACAGCCTCTGCTTCTGCTGCAGCCCCCATATTGACCTGGTTTTTCGCGTCCGCGGCCCGGATCAAGGCCTCGGGGAGTTCCACGCCCATCATTCGCCACTGTTCATTGGCAAACTTCTGCAAGTTGGCGATGTGTTCGGCATGAAGGTGGCCGAATCGCCCTTGCAATTTCAAGTAATCGGAAACCGGCCGCATGCTTTGTGGGCGGAAGCTGTAATCATAGGCACGCTTTTCAGGGTTCCACTCCCAGATCGGGTAGAGGCCGCATTCGACGACAAGGCGACCCAAATCGATCGAGCGCGGAGTCTCGTAGACGAATCCCTTCTGGCAGGGGGTATAAACCATGAGGTACGCAGCACCCCTGTGGTTGAGCCCCTTGCGGACCTTGTTCATCAGGTCAATGGGGTAGCCCACGCTCGCAGTCGCCACATAGCAGTGCGGATGGCCGGCAGCCATCATGCGCGCGAGGTCCTTGGGATACAGCGTCTTCGCCTCTGGAACCTTGGGACCGGGAGGGGAGAAGGTGGTCATGGCGCCATAGGGAGTGCGGGACGATGCCTGGATTCCGGTGTTGGCATACTGTTCGTTGTCGTAACAGATGATGAGACAGTCGTGATTGCGATAGAGCGCGCCTGAAATCGAGCCGAGGCCGATGTCAGATGCGCTGCCATCTCCTGCCTCGCAAATAATGTTCGGAAATGTGCCCTTCCACTTGCCCTTTCGGATCATGGCCTCATAGGCAGCGGCGACGCCGGCGGTGAAGCTGCCCGCGCTGCCAATCTGCGTGTGCGCCCAGGGCACATTGTAGGGCGTACACAAATACGAACTGTTCGCGACATACATACAACCTGTCGGCCCTACCAAGATCGTATTGTCGCCCGATGCCTTGCTCGTCATCCGGTACTGGATGGCGGGCCCGCAACCGGCACAGGTGCGGTGGCCGGGGACATACGGCTCGGACGACGGCAAATCAGGGTTGTAGAATCGCGCCCCTTGATTAGGGCTGTCGAGAATCGGCAGCGCCTGCCGTTGAACTTCAATTACTGGCATATCGGTTCCTCCTAATGACAGGAAACAGAACTCCTGTGCCTCCAATCTCGTAACGCGAGTCTTTGGGTCCGCCTCAACAGATAGCCTATCTCCTTTTGCTACTCTTCGAATCCGACCCAGTGCGTGCGTTTTTCGATTTTCCCACGCCTCTGCGCTTCCGTCATTTTCTTGGTCATCCAATAAAATTCCTTCAGTACAATGGCTTCGCCACCCATACCAGCCATGAACGAGATGACGAGCGGATGCTGTGGACTTTCGTAGAGAGCCGCACAAGCCTCAGCATAGAGCGATCCGCCGCTGCTTACGCTGCCGAGTCCCATGTTTGTCTCGATCACGCCGACCACTTTGAACTTACTGAGAACCTGGTTCACGCGATCAGTGGGATATGGCCTGATGGTTCGCAGCCGTACGAGACCAACCTTCACGCCCTCGTCGCGCATGTGCTGAATCGCGAAACGGGCGGTCACGGCGTGTCCCCCTTGCATGAAGAACACTACCTCGGCGCCGTCGGTCATGAACTCTTCAACCCACGGGTCATACTTCCGTCCGAAGATTTGCGCAAACTCGTCGTGAACCTGCTCAATGACCGCCATGGAACCTTCCATAGCGCGTGCGCGCTCCAACTGCAACGGAGGGCCCTGCTCCGGCATGATCTGCGGGCCGTGTGATACCGGATGCCGGGGATCGAGTGGGTACGGATGCTTGTAAGGCGGCAGGAATTCTTTCACTTGGCCAGGGTCTGGCAATTCGACGTCAGTAGTGATGTGAGAGACGAAGAAGCCATCCTGACAGACCATCTGAGGAAGGAGCACGCGTGGGTCCTCACCGATGCGATAGGCCATCAGATGATTGTCGAAGGCTTCCTGAGCGTCGCAGGCCCAGCCCATCAGCCAGCCCATGTCGCGGGTCGAGAGCGCGTCGGTGTGCTCGGAACCGAAATCACCGGGAGGATCAAGCGTGCGGTCGGCGATCATCATCTGTACCGGCATGCGACTGCCAGAGATCGGTGAATAGAGCTCGTAGGCGAACTGCACGCCAACCCCCGAGCTGCCGGTGAAAACGCGCGCGCCGCTGGAGGAAGCGCCGTGGGCGATGCTCAATTGCGAGTGCTCGCTATCGGCCACAATGTACTCGGCGTCCAGTTCTCCATTGGCAACCATTTGCGCGAGCGCCATCATGGTCGCCGTGTAAGGCCGGATAGGGTAGGCCGTAATGACATCGACATCGGCGTACTTGGCGGCCTGCGCCGAGGCGACACAACCGTTCATCCGGACTGTTTTCTTTTTTGTTGATGAAGTCACTGTTGTTGCCATACTTCACTCCGCATTGTCCTCCTGGGGGCGAAGCTACGATTAACAAATACGCAGAGACCCCCATTTCCTGCACGATGTCTGATCCAGCCTGGCTTAACTGCTATCCTAAATCTCCTTCGCCGGCCGGCTCCCTAGATTCAGCATCTCTTGTGCCTGCCGGCCGTGCAGCCCAGGGGAGATAGCGAATGCCGTGTCCATGCGCACCACGCCGGTATCGAAGTCGAGTTCGGGAACGCCCTCGAGGCACCCCGTCGGACACTCCTCGATACACACGCGGCAACCTTTGCAGTAATTAACCAGGATTTTATAGAGACCGTTGGAACGCGCTGAACGCACGATGCAGGGCTCCGGACAGACCAGATAGCAGTTGTCGCAGGCGTTGCAGGTGCCGCAACTGAAACAGCGGCTGGCTTCCTCGACGGCCTGTTCTTCGGTGAACGGCTGAATGACTTCCTCTTGTGTTTTGCGCCGCCTTACTGGCGGCAGCATGGCCTGCCGGACGCGCGGGAAGTGCGGGAAATACGTCATGTTCATGCGGTTCAAATCCATGATGACGTCGACGGGAACTTTCCGCGGCTCCAGGGGCTCCCCACGCAACACCTTGTCCAGATTGAATGCGACGCGCTTTCCATCGCCAACCGCGTTGACCACCATCAAGGGCTGACCGGAACCCAACTGCACGATATCGCCCGCGGCAAAAAAGTTCGTGTCACCGAGACGTCCGAAGCGGTCGACCTTGATAGTTCCGCGTTCGTTCTTACACTCTTTGGGCAACCAAGTAAGGGAAGCGTGCTGTCCGACAGCGATGATGACGTTGTCGACCGCGAAGCGCTCGGCGGGGGCTTCTCGATTGACGGTGATCGGCGAGGCGTTGATGGCGCCGGAGAATCGCGCCGGATATAGTTGCAAGGCTTCGACCCTTCCGTTACCGAGCACGGCGGTCATCGCCCGTCCGTGCAACAGTTCCACGCCCTCTTCGAGCATGTCGTGCAGATCTTCCGGCACGCACGGCATCTCCTGGGGATTGGACTCCACCGTGATCATGGTCACTTCGACGGCGCCTTGCCGCAGCGCTTCGCGGGCACAGTCGATCGCCGTGTTTCCGCCGCCGATGACGGCGACCCGGGCGCCAAGTCTCACTTTCGATGTACCCATGCCGATGTCGCGCAGGAACGGAAGTCCGTAAAGCACGCCGTCCTTATTCTCACCCTCGGCTCGTACGCTGTTGGGCTCGGTGAGGCCTACAGCCAGCACGCACGCGTCGTAGTTCTGTTTCAAATCATTCCAAGTGACGTCCTTTCCAACCTCGACGTTGGTCTTGATGGTCACCCCGAGCTCGACGAGCCGCTCGATCTCGCGATCGAGCACGTGCTGCGGGAGCACCCAGTCGGGAATGCCGCCGCGATTGAGTCCGCCCGCTTTGGGAGATTTTTCAAGGATCGTCACTTTGTAGCCCAGGCGGGCCAGTTGGTAGGCGGCGCTGTGGCCAGCGGGACCGGACCCGACGACGGCAACTTTCTTACCGTTTGGCTTGCCGGGCTTGACTACGTCGCGTGCCAAGGCCTGTCCGAGATCGCCAAGAAACCGCTCGACCGCACGAATCGAGATGGCTTCATCGTATTGGCCCCGGTTGCAGGCTTGCTCGCACGGATGGTAGCACACTCGGCCGGTAACTGACGGGAAGGGCATGTCTTCCTTAATGAGCGCATAGGCGTCCAGATACTTTCCGCGCTTCACGAGATCGAGATAGCCCTGGATTTTTTCGTTGGTTCCACAAGCGTTATTGCAAGGGGGCAACTTGTCTCGGTATACCGGTCTGATAGAACGCCAGTTTCCGGTGGGAAACAGGTCCTGTCCCTTTTCTTGCGATGGAGCAGGGGTGATACCAGCGAAGGGGACGGTAAGCCAGTCAGGGATGTGCGTGCCCTTAGTCGACATAGGATCCTCCCTTAGGCGGCCACTGGTTTCAGCGGCATAATGTGTAATTCGCCGAGTGCCATCTGAAATGCTTTTTTGTTGGCTATCATCGGCTCTATCGTCTCCCTTTTGACTATGCCTGTGCTCTTGACCACGGCTGCAATCAGCGGAGCAGCGATATCGGGTGCAATGGCTTTGCTTCGCTCGGCCGCGCCCTCTGTAGAGAGGCGGTCGAGGCCTAGCTGCCCAAGCCGGTAGTAGAGCCATTTGTGGTCGGCGAGCTTAGCGGCATCAACACAGACTAGTTGGGCCAGCCGCTCGGGACCGGGCACGAAACGAATCATGTACTCCGGTGTGTAGTGCGTGTTGATCACCAGCGTTCCGCCCGGCGGCATCCCGCGCATATAATCCCAACCCTTGACCATGGTGCCCTCGACCAGGACGACGATGTTGGGTTTTTCATTTTCGTAGGTAAGCTCGTTTTCGAGCACGTTGTCGCTCAGGCGACAGTACTTGCGTGTCGGGGCGTTGGTACGATCGGGGTTGTCCACATAGTTCTCCATCGCCTGAGCGAACTTGCCCTCAAGCCGAGCAGAAGCGGAGATGGAATTGACTATGTCCCGGCCCTCTTTGTCCATAATGATGCCGCGTGTCCAAACAGTGAGTTCCGTATAACTCATGATCCCCCTCCGCATTCCTTAGTGCATGCGTCAGGGCACAATCCCCGATGTCCCCCGCAATCAGGCGCTTGAAGTGCGATGACCTCAGCCGTCATATTATTTCTCAGGTCCATCAACCTGCTAGTCCCCCAATTGACATCCTCGATTGCTTACCCTTCGCCCTTGACAAAGCTAATCGCCATACTCAATCTGATGCGATCGCTTTCCCGCCAAGAGCGCGTCGCGAGTATCCGGCCCATGACGAAGACCCCCATTGGTCAAGACCTCATTGTCCTAAGTACGATCTTCTCGACGTTTTCGATGTGCCGCCGCATGGCCACTTTTGCCGCTTCGGCGTCGTTGCGCTTGATCGCAACCAAGATCCGCCGGTGGCCGTCCAGCGATTTTTGCGGGCGCCCCTCAACCTGTAAACTGCGTTCCCGCGAATCGCGCAGAAGATCCATGAGAACATCCAGCACTTTGAGCACAACAGTGTTACCGGAAGCCAAAGCAACGGCGTAGTGGAACTCGGAGTCTTCGGCAATAGTGCTCTCCCCTCTGCGCAGTTTCTCCTCTTGCCGTTTGAGGATCTCTTCCATCTCAGAAATTTCGTCGGCAGAAACACGCGTCGCGGCCCGGGCAGCCAGCGGCGGTTCGAGCATCTTGCGAAAGTCAAGCAGCTCGCCGATCCGTTTTTCTTTGCGCTGGAGGGCGTCGGCAAGAGGATTCACCAGAGAGTCGGAGGAAATCTCGCGAACGATGGTGCCAGCACCTTGACGCGGTTCGACCATGCCCATCAACTCGAGGCTCCGAATCGCGTCTCGTATGGAGCTTCGGCTTACTACAAGCATTTCCGCCAATTCGCGTTCGGAAGGAAGTTTATCGCCGGGCCGCAGTTTTTTCAGAATCAGACGTTCGATCTGCTTGGCAACTCCTTCGTAAACTTTATCCCTGCGGACAGTCTCGAACTCGGATTTGAGGGTTAGTGGCACCCAGACACCAAATGGTCCGATAAGCGGACCACCAGAGTGTACACCCGCTGTCAACTATCGGCAATATTTTTTCGGCCGCGCAAAAACAGGAGGGATGAACATCCAGTTTAGCTGACTTTCGATGTGGCATCCGGATTCCCGCTCAAGAAGGCTCGATCCCTCGATCGACGCGAGTCGAAACGGGGGGCCCTGTTCGCTCGCGCGCTCACGTGTTAACGAGTGGCGATGAAGAAGTATGCGCTCATTACCAGGCCTACGCCGATCACGATGTAACGCATCTTGCGGGGATCGGCTTTTTGTGCGTAGTGCGCGCCGAACCATCCCCCGGCGAGAGAACCCACTATCATTACTGTACACTGCGGCCACAAAACTGCGCCAGCCCAGATGAAAGTGAGGACCGCAGCCGCATTGATCGCCGCGGCCAGCAGGGTCCGAATAGCGCCCATGGCAAGGATGTCGCGCATACCTAGCGTCGCTAACATTCCCAGCGTCATGAACCCGATGCCAGCACCGAAGTATCCGCCATACACGGAGACCAGCAGCTCCACGAACGAAGTTACCAGGATCGACTGCCACGATATTTCACGGAGGTCATCGATGATGGCTGCCCGACCTGCAACGGCGCGCATTTTGTTGCCGAAGGCGAACAGCAAGGTGCCGCCCAGCAGCAGCCAGGGCACGAGATGCAGAAAGGTGTGTTGCGGGGTCCTAAGCAGCAGCAACGCGCCAGCCCAACCCCCGGCCAAGCTCGTCACCACCAGCGGGAGCAGCACGCGCAGCGGTGCGTTCAAACGCTTCAGGTAAGCAACGGTACTGGCCGCTAAGCCCGGCCATAGGGCGACCGTGTTGGTGGTGTTGGCCACCACGGCAGGCACACGCATAAAAAGCAAGGCTGGAAAGGAAACAAAGCTGCCTCCGCCCGCCACTGCATTTAGCGTCCCGGCGATAGCGGCAGCGAAAAATAAGAAGATGTTTTGGCTGAGGCGCAGACCTGAGTGTTTATCAGAAAATGGAACCGCCGAGAAGCGATTCTAGCGGTCTGGTGTTGTACAGGGCTAATGCCTAGATTTCCTAAATCATTCGGGTTTTTTCCTGTTTTTTCTGCTGCGATTCAGACAGTGGCTTGACCCGTTCGCTGCCTAGAAAACCCGGATCGGTTGAGCAGAGACTGACCATTCCAAAGTGGGCCATGGACGCGCCTTCGGAAGCGCGCACCCGTTCTGGTTCTCACCACCTCGCTGAGGGGTCCGATTCTTACCAAGCTCATCTTTTTTGGCCTTGCTCATTTCCTGCACCTAAGCCCTTGCTTTCTTTATGTCATTATTATATAAAACTTAAAGATAGGGGAACTGCCTTGCCCGATCTACCTCAGGCCAGCCGTCAACGAGCGCTTCTCGCCAAGCTGGGGGAGCAGTATCTCCACCTCCTGCAGGGCCTCCTCTCCCCACGCCGCTTACTCAAAGGCTCCGTCTATGCATTGAAAACCCGCTGCGGTAAACCTTCTTGCCATTGCGCGGCTCCCCAGGGCCCGCTCCACTCCGCCCACGTCCTGTCTTGGAGTCACGCGGGCAAAACCCACCTCCGCTCCCTATCCGCTTCCGACCTCGCCCGGTGGCGCCAGCTGACCGAAACTTACCGACGCTTCCGCCAAGCTCGTTCCCGCCTCGTCAAGCTCCATCAACAGATCCTGCTGGTCCTCGATCGGCTGGAGCAGGCCATGCGGCTGCCGCCGCCCCCGCCCGCTTCCCGGAAACGGAAAACGTGATGGATCTGTTGGCCTTGGAACACGATCGTCCTTTCGTGTTGGAGGCTCTTCGCAGCGGCGAGATCGATTACCTGGAACATGTGGGAGAAGCGGTGGAGGGAGATTTCTTTCGTCAGCTCATCAACCGGCAGGTGCTTCAGCGTCTGGCGGATTCCTACCCTACGCCGCGAAAAAAAGAGGAAGTTCCTATCTGGCTGTATCTCGCCAGTGAGCTCTCTCTCAAGCTCCATGGTGCCCAAAGTCATCATGCCTTCCCGCGCGTCTTGCGCTCGGGCGGTCTCATCGATGCCTTGGGACCGGAACTAGGAGGTTGCAAAACCACGCATCCGGAAACCGGGGATGTGACCCTGGCCTGCCCCGGCTTCAACCAGAAGAACGATTACGACCGCCAAACTCCTTGTGATCAGGACTTCTTGCGCAAGTTTGCCCGCGACACTCAGGAGCAGCGTCTGCACGCCTGGTTCAATCGGGAGGTTCCCCGCTGCTTGCGTTCACTGAAGTTGCTCGATCCGGAAGGGCTGTTCCTGGGGGATGCCTCCTACTTGTTCGTACCGAACAATCCCAGCTACGAGGGATCGGACCTGCTCTGGTTCGACGAACACAACCATCCGGTCGATGCCGAGAAGGTCGATCGCAGCGACCCGCGTTATCAGCTTCGCCGTTGCTATAAATTGGTCAGCCTGGTGCATTTGAATCGACAACTGGATTTCTTCTTCGTGGTCGGGGCTCGTGTGATTTCCGGCCGGCGGCACGAGTGTCCCATTCTCTATGAGTTGGTCGAGGGGCTGGTGAAGGCCGTAGGGCGCGACGTGATGAAGATGCTGATTGTCGATCGGGGCTTGCTTGACGGACCGCTGATGGGACGACTCAAGAAGCAGGACCGCATCGACACCATTGTTCCCGTGCGTACCAACATGGACCTGTATGCCGACGTCATCGGCCTGACGCGCTCGCGTGACTTCCGCTGGGAGCCGTATGTTTCTTCACCGACACCGGCACGGCCACTGACCACCCCACACCAGCCCCTCGGCATTCAGAAGCGGGAGGCTAAACGGCAACAAACCTTGGCTGAGCGCAAGGCTCAGGCGGCGGTACACCAGACAGCCCCGGCGGGAATTCCGCATACCCTGCTGGGGATCGAACGTGATTTGCGGAGCTGGAGCGACTGCCCGATTCCCTTGACGGCGGTGGTCAGTCGCGAAGTGAACGAGCACGGAGAATGCAAAGATTGGGTGATCGTCACTACCTCCTCGTCCCTCACGGCCACGCAGATCCGTTCCACCTATGAATTGCGCACCGCCATCGAAGAGCGGCATCGGCAGTACAAGTGTTTTTGGGATCTCACGCCCATGCATTCGCGGGCCTTCTCTTTGGTGATCAATCAGGCTTTGTTTGTACTGTTGGCCTACACCTTGCTCCAGGCCCATCTCCGGTTGCGCAAGCGCCAGGAACTGAACCGCCGCACTTGCACCAGCGTCTTCGGTTTGCTCACTCCCACTTTACAAGTGGTGGCCGTCTATTATCGGCAGCGCTTCTGTTTGTTTTCCATTGCAGAATTCGCCACGATCTTGCTCACCATCGCCGATCCAGCTCGCGGCAAACTGCTCGAGAAAATCAACCGCATAGAGAAAAACCTTTACTCGCTGTTGGAAAACGCCCGGTCGCCGTAGGCGCTCAAGCATCTCGGGGCTATCGTGAAGCAGTCCTTTCCGGCGAGCCGGAAACTACACTCTGTTTTTGGTTTATTCGATTGAACAGCTGGACCTATCTCCACACCCCGCACAACTTTTACGTCCTCACCCAATCCACTCACCACGGTTATCTTCATCCTCTCTTTCAGCTCGCACGGGGTTTCGGCCCCTCCCCACTGTCGGAACTGCAGGTTTTTTCTGCTTTTTCCTTGACATATATCCGTAAATGCGTTACAGGCGAAACCTTCACTCTGGTTTGCTTGGTCATTCTGGGAGGAAATACATGAATCCAATTAGGACTTGCTTAGTGCTTCTGGCTTTGATCCTGAGTTTTGCTGGGACAGGCCTGCGTGCTCAGCCCCAGAACGAGAAACCTGCCGGCGAAGGCGCGCCGTCGGCCGCCGCGCCGGCGACCAGGGCCGAAGTAGAACAGTTGCGCAAGGAACTGGCTGCACAGCGGCAGACGATTGAGCGGCTGCAAACATTAGTTGAGCAACTGGCTGCGGTAAAGTCGTTAGCCCCGGCCTCAGCAACTGACGGCGCTCACCTGGTTAACGCCAGCCTGACACTGCCCAGCGGCTCGGCCGAGGTAGAAGCCACTTCTGTCCCTTACCAAAAGCCTCCCGAGAAAAAGGATAGCGCCCCCGCTCCCACTGCCGGGTGGAACGGCGAACATTTCTTCATTAAGAGTTCCGACGGCGCATTTCAACTACAGCCTTACGGATACGTTCAGACCGATTACCGTGCCTACCACGGTGACGGACCACCTCCAGACAGCTTCGTCCTTCGCCGAATCCGTTTTGGTTTTCAAGGCAACTTCGGTACGCATTATAGCTTCGCGCTCCTGGCAGACACAGCCCCGACCAGCGGAGCTGTGATCCGCGACATCTGGCTCAATGCGAAGGTCAATTCCGGCCTGCAATTCCAATTTGGCCAGTTCAAAGAGCCTTTTGCACAGGAAGAACTACTCTCCGTCGCTAACCTCGATTTTGTGGAGCGCTCACTGGCCTCTCTCCTTTATCCGTCTGCGTCTACGGCGTACCGCAGCCCCGGCGCCATGGTTCTTGGCGATCTTGGTGGCGGTCGACTTCAGTATTGGGTCGGTGCTTTTAACGGCAAGGGCATCGCAACAGCGAATACGACGAACGAGCCGGAGGTTCTGGGAAGGCTTAGGCTTTATCCCTTCAAGAAATCTTCCAGTGATTGGTTGAAAGGCCTTGCCATTGGAGGAGCCGTGGGCCACGGACGGACCAGGGGCCTCTCGAATGAATTCAGCTTCAACGGTACTTTGCCTGATGGGTCGTTCACTTTCTTCCCGTCCTTCCACCTGAACGGCCCGGTGGAGCGCTACAACGGTGAATTTACTTGGATCAAAGGGCCCTTCGCTCTGCGCGGGGAATACGATCAACTGCTTCAGGCTCGCAACAATGTCGGCTCGGAGACACCGGACGGAAATGACTTCCTTTCTGTGCCTCCTGTCGTGGCCAAAGCGTGGTACGCCACCGCTACTTACCTCTTAACGGGAGAGAATCGCCCTGAAAACGGCGTGCCAAAAGTCAAGCACCCGTTGTTTGGTCCTGAAACGCCAGGAGGCAAAGGTACCGGTTGGGGCGCCTGGGAAGTGAAGTTCCGCTACGAAAAATTACAGGCTAAAGAAATGGGTGCAAACTTTCCCAATCCTTTTACGCCCGCCGCAGTGCCCACGTTCGCAGATCACACAGACCGCTTCGTTAGCGGAGTCAACTGGTACCCGAACTATTGGATTCGCTACATGCTCGACTTTAGTGTGGATCGCCTGAAGGATCCGAGTGTGCAGGGTATCCTGCCGCAAAATTATTTCGTGGCATTGCAACGCATTCAGTTCCGATTCTAGGAAGCACATCCAAGGCGCCCTCTGATGCGGCCGTGTTGCAGATTTTGATCGGGGGCCAGCACGAGCCGAATCAGAGTACGGCGCGTAACCAAGGTTAAGTCCTATACCTGCAACGGGCCCCCACGGAGATTCGGAGGAGGTCTTACCATGAGATCGAAAATCGTGCCTTCGGTTGCTCTCTTAGTTTTTGCAGTGGCCTCTTACTTTGCGAACGGCTGCGGGCAGGGGCAGGCGAACTGTCCCGTGTGCGGCACGACGCACAACGGGACGGTCAGCCTCATTGACACCATCATGGTTCCAGAGCACAACCCTACAGGCGCACCCGGTGGGCCCTTCAACTCCTTCGATATCAGCGTGACGGATTCCGCACATCACAGATTTTATGTGTCGGACCGTATCGGTCTCGACGTTGGCGTGTTCGACACCGAGCAGAATTTGGCCGTCGGCATAATCACTGGCGACAATGGCGTGGCCGGCGCAGGCGGCAACCCGAGCGTCTGCGCTGTTGATGCTGCTGGCAATCCCCTCATTCCTCCCATTGTTAGCGGCTTGGGCAACTTCACCAGGTTCGGATGCAGAACAAACGTGCCTGGGGCCACGTTCCAATGGAGCGGCTTCAATCCCCCGGGGTTTGGCCCCAGCGGCCACTTGGGAGGATTTCCGGGGGCGCAGTGCTGTGCCTCCCGGGCGAACGGCGTAAATCCCCTCTCTGCTCCCGATGGCGAGGTGTTGAGTCCAGACAACTCGGTTCTGTTTGTAGCAAATGGCAGCAGCAGCGTGGTAGCGCTTGATTTGACCTGTGGTGGAGCGCCATGCACGCAGACTAATGTTCCGGGAGTGCTTGCGGCCTTCACAACGGGATCATCTCCCGACTATGATGGTTGCATATTCGGCCAAAACTGCCTCCCTGGATCGGTCCACAATACCGCTGGAATAGCTCCGTGTATCGCATCCGAAGCCGGGCGCGCCTTGTCGGATCCTACCTGCGGGGACCTGCGGGCTGACGAGATGGCGATTGGCGTGATCAATGGGAAGACAATATTGCTGGTGGCGAACGGCGATCCTGGGCTTCCCTTCATTACTCTGGTGGATGTGACTGGCATCATCAGTCGCAGCGACCATTGCCTGCCCGGGAATTTTCCTAAGGAACCGTATTACCCTGCGGGGATTGCTGGTTCTCCCTTTCCAACCGGCAATTTCCCGACTTGCATTGTAGGGCAGATCTATTATGACGGAGCAGGCAGCAACGATGTCGATATACCTATCGATGCGCCGCCCCCTGCCGGTGGTAATTCCAGTCCTGCAGCATTACCTTGTCCCGATCCCTCAACTACTGTTCCCTCCGGTGTATCTGGCCCCGGTGGCGGTAACAGTGCAAGCTGCCATCACGGACCTATTCTCAATCCTGACGGGACTTACTGCGCCAACCAGCTCACACCTCCTGGCACTTGCTTCGGTGCCGTTGCGCTCGCCGGGATAGGCGGTTCGGCTTTCAATCCCAACACCGGCCATTTCCTGGTTACGAATGCGAGCGCCAGCCCAGCCGATCTGACCGTAGGAACCGTGGATGAGATCGATCCCAGGCTGGGAAATCCAAATGGCCCGGTACTCGTCAACACTTTCCCTGTGCCGAACTGCATGCCTACGAGCATCGTCCAAGGTCCCGGCAATAACTTCCTGGTAGGCTGCGCTGATCATGACGGCGTTGCATTCCCGCCCAACGAGTATGTAATTGACGGCACCTCAGGGAAAATCCTGGCCACCATTGACAAGGTGGGAGGCGTGGATGAGACCTGGTACAACCCCGGCGACAACAACTATTACCTGGCAGCAAGAGATATGCCGAATGGCCCGGTCCTTGGCATCATTGATGCCAAGACCAATCTCTGGCTGCAAAACGTCCCGACAAACTCGAATTCGCACAGCGTGGCCGTCGATTCCGGCAACAATCACATCTTTGTGCCTTTGCAGTCAGGAGGAATCTGCGGTACGCAGAGTGCCAACGGCTGCGTCGGCGTCTATGCGAAACAATAGCGCAGCAGTTTGAAGCCATTCTGAGGCGACAGGTTTGCGCGCAGAATTATGCGTTCCGGCTCATGTGGTTTCTGTGGGAATGGCTCCAGCTTAGTTAGCGGCTGTTCCAGGCCGGCCTACTTCACGCGGGTCTCTTGGTAGTGCAGTTCCTTCCATTGCCCATCGCGTTTCACCCACGCTTCACCGATGTAGACCCTCTCGAACCGCACGGCGGACTTAGCAGGGAAATGGATCAGGGCCTCGTACGTCACGAAAGCCGCGTCCGAACCAAGCGGCGTGACCTTGAAAACAGAGAGCGTGTAGTCCTGCACCATGCTGCTCTCAACTTCCCGCAGCACGTGCCACTTGTCGCGCGCGCCTTCGTTATCTGTCTCCACAGCGACAAAATCATCGGCCAGAAAATCTGCGTAGCTTTTTCGGTCCTTTTTCTGAAAGGCCGCCCACGCAGCCCTAATCTTTGATTCCAGGACGTGATTCAAATTCTCCTGTATCCGCGGGCGGCTGGAGCGCGAATGTTCGACTTCGTTACCTTGACTCTTACCGGCAGGCTGCTGAAGAAAAGCGAAATGCCCCAGCACCAACACCGCGCTTCCCCAGGCCAAATAGTTGCGCATCTCACTGCTCCTTCAAATCGGCTTTCCTGCTGCCCATACGGCCTACTTGCTCATCGACGTCGCAGAGCGAGCCGCGAGAAATGCCCTTCGGCAGAATTGCGAATCTTATGAGGCATTCGCCAAGCCGTCAAAGCGGCCGTTGACCATTACGCGCCACAGCAATTTTAGCGGTTGCAGCTGCAGACCTACAGGAGCCAAGATTCCACTCAAGGCCGGTTCCATTCTAGAAAAAAGGAGTTCCCTCATGATGAAACCTACAGGGCGCAAGGTGCCTTGTTGGCCGGCTCTCGCGTTATTAATGATTTGCTCTAGCCGTCCAGCAATGTGCCAGGACACCACCACCTTGGTAGGCAGCGGCTCGAATGTTCCGTCGCCGCTCTACTCCCACTGGACCGAAGAATATAACAAGCTCAGCCCCAAAGTGCAGGTCCGGTATATGAGCACTGGAACCGTGAAGGGTATCGAAGATATTTCCCGGGGCGTTGGAGATTTCGCCGCTGGCGAAGTACCCATGAGCGACGAACAGTTGAACGCTGCGAAGAACCCCATTTTGCAAATCCCTACCGTCCTTGTCGCCATCGTGCCCATTTATCACGTTTCCGGTGTAAAAAGTGGCCTTCTTTTTTCGGGATCCGTCCTGGCAGAAATCTTCCTGGGTGACATCAAGAGCTGGGATGACCCGAGGATCAAGAAAATCAATTCCGGCGAAGCTTTGCCACATCTGGATATTGCGGTGGTCCATCGCACGGAGGGAAAGGGTTCCAATTACATACTGACCGATTTTCTCTCCAAGGTAAGCTCCAAGTGGCGCAGTGAAATTGGGAAGACTCCCTCGCCGGCCTGGCCCGTAGGCACCGCCGCAAATCGCGGGGAGGACATGATGGAAAAAGTGAAGAGCACACCGGGCGCGATTGGCTACGTCGAGCTCGGGTTCACGGAAAACGACAAGAGCGTCAGCGTAGGCTTGGTGCAGAATTCCGCCGGAACCTTCGTCAATGCCACAGAAGCCAGCATTGTCGCTGCCTATCAGTCACTGGAGAAGTCCATACCGGCCGATTTCCGCGCCTCGCTCACGAACGCTCCCGGCAAAGACGCTTACCCGCTCACCAGCTTCACCTGGCTTTATGTGCCGGTAAGGTCAGCCGATCCAGAACGCTCCAAGGCCCTCGCCAATTACCTTGAGTGGGCGCTCACCACGGGTCAGCAGAGCGCGGAAAAACATGGCTATACGCCATTGCCCGCATCGCTCGCTCCTAACGTTCTCGCAAAAGCCCGGGCGTTGCACTGAGAAACTCCTCCCCGGATTCCTCGCAAGCCAGGTTTCAGGTGCTGCTCAGCGCTCTTCCATGCAGACACGGCATGTCCCGGAGCTCTGCCCAGCAAGCTGTTTGAACAATCGGGAGTCTTCCACTCTTGCGGACTCGGTATAGCCCTGCCCTCTTAATTTTCCTCGCTATCTGCCGATTTTTTCGTGCTCCGATATCATCCGGTCCGGGCTCGCGTCGCTTGTGCATGACTTGAAATGATGTCCGGTGCCGTAGCATGATTGGTGTTGCAAACGAATCGGGTCCTGGATCTAAAAAGCGCGTTAGCTCTTGCCGATTCAGGAGTTAATCTCATGCCTGCGTTTGCGATCATGTTTCTCATTGCCGCCTTGGTCACGGTTAGCGTGACATTCTTCATTGTCAATAGAATGGACAACCGACTCAGGCGGATCGCTCCTACCGAGCGAAGAATTTCTTCCAATTTTCTGGAACTACCCGGTATCATCCGCGAGTACGAACGCTTATTCCCCCACAGCGGGCCGATGTTGGCCTTTTGGCTCTCACTCGAGTTTCTCCTTATTTGGTTGACCTGCATGGTGTTCAGCCTAGCTATGAATTTTTGACGGCCCGACATTGTTAGGCCGAACACAGACGTGGGACTTCGCCAACCCGATATCCACGAAACTGGAAGGAATGATAAGGATCGTGATGTTCGGTCGCGCGCGGGCGTGTTAGTGGCATGGGGGAAGGCCCATGATCAGCGACAGATACCTACAAGAATCCGGTTTACGGCCAGGCGAGCGCTGTTTGGAAGCGCGCCCGCGAGCCGCAGAAAGGAAGTGGAGAAAGTCTATAAAGGGGGCTGGGGAAGGGGACGGCGTTTCAGTATCCTTCCCCCCATAGCTCCGGACAAGTGCCGAGATCGCTCGGCTCCGGCGCGCTTGGCGCGCAACATCGAAGTCCCATTGATTCACAGGCAAGGCCACAAAACCATTGACGTGTTCTAATACTGGGCAGGATAAAAGTTCACCATGCAAAGCAGAAGACTCCGCCGCGAAATGCTACAAAGAACTTTGATAGTGGCATTCCGCGTGGGAATTGAATCTCACTCTTGCGGGAAGTCACCGGATGAACTCCAACTTCACTGTCTTACCAGTGTTTGCCGCTTCGTAGATGGCCATCATCACTCTCAAATCGCGTAATCCTTCTTCACCCGGCGTAAGCGGTTCTTTGTTTTCCATTACGCATTCGGACAAATGGTCCATTTCAAGAGCAAAGTGGTCGCGGACAGGGAGCTCTCTTTCTTCAGTGACGTTTGCGCGATGCACTCTCATGCGCAGGCCCCGATAGCTCGTCGCCGGATCCAACTCAAGCCAACCCTCCGTTCCCACGACGCGGTAATGATTCTGTCCGGCGTATCCGTAACTTGATGTGCAGTTCGCCAGAACGCCGCTTGCAAATCGCAATTGAAAATCGATCGTCTCCTCCACTTCCTTAAAACGCGGATCGCCCGGTGTGCTGTACATCACCGCATTCACTTCAGCGGGTTCCTCGCCCGAGAGATAGCGTGCTGCCTGCAGAGAATAAATGCCAATGTCCATCAGGGAGCCTCCGCCGGCAAGATCTTTCTTCAGCCGCCACTGCGTGGGATCACCGATATTGAAGCCGTGGTCAGCCAGAATGACCTTCGTCGGGCCTAGTTCGTGGGAGCGCGCAATCCGAATGGCTTCGCGATTGTACGGCTCGTAGCGGCAACGGTAGGCGACCATCAACTTTCGACTGGCTTTGCGCGCGGCATCGATCATCGTCTGACATTCGGCAGGGGTGCCGGCCATGGGCTTCTCGGTGAGCACATGCTTGCCGGCTTGCAATCCACGGACGGTATATTCAGCATGCATGCCGTTGGGCAGAACGATGTAAATAATGTCGACTTCGGGATTGTCTTTGATGGTGTCGTAATTCTGGTAGTTGTAGATGTTTTTGGGGTTTACGCCGTAACGCATGGCCAACTTGTTGGCTTTGTCCGGATGGCCGCTTACAAACGCCACGACCTTGGATTTCTCGCATTTGGCGAAAGCGGGCAAAATCTCGTGAATCGACAGGTTGCCAAGGCCAACGACAGCCCATCCAAGTTTCCTGCCAGGCGGATCGGGGACGACAAGTTGCTGTGCATTGGCATCCTTCAGTAATGCCCCGCTAACACTGGCCTCGACGATGCCTCCGCCGACCTTCGCGATGAAACTGCGGCGCGTGATTTCTTTTTCGGAGAGAACCGGCATGATCATTCCTCCATTACTTCGGACTGCGCTGCTTTCGAATTTCTTCCAGCCGGCGCTTCAAGTATTCCTGATACTCCTGCTGCAACTTGGGATCGGCCGGAGTGGAGTAGATTTCGCTCGACTTGTACGTGCCTTCGTCAAACTTCTTCTTTGTCCACTCGTCGTGTATGTGGATCTCATCGGCTCGGTCCAGCACCTCCCTCACGAGCTGCGGCGGAATGAAGTAGACACCCTCGCGATAGCCGACGACGAGATCGCCGGGCATGACGGTAACGCTGCCGATCAAGACGGGAACCGTGAATCCCTTCGATTGCCAGAATCGTTGCAGCAAACAAAATGGCGAATTTCCTTTCCTCGGTCACGCTAGAACTCCTGCAGTCTGTGTCTGTGGAGTGAAATTCAGGCAAGAGAAGCGGGGAATCGCAGTTTACTTTTTCTGGTCCCACAAGTCCGCTAAGAGCTTGATCGTCGCAGAACCATGACCACCATATAATTCCGCCTTCCGAATTATGCAGCAACGCCGTTTCCCTTCATTCCCAGTTTTTCCGCACACAATGATGCTTGATTAAGTCGGCATAATGCCACTCACTTCTCCGGACGGTCCTGCGGACCGAAAGGAGAATCGAATAATTGTAGCAAGCGGGGAATCCTGAGGAATCAAGGGCGAAATAACAATTCGCCAGCCAAAGGCCGTAAACACTGGATTTTCTGTGCTAGAACTTCGCAAGACTGTTCCCTGAAGAGAGTTGAAAGCTGCCCGCAATGCAATAAAAGGAGGGAAAACGTCTATATGGGTCATGTCGCGGATCCACGTTTCCCCTGGGGTGGCTGCAGTTTGACAGGCCGTCGGCCACTCCAAAGATGCTCGACTTCGCGGCTATGGCTTTTTAAGCGCTGTGACTCACAGAATTCGCCGGTAATAATCGACTAAACAGCGCGTAGACCGCGAGCAAGCAATTTCCCCGAACCGGAATTCGCGGGAGTTTTGCTGGTGACGCGCGGACTTACCAATAGCTGGCCCTAGAGCACTGATTTGGCGTTTTTGCCTACCGCTACCAACATAATCACGCTCTTGCCGTGAGCGTGAGGAGAAAAGAACCGAATCACGTCATCATCGTAAAACGTTAAACCCGTGGCGCTCAAGCGTTGAGCGTAAGCGGCAAGATATACCTTGCCGCTCAAGATGCCGGCTTCGAGCTGCACCGCGCGGTAGCCGCGATTGCCGAAGCGCCCCAAAATGATTTGTAAGTCTGCAAGGAAGAAGATGTCCGCGGCGGCTTCGGCGGGCAAGTCCTGGTCCAGACCCAGGTGACCAGCCTGAGTGCGAAAGTTTCCTGCTTTCAGGCGTTCGAGCATCTGCCGGTCACGGTGGAATACGTAGGCTCCGGCATCGAGACCTTCGACTGCGTTCACAATTAAGTAGACCTCGTTCAGCTGCGTCCCTTCGGGATGCAGGAAGTCCGCCGGTATACCGCGGGTAGCTCGATCCAAGATGGTAGAGAGCTGGAGCAGCCCGATCGGCACTTCGGCAAACTTGCGTGCGGAGCCCCGCCGAAGGATGACCTGTTCGATCGGATCACGAGGCATTTCTGCATCCGAATAAGGGTGGAGCTGAACGGTCGCTCCCGTTTGCGCGGGTAGTTTTGCGAACGGAGCATTACCACGCCAAGTCCCAACCTCCTCAGCCGATCGGAGCGAGGAGGCAGCGTGAATTTTGCGCATGGCTGGATAGACAATCTCGTTTCGAGAGAGCGGAACGGTTTCCAAATGGAGAACGGAGGGCTTGGAAAGAAATTGCTGCGGCAATGCTGCGACATGGCCTAGGGCTACGAGAGAATAGGCGACCTCGCGCTCGGGATCGACATCAACCAATCGGTTCACCTCTGCGTCCAGGAATCCGCAGATCACCTTGGCAGGCATTCCAAGAGCCGTGGCGACCGCCAGCAAATTGGCTAGAAGAGTGCCATTATCCCAGCCAAAGTGGCGATACGTACGAGCCTGATACTTCCACGCATTGCGCCAGTAGGTGCACGTACAAATGATGGTAAGCGGGGCATGGACAATTGCTGATTCACCACCAGTGGCTTCACTCAGCACACTGCGATAGTCTCCCTCCCTCAGTCTGCGTAGGGCAAACTCGGCGGGCGCAAAGTGGTACACACCTGCTTCCAAATCGACAAGGTTTGCACAAACAACGTAGACCTCGACTTCGTAGAGCGCTCCGGTGCAGGCTGCGGCGCGAAAATAAATATCGCCGCCAGGATGCTTTCGATGTCGAGTGATTCCGGCGGTCAGATACAGCAATTGGGCCAGCGCCTCCAAGTCGGGTACGGCACTGGCCACCGGGTGGATGCTCTCCGCGATCGCGGAGAGGGCAGCGACGCCAGTTTGGCGTACCTCTCGGGGCAACCGCAACGGCTCTAGAGTGGTGTAAGCCTTGAATGGCAAGGGTTGATTGTCCCAATCCAAGAAATGCAGATTGTTATGGACGCTGGCGTAGGAATGCTTGGAAGCGTTGTGGTACCTCCAAGCAGCTTCAACATTGCTGTTGACGGTCATTGGTGAGAAGGCCAGCCTGTCACGAGCATGTTACCGCCATGAAGAGAGAGCTGGTCGAAGAACTGTTGATTGTAGTAGGGCTTCCCCAGCAATCGAGAAAACTGTCCATAAAATTAGGTTCTGGGAAGTTGAGGCCGCAACGTCCTCCGTCGCCACGGCATTTCTCCAGCGCCGAAGCGAAAGCAATCGATCTCCTGGAAGAACTTTATCCGCGCACACCGGGACGTTTTGGTGGGGATGGACTTCTTCACGACGGAAGTCCTAACGCTCAAAGGGTTGACGACTTACTATGTGCTGTTCTTCATCCACTTGGAGACTCGCCGGGTGAACTTGCTAGGATTCACGCCGCACCCGGATCAGGAGTGGATGGAGCAGCAGGCGCGAAACATGACGATGGAGGAGTGGGGATGCCTGAGAGGCTGTCGCTATCTGCTGCATGACCGAGATGCGAAGTTCTGCCAATCATTTCGGGAACTGATCAAGACGGGAAGCGTGAACGAACCGTCAGCGGCGTGTGCTGACCGCGCGCCATCAGGTCAACCCCTACCAGCCTCGTGGCCGATCCCGTGACCTGATAAACAACTGGATAACTGGCGATTTGCTTCAGGAACCCGAGTTTCTTGAGCGCCTCCAGATGAGCGACAACACGCGTCGCCGAGTTGGCAAGACCGGGCCTCTGTGCCTGCTCGATTGTGCAGTAGCCGCCCAGATACACCAGAGTTCTCAGGAAAAGATCTCTTTGTTCGTCCAATAGCGGAAGTCGCTGCGAAAAACGTGTTACACGGCGTACTGATGCAGGGGTTCAACTGCAGGCTGCTCAAGGGTTGAATCACACGGGGGGGATGGGCGTGAATCTTTGTAAGCGGTAAGCGAGGTGCACCTATCCTGTGCAGTTCGCTTGTGGCAAGCTGCGCGGATGCCTGCGAGGAGCAGCTCCGGATAGAAGTAGTGTTGCAAGGCATTTGATCCGAGCTTTCTGAGGAAGTCGGTCCAACCATTCAAGGAGAAGTGGTGATCTGGCCTCGGCTTCCTGAAAGGACATGACCTCCGCGTTTGGCATCCCTCCCCTCCGGCATGTTCGCATGATTCCGAAATCAAGCCAGCGCTATTTCCTAAGCTTTAACGCTATTTTCCTCGCACTTCCCTCGGCATTGACTATGGTAGGATACGGCGCCGGGAGGCACTTGGCCGTTCTCTCAGGGCGCGGCCAGCACGAGACCCGGACACTCACCATGCCTCGAGTTATGTTATTCGACCTTGACAGCAGGATTCCCAATCTAGCTCTGATGAAGCTCAGTACCTATTACAAAAAGCGCGGCTTCGAGGTGCTGCTGAGGCACTGGCCGGACTCCCAAAAGGCAGACCAATACCTGGCAAGTGCTGTTTTCTATTGTGAGTCTACGCAAAGAAAGATCGCTACACTCAAGGCGATCCATGGCGCGGATGTTGAGATGGGCGGGTCTGGAATTGATCTGGCGAAACGTCTGCCGCCGGAGGTTGAATCTTGCTTTCCAGATTACAGCCTGTATAACCACAAGGATTACGCCGTTGGCTTTCTGACGCGAGGCTGCCCGAAGCGCTGCGCCTTCTGTGTTGTACCCGTCAAGGAAGGACCAGAGAAAAGGAACAGCGCGCGCTTTTCTGATTTCGTTCCGGCTGGTCAGCGAAACGTGATGCTTCTGGATGATAACTTGTTAAGTTTTCCCGAAGCGGAGTCGCTCCTGAAGGAAATGACCGAGCGCCAGTACGCCATCAACTTCAGCCAGACGCTGGATATCTCCTATCTCACTCCAAGAGTGTACGAGCTCCTGCTTAGAGTGGACTATCAAAATGCCCGTTTCACTCGGAAGCGGATCTATTTCAGCTGCAATCACCCGGGAACGAACCGGCAGTTTATGGACCGAAAAGATATGCTGAAGGGGTTTGGCATCGACGCGGTTTGTGTGGTGTGCATCTACGGGTTCGACACCAGTCTCAGCCAGGATTACCAGCGCTGGATGATGCTGCGAAGACTGATGCTAGTCCCCTTCTTTCAGGAATACTGGCCCATTCCGGGCGTTCCTGCGCGCCTGCCCTCCAAATTTTTCGATATGGATCTCAACGAAGTCATTCGCCTGACGTTTCGGAGCAATGGGAAGAACTGGGAGAAATACCTGCGCTGGCTGAACCGCCTTTACTTTCACACTTTTGGCAAATACTATCTTCCGCTGGTGAAGATAATTTACCGATACAACGACCGAGAGCGCATCCGCCGGTATCTTAAGCACCGCGAACTCTTGACGAGCGAACTTTACAGGTCCTATGGGCCGTCCGACTCGGAAATTCGCCTACACACGGAATCAGCCGCTCAAGCGGCCGGCACAGCAGCTCAAAATCCAAAAAGGCCGAACAAGCCCTCCGGAGTGGATGCCCGAGGAAATCAGCTCTTCCGGGTTCTGAGTGGGTGAGCGACCGTCGGCGAAAAGGCACTGAGCCGCCTTGACGGGAGCTGGACTGAGCGGGAGATATGGCCGAAGGGTCGCGGCCGTCAAAAGAGGTCAGGGTTGTTTCGTTTTATCCCATTTCCCTCTTTATGGATGCTTACGGATGAGTTCCGCCCGCCGAAGCGGGATGGGCTGCGCTTTCTTCGCCGCTCCGGGCGGATGCTATGCCGAGAAGCAGTGAGGCTCCATACGCGAGACACACTTCCAAGCTGAGGAGAATCCTCATTGTAAAAGCCCAACACTCTGCATGAGGCGTTCTCTCAGCCGGTCGCCGTCATTCGAATCACTGCCGCACGTTCGCCATTCGGGACGGCCACACCGCCGCGAAAGGCAACCACTTTGCCGCAATTGGCGGGGACGCGCTCGCCGGGAACGACAATGCCAACCAGGTTCATCGGATCCGCCGCCGAGACAGGTATCGTCTCGCCGGATGGCTGCTCGTGGCGCATGGCGCGCAAAGACTCGGCCGCCACTGGCAACGCGAACTGCTCTCCCAAAAAGCCGCTGACGAACCGGCCGCCCCTAACCTCCCCGCGGTCTTCAAGCCGCTCAGGATCATCAGCAGTTCGCGCCATTTCGGAAGGATAGATTCGCGGGTAAGAAGTTCGCGGAAGACGATCCCGTAGCGGCGCAGAAACATCCCGCAAGTTCTATAAAGGGAGAAGTCAAGAAAAAACATTCCCCCCGGCCGGACTTTTTCTGCTTCTCAGCCCCCTTAATCGAGCGAGATCTGTTCTGACCTGCCGCGCCATGTGCTCGGTTGCGGGGAAGTGCAACCCCGTGGTTTGGGTTTTGTCTACTAGCGGTTTTCATCGCCTCTTGGCGACGAAGCCTGGCAGTTCCGAAACCAGCAAAGCAGAACGGCGCTCAGGTGGCGACCATAATTCTATCCGGGACTCATGGCCCATAGATTCTTGGCTGCGAATTCATGAACAGAACCACTTTAACAAATTTGGGGTAGACCGACGCAATGTAACATTTGTTACTTCGTGGTTCGGAAGTTCGTTGGGATTTCAAGGGCGAAGCCCTTGGCTAGCTTTTTCTGGTTATGCAGATGTGGAGTTCGTATTCGGCCGCTCGAGGATGGAGATCATTTTCAACTTCTGCTCTCTATTGTAACCGGTGTCTCGAATCACCAACTGTGTCGTATCTTTCTCCTGGACCGTAGTGCAATTGCGGCTATTCGTACATCGGTCGGACCCGCGAGTCCTCAATCGCTGAACACTACAGAATGACCATCGGCGTCTTGTAGGTCTTCTGCGACCGGGGATTTCAGTTCTTGTCGGTTGTGGAACAGGCGCGATTACAGCTGGTATTGCCGAAAAAGTTGGCTGTGGTGCACAAAAATTCCGTCCAGCCGTTTTCAACGCAATGCAACGTTGTTACATTCTAATCGCCTGGCTAGCGATGCTTCCATTTGCGCTTCTTGTAGGCCGCTGATTTTAAACGCATTCACACCGGATAGTCTAGCAACTGCCACCCCTTTCGGGGCGGTTAGTTATATGACACTGAAACTCGATCCTGACGCCTATTGATTCCACAAGACTTAACGTCGAGTTTCTGAGGTATTCTATTTCCTGCTTCCGTTTCTATTGTTTCCAATAAACTGGGGAACCTGCTTCTCGTTCAAAGCTAACTCCAAGGGCCTCAACATCTCTCAGACGGATCTTCCTTGGCGATTCGGTCGCGATTTTGCTGCTAACTTTCTGATGTCGCAGCTTTTGTTGTTCTCCGCAGGGCGGAGAGTGTTGCCTACGTGGTGGCGGGAAGCGAGACGCCCAAGGCTGTCAGGATCTGCTGTTGATTAGCCGTGGGCTGTGGCAGTTTTGTCAAGGTCGTTTTCTCGTCGATCTTGTACTGCAACAGGCACAGACTGTGGAGCGCCCGCAGCGCATCCGGCAGCGTGATCGCGTGCGGGTTGCTGTCCGTGGTGCCGAATTTCTCTCGCAGCCGCCGCTCCATCTCCCGGCTCAGTTTCAGTGCCAGCAAGCAGCAGAAGACGTGGCCGCGCGTGCGACTTTCCTTGCGCACAAACACCGGCCGCACTTCTAGCAATCCCGTCTTCAGGGCGCGAAAATCGCGTTCCACCTTTTGCAAACTCACGTAGCTGTCGTGCACTTCTTGCGCACCCATATTCTGTTTCAAGACATCCGTGGTTACCACATAGCAGCCTGCGAGCTCGAGAGCTCTTTCGATGGCCTTCTCTTGGCGCTCCCACACCAGCCGGCGGCCCTCCAGCTTCCACCCCACCAACCCCGTGAGCTTGTGCCGTTCCGCCCACGCTTGCAGCTTTCGCTGCCCCGCTTCCGGCTGGCAGCGCGGCTTGTTCTGGACCTCCTCATTGCGCGCCGCGATCTTTCTTCCCAGCTTCTCGAACTTGTCCTCCATCCGATGCCGTTCGCGCTCCGCCTCGCTCGGATTCTTCCGCAGGATGTAGCGCACCCCTTGGTCTTCCACCTCGCAGACCTGTTCGTTGAACAACTCCAGCTGCAAAACCTTCTGGCCCAGCAGACGGCGGATCTGCGGATCGGTCAGCGCTGTGATGTAGCGTAGATGGGCTTCGTGTAGCGCCGTGATCCCCTTGCTCTTCACCATCCCCCGGTCACCCACAAAGATAAATTCCTGCACCTGGAATTGCTCTTGGAGGATCTGGATTTGATCAACGACCGTCACCGGATCCGCGGTGTTGCCCGCAAACACGCGCGCCGCCAGCGGCTCCCCTTCCGCGTCGGTCAGCAGGCCCAGGACGATTTGCAATTTCCCCTTTTTGCCATCGCGGTTGTAGCCGAACTCTCCCAGCGCGTTCTGCTCCCCTTCCAGATAACTGCTGGTCACATCGTAGAGAAACAGCCGCGGGGGCGCACCTTTCCGGCGCAGGTAGATCCGAAACAGCTCTTGTTCGATCTTCTTCTGGCGGGCACAAAGATCGTCCAGCGCCGCGTAGAGATCGTCTTCCTCGAACGAGTCCAGACCGAGGACTTCGCTGACCGCATGATCCTGGGCCCAACGCACGGCCGATAAACGGGAGCCCTGATGGGCCACACGGGCCAGGATCAGAAACAGGCCCAGCTTGGCTATCCGTGTGCGGCCCAGGGCACCGCTCATCCCGAGGGCCTCGGCGATTTGTTTCAAGACAAAGAGCACGCCGAAGATGGGGCCCAGGGCCGCTTCGGAAGGTGCAGCCTGATCGAAATCACCGCGCAGAGCGCGGCGGAGCGCCTGGATGCGAGCGGGGTTCCAATGGGAGAGATTGGCGAGAGTGCGATTTTTCACTTTGCCGTTTTCGCGGAAGGATTCGCGGAGGAGGATGGCGGGGGGCGACTTGCGGTTGGGGATGGTGGAGATGTACATACCTACGTATTTATCATATAAATTCGCTATGTCAACGGAAAAAGTAATATCACATGACTACAATATTGAACCCAAAAGGAACCTAACCCCCGAAGCAATCGCTACTTACCTGAATTTATGGAAAGGAAGATCCGTCAGAAATGCACGGTTCGTGCACGGTAGCACACCTGCTTTTGTCAATATCTTCGGTCTAAAGCGGGTGATAGGCGATGTGCAATAGGTACCGCGGATCAAGGGATGATTGAGGGACGAATCCGACGATGAATCCTGTAGACAGCGAAATCTTTCTTGTCCACGGTGAATATTTTGCGAATGCCTTCCCGCTCGGCAATCCGGATGAGCGCTGCGTCGGCAAGATCCATCGGACGATCGGCATATTTCCGCAGAAGTTCACGGATGCGTGGCAAATCGACCAGGCCAAGCGGCAGCAGCTGCAGCGCCTTCCTCACCAACATCTCCCATAGAGCTTCCTGCGCCGCAGGCAGATCGTTTAACAGGTACATCGCTTCCGTCAGAGGCGGCCACACCGTTGCCAAAGGTTCTTGCAAACTCTTCAAAGTCGACACGCATTGCTGATGGTATTGGTCGTCTGAGTCCACGAGAGCCACGAGGGGTCCCGCATCCACCAAGATCATTGGGAGCCCCGTCGGCTCTTTAGCAGGGCGGCGAACTGGCGGCCCGCTCCCGCCGAGCGTTTTCGGTTTCCGCCGTGCACAATTCCAATCAAGTCCGAAACCATTTCATAAGGCGATCCGGCTGGTTCCTGCTCTTCGATCCATGTCTCGATCGCATGGCGAATCACCTCTGACGCAGACAATTGCTTGCGCTGCGCAATGCGGGCGATACGCTGCCTGGTTTCCTTATCCACCCTCAATGTCACAGGAGATGGCATAATATTACCTCAGAGCGCTAGCTTAATGTATTACGAGCTGTAATACAAGAGGCTGCACGGGGTCTTCCGAGCTTCTCCCGGGGAATAGTCCGTATCGACTTTCCGCCGGTTCTTCATATATTATATATATCAACGTAAAGTACACTCGGGTTCGTGCCCTCCAGAGTCGGCTGTATCTGGCGAATTGTTACCGGGGGAAATCTTATGGGTAATCGGACCGGGAAGGTGAGCTGGTCTAAAATTCAGAACGCATTCAGTTGCAGTGACACGGTAGGAACCGCGTAGGGCTTTGTGAGCAACACACCCAATGGTTTCTTGGAAGTTTTGCAAAGGTCTACCGGATACCGCAGGCAGCACGTTTCTTTGGAAAATCACGCAGCCACAGGTGTCTGATATAACGATCGACAATGAGGTTGCCATCGAAATGAGCGGAGATTGACGACCGGTCGGGTCACAGTCATATCCGGCGTTCGCCCTTGCCGTGCGGTATGCGTGCGATGGTTGTTGAAGTAGGTACCGAAATCGAGCAGTTTGTTTTCGAGATCTGCCTTCGTCCCGAACAATATGCGATCCAAATACTCCCGTCGAAGGGTACCGATCAGCCTTTCGACGAACGGAGGGGACAGGGGAACGTAGGGGATGGTCTTGATTTCTGTCACTTCCAGTATCCGCAGGTTGGCTTGCCACTGGTGAAACCGATAAAGCGGATCGTTGTCGGAGCTTAGGTACTTTGGCCCTCGAATGGCGCGGTTGAACATCCGACAAAGTGAGACACCATCGACCTTCCCAGCATGGACGCCGAAGCCAATGATCCGCCGCGTATATTGATCCATGACGACCAGGACCCAGTGGGTCCGCAACGTTGCCGACTCGCAGCTGAACAAATCCATACTCCAGAGACTGTCTTTCATGTGGCCCAGGAACGTCAGCCAGGAAGGCCATCGGGGTGCTGTCCCGGCCGGTAGCGCTGGGCGAGAATCCTGCGAACCACGTCTTTGTCGATTTGGAGATGGAACGCCAAGGCCATCTGTTGAGCGATTCGCGGACAGCCCCAGTTGGGATTCCGTTGCTTCATTTCGACGACCGCACGGATGAGTTCTGCGCTCGGACGTTTCGGGCCGGGCTGACGGCGATCCGGGGAGAACAGCATCCCGTACTTTCCCTTGCTCAAGGCTTTATGAAGGGCTAGCAGTGTCGAAGGCTTCAGAACGATTGCGGAACGGAGCAGACGAGTTGGACGCACCAAGAGCGCCATCAAGCCAGCGAGGATCCGGTCCGACGCGTGTAAATTCGGAGATCGTTTCCGGGAGCGATTCAAGATCAGGATCTGGTGCTTGAGCAGAAGCGACTCCGCAACGAGGGAACGGACCCCGCCAGGACCGAGCAAGCGGGCCAGGGTAGCAATAAAATGGATAAAAAGAGTGACCAGGTTGCTCATCGCAGAATGCGTAGCAGGAAGGGAAATCCTAAGGAAATATGGGCGAAACAACAATTCGCAGATTCAAAAGGATCGAATACATGCTCAACATCCCCGGTAATGCGAACGCCAAAGAGCGCGGCATACAAAATCATTTTTCTCTCATCGTCCCGGAAATTAAAGCCGCGGTGGCCAAGCTCAAAGCCGACAGTCTCCAGATCACCGACGCCCCCGAAATCGGCCGCGACGGCAAATGGTCGTTCGACATCTACGATCCCGATTTCACTCGCGTCGAATTTATGGAGTTCAAGCCGGTTAAGGAGCCATGCTGCAATCCCTACACCGCCGACATGAGCACGCTAAACCATGACGGCTCACTGGTTTAGCATTCGCTTTTTTTGCCCCGGTAGAATAGGCCCAGGGAGTTTCACCCTGGGGCCGAGTCGGCCCGGGGAGTTGCACCCCGAGCCGCTCACAGATTCCGGACTTGGTCGGGATAGAGCTCGGTCGCGCCAATTATAGGTGGGGGGGTACCGTCCTCGCTCTTTCGATTGCGAGGCGGGTTCACTTCCCACCATGACCACGTTTACCGAGGCCCCCCTACAATCCCGGAACGTCGAATTTCTCGATTCCGGTTTTCGCCTTGGCTTTCCCCGAGAGGCCTTTCCGAGACGGGCGAAGCTTAAGTGCTCGCTCGCATTCACCCCGACCCATTCCGGTTTACCTCTCGACTCGTCCCTGAAAGACATGGCTTCTCCGGCTTTTCGCCGTTGACCATACTAGGACCGCCAAGTGCCCAGAGCTCCTTTGCCTGGCACAAGCGTTACTCATGCCAGGGTGGTGTCCCGCACCACCTCGAAGGGCATTACCCCTTCTTCCTCGCTCCTACGAGCTCATGCGCCAAACCAGCTCCCTCCTCCGGACTTCGTGATTCCCCACTTATTTCCCGAGGTCTTTGCAGGTTGCTGCGAGCCCCTGCGGGGAACTGATTCTTCCCGACGTTACTTCTGCAAGTCTTTCCCAGGATGCTTGAGCCATGATCCCGTCGGGTTGTAGAGTGCATAGCCTGTTACTTCCCCCTAATCAGCGGCCTTCCCCAAGAGGTTCAAGTGGGTCGGCTTCCCCGAGTCTTTCCGCAAAGAGACTTCATGCGGGATGAATTTCGAGATCGTCGCTATTCCTTACGTTCAGGCCTCCTGGTTTGTTCGCCACCCAGGTCTCCCCTGCCGCTGCGTCCTAACAAGCTCGCAGGACAGCTGTGACTTTTACACCCGAGCAAATCACGTGGGAGATGGCGAGTAGTGACGCTGCGACGATTACGCTCCCCGCCAAGATCGTGAAGAACAAGGAGCCAATCACTCTTGCCCTCACGGCTGAATTTACAGCGGTGTTGAAGAAGCAGTTCCGGCAAGCTGGCCAGCCTGTGTTCGACGCGACGAATCTCCGGCGCGAATGGGCATCAGCGACCGCAGCCGCGAAGTGCCCCGAATTGCTCGTTCACGATCTGCGTCGTTCTGGCGCCCGTAATTTGGTTAACGCCGAGGTGCCAGAGACGGTCGCTATGAAGATTGGTGGCTGGAAGACCCGTTCGGTCTTCATACGCTACGCAATCGTCGCAACCAAAGACATCCAGAGCGCCATGAACGCCCTCGAAAAGAACGATGGAACTTTGATGGAACTTTGATGGAACTTTGTCGAGTTAGGGCATTGATTGCATCCCTATAATTCGTACCGTATCTATCGAATCTGAAGCAATTCTGTTTGCGGCGCGACGGTCGTCCTTGTCTCCACCGTAATCCGGCTGAGTCGCTGAGTCCAATTGGGCTGCGCACCTGAGAATCGCTGTCTCGTAATTTCCTGGGACACTTTCTGAAACCTCAGAAGCATGTACAATCTGGGTTCGACGATCAGGTTTAGGGAGCTCTGGAATGAGTAAGGGATTTGCGTGCTCGCTGCAAAGCAATCGGAGCACGCGCAATTGACGTTTACGAGCGCGAGAAAAGAATGGCTGGGAGACCTGGACTCGAACCAGGATAGCCAGATCCATAGTCAGGAAACTGAGTCTACGCGGGTCCCCAAATGGAAGTTCCGGAAATTCTGGCACGGTCTGTACTCGTCGGCACGACTCGTTGCAGGTTGAGATGCCGCCTTCTCGCAGGGGTCCGTGAGGCGTCCTCGTTTTAGGACCCGGTTGAGGATGACTGCTGGTACGCACAGTTGGCTTATCTTAAAGGACTCAAAGTCGCGCCCCGCGCAGGGGCGTGGATTGAAACGGCACTCACGTTCAAGACGTACTTGCCCACTACTCACGGTCGATGCGGATATAGGGTGTGGTGGCTTGGGCTCAGCGAGGACTCGAAACAGCATCCAATATGTAGTAGTATGAGAGTGGGTGTGGAGTAGAAAAGGATAGTCCAATGATGGCGTTAAAAACCAAGCAGATTAGGAAGCAGCCGCAAACTGAACGGGCTGCGCGCAAGTCAAAGTTTCAAGCTGATTTGGCTCCTGCTGAAGACCGCATGGTTCGCGGTTTGAAGCAAGAGTTGCAGCTTACTAGCAACACGGATTTTCTTTCTGATGCCGTGGCGTTGTTCCGCTGGGCAGTATGGGAAAGAAAGCGCGGTCACCGCATTTTTAGTGAAGCTGAAACGGGTGAGCGGAAGGAATTGGTGTTTCCGCGCCTTGAACGCGTCGCCCCTGAACTCGCACTCCCACGCGTGGAGATCCCTTGGACACCGCGCGAGTTAGAGAGTCTCGCAGATCTTGCATCGAGAGAACCGGCTAATCCAACGGAAACCCTTATCCGGGCAATGAGAGGCTGAGTGGCCGTTCTCATACGTCGGCTCGAAGAGCAGGACGAGGTCGCGGCCTTCGACTGCGGCGATGAGGCGCTCAACAACTATCTGAAGCGCCATGCCTGGGCTAATCAGCAGAAAAGCTCCATCGGAGTGACTTATGTTGCGCTTGATGAGGGGGCTCCGCTCAGCGTGATTGGGTATTTCACTCTTGCGACAGCAAGTGTGCCACGAGACGCTTTCCCAAAGAAATATGTGCGCGGGCTTCCGCCATACGACTTGCCGCTAATCTTACTTGCACGCCTTGCGGTAGACCGGCGATTCTCGGGAAAGGGTCTTGGGCATGCTCTCATTTCCGAAGCCTTCAAAATCGCATTTCGAGTTGCAGACGCTGTGGGATGCCGCTGCATCATTACGGACGCATATCGGGACCGGGTCGATTGGTATGCGCGCTATGGTTTCATCGCCCTGGAGGGTACCGCCGAGAGCGGTCCCCAAAGAATGTTTCTCGACATAAGAACAGTCCGTATGGCACTGAAGGGCTCGCCATCGTCACATTACGCGACATCTGTTCCATCCACTCTTGATTCGGATGACGTGTGATTCCGGCCAAGCATATCCTCCGGCTCTCCAAATGAATGAAAAACAGCACGTAGTACGTAATCAAACCTTTTAGCGTAAGCACTTCCACCGTGAAGAAGTCGGTCGCCACCAACACCGCCATGTGAGCACGGATAAAGTCTTTCCAACTCGTCGTCTGCTTCCGCTTGGGAGCCGGTGGAATATCATGGCGGCGGAGAACAGGAAAGCCTCTCAACCTAGATAATCTTGTGCGGCGCGTAATTGCTCCAGCGCTCTCGCGTTGCGCCGTTTGCGCGAAGCCCAAGTCCGCGCACAAACCCGAAGCCCACGTCTTCGAGCGCGACAGTTCCCTTCCCTTGTGGCACGGCTGGTTTTCGACAAGGGGAACAACAGCAAGGGGAACTTTCGCCTACTGGAGAACAGCCCTTACCACTTTGTCGGCTCTTTGGTTCCCACACAACATGAAGATTTGCTCGATATCCCGCGCCGTTCCTTTGACACCCTGCAAGGCCAACGCCTGGCAGGAGTCCGGGCTTTTCGCTGTACGCGGGAGGCGTACGGGGCCGAGCGAACCGTGGTGGTCACCTGGAACCGAACTTTTTATAAAGCCCAAGTCCGCGGACTGCTGGCCACTCTGAACCGCTGCGTGCGCCGCCTGCACAGCCTGCGCACCCAACTCCAGCGACGGCGCCAGCAGGCTCACCCTAAGGGCAAGGTGCCCACCGTAGCCTCCGTCACCCGTCAGGTGGAAGCCATCCGTCATGCTCGCCACTTGAAACAGCTCGTGCCCGCGAAAGTGGAAGACACCCCCAAGGGAGTTCGCCTCCGCTTCGAAGTCGACCAGGAGGAGAAGCGCCGTCTCATGACGCGCCTGTTCGGAAAGACGATCCTCTTTACCGATCAATTGGCTTGGTCGAGCGAAGACATCGTGCTCGGGTACCGGGGGCAGTACAAGCTGGAGGATGGCTTTCGCACCATGAAAGATTCCGAAGCCTGTTGCTGGTGGCCCATGCATCATTGGACCGACCAGAAAATCCGCGTGCATGGATTCTTCTGCGTCATGGCTTTGCTGCTCGTTAGCCTCTTGCAGCGTCAACTCGGTCAGAAAGGCATCGACATCAGCATTGCCCGCCTGATTCGACGTTTGACCGAGATCGAAGAAATGGCCTTGGCTTATCCTCCTCGCCCGGTCGCGCGAGGAAAGGCCAAGCCGCGCTCCGTCTACGTG
>Ga0209473_1000093_pt1 | contig 52049 bp, 44 predicted proteins | sample GraSoiAngelo_133_FD_185890 | JGI IMG/M metagenome (GOLD analysis project Ga0209473, IMG submission 185890) | Grasslands soil microbial communities from the Angelo Coastal Reserve, California, USA - 14_0929_05_20cm (SPAdes) (version 2) | ecosystem: Environmental > Terrestrial > Soil > Grasslands ...
GTTTGATAACCGGACGTGAAGAAATATTTCATTTCGAAAACACCCCATGGCGTGGCCATGTATTTTCCCGAAACGGCGCGGCTCACAGTGGTTTCGTGCACACCCACGGCATCGGCGATCTCTTTCATGGTCATCGGTTTCAAATGCGACGAGCCATGCTCGAAGAAATCGCGCTGCCGCGAAACAATCAGCTGCGCGATATTGGAAATGGTTTGCTGGCGCTGGTGGATCGATCTAATCAGGAATTTCCCGCTGCGGATTTTGTCGCGGATGTAATCTTTGACTTCGCTGCCGTTGTTGCCCTGCGCCATGATATCTTTGTAAGTGTTGCTGATGCGCAAATGCGGAATTTGTTCGCCGTTTAAAATGACCTGGTACTCGCCGTCCATTTTTTCGACTGTCACGTCTGGCAGGACGTAATTTGGCGGAGCGGCGGTGAAGATCTGGCCCGGCCGTGGATTGAGCCGCGCGATATTGTTGGCGCACTCCTGCACCTTTTCCACGCTCATCCCCATGCGGCGCGCGATTTCAGGGAACCGCCGTTTGCCCAAATCCTCCATATGCTCGGAAATGATTTTGTATTCGAGACTGTTTTGCTTCCCGTCGCGTTCTAGTTGAATGAGTAGACACTCTCGCAAATCGCGCGCGCCCACGCCCGGCGGATAAAAACTCCGAATCAGGGCCAGCATTCTCTCAAAATCTTCCTCCGGGATGCCGGCATTGAGCGCCATCTCTTCCGGCGTGCTTTGGAGAAAGCCGTTGTCGTCGATGTTGCCAATGATTAGTTCTGCGGCCTTGCGGTCATCGGCATTGAGGGCCGTCTGATTCAGTTGCCCGATCAGATTTTGCTGCAGCGTTTCCTGGGTGGCGATGGAATCAAAAAAGAACTGGCGCTTATCTTTCGCTTCCCGCGAGCGACCGCTGTAGCTGCCCGACTGCGCCATGTAATCGCGCCATTCCTCATCCAATCTTGCCAGCTTATCGAATTCCTCTTTGAAATTATCGTCTGCGGATGCTTCCGCGCCGTCTCGCTCTTCCGGACTTAACTCGGTCGACAGCTCCTCCAGCACTGGGTTTGTCTCCATTTCCTGTTGAACCAGATTACGCAGCTCGAGCAGCGGCGCCTGGAGGATCAGAAGGCTTTGTTGGAGCTGTGGCGCGAGAACTTGTTGAAGGGCAAAATTTTGCGACTGATGCATTCCTTGCCCGGCCATACGCCGAATTTACCGGCGCAGCCGGCGACAAGCAAAGCAATTCGCGCCAGTAATCTGTAGTGGCAGGCGTATCGCCTACGGGAATTTGCAGTTGCCGCCGATACGGCGGCCTCTACAGCGACATATCCGGATATCGGCGCTCACACACCTGCCATTTCCCATTTCGCGATCGTCTCCTGAATCAGGCGGACAATCTTGTCGTTCACTTTCGTGAAATAGGTCTTCGCTTTCACCGGATCAAACGCGGGATAGCCCTGGCCTTCTTTGTAAAGCATGATGGTTGACGGGAAAGGATACGCACTCCAGGTATTGGGCGGCGGAATTGCAATCGCCATTTCGGGCTTGTAATGCTCTTTGCGAACGAGAGCGGCATCGATCGCCATCATGTAGGCCATCTCATTTTCCGCTCCGTGACCGCCATCTTGGCCAAACACTTCCAGCGTTACATCGCTGCAATAAGACCACCAGTTCACAACCAGAATTCTCGTTCCCGTTTCGCGTCCGACCTCCTGCGCCAGTGCGCTCAGGATCGCGGTCTGCCCGCCGCCATGGCCATTTAGCAAAATAATATTTTTGAATTTGTTCTTCGCCAGGCCAGCGACGACTGCGCGGACATACGCACGATAGGCATCCTCAGGAATCGTGAAGCTGCCCGGATATGCGTCAAGGGTTCCGGTGAATCCGTAGGGAATCACCGGCGCAACCATCGCGTTGACGCGCGGTGCGATCTCTCGTGCGATTGCCACGGGCGCAAGAATGTCGGTTCCATTGGGCGCAACGCCGTGCGGCTCAAGCGTTCCCAGGGGCAGCAAGACCGTCTGGATTTTCGCCGGAACCCATTCGCGAAACTCGATCCAGGTGATGCGCTCCATGTCGCGCGTGCTGGGCGCATCCTGCTGGCCGGCATTCATCGAAGCAGATTAGCAGGAGCACGAGCATCCTGCTCGTGTTTTCTAAATCGGTGCAAGCTGCAGGCCCACACTACGTTTTCCCGGCTACCATCATCCAAGCCACCGGCTGTTCGAACGCGAGGATTTCTTCAAAGACATCCGCTGTTTCACTGCACGGAATTGCAATTAAATCCGCGAAACAGTTGGTCCGAATCCGGCCAAGGAGCTGCGGCTTCCCGAGGGCAAGTGCCGCATTCACTGTGACCATTTCCAAGACTTCTTTCGGCGAAAGCGTCGGTTGGCCGCGCCGAAAAGCACGCATCTCGGCAAATAAGCTTAGGTCCTCGTTGCTCGCCAGGCTATCGGTGCCCAGGCAAATGTCGAACCCGAGAGAGCGCAATCTTTCGAAAGGAAAACGGCTGTGCCCGAAATAATCGTGACTGCGCGGTGAGTGCACGACGTGGAATTTTCTCTTTGATGTTTCGAGCAATTCGAAATCGCTTTCCGCCAATTCGTTCAAATGCGCGACGATCCATTCCGTTGGTAGCGTGCAACCGGCGCGTACTCCGGCAATCTTAGCGAACCAAGCGAACGGCATCTCATGCCCGCAATCGCTCATATCACGCCCGATGCTTTTCAAGAACTCATAAAGCGGCCCCGACGCATCGTGAAACATCGACATCTCCTCTCGCGCCTCCGCCAGATGCGTCGTCAGCAACATCTTCTCGCACTGCGCGATCTCTTCGGAGCGCCGGTACAAATTCGCGGAAGCAGTAAACAGCGCGTGTGGCGCGAGCCCGATCCCGCCACCCGAATCTCTCGCGCGTTTCATCGCGTCAATTGCAAGCTCGACAAGGTCACTTGTGCGATTTGGATCGCGCACATCGATTAGTTCAGCAAACCACCAAGTCCGAATTGGGGGATTAACCTGAGGGATCAATTCTGGAAACGCTGTCAGATTCGCGATCGTCGTCGTCCCAAATCTTTTCGCCTCGGCGAAGCCATCCGCGATCGAAGCCAGATAATTTTGCTCAGAGAGTTTCGCCTTTTCCGCGTTGATTGCGCGGATCCAGTTGGCAAAAGATTTTTGCGGGGGGATTTTACCGCGCAAACATGTGTAATCGAGGTGGCAATGTGCGTTGATCAATCCCGGCAGCAATGCTTGCTCCCCAAGGTCGACAATTTCTTCTCCTGCGTGGCGCCCGGAAATTTCCGGAAATCCTCCGACATCGAGAATACGATTCCCGGAGATCACGACCGCGCCGTTCTCAATCGGCGGACCGTCCATCGTCACGACAACGCGCGCTCGGACGATCATTTTTCTCCGGTAGCAGCCCCGAAAGCATTCGGGATCGCATCACTGAGCTGGCTTTCGCCTTTCACCACTTTACGACATTCCGCTACGAGCAGATTGCACGGTTCCTGGCAAAGCAACGGAATGCAGCGCTCGCCTTGCCCGGTCTGGTCATGCAACGGATCAAATTTTGTCGGCGGCAACTTTGTCGATGCAATCGTGCTCTGCTGATCCCGTTTCCAGAGAATCGTGCGCAAGCATCCGCTATCGGATCGGCAAAAGTTTCCGACGACATTATCGATCTGTTCGCCGGAAATTTTTGCGGCGACGCGGTACATTCCTGATTGTCGCTCTAAAGTTTCGCGCAATTGCGTGGCTTGCAGTTGACCGTTTCTCCAAGCCGCGAAGACAGCGAGCCTGCCTGGATAAAAATAATCGAGGGCGCGCTTTAATTCCGGGAATGTCGCAACCTCTAATCGCCAGCCGTGCCGCAGATTCGGCGCCGTTTTCAGCGAGCGATAATTTCCGGCGTCGTCATATTTCGCGATCTCGACTGCCTCTTCTGCGTTTCGAAACGTTTGCAAGTCGGTACGAACTTCGTCATCGCGATGTGAAAGAAAAAAACTGCCATTTGTTTTCCGGATCAGAATTTGGCCGAAGTGGAAGCGATCAGTTAGCGCAGCTTGCAAAGCTCGCTCGATGACACTTAGCATTAAACCGGTTCGGTTCGCTAGTGCAAACAGTGCGCAATAAGACCACCCGCGCGCTCCAGGAATTGTCGATCTTCGTCGCCGAAGGCGTTCGCCTTTTCGCTTTCGGCGTCGAGCATTCCAAGAATCTTTCGGTGCTCGTTAATCATCGGGACAATGATCTCCGACCGCGTGGTGTGAAAGGTGGGCAGATAGCGTGGATCCTGGTGGACGTCGCCGACGATGATCGGCTTGCCCGAGTCGAGGGCTGCCCCGCACAACCCTTGGGTGATTGGAAAACGGGGATACGCGGGCGGTTCGTCACCCGTTTCCGTAAGAATCACAAATTCGGTGTTCACGATCTTGTAGATGCCAATCCAGCGATAATTGCGCGCCGCGCGAATCATTTCCACGAGTTGTCTCATTCGCTTTGGCGTGCACCCGCCGGCGAGCGCGAATGCTCCGATCTCTTGCAGCTTCTTGCAGGTCGTTTCCTTCATTCGCGGGAGAGCAATCTCGTGCAAAAGAAAACAAGCGCGAGCACGATTTCAAGTTTTTGGGATTAATTTCGCCCCGCGATCAGGATACGCTTCGGAATCAAATTTGGCTGTTTGCTCGATAATGATGTCGGCGAATCCCGGGTCTGTGCCGATGGATGGTGCATAAAAGAGTGAGCGGCCCTCAATTTTGTGAGGATTCCGTTGGAAAATCTCGCCGCCTGCCGCCGGCGACTTGGTTGGCTGCCGCGTCGTAGGTCGGCCGGGCGACCGAAGGCGGGTCGATTGTTTACGCGCGATTCCGAGCAGTCGCGGAATGTCTTCGTAGCTGTGTAGTCCATCCGAAATGAAAAACGGAACCACGACAACGTTGGGAGTTTTCGCCAATTTCCGCCAATCGGAGACCAACGGTGGTTCTTCCATGTAAACGTTGAGCACGACCGCATATTTTCCGAGTGCCCGGATTTTTTTCGCTTCGCGTTTCGCTGCTACCGCGCTGTTTTCATTCAAGTCCGTGCCGTGTGCCACGATCAGCAAGCTGCTCTCGGCGGGATCGGCATCTTGCGCGACTTCGCCAGCTCGTTTTAGCAGCAATTCGGTCATCATCGAATGATTTCCGACCGGCTCGCAATATTTCCAGATTTGGCCGTTCGAACGTTTTGTGAGGCGGCCATTCAACTCAACCTCACGCGGAATTACCGTCTGGGTGAAATAACCTTCGCTGATAAAATTCGGCACGACATAAACTTCACGAACCGATTCTGGATCGAACAAGAACAGTGCGTCGCGCAAACTCGGTTCCTCCTTCCAAAAGGCGCAGCCAACATCGGCAAAAACTTTTCGACGCCGAATTTCAGTCGCGTGCGCCAGCGTCGGCGCGCTCGAATCCGGGTTCACGGTTGAGCCGTGCCCGACAATCAAGAGCGCGCTGTTAGATCTTGAGGTCATCTTCGACTCCAATGTCGGACGTCGAATGTCCAACGTCCAATTAGTGCCTTCGGTGTTTGGATGTTGAGGGCTACGCGTTGGGAGTTTACGGTTTGAATAATGCACTATCGCACTTACAAAAATACCGACCTGACGGTGAGCGAGGTCGGATTCGGCCTCTGGACTATTTCGACCGGTTGGTGGGGGAATTTCACTGAGGGCGAAGCGGTCGGACTGATGCACAAGGCGTTCGATCTCGGTGTCACATTGTTCGACGCAGCCGATACCTACGGAAATGGGTTGAGCGAGGAATTGATCGCGAAGGCATTTCCGAGAAATCGCGACGAGATCGTGATTGCGACGAAGGTCGGCTACGACTTTGTAAATTACGGCGAAGCGCGCGGTCGTGGTCAGCGCGAAATTCCCCAGGATTTTTCGCCGGAAGCGATCACCCGCGCGAGCGATGCTGCGCTCAAGCGATTGAAAACGGACCGGATCGATCTCCTCCAATTGCACAATACCCGGATGGAGCAGGTTTACGATGACGCGCTATGGACAACTCTCGAGAAATTGAAATCCGACGGGAAAATTCGGTATTACGGCATCGCGCTGGGCCCGGCAATTGGCTGGCTTTACGAAGGAATAAACTGCATTCGCGAGCGCGATATCACGAGCCTGCAACACATTTACAACATGCTGGAGCAACATCCCGGGCACGCCATGCACGATGCCGCAACCGAGGCGGCGAAGGACACAATGTTCCTTGTTCGCGTCACGCATTCATCGGGAATGCTCGAAGGAAAGTACACCGCGGAAACGATATTCCCACCAACCGATCATCGCAGTCATCGTCCGCGCAGTTGGTTGTTGAACGGCATGAAAAAGATCGACAAGTTACGTTTCCTCGAAAATTCAGAGCGCACACTCGGCCAAGCCGCGTTGCAGTGGTTGCTCGCTGACGATCGGGTCGCCTCCACTCTACCCAACATTTACGAGCAAGCCCAACTCGTTGAATTCGCGAAAGCGCCCTATTGCCCGCCACTCACGAGCGAGGACATAGCCAGGATTGACGACCTGTATTCCGATAACTTCGGTCTTGAACCGGAGGAGCCAAAATTCAAAGGCACGATGGAGCAGCCGAGGGAAAGTGCCGTGGCCGAAAGTGCCTGAGTATTCTGACGCTCACGGAACACTGCTTTTTATCGAGGGTTTACAGCCTCCTGGCGCGATTCACAGTTCACCGCTTTTTTTCGGTGGTTTTATTGCGAAGATAGTGTGATCGCCGGATGTTTTGCATCGGAGGCGCTCATGAAAATTCCAAAGCAGCTCATCGATTGTTTGAACAAAAGCAAAGTCCGCTACGAGATTCTGCATCATCCCGAAGCCGTCACTGCGCAAAGGATCGCCCAAGCTGAGCATGTGAAAGCCCGGCACCATGCGAAGGTGGTTATGATAAAATCCGGAGATCAGCACTTGATGGTGGTGCTCCCCGCAGACCACCGGATCGACCTTGATAAGATTAAAAAGGCAACCGGCCAAGCCGCAGCGCTCGACGCCGAACAAGAATTCAAGCCGCTGTTTCCGGATTGCGCGGTGGGAGCAATGCCGCCATTTGGCAATCTCTATGGTCTGCCAACATATGTGGATAAGCGCCTAGCGGAGGAAGATTACATCGTTTTTGAAGCCGGCACGCACACCGACGCGATCAAACTCAGTTATCGCGACTATGAGAAGATCGTTAAGCCGCGAGTGGAGGATCTGGCGGTTAAACTTCAGCCGATGAAAGGAGTCTGAAATTGCGCGTCGCAGGTAGCTTGATTCTCTGGCTCTTGTGCGCGACAGCGGTTGCTGCAGAGAAGGTTTGTCTCATCAAGATCGACGGAGCGATTGGTCCGGCGACGGCGAGTTACATTTCGCGAAGTATCGAAGAAGCCCGGACGCAAAACGCGCAATGCCTGGTTATTCAGCTCAACACCCCGGGCGGCCTGCTCGATTCGACCCAAACGATCGTGCAAAGCTTCTTGGGCTCGACTGTGCCAGTAGTGGTTTATGTGGCTCCAACCGGGGCGACCGCAACCAGCGCCGGTTGTTTCATTACTGTTGCAGCGAGCGTCGCGGCCATGGCGCCGGCTACCACGATTGGCGCCGCGCACCCGGTAACGCTGGGCGGTGCTCCGGGCGGCGGCGAAGAAAAGCTCGACAACACGATGAAGCAGAAGCTCGAGAATTTTTCCGTGAGCTACATTGAAGCGATCGCCGCACGGCGCCAGCGTAACGTGGAGTGGGCGAAATCCGCCGTGAAAGAGAGCGCGTCGATCAGCGCCGAGAAAGCGCTTCAGTTGAAAGTTGTAGATCTGATCGCGGTCGATTTGCCTGAGTTGCTAAAGCAATTGAATGGGCGCGTGGTGGACGGTAAGACGCTCAAAACGACAAACGCCGAGGTCTCCGAGATCAAGATGTCGGCGTCGGAACACGTCTTCCAAAAACTCTGGCGGCCGGAGGTGATGTTCGTTCTCATGCTCATCGCGATCTACGGAATCATTGGCGAACTGACTACGCCCGGCGCGATCCTGCCCGGCGTCGTTGGCGCGATTGCGTTGGTCCTTGCCCTTTATCTGGCGGCGATCCTGCCGGTCAATGTGACGGGGTTGGTGTTGATCGCGCTCGCGCTGATGCTTTTCATTTTTGATGTTTACGCGCCCACGCACGGTGTCCTAACTGTCGGCGGAATCATTTCGTTCCTGATCGGCTCGCTCATGCTCTTTAACCGCGCCGATCCGCTTTTCCGGTTATCTCTCAGCTACATCATTCCGGCGACACTGGTCACTGCGGCGTTCTTTGTTTTCGTTATCGGTAAAGGTTTGCGCGCGCAGCGCTTGCCGGTGAAAGCCGGAGCGGAAACGCTGCTTGGAAAAACCGTGACCGCATTGACGCCAATCGACTCGCGCGGCGGGTGGATCTTTGTCGAAGGCGAGCATTGGAACGCGGTCAGCGACGCGCCCATTGAAAAAGGTGCGGTGGCGGAGATCGCAGCGGTGCAAGGATTGACGCTAAAAATAAAAACCAAAGGAAAATGAAGCCATGCCACTCGAAACACCGTTCAAATTAATTAGTTGGGCGATACCGCTCATCATCCTAGCCATAATCATTCTGCCGCAGGCGATCCGTATCCTGCGCGAATACGAGCGAGGAGTGATCTTCCGTCTGGGAAAATTACTCGGCGCAAAAGGTCCAGGGTTGATTTTTCTCATCCCGATCGTCGATCGAATGGTGCGAATGGATTTGCGCGTCGTGACAATCAACGTCGAGCGGCAGGAGGTGATGACGCGCGACAATGTGCCGGTTACGGTGGATGCGGTTGTTTATTTCCGCGTGGTCGATCCCCAAGCGGCGGTCGTGAAGGTGGAAAACTTTCTCAAGGCCACCTCGCTCATCGCCCAGACCACATTGCGCAGCGTCCTCGGTCAGGCCCCCTTGGATGACCTGCTTTCGCAACGCGAGTCGATCAACCAGAAGTTGCAGGAGATCATCGACCGACAAACCGAACCGTGGGGCGTCAAAGTCACGGCCGTCGAGGTGAAGGACGTGGCGTTGCCCGACACGATGAAGCGCGCGATGGCCAAGCAGGCCGAAGCGGAGCGCGAACGCCGCGCCAAGATCGTAAACGCCGAGGGCGAATTTCAAGCTGCGGAAAAAATGGTGCAAGCCGCTGCAATGATGAGCAAGGAACCGATTGCGCTGCAACTGCGCTTCCTCCAAACCATGCGCGAGATTTCCAGCGAGCACAACACGACGACGTTTCTTCCCGTTCCGATCGATTTGTTCGCGCCATTTAAGAAAAGCGAACCGCCCAAGTCGTAGCTTCTCCGACTGACCATGGATGTTGCCGGACGAATTCGAGAAAAATCGGCGTCCGCGGAAGATCGACAATCGCAGGAACTCGTCAGTTTCCTCGAGGTGCCCGCTTCGTATCCGCACGGGCCGCCGGAAGTGCGGTCGATTCAAACCCACATTTCATGGGTATTCATTGCCCCGCCGTTCGTTTTCAAAGTGAAGAAAGCGGTGAATCTCGGGTTCTTAGATTTCAGCACACTGGAAAAGCGCCGCCATTTTTGCCAACGCGAGCTCGAGCTAAATCGCAGGCTCTGTCCGAGCGTTTATTTGGATATTGTCCCGATCTACAAAAGCGCTTCCGGTTTTTCCTTCAAAGCTGAAGGAGCAATTGCCGAATACAGCGTAAGGATGAGGCAACTGCCGGACGGCTGGTTCTTGAGCGAGTTACTCGTCAAGCGATTCGTGGGCGAAAATGAGATCAATCGGGTGATCTCTTGCCTGGATCGCTTTTACGAGTCTGAAACCTCCACCCCCGAAATCGAACAATGGGGAACGCCCGAGAAACTAAAGATCAGCACCGACGAGAATTTCCTGCAGGTGGAACCGTTCGTGGGGAGGACGATATCGCCGGCTGCCTTCGAAACGATTCGTCATTTCACGAACCACTTCTACGCCGCGAACGAAAAACTATTTCGTGAACGAGTTCAACAGCACCGGATTCGCGATTGCCATGGCGATCTGCATCTCGATCACATCCATATTACTCCGGAGGCAACAACCACCTTCGATTGTATCGAGTTCAATGATCGCTTCCGATTCATCGACATCGCAAACGATCTCGCATTTTTGGCCATGGATTTCGATTTCGAAGGCAGAAGCGATCTGGGAAATCTGCTTCTTCGAAATGCGGCGCGGGAATTTGGAGACGATGGAATACTAAAAGTCTCAGACTTCTACAAGTGTTATCGCGCCTTTGTGCGCGGAAAGGTGCAAAGCATTCAAGGGATCTCGATGAAGACAACGACTCTTGAGGAACACGCGGAGCAAGCGGCGCGCTACTTTCGGCTCGCATTGCGATACGCCGTAAGCGGCTCTGAACCATTCGTCCTGGCCGTGATAGGCCGCGTTGGCACTGGCAAGACCGCTGTCGCCAAAAAATTGGGAAGCGAGTTGGACTTGCCGGTTTTTTCCTCTGACGAAATTCGCAAAACGTTAGCCGGCATCCCGTTAACAGAGCGGACCGCAGCAGAGCGACGCGATGACGTGTACTCGGAACAAATGACCGAACAGACTTACAAGGAACTTTTGGCAAAGGGGCTTACCGCACTTAAAACCCACGGCGGCGTTGTCCTCGACGCGACATTTTCGAGCCAGGCAAATCGCGAATTGTTGCGCCAAGAATGCGCCAAGGCGAAGGTTTGTTTGCAGGTGATCGAGCTTGATGTCGACACTGACAAGATCGAGAGGCGCTTAAGGGCGCGCGATCAAAGCGTCAACGAGATTTCAGACGCTCGTTTGGAGGACTTTGAGAAATTAAACTCTGCCTATGAACCGCCTTCGGAACTCGTGCCGGGCCTCATTAGGATCTCAACAGACAATGCGGTTTCCGATGCGGTGAAGATGATCCTGTTGCGATTGGCCGAAAAGCAATCAATAACGGCCAACGGCGCGCACTGAGTGCGACTTGGCTGAATCAATCTTCTCCACGATCTTAGCAATTTGCCGGCGAAAAAGTTTGGCACCGCCTGAAGCTGGATGTCGGACATAATGCGGTTCGACATTCAGGTCTGCCAGCTGCCTGGACGCGATACGACCGAGCGCTACAACTTCTTCGCAAGGAAACAAGCTGAGGAAAGCTTTGAGCGCGGGCAGGCCGACAGCTCGTTCAGGCTTCGTCGGCATCCGGTTACTCAACATGCCGCGATGTCGATTGAACGAATGCCATGGGAACGCATTCCATAGAACGAATTGTTCCGGCGGCAGCCCAAGCTGTGACAACGTGTTCCAAACGATTGTCGCCGTCGGTTCTGAAAACCCGTCTCGGCATTTCTGAGGTTTACTCGTCCTTTGCGGAGTGACGTCCGAGAATAAAAGCTTTGCTTCAATCGCGACGTCCTTATTTCGCCCGAGCAAAATGCGTTCGGATGTCATGGGAATCCCGGTGAAATGACCGCCGCGGTAGCCAAGCGCTTCGCCAATTAGCGTTAATTGCGCTTGTCCTAGCCGCTTGGCAAGATAGCCGCGTAACTGTTCCCGGCGAATCCGCGGCGCACGCGGACCAACGTCGTTTTCTTTATCAACTTGCCACCACGGATTGAACACGGCGCCGGGCGGCGACCCTTTCAATAACTCCAGAAAGTGTTCAACTGATTCGCCAGGCATAATCCTAAGTTACGATAAAAATGAACTCCGAGCTTCAGCCGTTGCGCCTGTTTCTCTGCGGCGATGTGATGACAGGGCGCGGCATCGACCAAGCGTTGCCACACCCGGTGAATCCCGCCTTGCACGAACCATACGTTCGCGACGCGCGCGAATATGTCGACCTTGCCGAGAATGCGAACGGTCCGATCCCGCTGCCGGTGAGCTTCGACTACATTTGGGGTGACGCGGTTCAGGAACTGGAAGATTCCGGCGTCGATTTGCGGATCGTGAATTTGGAAACAGCCATCACCTCTGCGGAGACGCACTCGCCCGAAAAAGCAATCCACTACCGGATGCATCCGCAGAACATCGATTGCCTCTCCGCTGTCCGCATCAGCGGTTGCGCGCTGGCGAACAACCACATCCTGGATTGGGGATACGAAGGATTATCTGAGACCCTCCAGACTCTGGATTCGGCAGGGATCGTGCATGCGGGAGCAGGAAAAAATGCGGACGAAGCAGCGATGCCAGCGGTGCTCGATTTAACAGGGAAAGCACGCGTGTTTCTCTTCTCCTTTGGATCGACCACGAGCGGCATTCCGCGTGAATGGCGCGCCACAAGTATTTCCCCGGGATTGAATCTTCTCGATGATCTCTCGGAAGCGACCGCTACGCGAGTCGCGAGTCAAATGCGACAATCCGCCTCAGGCGGACAGCTGGGCGATGTGCTCGTCGCGTCGATCCATTGGGGCAGCAACTGGGGCTATGACATTCCTCCGGAGCAAATCGCGTTTGCTCATCGCCTGATCGACGAAGGTGTCGCGATTGTTCATGGCCACTCCTCTCATCACGTGAAGGCGATCGAAGTCTTCAAAGGTCGGCTCATCATCTATGGCTGCGGAGATTTTCTCACCGACTACGAAGGAATCAGCGGCTACGAAACGCTCCGCGGCGATCTCGGGTTGATGTACTTGGTCGACCTCGATTCGCGGAATGGCCAGCTTGCGTCCGCGAGCCTAGTCCCGATGCAAATGCGGCGCTTCCGGCTGGAGCGGGCACCGGCCGCCGATTCCGAATGGTTATCCAATCTCCTTAAAAAGCTCGGCACGGCGGTGCGACTGGAGAAAGACAGCAGCCTGACACTTGAGTGGCAACCTGAATGACGAAATGACGAAATCCAATCGAGGACCAACTCAGCCGCCGTAGTCACATCTGATTCCCAATTACGGCGTTGCATTAGTGGGCGGGCGCGCGACGATCTCGTGCAGGAACCGATCGACTTCCGCCGGGGTTCTGAGCGCGTAACGCGCAGCTGTAGGCCGCGGTTCCTCACTCACAACAATCCCCAAACCGCATTGTTTAATCGAACGAAACGCATCTTCGTCCGTGAGATCGTCGCCAACGTAAATGGGGAAGATTTCCCGTAGCTCCGAGCCAATCACCTCCAGCAGCCACAGCAGGGCTTTGCCTTTGTTCCAGTCGATGTCTGGCTGGAGCTCGTAAACCTTTTTGCCGACGAGCAGGCGCAGATCGAGATGCTGCGTGGCCACTTCATTTACGGCTCGCTGGACTTTGGCGGCGGCTTTTTCGTTGGCCTGGCGATAATGTGCAGCGATTGAGAAGCGCTTCCGCTCTACCAATGCGCCCGGAATGCCTGCAAGTTTTTCCTTGAGCTCCTTCCCTGCAGCTTCCAGGATCGGGAGAAAGTCCGTCGCGATTTGTTTCCGCAGCCCGCGCGGACCGGCGATGTCAAAGCCGTGGCTGCCAGCATAAACAATCCCACCGATGCCCACACGGTGGCGGATATCTTCGAGATCGCGGCCGCTGAGGATGGTGACCGGTGCCTGGGCTGCCAGCTTCTGCAACGTCTGGCGCGTTGAATTAGAAAGCACCGCCTTCTCCGGCCGACTGACGATCGGCGTGAGCGTTCCATCATAATCGAGGAACACCACCAGCCGACGCGCGCCCATCTCCGCGACGATTTCATCGACATAATCCAGCGCGGATGGAGCTGTAGGCATCATGTTTTGTCAGGCAAAAATAAGAAGCACCGCGATATCCGCGATAGAATTTAGCCGACTGTGTGCCCAGCTTCTAGGCGCAATCAACGTAGTGATGCGCGATTCCATTTGCGAGAACTGGTGCTCATTTGCCAAACTCGCGCCTAATGAGTCGCCTCGTTCTTGTTTCCAACCGGCTGCCGTTTGCCCTTGAGCCAGCTGGAAAAGGCCAATGGCGCGTGACACACTCTCCAGGGGGACTCGTTAGTGCGCTAGGACCAGTGCTGCGTGGACGCGGTGGGACGTGGATCGGCTGGCCTGGGGTCGCAGGCGAGATCCCTGACGCGCCGTTCTCCAAAGCCACCCGTGGCGTAGGCTACTGTGTCGTGCCGGTAGCGTTGAGCGAGGCAGAACGCGACGAGTTTTACTTTGGCTATTCCAACGAGGTCATCTGGCCGTTGTTTCATGATCTGCAAAACTTCTGCAACTTCGAGCCAGCCTTCTGGCAGACGTACAAGGCGGTAAACGAGCGTTATGCCGAAGCGATCGCCCGGCACTGCCGACCCGGCGACTTCATCTGGGTCCACGATTACCATCTTATGTATGTCGCTCAAGCGCTCCGTGAGCGCGGCGTGCGCGCTGTGCTGTCGTTTTTCCTGCACATCCCCTTTCCATCATACGATATCTTCGCGAAGCTCCCGCAACAGCAGCGACTGTTGCGTGCCCTGCTCCAATTCGATTTGCTTGGGTTCCAGACACGGCGTGACCTGCGCAACTTCCTGCAATGTGTCCGACACGTGATGTCCGAAGCCGAAGTTCTCCCTAGCCGGGGGGTTCAACTTATCCACTTGAATGAACGCAAGGTCTGCGTGAGCAGTTTTCCGATCGGCATCGACTACGAGTCGTTTGAACAAGGAGCCGCCTCCGAGGACGTGGCGCAGCGAGCCAGGGAGCTACGCACCGCCTTTCCTCGCGCCCAGCTTATCCTTGGCGTGGATCGGCTCGATTACAGCAAGGGAATTCCTGAACGGCTGCGTGCGTTTCGCCTCGCACTGGAACGCTATGAGGAGTTGCGAAGCCGCGCCGTGTTGATCCAGAACATTGTCCCGAGTCGAGCAGAGATTCCTAGGTATCACGAGTTCAAGGACCGCATCGATCGTTTGGTGGGCGACATTAACGGACGCTTCTCGACCGCAACCTGGCTTCCAGTCCATTATCATTTTGGTACCCTCGATCGGGAGGATCTGCTGGCCCAATACCGGACTTGCGAGATCGGATTCGTCACCCCGCTGAAGGACGGAATGAACCTCGTAGCTAAGGAATATTGCGCATGCTGCATCGACCAGAACGGTGTGCTGATTCTCAGCCACTTCGCTGGCGCGGCTGAGCAACTCAAGCGCGATGCGCTGCTGGTGAATCCCTACGATATCGAACAAGTGGCCGACACAATCTGGAAAGCATTCCGAATGAGCCCCGCTGAACGCCGTGTACGCATGAAACGCATGAGGCGCGTTGTCTCCCACGAAAATGTGTTCTCGTGGGTCGATTCATTTCTCAAAGCAGGATCGCCGCTGCTGCGCGCCGCGACAACCGCACAGCAACGCCGCGTCAGCGTCGCGTCTTAAGCTGTTCGAAACCGATCTCAAAGTTGGTCAATACCAAGATCACGATTCAAGCGCGGCTGAGCGCGTGATTGAATCAGTTACCCTGCGTTTCGGCTCTGACTTTCCCGGCGACATCTCTTCGAATATTTCGGCGTTTACTGAGATTCAGTCCGATTCATCTTTCGGATGAAACTCATCTTTCTCGGGACGCGCGGTGAGATCGAGGCGCGTACTTGGCGGCATCGCATGCATACGGCGCTGCTAGTCTCATATCGCGGCGCCAGCGTGATGGTCGACTGCGGCCTTGATTGGCTCGAAAAATTTGAGCGGCTGCATCTCAACGCGATCGTGCTCACCCATGCGCATCCGGATCACGCCTGGGGATTGAAAGAAGGCGCGCCCTGTCCCGTGTTCGCGCCGGAAAAGACATGGCGGACATTGAAACATTGCAAGATCGACGATCGCCGGCTGATCAAGGAACGCGCGCCTACGAAGATTTGTGGGATCACGTTGCAAGCGTTCGCGGTCGAGCACTCGATCTTAGCTCCGGCTGTCGGATACCGCGTCAGCGCAGGCCGTGCCTGCGTTTTTTATGGGCCCGATCTTTTATTCATTCACGATCGAACGGCTGCCCTAAAAGACGTGCAGGTTTACATTGGCGACGGCGCGACATTCACGCGCTCGTTTGTTCGCAAGCGCGGCAACGCGCTCATCGGGCATGCTGCTATCACCGCGCAACTGGGTTGGTGCGCAAAAGAGGGCGTACCGCGCGCAATCATCACGCACTGCGGTTCGGAAATTGTCACCGGCGATGAGCGCAAGCTTTCAGCGAAACTTCGTGCAATGGCCGCGGAGCGCGGCGTCGAAGCGGCCATCGCTTACGACGGGATGGAGCTGATACTGCGATAGACAAAGCCGACTCAGAGAGTGCCGGATCAACTCAGCTACGAGCGAGAATTTGATGAAATCAGACCGCAGCAATACGGCTGGAATAACTCGGTGCGACGAAGTCCTTGTATGAACTTGTTTCCAATCTCGTTAATTACACTAATATTTTTGCCGCTCACATCCAGCATCGCTCTGGCCCAGGCGACGACCGAAAAACCGTCGGCTCCGTTAAAAGCTATCGCCGTAGTGCATCCCACTGAGGGCAGCAAAGTGAGCGGCACTGTCACGTTCACTGAAGTCGCCGACGGAGTGCAGGTCCACGCAGAACTCACCGGCCTTACTCCGGGCAAGCATGGCTTTCATGTCCATGAATTCGGCGATTGCAGTGCGGCCGATGCAAGTTCTGCCGGCGCTCATTTCAATCCAACGAACCAGCCGCACGCGGCCCCGGATGCGACTGCCCGGCACGTTGGCGATATGGGCAACATCGAGGCGGAGACTTCGGGTACGGCAAAATTGGATTACCTCGATCATCACATGTCGCTGGCAAACGACGACCGTTCGATCCTTGGCCGTTCCGTCGTTGTCCACGCGAAAGCCGATGACCTCAAATCCCAGCCGGCCGGCGATTCAGGAGCGCGCGTCGCCTGCGGCGTGATCGGTCGCGCGAAAAGCTAATAGGGCGAGGTCGGCAGCGTTCTCACCCGGATTAGACAACAAAGTGTTCGTGAGCTTTTACGGACATTCGTATACTTCTCGTTAAGTCTACACACATAGGCTCGCTTATGGACGGCGCAGATTGGAAGCAAAAATGGCAGCCTCGCTTGGATCAGGCACAGAAGGTCACGCAATTTGTCATCAACTCTAGCGAGTACGATCGCATTCGCCACGGATTCGAGGAAGACGCCATGCACCATCCGAAGTGTGATGATTGCGGAGCCCCACGAGGGATGTTTCATCTCCTCGGCTGCGACATTGAGTCTTGTCCCCGTTGTGGGGGACAGGCAATCTCATGCGATTGCTTTTACGATGAAAAACCCGACCGCACCTAACCAATCGCTCCAGCCTACCCAGCACTTTGTGCAACTCCTTGACACATGCACGGCGTGATCTTCAAGGTCCTCGGTGGCCGAGCTCCGTCTCGTTAGATGGTTTCCGCGTCATGAATAGCGACCGAGCCACCGTTATTCTCAAGCGTTTCGAAGCGCCCGATGAAGTTCGCATGCTTCAGAAAGGCCGTTTCGATCTAGTGCGCCTCGGAGGAATGACCATTGGCCGCGCCACCTACGAGCCAGGCTGGAAGTGGAGCGAGCACGTCGGGCCGAGTGTCGGCGCCACGCGATGCCATGTGGAGCATGTCGGTCTTGTCCTGTCAGGCAGAGCGACCGCCGCGTTCGACGATGGTACAGTATTCGAGCTGCGAGCAGGCGAGCTGTTTTACATTCCGCCGATACCGCACGACAGCTGGGTTGTCGGTGACCAGCCATACGTCTCGCTCCATTTTCTAGGAGCCGATCACTATGCCACGCCGAACACCTAACCAGGTGATCCATAACCGCTGGTCGAAGCAAGAAGTAGGAATTAGAAAGTAAACACTCCCGGCCGCTACGTCTGCTTCGCGGAGCCGCATTTATCGAACGCACCAAAGAGATCGAGATATTGCTCGACATAGCGGGTGAGCAGAAATTTCTCACGCACGGTCTCCCGGGCCCTGCATCCAATTTCCTCGCGCAATTTCTTGTCCTTGAGCAATCGAACAATGCGGTCGGCGGCTTCTTCCACCGACGAAACGAGAAAACCGTTCACGCCATTCTCGATCTGGTAACGAATTCCACCGACGTCCCCCCCAATCACGGCCCGGCCTTTCCACATTGCCTCGGCCACTGTGAGTCCGAAGCCTTCGCGCAGCGATTTTTGCAAAACGACTGCTGCGCGCGTTTGCAACGCGTTTACCAGGGCCGTGTCGTCGCCGCTGGTCAGAATCAGGATGCGCTCATCCTGGCATGCGCAGAGGGACTCAAAAATCTCTCGGCCTTCGGGGTCGTCCGTCGCGAAGTTGCCGAGCAACACAAGCGTGGCATCGACTTCTTTACGCGCGCGCTTGAAGGCTTCTACTACTCCTGTTGGATCTTTCCACGGATCAAAACGCGAAATTTGCACCACCAAAGGCAAATCAGTTGGAATTTTGTAGTGCGCGAGGCGCTCGTGGATTTCGTCATCGCCTAGTTCACGGTTTTTGATGGTGAATGGATTGATCGCAGGCATGAAGACCCGCTGCGATGGTTTCACTTCCTGCTTGTATTCGGGACAACTGACGATGACGGCATCGTACTTGTCGATCCAGCGCCGCAGATATTTCCACATCTCTGCATTCGGTCGGGAAAGATCAATATGGCAGCGCCAGATCCAGGGACATTTCTTTTCGTAATGCTCGACGAGCGGCAGCGGGTGCGGGTCGTGCACGATGACGAACTCGTGCTCGAGAAAATTGCGGACGCTGTTTTCGTAAATCACCTGTTCGTAGATTTCTTTTTTGATGCTTGAGAGATCGATCTCTCCGCCTTGGAGCGCGTTGTGCATCTTCTTGGTGATCGAGAAGAAATCAGCGGTGCCCTGAATCACGCGCCACTCGGTGCGAAGACCAAGGCTGTTCATGAGCAGGGTGAGCGACGAAATCATCTCAGCCACGCCGCCTCCGTAATAGGTCGAATTGAAATTAGCCACGCGCAGGCCTTCGAACTTCCGGGCTTTCTCGCGAACGCGGTCAACGTTCTCGCTTCCAATGAGCGGCTCGTAATCTTCAATCTGAGTAATGCGATAACGCGCCATTTGTTAAAGGATTCGTTTACAGCCGCGGACACGCTCGCCAGCATCGCGAGCGGCGATTAGTTTCAGAGGCGGTTTTCGTGCTTCTTTTCCATGCAAAAACCCAAAATCGATGACAAGCTGACGCTGCTGACCGACTTCGGCGAGACGGAAGCGATCTGCACCGAAGTGCTCGACGATCCGGCTACGGCAGAGGGCGTGTTACTCAAAGTGATGGTGCGCGGCCCGTTCCAGGAAGGCCAGCAATGCTGGATCGTGGATCGCGACGGCTCAAAAATCGGCGCAACGGTCGAGAGCGTCTTTACCCAAACAATCGATAGCGAAGTCACGCTTTCAACTGTGCTCCCCGCTTAAGGACGACGCGTCGCTTTCCAAGAGAATGGCGCCGGCCTGTTTCATTTCATCGAGAGCATGATCCAAGTCGCCCGGCTCAAGGCCGATTCCGCGGCACCCGTCTACGATCACGTGTGTGTTGAGTCCGAGCTGGCGCGCATCGACCGCACTGTATTTCACACAGTAGTCCAAGGCGAGCCCGAGCAAATAAACATTCGTAACAGAGCGCTCATTTAAATATTCGCCCAAGCCGGTTGACCTGCGATGGGCGTTGTCGAAGAACGTGCTGTAGCTGTCGATGCGTGGATCGATTCCCTTGTGGAAGATGCGAGCAATTCGGCTCGTGTCGAATGACGGAGCGAATTCTGCGCCGTGGGTGTTTTGAACGCAATGCACCGGCCAGAGGATTTGCTCGATGCCGTCGAGTATGACGCGATCCCCCTGCTTTTTGCCCGGATGATTCGGGGCAAAACTACCGTGATCGGCCGGATGCCAATCCTGTGTGGCAAGAACCAGCGCGAAGCGTTGCTGCAATTCGTTGGCAAGCGGAATGACTTCGTCACCGTGCGGGACCGGCAACGCCCCGCCGGGCAAAAAATCGTTCTGAAGATCGACAATGATCAACGCATTCATTCGACTCGATCGCGCTGCTCGTTTGCGCGCGAGATCAATCTTGATCTTAATTCGCGCAGTGAGTTTTCAAGGCCGACACCGTATCGACGCGGCTTCTCAAATTTCAAAATCTCCGGCGGCGAGCAACTAAGCTGCATGCGCGCACGCTCGCGCGACGCCTGGATCGGCGGCACGCGATAAACAAGGTTTCCATGACGAAAGATTGGAACGAGCAAATCCGAATATTCGGTCGCTGCGGGAATTTCGCTCCGCGCATTCGTCCGCACATCAACAATTACGCAAGGCTCGCTGATCGGGTGATCGATTTCATGAATCGCGTCAGCAATGAATCTGCCGTCCGGTCGATAAAATCTGCGCACTTGCAACAAACCCGGGCACGATGTCTTCGCGGGTTCGTCGGAAAGTTTGATCCGATAACGCCACGGTTCGCCTGGGCGACGCTCCGCGCCCAATTTGTAGATGCCCTCTATAGCTGCGTCTGGCTGACCAGTAGTTAGCTTTGTTCCGACACCCCAGATGTCGATCTTTGCGCCGCGCTTTTTCATTTCCGCGATTGCGTATTCATCGAGATCGCCCGAGCAAACGATCTTGGCCTCCGGAAAACCTGATTCATCGAGCATGCGCCGCGCTTCAATACTCAAGGCCACGCGATCTCCGGAATCCAAGCGCACACCGATGATTTCATGCCGATCCCTCCGCAGCTGTTTGGCGACCTCGACTGCCCGGCGGACGCCGCCAAGCGAGTTGTAGGTGTCTACGAGGAAGACACAATTATTCGGCAGCGCTCGGGCATAATTTTGAAATGCCTCGCGCTCGTTTTCGAAGAACATGATCCAACTGTGCGCTTGCGTGCCGCTCACCGGGATGCCGTAGCGCTGGCCCGCGAGCAGATTCGATGTCCCCGCGCAACCGCCGATGTAAGCAGCACGCGCCGCACTCAGACCTCCGTCCACACCCTGAGCGCGGCGCAAACCGAACTCGATGACTGCGTCATTCTCCGCGGCGCGACAGACGCGAGCCGCTTTCGTGGCGATGAGACTTTGAAAGTTTAAGATGGTCAGCAAAGCGGTTTCTACCAACTGACAGTGAATGATCGGCCCGCAAACCCGGATGAGCGGCTCGTTTGGGAACACCAGTGTTCCCTCCGGCATCGCATCAATGTCGCAAGCCAATCGAAGCATGCGCAGGTAATCAAGAAAACCGGCATCAAACAGTGGCTTGTCGTCGTTACCGCGTTGCGAGGCGAGATACTCGATTTCATTTTCGTTAAATTGAAATTCGCGCACAAAATCGACAACTTGCGCGAGTCCGCACGCCAGCGTGAACTCGCCACCAAACGGATTTTCGCGGAAAACAACGTGAAACGCCGCCTCGTGATCGCTCACCCCGGCTTTCCAATAGCCACACGCCATCGTGACCTCGTAAAGGTCGGTATTCAGTGCCGACGAGCGAGGTGGCATCGCACTCACAATTTCAGCATCACCCGAGAGACAACCGGTGCAACTTCGCGCAACGTTTTCACAATGAGGAGCTATGAAAGCCAAATCAAAGCAGCGCCAGCGCAGTTTTCCGTTCCTCCGAATTAATGAACGCGAAAATAAGCCGCGGAAACGCGGCTTAACGGAAATCCGGGGGCCGTATTACTCTGTCGTCGGTCGACGTTACCTGGAAGACCTTTTTGAAACAATGGGCAACTACGTCGATTCGCTGAAATTTGCTGGCGGCTCGTTCACGCTCATGCCGGCTCACGTCATTCGAGAGATTGTCGATCTTTGCCACAAGCGTGAGGTGCTCGTGTCGACCGGCGGTTTCGTCGAGCGCGTGCTCGCCCAGGGCGGCGGCGCGGTGCGGCAATACGTTGCCGAATGCAAGAAGCTCGAATTTGATATTGTCGAAATCTCAGCCGGCTTTATCTCGATCCCGACAGACGACTGGCTGCGGCTCATTGAACTTGTACGGAAATCCGGAATGAAAGCGAAACCGGAAGTCGGGATTCAATTCGGGGCGGGCGGCGCGACAGCTTCTGCTGAGCTCGAGGCCGAAGGCGTGCGTGATCCGAACTGGGCGATCGCGCAGGCGAAGCGATTTCTCGATGCAGGCGCTGAGATCATCATGATCGAGAGCGAAGGCATCACCGAGAATGTCGATCCATGGCGGACTGACGTTCCAGCGCGATTCATTGACGAGATCGGGATGGAAAAGCTCATGTTCGAAGCTGCCGATCCCGACGTGTTCGCATGGTACATCAAAAACTATGGCGCGGACGTGAACCTCTTTGTCGATCATAGCCAGATCGTTCAGTTGGAATGCTTGCGCGCCGGCATCTGGGGCACGAAGAGCTTGTGGGGCCGCGTCGTGACTTACAAGGAGTCGCGCGAATAACCTCGCGACGCGGGCAACTGAGGTCAATCGTCCCTACCTCGTGTTTGCTTGTCACCGAGGTGATCGACGAACCAATTGCTCGCCAATCTTGCGACTTGCTCCAGCGCGCCGGGTTCTTCAAAGAGATGCGACGCTCCGGAAATGATCTCCAGCTTCACCTTGCAGCGCATGTGATCCCGGGCTTGCTCGTTTAGTTCGATCACAATATCGTCGTCTCCACCGACAACGAGCAAGGTCGGCGCTTGCACCTTCGGCAACGCTTCGCCCGCCAAATCGGGACGGCCACCGCGCGAAACCACTGCGCCGACCGCTTGCATTAACTGCGCCGCCGCAACGAGCGCCGCGGCTCCGCCCGTGCTCGATCCAAAATAGCCAATGCGCAAATTGCGCGTTTCCGGTTGCCGCTTTGCCCAGTTCGTCGCGTGAACAAGCCGCTCCGCAAGCAGTTTAATATTGAATCGAAGTTCGGCGGTGCGTGCGTCAATCGCTTCCTCTTCTGGCGTAAGCAAATCGAAGAGAAGCGTCGCCAATCCGGAATTGTTGAGCACGCGCGCGACGAATTGATTACGCGGACTGTGCCTGCTGCTGCCGCTGCCGTGCGCGAAAAGAACCAAGCCGGTCGCCTCATCGACAATCGTCAGATTGCCATCGAGTGTCGCGCGACCGGTTGGAATACGCACCTCGTTCAAGTGCATCATGCAGTTCGCTGCGCCGCGCGTGAGAGTAATTCACGCACTTCTTCATCGCTCGTCTGCGAGAAATCTTCATAATATTGACCGACCGCCTGGAAAAATTCAGGGGCAATTGCGCAGATTGTCTCGTCCGCTTCCTGCTCAAGCTCCCTACACGTGTCCGGTGCCCCCACCGGCGCTGCCACGACAATTTTCGCAACGCCGCGCTGACGTAATGCCGCTACTGCCGCCCGCATGGTTGCGCCCGTCGCAAGACCATCGTCAACCAAAATGACGACTCGGTCGCGCAGTTCAGGCGCCGGACGTCCGTCGCGGTAAATTTGTTCACGTCGCTCGAGCTCAACGGTCTCCCTTTCTGTAACCGATTCGATTAGTTGATCCGCATTGGGTAAAGCGCGTACGACATCTTCGTTTAGGACGCGCACCCCACCGGAGGCGATCGCACCGGCCGCGAGCTCCTCAAAACCAGGCACGCCCAGTTTGCGTACGACGAACACATCCAGGGGAGCGCCCAGCCGCTGCGCCACTTCATACGCGACAGGCACACCGCCGCGCGGCAGGCCGAGCACGACCACATCGCTGCGGCCGACGTAGTTTTCCAGCTTTTCCGCAAGCAACCGGCCAGCTTCCGCTCGATTTGGGAAAGCTCTTTCCATGCGGCGCTTCCGTTTTTTAATCGGTTCCTTGAGATGCAGGAGAAAATCTTCATTTGTGATTTCGCTTCTCGACGCTGCGTCGCGTGTTTCCCGCTCGCAACGCCCGCGAGAATCAAGATGGCGGAAGGGGTGGGATTCGAACCCACGGTGGGTTGCCCCACGCTCGATTTCGAGTCGAGTGCCTTAAACCGGACTCAGCCACCCTTCCCGGTTCCTCGTATTGTCGATGTTAATTTACCGCGCGCAATTATTAGGCGCCGCTCTAAGTTTGGAAACGCGAACTAGACGCGAGCTTCGAGCATGAACCCGGGAATCGAGGCCATGCTCTAAGCAGCGGAGACGAGTCGCGATGACAATTAATAATCTCGGACATCTGGCTGTTACGGACTTGCCAAACCTGGGCGCGGGATGAAATCGCCTGCGCAAGGCAATTTGATCTGACAATCTTGGGCGGGTGTTGCGGAACCGATCAATGTTACATCGAAGCTTTAGCGAAAGAAGCTCAGGGCTCCCTCTGAGGCAAAACTTTCTGAAAAATGTCACAATTTTAGGCTTGCCTAGAGTGTTTCCCGTACTGCATATTGTATGTCCGCTGGACAGCCAGCGCTATTACTTGTTGTTGACTGGAATTCACAGGTTATTAGCTCCGCTGTTCACGGCTATCCGCACCTGATTCACAACCTCAACTCTGCTTCACCGCCATGATTCAACTAAAACCCGGAATTCCGCCTGCCTCGCTTAATCAACTGCGTTCATCAGCCGACCGTCAGACAAACAAGACGGCGAAAAAGACAAAAACAGGTCTGCACTTTGAGCGCGTCTTTAGTGATGTCACGCTCTCACCTTTCGATCAGATCCAATGGGAACGGCGCACAGCCGAGATCACCGATGACAGTGGTAAAGTTATTTTCAAGCAAGACGACATCGAAGTCCCAAAAAGCTGGAGCGCGCTCGCGACGAAAATAGCGGTCTCAAAATATTTTTACGGCGATATCGGGAACGGCACCGACCCCTACAAAGGCGGACGAGAGACTTCGGTGCGGCAATTGATTCATCGCGTCACGCGCACAATCGCAGATTGGGGGATAGCGGACGGTTACTTCGCGGATAGCCAAGCCGCGGAAATTTTCCATAACGAACTGACCTGGCTCTGCCTGAATCAGTTCGGTGCATTTAACTCGCCCGTCTGGTTCAATGTCGGTTTGTATCACCAGTATGGCGTAGGCAAAGGTGCTGGAGCCGGCAATTATTTTTACAACCGAGAGACTGGCAAGGCTGAGCGTGCCATATCGCAATACGAATACCCGCAGGGAAGCGCATGTTTTATTCAGAGGGTGGACGACACGATGGAAGACATCATGCGGCTGGCGACGAGTGAGGCGATGCTCTTCAAGTATGGGAGCGGCACGGGCACTGATCTTTCTTCCCTAAGATCGACAAGAGAAAAATTGAGCGGCGGCGGCAAGCCGAGTGGCCCGCTCTCGTTTCTAAAGGTTTACGATCAGGTTGCGAATGTGGTGAAGAGCGGCGGCAAAACGCGGCGTGCCGCCAAGATGAACACACTCAAGGATTGGCATCCCGACATTGAGGAATTCATCGACGCAAAGCAGAAAGAAGAAAAAAAAGCGTGGGCGCTGATCGAGCAAGGTTACGACGGCAGTTACAACGGCGACGCGTACGGCTCGGTCATGTACCAAAATGAAAACCTGAGCGTGCGGGTGAGTGACGAGTTCATGGAAGCAGCGCTCCAAGGTCGCGAGTGGTGGACACGACGCATCCGCGACGGCAAGCCATGCGAGCGCAAAGATGCTCATACCCTTTTGCGCAAGATCGCCGAAGGAACACATGTCTGCGGCGACCCTGGGATGCAATTCGATTCCACGATCCACAAATGGCACACCTGCAAAGGCACGGACCGGCAAAATTCCACCAACCCCTGCTCGGAATATCTCTTCCTCGATAACACCGCCTGCAACCTCGCATCGCTCAACTTGATGAAGTTCAAGACTTCGGACGGCGACTTTGATGTCGAACGGTTCAAGGCGGCAGTACGCATTTTCATCACCGCCCAGGAAATCATCGTAGACAACGCGAGTTACCCAATCAAAGAAATCGCGGAGAACTCCCATATTTTCCGCACGCTCGGACTCGGCTACGCGAACCTCGGCTCTCTCATCATGAGCTACGGTTATGGTTACGACAGCGTGGAAGGCCGGGCACTTTGTGGAGCAGTCACCGCCATTATGACCGGCGAAGCTTACGAGCAAAGCGCCCGCTTGGCGCTGGCAATTGGTCCGTTCCCTGGCTATTATGAGGCAAGCGCTAGCGGCGTTCCGAAACCGGTCGCCAAAGACAATGTCGCGTCGATGCTGGAAGTGATCGAGCTGCATCGTTGCGCGGTGCGCGAAATTTCGGATGCGAAGGAGTTTGCGCACTTGAAAGAAGAAGCTGCGAAAGTTTGGGACAGCGCAGCGGAAATCGGAAAGCGCTACGGTTATCGTAACGCACAAGTCACCGTCCTCGCACCGACGGGTACAATCAGTTTCCTAATGGATTGCGACACGACCGGGATCGAACCGGACATCGCGCTGGTGAAGTATAAGCTGCTCGCAGGCGGCGGAATGCTCAAGATTGTCAACCAGACGGTCAGACCCGCGCTCGAAAAACTGGGTTACATTTCGGAAGAGATCGAACGGATCATCGCGCACATCGACGCGTTCGATACGATCGAAGATGTGGCCGACACCGATGGATCGCCAATCTCATCTGGGCTGAAACCAGAGCATTTGTCGATTTTTGATTGCGCGTTCAAGCCATTCAAAGGCGAACGCAGTCTCAATTACATGGCACACCTGCGAATGATGGCTGCGGCGCAGCCGTTCCTCAGCGGTGCGATTTCAAAAACGGTTAACATGCCGGAAACAGCCACGGTCGACGACATCATGAACACCTACGTGGAGGGATGGCGGCTCGGATTGAAATCGATCGCGATTTATCGCGACGGTTCGAAGCGTTCCGCGCCTCTCAATACGCGCAAGACAAAACACATGGGTGCGGTAGAAGACGTTGATATTGCGTTGGATGCTACAATTGAGCGCGATCAATTCGAGAAGCGCATTCTCGAGTTGGAGGAAGAACTGGCGATGGTCCGCAGCCGGCTCGACCAACCCATCCGGCATCGCATGCCGGACACGCGAATGTCGCTCACGCACCGGTTCGAGATCGCCGGACATGAAGGTTACATCACGGTTGGCCTGTACGAGGATGGTCAGCCGGGTGAACTCTTCATCACAATGTCAAAGGAGGGAAGCACGATCGGCGGATTGATGGATACCGTCGGCACTCTCACCTCGATTGCCCTGCAGTATGGCGTGCCGCTCGAGAGCCTCGTGAAAAAATTCGCTTACCAACGATTTGAACCGAGCGGCTTTACAAAGAATCCCGACATTCGAAACGCAACTAGCATCACTGACTATGTTTTTCGCTGGCTCGCCTGCCAGTTCATCAAAGGTTACAAGGAAGCCACGTCACCAACACGCGGACAAACGGAATTGCCGTTGAAAGAAATTCCGGAGATGGAGAAAAAGGCGCTCAATCGACCCGTCTCCGATCTGGCGCGGACAGGCGAAAAGGAGCTGATCGACGTAATCATAAGTCATTCACCGAACAATGGCTCGCCGCAGATAGTGGACAACGGCAGCAGCCATGCCAACCGAGTACAAGAGGCGCTTGGAAATATGTTCATGGACATCGTCTGTTCGCATTGCGGCAGCGACAAAGTGATCCGCGCCGGCGCCTGCGGCGTTTGCACCGAATGCGGAACGAGCCAGGGATGCAGCTAAAGGAGAAGCTCCAAGACCGAAGCTTCAACGGCGCCAATTTACCAGTTCCAACCGACGCAGCGATTCGCATAATGTGCAGTTAGACGATCGGTTTTTGATGACCGCGTAATCCGCGTCAGTGGACAGGGCGGACGTGTTCGCTACAGTGCGTGACCGCCATCTTCGGCGGCAAATTTTTTATGAACAAAGTCGAAGCGCGGCAAAAAGAGATTCAGCAGGCGGAGGAGCTCCTCTTCGCGGGGCCCCAGGCGCTTGGCTTTGCGAAAGGTCTTTTCCAAGGTCATTTCGTCTCGGATTGGGTGATGCCTTATCCGCGCATCCCGACAACGCAGCAAGCCGCGTTGGATAGAACTCTTATCGAACTCCGCCAATTTCTCGACGAACATCTCGACCCCGCCGAGATAGATCGACAAGCAGATATCCCGCGCGACGTCATCGATGGGCTGGGACGCGTCGGGGTGCTTGGTGCGACCGCCCCAGTGGAATATGGCGGACGGGGTTTTACGCAGATGGTTAACTGCAAACTCCTGGAGGAAATTGGCCATCGCTGCGCATCGACATCGGTTTTCGTAAACGCGCATCATTCCATCGGGATTCGCGCGCTGTTGCTTTTCGGAACACACGAGCAAAAGCAGAGATGGCTTCCTAAATTATCGACTGGCGAACAGCTCGGTGCGTTTGCGTTGACCGAACGTGAAGCAGGCTCCGATGCGGCAAACGTGCAAATGCAGGCGCGTCCGACGCAGGACGGCTCGCATTTTATTTTGAACGGCGAAAAGCGTTACATCACTAACGCGGGAATTGCGCAAGTTCTGACAGTGATGGCGCGCACGCCGATGCCGGGATCAGATAAAACGGCGATCACGGCATTTCTGGTTACCCCCGACATGCCGGGGTTCACGATATTGGAGGCCCGAATGCCGAAAATGGGAATCCGCGGCACCGCAACCGGAAGATTTGCCCTGTGCGACGTCAAAGTCCCGAAAGAAAATATCCTCGGCCCTATGGGTAAAGGTCTGAAAGTGGCCCTGACCGTGCTCGATTTTGGGCGGACGACATTCGGTGCGTGTTGCACTGGCGCTGCCAAAACCTGTTTGCGCCTGGCCACCGAACACGCGAACACGCGCAAGCAGTTCAACAAAACGCTCGGTGAATTTGACCTCGTCAAAAAGAAAATCGCGCGCATCGCGGCAGGCGCTTATGCGATGGAAGCGATGACGACAATAACGGCATCGCTAATCGACCGTGGACTTGAGGATTACATGATCGAAACGGCCATGCTGAAGGTCTTCACGACCGAGCGGCTTTGGGAAATGATCAATGACGCATTTCAGATTTACGGTGGCTCCGCCTACTTTGTCGACCTTTCGCTAGAGCGAATGCTGCGCGATGCCCGCATCAATCAGATCGGCGAAGGCAGCAATGAAGTGCTCACTTCGTTTATCGCGCTCGTCGGCATGCGCGGTCCAGGAATGGAGTTCAAAGAAATTTACGACACCGTGATGAAACCGTCGCGAGACCGAATCAGCAAAGCGTGGGCTGCTGGGATGAACAGGCTTGGCGCGGCCATTCGCATCCCTGATGTGCCCGTTCGAAGCGAGCAGCTTCGTGCGAATGCGCGGCAACTCGGCCGCTTGATTTGGCGCTTCAACTTTGCGGTGAATCGCGCGTTGATTACTTATCGCGAGCCGATCCTCGACATGCAGCTTGTTCAGGAGCGGATTGCTGACGCGGCCATGGATCTTTTTGCCTCGACTTGCGTTCTCAGCCGTTGGGACGCTGAACTCCAGTTCGCGCGCCGGAATGGAGACTCAGCCTCTGTCGATCACTCCGCCGCCGATCTTTTTTTGCGTCAATCGTTCCGTCGAATTCGTGGCTTCCTCGGCGGGCTTACGGATAACGAGGACAAATCGTTGCTCGCCGCAGCAAATTCAGTTTTGGGCAAGCCACGAAGCTAAATTTGGCCGCGCGCATTTACACCGACAAAGACGCGGATCTTCGCTGGTTGAAGGGCAAAACGTGCGCGGTGATCGGCTTCGGCGCGCAAGGCCGCGCGCACGCACTCAATCTTAGGGACAGCGAGATCAGCGTTATTGTCGGGCTTTATCCTGGCAGCAAGTCCCGGGTGCGCGCCAGGCGGAGCGGTCTCGAGGTGCTCGACACAGCAGAAGCCGCGCGGCGCGCAGACATTATTTTTTTCGCGCTCTCGGACACGCAAATGCCTGTGATCTATGCCGAACAAATCGCTCCGAGTTTACGTCCTGGCCAAACCCTGCTTTTGGCGCATGGGTTTGCAATTTATTACCGCACGATTGTCCCACGCAAGGATGTCGATGTTGTGATGGTCGCTCCCAAAGCCCTCGGACCGATGGTGCGCCGGGAATTTGTGAGAGGCCGTGGTGCGCCCGGACTGATCGCGATTCATCAGAATCCCAGCCGCCACGCCAAGCAAACAGCTCTGGCCTGGGCAAAAGGAATTGGCTGCACGCGTGCCGGCGTGCTCGAGACCACTTTTCGTGAGGAGACGGAGACAGACCTTTTCGGCGAGCAAGCAGTACTCTGCGGTGGCACGTCAGCACTCATTCGTGCTGGCTTTGAAACGCTTGTTCGCGCCGGCTATCCAGCCGAACTCGCATACTTCGAATGTCTCCACGAATTAAAGTTCATCGTCGACCTTATCCACGAAGCGGGAATTGCCGGAATGCGCAGATTCATTTCCGATACCGCCAAATGGGGTGAGTTGACGGTCGGCCCGAAGATTATCGATCAAGCGGTGCAAAAGCGGATGATGGTGGCGCTGCGAGAAATTCGCTCAGGAAAATTTGCGCGCGATTTTATTCAGGAGATGAAAACCGGCGAGGGGCGTTCCGCGAAGCTGCTGCGGGAAAGTGAAAAGCATCCGATCGAGAAAGTAGGCGCGCGGCTTCGCGGTCTAATGAGTTGGAAAGCGAAAACCAAAAGCCAATAGTAGCGCTGCCGGGCTTGGCAGCGTACTATCGCGACCAAACTGATTTTTGCCGGAATTACTTCTCTTTATCGCCGCCCGATAATTTCCATCGGGCTTTCGGTGGTCGGATCTAACCCCTCGAACCGAACGCATGCTTGTGGAATGCCAGACGCTATGGTCCTCACGTAGCAGACTTTTATCACCCTTTTCTGGGTAATCTGCTGTTTTGGCGCCACGACTACGTTTTTGTTCGGTTCTGCAAATGCCGATGCGCAAAAAGCTAGCGCGAGCACGCCACTTGCACATCGAGCCGACCAGCCGCAGCGGCGACTGAACCTGCTTCTTGTTTTCATGCCTGAATTGTGATCCCGTTCCGAATTTTATGCAAGCCTATTTGGGGTCGCTTTAGGACAAAGAAGCAACACTTTACGCCATTGTGAATAGCTCTCAGGTCAAGCCGCGAAGCTCTTCGGAATCAATCCGCCCAAAGAAAATGTTCCAAACGCAGACGGTTAAGGCGCGCCTTTGCTTCTTCGCTCCGGTTACCGTTGGATGCGGCCAGTCTCTGGTAGATAGCAGCAGCAGATTCCCATTTTGAATCGTCTTCCAGCAGCCGGGCTGCATTGAATCCCGCTTTGTAATACCAAAACAGTTCACTTCTCCGATCGGGGCGCGCCTCATCTTCCAAGACCTTGTAAAACGTTGCAAGGGCGCCAGCCCGGTCGCTTTTCTTTTCCAAGCACAGGCCCTTTTTGAAGAGCGCTTGGTTGCGCCAGTGAATTGGCTCATTTTTGTCGGACGCTAACCGGTCATAGACTTCGATCGCGCGCTGATAATTGTTCGAGTCGTTTCCGCCCATCTCGAAAAAGATGTCGCCCTTGCCGCAAAGCGCCTCTTGCTTCTCGGATGCTCCAGCCTCGCCGTTTAACACCTCGTCGTATAATAACAGCGCATCCTGCGGCTTGCCCAGCTTGCGTTCGATAACGGCTTGTTCGTTGCGTGCGGCCCATTTCAGGTCACCATTTAACTGTACCACCTGATCAAACAGCACAATCGCTTGGTCGAGCGAATGTTTAGCCATGCTCGACATGGCCGATTCCGCCGCGAAAAAGAGCGCCTTCTCGCCAAGTGGGCCGTCCGGATTCTGCTGCGCGAGAATTTCAAACTGCGTCTGTGCGTTTGCGAAATCCTGGCGTCGGTAATAAATCTCCGCCAGTTTCATTCGAACCTCCGGAGCGAATGACGAGGCGGCATGTTGTTGAAGAAAACGATTCGCAAGGTCGACGACTTTCATCTCGTTGATATCTGCTGAATCCTCAATCCAGATGATGAGATAATCGGCGCGCTCCGCCGCCACTGTCGTTGGGCTTGAATCGGCCGCACGAGCTAGATTCTTCCGGGCTTCACCGAGATGGGGCGGCGTGGAATGGAAGGCCAGCTCGGCCAAACCAACCCAGGCTTCTGAGACACGGGGATTCTTGGGAAAATCGCGAACAAACTGTTGCAGCGATTCTGCCGCTTTTTTATCTCCTTTCGCGGCTTGCATCAAACCTTCCTCCAGTCGCAAGCTGGCGCGCGATTCTTCATCGCCACCCTGCCTTTCAAGTGCGTTGTAATCGGCCAAAAAACGGGCGTGATCGCCGAGTTGCAGCCAGCCGGTGGATGCGTTGAAAAGTGCAAGCGTCGCCCATGGCGAAGTGGAACGCCCGATTTGTTCGAAAGCCGTGGTTGCCACTTCAAACCGTTTCGCGAGATATTGCGCTTGCGCGGAGAGAAGATTGATTTGATCGAGCAATTCGCCTTCCGGACGAAGCACGCGCGCATCATCCAAAATCGCAATCGCCTCATCGAAATGCCGATCTTCCAGTTCCAGTTGTGCAAACTCCAACAGAGCCGGCGCAAACGCAGGAGATTTTACCTCGGCGTGACGAAGGTCGTTGAACAATTGCCGAGCTCGATCTCGGTGCCCGATGCGAACTTCAAGAAGAGCAAGATGCCATCGGGCGAACGTGCGTCGTGGCTGTTCGGGATTGCGTACCCATCTTTCCAGTTCGCTCCGTGACGCTTTACGCTCCGCGCGATAGAGTTCGTCTAGCTTTGCAAAGAGAATGGGTAGGTCCGGATCCGCTGGATGACGATCGATAAATCGCTCAAGGACATCGTCGCCGGCTTCCGGTGTTCTTAATTGCAAGTGCGCGTCCGCGATCCCGAAGAGTGCCGCGATCAGGGTGGCATGAGTCGCCCCCTCCGGTCTTTTTAGAAGCGCTTCGAACACACCGATTGCTCTCTCGGGCCGCTGCAAAATCAGCTCCACACGTCCGCGCAGAAGCCGTCGCTCCTTCCGTTCCGCGACCGACTTGGGTTGGACCTCATCAAGGATGCGCCGCGCGTTGGCGGCGTCCCCCTTGTCGATATACAATTCGGCCGATCGCAATTGCGACTGGATACCCCATTGTTTGTCGCGAAGGAGAACCAATATCTTCGCGAGCGCTTCATCCCGTCTTCCCAACGCACGCAACATTTCCGCCGCTCCAAAAGTGGCTGCTTCGCGAAAGGATGGACTTTGGTCCGCCGCCAGTTCCTCGTAGAGCGGCAGCGCGTCGGCCCATCGATGCAAGCTGGCAAAGGCTTGTGCGCGCCAAAACTTTGCCGCTGGAAGGTTGCGCAGCCTGAAATCCGCGAGCAACAGCAACGCGTCCCTGGGCTGTCCTGCGGTCACCCGAGCCTCGGCAAGCTTTGCCGCGACCGCGCACCACTCTTCATCGGCCAAAGTGCTGTCGAGCAGGGCCAGCAGACGTACAACGGCGACCTCCGGTACTCCTTCCAGTAACGGTTTCGTCGCCTCCACCAGTGCAGGCGAAATTTCTGCGTGCAATGACTGGGAAAACCAAATCGACAACCCGATCAAAGCGATTCTCCGGGCCCGTCTCTTGCAGTGAAGGCTGCGCTTTCGGTGGTCTGCGCCGGAAGTCTTCATCGCACCTTCAACATCGGTCGCAGATATCTACCAGTGAAACTATTTGGAAGATCGGCAATTTTCTCCGGCGGACCAGTCCCGACGATCTCCCCGCCGTGCTCGCCGCCATCAGGCCCGAGATCAATGATCCAATCTGCGCATTTAATCATCTCTAGATTCTGCTCGATCACAATCACCGTGTTACCTGCATTACGCAGCTTCATCAATACTTGCAGCAATTTCTCGATATCAGCGAAGTGCAATCCAGTCGTCGGCTCATCGAGAATGTAAACCGTCCGGCCGGTCGCTCTTTTCGCGAGCTCCGTGGCTAGTTTGACGCGTTGCGCTTCGCCTCCGGACAGGGTGGTTCCGGCTTGACCAAGTCGAAGATAACCGAGACCTACGTCGAGCAAAGAATTTAACTTTTCGGAAACGCTCGGTACATTCCGGAAAAAGCGTGCTGCTTCATCCACCGTCAGATCGAGGATGTCAGCAACGTTCTTGCCTTTGTAGGTGATCTCGAGCGTCTCGCGATTGTAGCGCTTGCCGTGGCACACTTCGCATTCCACGTAAACGTCGGGCAAAAAATGCATCTCAATTTTGATCAGCCCAGCGCCTTCGCAATTTTCGCAGCGGCCGCCTTTGACATTAAAGCTGAACCGCCCCGGATCATAACCGCGCACCCGCGCCGAGGGCAATTGACTGAATAACTCGCGAATAGGCGCAAAGGCGCCGGTGTAGGTCACCGGATTGGAGCGGGGCGTCCGGCCGATCGCACTTTGATCGATCACGATCGCTTTGTCGATATGTTCCACTCCACGGATCGCCTGATAAGCGCCGGGTTTTTCTCGTGAATTGTAAAAATGCCGAAAGAGAGCGCGGCGCAGAATATCATCCACCAGCGTCGACTTACCGCTGCCGGATACGCCCGTTACACAGGTGAGACAGCCGAGAGGGAAAGAAACGTCGATTTTTTTGAGGTTGTTCTCGGCTGCGCCTACAACTGTGAGCCAGCCATCATGATGGTTGATTGATGGCGGCCTGACGCGCTGTTTTGGAATCGGGATGCTCGCGCGTCCGGAGAGATAGTCGCCAGTCAAGGAATTTTTCGCGCGAAGAATTTCTTCGATGCTCCCTTGGGCAACGATCTCGCCGCCCCGCGGACCCGCACCTGGGCCGAGATCGAGAATGTGGTCCGCCGCGCGGATGGTTTCTTCATCATGCTCCACCACAATCACGGAATTGCCGAGATCGCGCAGCCGCCGTAGCGTTCCTAACAAGCGCGCATTGTCGCGCTGATGCAAGCCGATGCTCGGCTCATCCAAAACGTAAAGAACCCCGGCCAGCCCAGACCCGATCTGCGTCGCTAGCCGGATCCGCTGCGCTTCTCCGCCCGAAAGCGTACCGCTCTCGCGATTTAGAGTGAGATATCCAAGGCCGACTTCGATGAGAAATTGCAGGCGCGATTGAATTTCGTGCACGACTTCATTCACGATCAATCGTTGCTGCGCGGATAGCTCGAGATCCTCGAGGTAGCGCGCGGCCGTCTCGATCGTTTGTTCGCTGATTTGATGAATATTCAATTCGCGCGCATGTCGATCTTTGATTGTGGCAGAGAGAATCTCCGGCTTAAGCCTGGCACCGCCGCAAACCTTGCAGGGTTCGCGTGTCATGAACGCACGGATGCGATTGCGAGTGAACTCGCTCCGAGTTTCTTCATAGAGCCGCTGGATCTGGGGAACGAGTCCTTCAAACGGGTGCCCCTTTTTATTGGAACGGCCGTTACTGCTGAAACTCATCTCGATTGGTTGATCGCCGGTCCCAAAGTAAAGCGCTTCCTTAAATCGCTCGGGCAATTCGGCAAAAGGCACGTTTTCATCGACATCAAAGTGTTTCACGAGCGCACCTTGCAAGTGCCGGTAGTATGCCTGCATTCGCTTCGTCCCGCGCCGCCATGGCGTGATCGCCCCTTCGGCGAGTGTTTTGCCGGGATCGGAAATCATCAACTCCGGATCGCAAGCCAACTGGGTGCCAAGACCATGGCATGCCGGACAAGCTCCCAGGTGACTATTGAATGAAAAATGTTTCGGAGTCAGCTCGGCTAACGTGAACCCGGTTTCCGCATTTCCGTAATCGGTCGAATAGCGGAGTTCTTCCAAAGTCCCGCTCAATTCGGCGTTGGATGTTTGTTTTAGGACAACCACCCGGTTTCTACCCCATTTGAGCGCAGTCTCAATCGAATCAGTCAGACGGATGCGAATTCCATCGCGCACGACTAGGCGATCGACTACCGCCTCAATCGTGTGTGGTTCGTTCTTTTTAAGCCGAATCGGTTCCGGCCGATCGAGCTCAGCGATCTGGCCGTCAATCCGAACGCGAATGAATCCTTCGCGCTTGGCTTTCTCGATCACATCCCGAAATTCGCCTACCTGCTTTTCAATCAGCGGTGCGAGCACAATGATTCTTGTCTCCGGCTCGTATTCAAGAATGTGATCGACAATTTGTTGCGGCGTTTGCCGCCTAAGCGGCCTCCCTGTGAGCGGGTCGTGTGGTTGAGCGACTGCCGAAAAGAGGACGCGCAAATAATCGTAAACTTCGGTCGTGGTTGCGATGGTCGATCGCGGATTAGCCCCGGCGCTGCGTTGCTCAATGGCGATAGCGGGCGAAAGTCCTTCGATGAAATCGACGTTCGGCTTTTCCATCTGATCGAGGAATTGCCGCGCGTAAGCCGAGAGGCTTTCGACGTAACGCCGTTGCCCTTCTGCATAAAGCGTGTCAAAGGCAAGCGATGATTTTCCCGAGCCGCTCAAGCCGGTAAGGACGACCAACTTCTCCCGTGGAATTTCCACGTGGAGATTCTTTAGATTGTGCTGGCGCGCACCACTGATTTTGATAACTTGCGCAGGCATTCTCGCGAGGAATGTCAAACCTTTTAGTCAAGCACAGCTGCTCTTTTTCTCCAGCGAAATTCCTCTACCGGAAGTGCGACTAGTCGCCTTGCACCGCATGACGAACCGGTCCTTTGGTTGACAAAGCCGTTGCGACGACTGGCACACTGCTGCGCAACCAAAAATCAGCCGTCGGCCGGATAAAGTCGATTCTCAAAAAACTGCACCGCTATCCTCCAAGTCGCGATATTTCATGAAGCGATATTGTCTAATTGCGCCCGAAAATTTGTCGTAGGACGATGGCCAGGCAACGTCGGATTTGTGTGTGAAAGCTGGCGCTGGCAAATCGAAGCAGTTTCGGCGATAAAGCAGCTGCGAATGGAACCGGCATCCGGCAACACAATTCTGATCGTCGAAGACGAGCGGGACGTTGTCGATCTTCTCACTCTTAGTTTGCGCAAAGCAGGTTTCGTGACTTCGACGACGACCGATGGGGCTGCTGGATTGCACAAAGCGCGGACCGAAAAGCCGGCTTTCATTATTCTCGATCTGATGCTGCCGAAAATGCCTGGTTTGGAAGTTTGCAAGATCCTGAAGACCGATCCTGCGACTCTCCAAATTCCTATCATGATGTTGACAGCGAAAGCGGAAGAGATCGACCGGATCGTCGGCCTGGAATTTGGCGCTGATGATTATGTTACGAAGCCGTTTAGTCCGCGGGAAGTGGTTTTGCGCATTCGGGCGATCCTGCGTCGAAGCGAGGGGAAACCAGATGAGGAACACCTGAGCGCCGGTCCGATCATAATCGATCACGCGCGTCATGAAGTTTCTGTGCATGGCAAACACGTCGATTTGACCAGCCTTGAATTTAAACTTTTGCGCACGCTGATGCAGCGGCGCGGCCGCGTCCAGGAACGCGACCGTTTGTTGAACGATGTCTGGGGCTACGAGAGCATCATTGACACACGCACCGTCGATACACACGTGCGGCGGCTGCGCAAAAAACTCGGCAAAGCCGCCAACGTAATCGAAAGTGTGCGCGGTTTCGGTTATCGGTTGCGGGAAAACTAGCGCGAGATGTTGTCGTGGCTGTTCCTGGGTCTAATCTGCGTAGTATTCGCGACGATCGCGTTCGTCGGCTGGCAAAAATGGATCGCACCGTGGCGACACATCGAGCAACTCGTTAGGCAAATTGCTGGCGGTGAACAGCCGCGGACGTTTCTAGTCGATGGTGGCACTCTAGCGCAGCGTGTCGGGCTGGCGCTGGAAAGTATTTTCCGCCGGCAGCAACAACTTGATCAGCAGATCACAGGACGCGAATCCGGGACGCAAGCAATTCTTGAAGCGATGCGGGATGGCCTGCTCGTGGTCGACACGCGTCGCCATATCACGCTAATGAATCGGACTTTTGAAGACCTGTTCGAACTCCGAGACGGGGCGGTGGGGGCTCCGCTACTTGAGACGGTCCGCCATGCGACCCTGGATCGGCTGATCGCGGAAACGCTGCGCACCGGCAAGGCGCTGCAAAGCGAATTGACGCTGACCGACTCGAAGACCAATGCCGAGCACCACTTGGAAGTCAGCGCGGTCCCAATGAAGGACGATTTCGATCTAACAACCGGCGCCGTGGTTCTATTTCACGATATCACGCAATTGAAGCGTCTCGATCAGGTCCGGAGCGACTTTGTCGCGAATGTTTCGCATGAATTGCGAACGCCCTTGTCGATCTTGCGCGGTTACATCGAGACATTAGTCGATAACCCGAAAACGTCTCGCGAAGAACTGTCGCGCATTCTTCGGGTCATGGAACGGCATTCCAAGCGGCTTGGGCTTCTGGTCGAGGATCTCCTGAGTCTCGCCCAATTGGAATCCTCGAATACTAACTTGGAAATCGGCCAGGTGCGGCTGTCGGAATTGTTTGATCACGTTCTCCGCGATTGGAAAGAAAAACTTGGCGAGAAAAACTTGAAAGTGCTTGTCAATCTTCCACCGGATGCGCCGCTAATCCTGGGAGATGAAACACGACTCCAGGAAGTTCTCTACAATTTGCTCGAGAACGCGGTGAAATATTCGCGGAAGAACGGCGAGATTCGTCTGCAAGCGGCGCGCCGCGGTTCCGAAATCGTTCTCAGTGTCAGTGACGATGGAATCGGAATCAGCAAAAATGATTTACCTCGCATCTTCGAGCGCTTTTACCGCGCCGATAAAGCCCGCAGCCGGGAGCTCGGCGGGACTGGTCTTGGGCTGGCAATCGTCAAACACATTGCCCAATTGCACGGCGGGCGTGTGGAAGCCGAGAGCGAGCTTGGGCGCGGAACGACGATTCGGGTGGTTTTGCCTGGAGGGACGGGCTCTGGCCCGTCCACTTGAAAAAGGACGACACTGAGGTCGTCCCTGCAAAATGGGTCGCCTGCGCAGCTGTCACACAAAAGTAACACTAAACTTTTTGACGGTTCCGCGCGCGCTACGGCAGGCTGGCAGCACATATGAAATCTTTCAGATTTGCCCACAAAATTTTCGCCGTTGTGCTGTTAGGCGGGATCAGTGCGACCGCCTCCGCACAAATGATGATCAACGGCGCAGGCGCAACCTTCCCATATCCGATCTATTCAAAGTGGTTCGATGAATACGCGAAAGTTGATCCCTCTGTTCGATTTAATTATCAATCAATCGGATCAGGAGGAGGCCAAAAGCAAATCCTCGCGCAGACCGTGGACTTCGGGGCATCGGACGGTCCGATGAGCGATGAGAATCTGTCGAAAGCACCCGGCAAACTTTTGCACATTCCAACGGTTGCCGGGGCGGATGTGGTTGCCTACAACCTCGTGGGAAACCCGGCACTAAAGTTTGATGCTGACACGACCGCAGGAATTTTTCTCGGCCAAATCAAAAAGTGGAACGACCCGAAGATCACGGCGCTAAATCCCGGAGTCACGTTGCCTGATCAGGAGATCGTGGTTGTGCACCGCTCCGATGGCAGTGGGACGACTTACATTTGGACCGATTACTTGAGCAAGATCAGCCCAGACTGGAAAACGAAGGTGGGCGCGAACACCTCGGTTAATTGGCCGACCGGCATTGGCGGCAAAGGCAATGAAGGTGTGGCCGGCCAAATCAAGCAAACCCCGGGCGCGCTCGGGTACCTCGAGTTGATCTATGCTGTCCAAAACAAGATGCCCTATGCCGAGGTGAAAAATTCGGCCGGCAATTTTGTAAAGCCATCGATCGAGTCGGTCACGGCCGCGCTGGCCACGGCCGATATCCCGGATGATTTTCGGTTTTCCATGACCAATGCGCCGGGCCCGGATGCCTATCCGATCGCAGGCGCAACGTGGTTGCTGGTTTACCAGCAGCAAAAGGATGTGACCAAAGGGAAAAAGCTGGTCGAATTTCTGAAGTGGGCCGCGAAAGATGGCGAGAAGATGGCAAAAGATCTTCAATACGCGCCCTTGCCGGAGAGCCTTCAGCAGCGCGTTCTGAAGCGAATCGACGAGATCAAAATGTAATGTGAGATCGCATGGAGATTGCCACGCCTCCAGCAGTCGCAACGGTTGAGCCGCACTCCACGCGGCGCGCGATGGCGCCGCCCTCGCGCTTTGGGGATAAAGCATTCGAATGGCTCACGCTCGCGATGGCGCTGGCGGTGGTTGTGCTCGTCGTTGTTATTGGGTGGCAACTGTGGCTTGGATCTTCGCTCGCAATCAAGAAATTCGGATTCCATTTCCTGACCACATCGACCTGGGACCCGGTAGCGGAGCAATTCGGCGCGCTGCCTTTTATTTACGGAACGCTGGTTTCTTCCCTTATCGCGTTGCTCATCGCTGTGCCTTTGAGCATCGCCACGGCGGCGTATCTGACTGAACTTGCCCCTCTCTGGATTCGTCAGCCGCTTGTTTCGCTGATTGAAATGCTGGCTGCTATCCCAAGCGTGATCCTGGGTCTGTGGGGCATTTTCGTCATGATTCCGTGGCTACGCGATTATCCGTTTCCATTGCTGAAACGCCTCTTCGGTTGGACGCCGTTTTTCGCCGGTCCGATCTACGGGACCAGCATGTTGGCCGGCGGGATTATTATCGCGATCATGATTCTGCCGATTATTACTTCGGTCTCCCGGGAAATTCTGCGCAGTGTTCCGAATTTACAGCGCGAAGCCGCCTACGCGCTCGGCGCGACACGCTGGGAAGCAACGCGGATTGCGGTGTTCAGTTATGCCAAGAAAGGCTTGTTCGGAGCGGTCATTCTTGGTCTCGGACGCGCTCTCGGCGAAACCATGGCGGTCACAATGGTGATCGGCAACACGCCGCAGATCGCGGCGTCGCTCTTCAAACCTGGATACACTCTCGCCAGCGTGATTGCGAATGAGTTCACCGAAGCGACCACTGATATGTATCTCCAGGCGTTGTTCGAAATTGGGCTCGTGCTTTTCGGAACAACGATTCTAGCAAATCTTGTCGCGCAGATTCTTCTGCAAACAATGGGCACGACGTCCGCGACACGGGCCGTGCAGTAGCTATGAATTCTGGACGAACAAACAACCACACCTGGCGCAAAATCAAAAGTGCGCTGGCGTCGACGATCGCGTTCGTTTCTGCGCTTCTTGTGATCGCGCCGTTAGGGCTCGTATTTTTTCATCTGGTCGCCAATGGCGCCAGTTCCGTGAACTGGGACTTCTTCACCAAATTGCCGAAGCCGGTCGGTGTAGTTGGCGGCGGAATGGTGAACGCAATTATGGGTTCACTTGAGCTTCTCGGACTCGCTTCTGTGATTGGAATTCCGGTGGGCGTTTTGGGCGGAGTTTACCTTGCCGAATATGGCTCGGCTCGCGTGAATTCGCTGCTGCGGTTTGTGGCCGACGTGCTCAACGGCGTTCCATCTATCACCTGGGGTGTGGTGGTTTACGGACTCGTCGTATTGCGTTTCAAAGGCTTCTCGGCTTACGCCGGTGGGCTCGCGCTTGGGCTGATCATGATTCCGCTGATCATCCGCACAACAGAAGAAGTCATTCTGTTGGTGCCAAACGGCTATCGCGAAGCGGCGCTTGCTCTCGGCGTTAGCCGTTGGAAAACGATTGTACATATCGTGATGAAAACCGCGTCTAAAGGGATTATCACTGGGATTCTGCTGGCATTAGCGCGCGTGGGCGGCGAGACTGCGCCGCTTCTTTTCACAGCATTTGGCAATCGCTTTTGGAATCACAATCTGGCCGAGCCGATCGCGGCGCTGCCGCTGCAGATTTTTACTTACGCCATTTCGCCTTATGACGATTGGCACCGCCAAGCCTGGGCCGGCGCGCTTGTCCTCGTCACCGGGATTTTTTGCGTTAATGTGGTGGTTAGAATTCTGACTCGCGGACGAACCGCATCGCTCGTCTAGCTTTTTTGCGAATGGTTAATTTACTTATGGCAACTCCGGATCCAACCGTTGTCGAGCATGTCGACCGGGCGGCCGAGCCGACTTCGACGTCAACGTCCGAGCCAGCGGCGCCGTTAACTTTCGAGGTAAAGAATCTGTCCGTCTGGTACGCAGAGAAACGCGCCATTGATGATGTAACCCTCGATATCGCATCGAACGCCGTGACTGCGATTATTGGTCCGAGTGGTTGCGGAAAATCAACCTTTCTTCGCTGTCTCAACCGTATGCATGAGTTGGTGCCAAAGACGCGCGTCGATGGCACGGTCCTTCTCCAAGGCGATGATCTCTATTCAAATAGCGTTGATCCCGCGATCGTTCGCCGCCGCGTCGGGATGGTCTTTCAGAAGTCGAACCCGTTTCCGACGATGTCGATTGGCGAGAATGTCGTCATTGGCTTGCGATTGAATGGAGTACGCAACCAAAAATTTCTCAATGAACGACTGGAAAAATCGCTCCGCATGGCTGCGCTATGGGATGAGGTGAAAGACGATCTCCACAAACCGGGTACAAGCCTCTCTGGCGGCCAGCAGCAGAGGCTTTGCATTGCGCGTGCCCTCGCGGTGGAACCCGAAGTAATCCTCATGGATGAGCCCTGTTCTGCGCTCGATCCCATCGCCACGGCAAAAATCGAGGAACTAATCCACGAACTTAAAGCACATTACACGATCGTGACCGTGACCCACAACATGCAACAGGCCGGCCGCGTTTCCGATTACACCGCGTTCTTTTATCTTGGACGCCTGATCGAGTTTGGGCCGACCACGAAAATTTTCACAAATCCAAGCCAACGACAGACGGAGGATTATATTACTGGCCGATTTGGTTAATCAGAATTCGAGCAAGAGAAAGAGAAAGGCAGAATCAACAATCGATGATCGCGCACAAACACATTTTGGGAACTTTCGACGAAGCTCTCGGCTCTCTGCGCAATAACGTGCTGATGATGGCAGGGCTGGCTGAGCGCAGCCTTGAGCGCGCGATGAAAGGCTTGACTGAGCGCGACGACGATATTTGCGCCAACGCGATCGCCGACGACGAGGAGATCGATCAGCTTGAGATGCAAATCGACAAAGACGGCGTGGATATTTTGCTACGTTTTCAACCGGTAGCTTCCGATCTGCGGCGCGTCGTCTCGGCGATGAAGCTTTCTTCCAACCTCGAACGCATCGCCGACCAGGCGACCAACATCGCTCGCCGGGCCCGCAAGCTGAACCAGCATCCGCCCCTGCCGGAACTAGAATTGATTCTGCCGATGAATGCACAGGCGATGTCAATGTTCAAGGACAGTGTCGATGCTTACGTGCGGGAAGATGTCGAGCTCGGTCGCGCCATCGTGCCGCGTGATGCAAAACTCGACGAACTAAACCGTGTTGCCAGCCGTCGTTTGATTGAACGCATGGCGCAGGATCCCGAGCAGCTGCGTGGTTATCTCAATTTGATGTTCATCGGTCGTCATCTTGAGCGCGTGGGGGATCACGCCACCAACATCGCCGAAGATGCCGTGTATGCTGCTGCCGCCGAAGACATCCGGCACCAAGGCGTAGCAGCCTCGACTTGACCCGGCGGTTCCCACTTCTTCGGCTGTTGCTTACGTCTTCAAGTGGTGATTGTTTGAATTCACGTGCCGGTTGTTTATCGGCCGCAGAATCGAAAGGAAAGTAAATGCCGACAGCTATTGCCAGAACTACTGTCGTTGACGAGCCGCCCACCGACGTCGCGATCCTTCCGAGGGATGTTCCTGCAGCGAATCGTTTTTCCGATCCCAGGAATTTTATCAATCGCGAGTTGAGTTGGCTGGAATTCAATCGCCGCGTGCTTGAGGAAGCACAGGATCCAACCCAACCCCTTATTGAGCGCGTCAAGTTCCTTACGATTTTCAGTTCGAACCTGGATGAGTTCTTCGAGATTCGGGTCGCTGGAATCAAGCAGCAGATCGAAAGCGAAACGAGCGATCTCGGCCCGGACGGATTGAGCCCAACCGACACCTTCAACAACATCCAGCGCGTAGTGCGCGAGTTGGTGGCGGCGCAGTATGCACTCTGGAACGAGGAGCTGCTCCCGCAGCTGGCTAAAAACGGCATCCGGATCCCCAAGATGACTGAGCTTAGTGCGAAACGCGCAGCCTGGGCGCATCGCTATTTTCAGGAGGAAGTTTTTCCGATGCTCACGCCGTTGGCGGTCGATGCCAGCCACCCCTTTCCGCAGCTTCTGAACAAAAGTCACAACTTGCTAGTTCGCGCCAAAACGCAGCGCGGCGGTGAGCCGCTTCACGCGATCGTGCAGGTGCCGCGCGTGCTTCCCCGACTAATCGTCATGCCGCGGGGCAAAGGCGAGGACGAGCCGTGGGTCTATATTTACTTGGCTTCACTGATTAAGCAGCACATCGGGGAGTTATTTCCCGGCCTCATTCTGGACGGAGTCCACGCCTTCCGCGTCACGCGAAACAGCGATCTCTACATTGACGACGAGGAAGCGGAAAATCTTTTGCGCACGATCGAACAGGAACTGCGGCGCTCCAGCCGCGGCAACGCCGTGCGTTTGGAAGTGGAGGCCGATTGTCCAAGGGATTTCCGCGATCTATTGCTTCAGTTTTTCAATCTGACGGAAGCGGACGTGTATAAACTGGATGGGCCGCTTTCAATGACCCATCTCGCGCCGCTAGTTGCGAACGATGCTTTCGCAAATCTGCGGGATCGACCATTTCAACCTGCGCGCGATCCGGCTCTCCCTCTCCACGTAAATATTTTCGAGGTGATGCGCCGCCAGGATGTTTTGCTCCATCATCCTTACGAGAGTTTCGATCCTGTTGTCGAACTGATCGAGGAAGCTGCCCAGGATCCGCAGGTGCTTGCGATCAAGATTACTCTCTATCGAACAAGCGGTGATTCGCCAATCGTCGAGGCGCTGATCAACGCTGCAAACGCGGGGAAGCAGGTTACCGCGATAGTTGAGTTACGCGCTCGATTTGATGAAGCGGTCAATATTCAATGGGCGCGTCGTCTCGAAGAAGCTGGCGCGCACGTCATTTACGGTGTGGTCGGCTTGAAAACGCATTGCAAAGCGCTTTTGATCGTCCGCCGTGACGCCGATCGGCCTCGTCGTTATGTCCAACTGGGCACCGGCAATTATCATCCGCGGACGGCTCGCATTTACACCGATTTTAGCCTGTTCACCTGCGAGCCGGAGCTGACGGAAGAGGTGGCGGTGGTTTTCAACACGTTGACGGGTCTAGCTGGTTATCCTGGGTTGAAAAAATTGCTAGTAGCTCCGTTCGATCTCCATAAACGGCTGATTAGCTTAATCGACCGCGAGCGCGATCACGCTTTGGCCGGCAAACCCGCTCGGATCATTGCGAAACTGAATGCCCTTGTCGATCAACAGATTATCGAGAAGCTTTATGAAGCTTCCTGCGCGGATGTGACGATTGATTTGATCGTTCGCGGCATCTGTTGCCTCCGGCCAAAGATTCCCGGCTTAAGTGAAAACATCCGCGTCTTTAGCATTGTGGGCCGCTTTTTGGAACATAGTCGAATTTTGTATTTTGAGAATGCCGGCCAGCGCGAGGTCTTTCTCGCCAGCGCCGATTGGATGCCGCGGAACTTTTTCCGGCGAGTAGAACTTGCTTTTCCGGTCGAGCAACCGTCCCTGCGTGACGAAATCATCGACGAAGTCTTACCGAAGTTTGTCCATGATCGGGTGAAAGCGCGCGAACTGCAGCCGGACGGAAGTTATCGCCGTCTCAAACCAGAAGGGAAGGAACCCCGCGAGCAAGCCCAATTGCAATTCCGAGAGCGTTCGCGTCGCCTCGCAAAGAAAAATCGCAAACCGAAACGCGTAGCGTCCGCGAAATTGGCTCCAATTACGTCCATCGTCGACGCGAGAAAATCATGAAGAGAAAAATCCTGGTCATCGACATTGGCGGGACACACGTCAAACTCATGATTTCCCGCGCTGAAAAACGGAAGTTCAATTCGGGTCTAAGAATGACGCCGCGTGAAATGGTGACGCAGATGAAACCGCTCCTAGCGGACTGGAGCTTTGCTGCCGTATCCGTTGGTTTTCCATCCCCGGTACGGAATGGGCGTATCGTGAGTGATCCTAAACATCTCGGCAGGGGCTGGGTTGGATTTGATTTTGAGAAAGCACTTGGTAAACCAGTTCGGATCATCAACGACGCCGCCATGCAGGCGCTTGGCAGTTATCACGGCCGTCGAATGCTTTTTCTCGGGCTCGGCACCGGGCTTGGGTCAGCTTTGGTTTGGAACAATTACGTTTTCCCACTCGAATTGGGCGACCTGCCTTATCGCAACGGCAATATCATTGAAGATTATCTCGGTAAACCGGGCTTGGCGCGGCTCGGCAAAAAGAATTGGCAGCGCGACGTTGATCACGCGATCGTGCAACTAAAGAAATCGCTCATCGCCGATTATGTCGTGCTGGGCGGCGGCAACGCCAAACGCGTCGATCAACTCCCGAGAGGATTTGAACGTGGGCATAATCGCAACGCGTTTCTCGGGGGAATGCGCTTGTGGCAAATCGATCCGCGGACGCGCCGACCAAAATGGCAGATTCTTTAGAAGTCGGTAAAATTTATTATGGAACTTTACTTTCTTAGACATGGCGAAGCCGACTGGCCCGATTGGAAGAAGTCGGACGATGAACGTCCGCTTACCAAGCGTGGAAAAAAAGAAATGCACGAAATCGCTGCCTTCCTTGTCCGCCTTAAGGTGCGCCCGAACCTTATCCTGACCAGCCCATTGCCGCGCGCGGCGCAGACAGCGGAAATAGCCGCGGAACATCTTGAAGCGAAATGTCGCGAAGATAGACGGCTCGCGCCTGGATTTGGCCCGGCGGAGCTGGAGGAATTAATTAGAAAAAATTCCGCTGAAAGTTTGATGATCGTCGGTCACGAGCCGGACTTTACTAAGACAATCTCTGCGCTGACTGGAGCGTCGCTTAAATTGTCCAAGGCCGGCATCGCGCTGGTCGATATCGATCTTTCTTCGCGCAAGGGCAGGCTGCTCTGGCTCTTCCCGCCCAAGGTTGCGAAGAATTAATCGCACTCGATCTCGCGGCCGATTATGCATGTTGATCGGCGCGCTCGCTCGCCACTCCGCGACGTTTTATGCGCAACAGCTCTCAGTTTTGCCGCTGAGAGCGCGGTCTCGCGCCTTGCAGGTCGTCGCGGGAGCCTTCAAGAAAAACCGAATCGCTGCCTTGTCCTCACGCCAATTACTGATGTGATACGGCGCGGGGAAGAAATTTTCATCGCCGTACTCAATCCGAATCTCGGCCTCTTCATCGACAGGAACTAGACGCCGCACCTTGTCATATATGCGCAGGAATTTGTCGCTTTTCATGTAAGTATCTTCCGCGTCTTCCGGCACCCACAATTGGAGAATGGTTTCATTCCAACGGTTCGTTTTGCCGCCGCAATCAACCGTTTCAAAGGACGCCGCTTTGATTTCCGTCAGATGGTAACCAGCGTGGATGGCTTGTCCGTCGGCGCTCGCGAACATGAGCTCTTTATCGGCTAAATTCCGCAATGCTTTAATAAATTCGTGCGTCTTCATTTGGTCATTTCCTTCTCCATTTTCAACAAGCTGCCTTCGGCGATGGATCAGCGCAACCGCCGAAGCAAACAGGCAAGGCTGCTTCGTTGATTCAGTGTTGGGCGAGCAGATAGATCGCGCTTAACGCCAGCAGAAAATAGGGAACGAGGACGGCGGCTCCAGCGTAATCCTTTGCCATGCGTTGGCCGAAGAAGAGCCCTATGATGGCGAAGGCGGAGATGACCGCGCCGTAGAACGCGAGCGCGGAATCACCCGAAAATAATATTACGCCGCAGCCAATCGCGCTCAGCGCTCCGGCGGCAATCTCCAGGATGGTGATCGCTGTCACCATCGCGGGCACAATTCCCCCCAACGGACTTTTGGCGAAATGTCCCTTCAGCCATTCCAGGTTACCGCGGCGATCGACGATTTTATCGATCCCCGATTGAAGGAAAAGAATCGCGAGAAACGCGGAGACGAGTATTTGGAGAAGAGTTGCCGATCCTCCGAGCATGCGCAGATTTTGCATGGAGCTATTGTAACACCGCAGGACTTACCGTTGTCGATCTTCTATCGGCGCTGGAGTGCGCGTACAAAAACAGGGACGCGGTTTTATCCGCGTCCCTGAAATTTCCAACCTCCGTTGCGATTATTTAGTCAGCGTCCGTGAAGCGTTACGGCGTGATGACGCTCACGAAAGCGTCGGTGTTGCCGAACTGACTGTTGGGGCAATCATTCTGCGGAGCCGGCTTGGGCGCAGTCGCTAGATTTTTCTGGTAATTATCTACGGCCGGACAACCGGCACCGTTACGGCCGTCGGTGTAGATGAACCACGCATTCGCGTTAGAGGAGACGAGCGTGTTGTAATCACCCCAGAACTGCTGCGTGAGGCTGTTCGCCGCGCTGACCGCTGGATCGGACGAGACGCTGGTTACTTTCGTTGGCGCAGACCAGCCACTACCTGATTTGTTGACGTAGTAGGCGTCAATCGTTGCGTTGCCCGTTCCGAACGTGCTCGGGTCCGTGGCCTTGAGCGCCTGATACGCTACATCCACGCGGCCATTGGGTGCGACATCGAGCCCCTGGAAGAAGGCATAGCCTTCGCCGGCGGTGCTGACGGTCTTGAGCGCGCCCCACGACTCGCCTTTGTTTGTCGAGGTGCTGACGAGGACGCGGCCGCCGTGCGCGGTGCGATTGACCCATGCCGCGTACAGTTTCGAACTGCCTACGCGCGGATCAGCGGCGAGTTCGAGGAACGAATCGGTGCGGAAGTTCGCGCCCGGGATCGGGCTGTCAATGTCGGCGACTGCGGCGATGGTGATCGGCTTCGACCACTTGTTGCCGCCATCACGCGAGATGGCCACGACCTGCGCGCCGGCCTGCTCCCATCCGACGTAGACGCTGCCATCAGGTCCGCTGCGCACGGCTGACCCCTGGCGGCCGTTGTTGGCGCTGTTGGCCGCTGGCGAAAGCTGGTTGCCTGCGGTGAACGACAATCCGCCATCCGTCGAATAGGTGACGACGATGGGCTCGGCAGGCAATTGGTTCGCCGAGCGGAACTGCGTCCAAGTGACAAAGACGCGACCGAAGAACTGGCTGTTGGGATTCCTGTCCGCCCAGATATCTTCTTTGTCGTTGAAGTTATTGGGATTTTCTTTTGTGAAAGCAATCACCGGCGCGCTCCACGTCACGCCGTTGTCGTCCGAATACGACACGACGATCAACTCAGGAGGCGCTTTATTCGGATTCGATGTGAACGGGCTTTGCCCAGCTTTGTACGACGCGAGTGAGGCATAATACGCGCGCGCGCCGCTCGTATATGGTAAAAAGCCGCCGTTGCCGTCCGGCTTAGGGCCATAAACGATCACAGGGTCACCGTCGGAGACAAACGGGCTGGCCACCCAGGCGGCCTGGTCGTCGAGCACTCCCAAGTTCGTCCAGGTCACGCCGCCATCAGATGATGCATACACGCCCGAGGTGCCGATACCGGGGAAGAACGAGCAATCATTGGCTGGGGCAGTTAAGCCACGCACGGGGCCGGGTCCGCAGGGGGGCTCCCTTTGCTCGTCGTTCGCGCCAGCAAGCAGGAGGTGGCTCGGGTCGGCTGGGTTGACGGCGATGGTGGGTTCATTCTGCTTGTTCGTTGGAAACCTTGCTGTACTGTCCGACGTTGCATTACCGGCGACCTGCGGTTTGTTCGCCTGCACATCGATGAACGACGTTGCGTGAACCAGATTGGCCAGCGCAATCGATAAGAATAAAGTTAGGAATTTTTTCATAAGTTTTGGGTAGTGGAAGGCCGCGAGCGTCGGTGGAGATGAGTCAAGTGTCAATGTCTATTTTGCATAGAAATTAGCCTGTTTTTCACTCGTGCTAGGCATTGCGCAGGTAAGCCGTGCACCAAAATCATCGAAGACCAAACCGAACAGTGGTCTTTCTCGTAAAGATCTGCAGCTGGAAATTCCGTTTTAATAGTGGTAGGACGCGACGGCCCGTCGCACCGAGGAAAGAACCGTTCTCAGTCACCTTGAGCGACCGCATCAGCGAAGGCAAGATCGCCGGACTTTAGGTCCAGCTCGGCTTCCGCCGTTGTGCCAAACACGCGTGCCCGCTTGTCGTCGAATTCTCCTTCCCATCGGGCGACCACGATCGTGGCCAGACAATTTCCGATGAGATTTACGCAGGTGCGCCCCATGTCCATCAATTCGTCGACACCAAAGATTACCGCCACACCAATCGGACCGAGACCCGCCGGCAGGAAGCTGTTCAATGTCGCGAGCAGGACGACCAGCGATGCGCGTGGCACGGCTGCTACGCCTTTGGAAGTGATCATCAATGCGAGCATCATCATGATTTGTCGATCCCAGCCCATGTGCTGACCAGTCGTGGCTTCGGCCGCTTGCGCCACGAACACCGAAGCCATCGCCAGATAAAGAGTCGAGCCGTCGAGATTGAATGAATAGCCGGTCGGCATGACGAACCCGACAATGTGCTTCGGCACGCCGATGCGCTCCATCACCTGCATCGCTTTTGGCAGCGCCGACTCACTGCTCGTGGTGGCGAACGCGAGCGCGGCCGGCTCGCGCACCGCCCGGACGAATTGCCGCAGCGGCACCCGGATGATAAAAATGACCAGCCCAAAGATCAGGACGATAAAAATGATGAGCGCTAGGTAGAGGGAAAGAACGAGATTGCCCAGATTTACAAGGACGCGAAGACCCTGAGTGCCGATCGTGTGGGCCATCGCCGCGCCGACGCCAAAAGGCGCGAACATCATCACGTAGTTGGTGAACTTGAACATGACCTGCGAGAGACTCTCCATCGCGCGAATGATTGGCTTTCCTTTCTCGCCGATTGCTGAGACTGCCATGGCGAAAAGAACCGCGAATACGACGATTTGGAGCACGTCGCCGTGCACCATCGATTCGATAACGCTGGAGGGGAACACATGCACGAGCGTCTCGATCAATGTTTTCGGGTGGCTCTGGCCGATTGTTTTGACGATGTCCGTGTTGCTCGGCGCGAGAGTCACGCCCATCCCAGGTTTCGTGAAATTCACCACGGCCAAACCGATGAAGAGCGCTGCGCTGGTTACGACCTCGAAATAGATCAACGCTTTGATGCCCATCCGCCCAACCTTTCGCAACGCGCCGGCGCCGGCGATTCCGACGACAACGGTTGAGAAGACGAGTGGCGCGATGATGGATTTGATGAGGTTGATGAAGATGTCGCGCAGAAAATAAACTGCGTTTCCCCAATCGGGCCGGAGCCAGCCGATGACACCGCCGACAACCAATCCGATCATGATCTGTACCGTTAAAGAAGGGCGATACCAGGGTCGGCGAACTTGGTTGGCGGTAGGAAAAGTAGGAATCATTTTTTCCACAGATTTCGCAGATTGTTCAGATCATTAAATGGAATCGGTCAAAGAGTTAAGAAATAATCTGTGTCAATCTGTGTAATCTGCGGATAACAAATCTTTGTGTTTCTGAAACGTCTTGAATGCACATCATGTGGGCTTCCGCATGAGTGGTCGCGTCTGCAGAATCTCTGCACTTCCTGCAACAAACCACTCTTTGCAATTGTCGACCTTGCCAAGGCAGGTCGCGCACTGACGCGCGAGGCCTTGCCTACCCGAGAGAAATCGCTGTGGCGTTATCGCGAAGTGTTGCCAGTGCCCGATGGCGTCGAGCCCGTTTCACTCGGTGAAGGCGAGACGCCACTGCTTCGGGCTACACGATTCGGTGGTGAGATTGGGCTACGAAACCTCTGGATCAAAGACGAATCACAGAATCCAACAGAAAGTTTTAAGGCGCGCGGCATGGCCGTTGCCGTATCCATGGCGAAACATCTTGGCGCGACCAAGCTCGCCGTTCCCAGCGCAGGCAATGCCGGCGGCGCGCTTGCCGCATACGCCGCTCGTGCTGGTCTCGAAGCGCATATCTTCATGCCGCGCGACACTCCACACGCGAACGTCATCGAATGCCGCGAGCTCGGAGCGCACGTCACTCTCATTGACGGCCTCATCACAGATTGCGGCGCCGAGATTGCCCGGCGCAAAACGACAGAAGGCTGGTTCGACATGTCCACGCTCAAAGAGCCATATCGCATCGAAGGAAAAAAGACGCTTGGTTACGAGTTGGCCGAACAGTTCGACTGGCAACTTCCCGACGTGATCTTATATCCCACGGGCGGCGGCGCCGGCCTGATCGGGATTTGGAAGGCGTTCGAC
>Ga0209473_1000095_pt1 | contig 51707 bp, 44 predicted proteins | sample GraSoiAngelo_133_FD_185890 | JGI IMG/M metagenome (GOLD analysis project Ga0209473, IMG submission 185890) | Grasslands soil microbial communities from the Angelo Coastal Reserve, California, USA - 14_0929_05_20cm (SPAdes) (version 2) | ecosystem: Environmental > Terrestrial > Soil > Grasslands ...
TCTTCGGATTGTGCTTTGACAGCACCTTGGTGATCGCCGCTGTCAAAGTCGTCTTGCCATGATCGATATGCCCAATCGTCCCCACATTCACGTGCGGCTTGCTGCGGTCAAATTTCTGTTTCGCCATTCTTTGCTCCTAGCTGCTTGTTTCTAGCTGCTGGTTGTTAACTCGTCTTACCGAACTATTTCGAAGCTGCGCTCTTTCCCTGCACCTTTGCGATGATCTCTTCGGAGATCGCGCGTGGTGCCTCCTCGTAGCGGTTGAAGTGCATTGAGTAGGTCGCACGGCCCTGCGTGTTCGAGCGCATCTGCGTCGCGTAGCCGAACATTTCGCTGAGCGGCACGTTGGCCTTGATCACCTGTGATCCGGCGCGGTGTTCCATGCCTTCGATGCGTCCGCGGCGCGAGTTCAGATCACCGATGATGGTACCCATGTACTCTTCGGGAACCACAACTTCTACTGACATCACCGGCTCGAGTAGCACCGGATGAGCCCGCTTTGCCGCATCTTTGAACGCCAGCGAACCGGCGATCTTGAAGGCCATTTCGTTCGAATCGACTTCGTGGTAGCTGCCGTCGTAGAGCGTTGCTTTCACGTCGACTACTTCGTAGCCGGCCAGTACACCGCCCTGCAGAGCTTCGCGAATGCCGTGATCAATCGGCTTGATGTATTCCTTGGGAACCACGCCGCCGACGATGTCGTTTTCGAACTCATAGCCTTTGCCCGGATTGGGCTCCAACTTAATCTTGGCGTGGCCGTAGTTGCCGGAACCACCGGTCTGGCGAATGAACTTGCCTTCACCTTCTGCAGCCTTGCGGATGGTCTCGCGATAGGCAACCTGAGGCTTGCCGACGTTGGCCTCGACCTTGTACTCGCGCATCATGCGGTCGACGATGATTTCGAGGTGCAGCTCGCCCATACCGCTGATGATTGTCTGTCCCGAATCGGGATCGGTGTGAACCTTGAAAGTGGGATCTTCCTGGGCCAGCTTATTGAGCGCCATGCCCATCTTTTCCTGGTCGCTCTTGGTCTTCGGTTCAACTGCGACCGAGATTACAGGCTGCGCGAACTCGATTGATTCGAGCCGAATCGAAGCCTTCTCAGAGCAAATCGTGTCGCCGGTGGTGACGTTCTTCAATCCAACACACGCGCAGATATCGCCAGCATAGATCTCGCTGATCTCTTCGCGCTTGTTGGCGTGCATCTTGAGCAGACGTCCAATGCGCTCGCTCCTGCCTCTGGTCGTGTTCAGAACGCTGTCGCCGGTCTTCAAATGTCCCGAGTAAACCCGGATGAACGTGAGTTGTCCGACGAACGGATCCGCCATGATCTTGAAGGCGAGTGCGGAAAATGGCTCGCTGTCTTCAGCTTTGCGGTGCAGCACCTTCTCCGGATGATCCGGGTCTGTACCTTCAGTAGGAGGAATGTCGAGAGGCGATGGCAGATAATCCACCACTGCATCGAGCAGCGTCTGTACGCCCTTATTCTTGAAAGCCGTTCCGCAGAGTACCGGGAAGAGCTTGAGTTCAATCACGCTGCGACGCAGCGATTTGCGCAATTCCTCGGCAGAAATCGTCTCTCCTTCGAGGAACTTGTGCAGCATCTCGTCATCGTTTTCGGCAACGCTCTCCACAAGCTGCGCGTGGAAGGCTTCCGCTTTCTTCCTCAGCTCGGCGGGGATCTCTTCGACTTCGTACTTCGCACCCATGGTTTCATCGCGCCAGTAGATCGCCTTCATGTTGACGAGATCGACTACACCTCTGAAATTCGCTTCTTGTCCGATGGGAATTTGAATCGCTACAGGGCGGGCATTAAGCCGTTTCCGGATGGTATCGACGGCATGCTCGAAATCAGCACCCATTTTGTCCATCTTATTAATGAAACAAATGCGCGGGACACCGTACTTATCGGCCTGGCGCCATACGGTTTCCGATTGCGGCTCAACCCCATGCACGGCGTCAAACACAGCGCATGCGCCGTCGAGAACGCGCAGCGAGCGCTCGACCTCGGCCGTAAAATCCACGTGGCCGGGCGTATCGATGATGTTGATGCGGATGTCGCGCCAGAAGCATGTGGTCGCGGCGGAGGTAATGGTGATGCCGCGCTCCTGCTCCTGCTCCATCCAATCCATGGTAGCGGTGCCTTCGTGCACTTCGCCGATACGGTGCGTGATGCCCGTATAAAAAAGGATGCGCTCAGTCGTAGTGGTCTTGCCGGCATCGATGTGGGCCATGATGCCGATGTTCCTGCAACGATCTAATGGGACCTGTCTGGGCACTGTATTCCTAAACTTTCTTGCTTCTTGCTCGTGTTCAATCTGTCATTCTCCTATTGGACCCAAAAACGCTTGGTAGCAATAGGGATTCCTCACTTCGTTCGGAATGACAACGGCTTACGTTCTTACCACCGGTAATGCGCGAAAGCTTTATTCGCCTCCGCCATGCGGTGAACATCTTCCTTCTTCTTAATCGCGGCGCCGCGACCATTGGCTGCGTCGAGCAACTCGTTTGTGAGCTTGTCGATCATTCCCTTTTCGCCACGAGCACGCCCATAGCTCACCAGCCAGCGAATCGCGAGCGAGGTGCGACGGTCGGGGTTCACTTCAACCGGAACCTGATAATTGGCGCCACCAACGCGACGAGTCTTTACTTCGAGCAGTGGCTTGCAGTTCTCGACCGCCTTCTTGAAGAGCTTCAGCGCTTCGTCTCCGCCCTTCTGCTCCAGGTTCTTCATCGACTGATAGAAGATCGACTGGGCGGTGCTCTTCTTGCCCTCGTACATCATCGAGTTCACGAACTTCGTCACGAGGGTCGAACCGTAGACCGGGTCGGTCGACGTTTCGCGCTTTGCTATGTGTCCTTTACGCGGCATCTGATTAAGTACCTTCTGCTCTAAGCTTTCTAGGCCTTTGGCCTCTTCGCTCCATATTTGGAGCGGCTCTGCTTGCGATTCGCTACGCCGACGGTATCGAGCGTTCCCCGCACGACGTGGTAACGCACGCCGGGGAGGTCTTTCACACGGCCGCCGCGAATTAGCACAATCGAGTGCTCCTGCAGGTTATGGCCGATGCCCGGAATATAGGTTGTGACCTCAATTCCGTTGGTCAGGCGCACGCGAGCAACTTTACGAAGCGCTGAGTTCGGCTTCTTGGGCGTCTGCGTGTAAACGCGGGTGCATACCCCACGCTTCTGCGGCGACTCCTGCAAGGCCGGACTAGCCGTCTTGTACTTGGGCTGGGTCCGCCCTCTGCGCACAAGCTGATTAAATGTGGGCAAATTCCACTCCTGAGGCGCACATGCGCCAAAGTCCCTCTCAGGGACAGTAATTTCCGGTTTTTAGGCTGACCACCGCCTGGCGGGGCCATACTCCCGCACATAAAAGTGCGAGGTTTGATCGTTCTAGGATTGAATGCCGACGGTGTCGCCAAGGCGATTACAGGCGATCCGTTTCGTCACTCCCGGCCTGCATATCCCTCTTGGGAGAGGGCAGCGCAGGCATCGTCAGCGAGGAAGCTGTTCCAGACACTCGGAAACAGTGGACTCGAACTAAAGCTCTACCGCTCTAGACGAACTAAACTGACTCGCAGAACCATACGAATATAACAAGCGGTTTGCACACGCGTCAAATGACGCTGGCGTGAGGCATCCATTTTGGCAACGTTGTCAATGCGGTCAGGGAGACAGACACCGAAACAAGGCGATAAATGAGGCAATCGTAACAACTGCCCAGACAATTTCGCCAATTGATAGTGACGGCCTCGTTGTGCACTTCATAACTAAACCCCTGAATCTGTGGCACAGGTGCCCCTTGCTTGGGTCAGCCATGAGCGGAGCCACAACTGAGGGCGGCTGTGCCACATGCCATAAAACTGCGGAGTTTAGGCAGACCAGCCTTGTTTGGCTGGTCTGCCAACCCCGCTAGCGACCTCCACCAGGTCCGCCTTGCGGTCTAGTAGGAGGGTCAACACCCTGATCCTCCTGCCGGAATATCTGTTGAGCTGGGGATTTCAACACATCGTTCGCAAAGAAAAACTTGCCGTCGGCAGGCACCATCATGACCTGAATCCGATCAGACAGCTTCTCGGCCACGATCTTATTGATCAACAAGGGATTCGCTTTGAGCGCCATAGCCTCGCCCTGCAAACGCTCTTTGTCCGCCGCCGCCACTACACGAATGCGATTGGCTTCGGCCGAAGCCAGCAACTGCTGCTTCACCTGTTCAGCTTTGCTGTCGATGATCTTGGCTTGAGCCTCGGCTTCGGCGTTCTGAATGGTAGCTTCTTTGCGCGCCTCAGCTTCGAGTTTGGTTTGCTGGATCTGCTTCTCCTTGAGTGGCAACGTGTACTGCATGGCATCGGCCTCAGCTTTGGCCTGTAACACACGGACTTGAGCGCCCGCCTCAGCCTGCTTCACTGTGCGAACCTTCTCGGCCTCCGCCTGATATTGGGCGATCTGTACCTGCTTCTTCTCGATCGACGTCTGCACGATTAGGCTTTCGTCTTCCTGTTCTTTCTCGATTAGTCCCTCAAGACCTTTGGCGTAGTCGGTTGGGAGAACGATGTCGCGCAGCATCACCTCATCAACTATGACGCCATCGCGTTTCAGCTTCGCAGTGATCTCCTCGCTTGCGCTCTTGCGAATGTCTTCGCGATGGATCGCGAAGACGTCACGAATTGTGTAGGTGGGCACGATCTCGCGAAAGACGGTCGCCACCACTGGGGGAACGACTTCAGTGTCGATGTCTACTGGGAGATTGTTGTGAATGTACGAAAGCTTCGCCGGATCCAGCTTGTAGCGAACCGTCACGGCCAGACCAATTTTCAGGCCTTCGCTCGCAGTTACGTTCAGCGTCTCGTGCCGCTTTGGCTTTTCAGTGAGTGATTCATCGACATTGCCGGTCGTCATCGTGTGTGTGCGCGTGTCATAGACCGCGAGAGTTTCGAAAGGAGACATCAGGTGGATACCGGGGTAAAGCGTTTCCCCTTCTATTCCTGAGATTTGACTCACGCGAATGCCAGCATGACCTGCTGGCACCACGTCGTAAATTGACGCCAGCAAGAACGCGATCAGCGCCACTGCACAAATGATTCCTGCAAGTCGAATTCGCAGTTTCAATTCTGGTTCGAGGAGTTTTTCTTGAGCGTTTTCGGCAGATTGAATACGCCGCCGAGCGCGCTGATAAACGTAAACGTCGTATCCGAGGACCGTCAGTGCGGCGAGCAACAGCGCGATTCCGGCGCAGACCAGAAGAACTTTCAGTAGCAGCATGGCCTCCTCCTTAAAGACGCAGACGAAGGGTTGAACATCGTGGTTGAACTGGATGATTCGATCCTTTGCAGGCCGAACCATGCACAGCAAGTTTCAAACTCTTTGCAGACCGGCACGCTCTCCGCGAAGCAGACTGGCCGACGCTTGTGGCTGGCCTGACTGCCTGGCCGACGCCTCATCGGCGCGCCGCACACCTTCGTGCATGGCGCGAATAATCAAACTGATGAGCCCTTCTCCGACGAACAGCGCCACCAGGACTGAACCTATAAAAGCGGCTGTTATCGCCATCATTCCTGTGAGTTCCAACATGGGACTACCTCCTTTGCTCATCCTTCTTACTGGTTATCGTTTACTGCCACTCCCCAACTGCGGCTCCATCCGAGTTGTCCTCTGCAGCCGGAAGCTCTCCAAAAATTCCGGCAACTTCTGCGTCGGGCTCCGTCTGAATTTCGACCTGATCTCCGACCTGGATCTCGGCGAAGAGCTCTTCCAAATCGGTACGGCGCATGCGAATGCAGCCATGGGAAGCAGCCTTGCCGATGGAGTCTTCCTGGTTCGTTCCGTGGATGCCGTAACCCTTCGTGCTCAGACCAATCCAGCGGGTTCCCAGGGGATTGTTCGCCCCTGGGGGGATTACTTTGCCGGGGTGGTAGTAGGTGGGCTTAACGAGTCGTGTCTTGACTTCGAATTTGCCGACTGGCGTGGGGCTCTGTTGGACACCCACTGCGACGGCATAAACCTTCTTAACCTTCCCACCCTCGACGAGGGCCAGCTTGCGGTGAGGAATGCTGACAACAACCTTCCGATGCGCCTCCGTAACCGGTGCAGCCTCAGAAGATTGCGACGGCGTCTGCGCACGCACCTCCTGAACCAAAAGTAGAACGATCAAAACCCACAGGTATCGAGCGATTGGCTTTTCTGCTGTCCTGAACTGCCCTTTCTTTCCCGACATCGGCTGCCTCCCGGTTACGCCAAAGAGAAATGCAGGTAGGCGACCGCCGGAGATTGGACAGTGGAATCAAATACTTACACCTCGGTCAAAGGCGCATGCTTGTGGAGAGGCTTACACGTTGTGGGGCTGCAGACACAGGTTTCCCATGGAGGTCCTCCTCTGTGCCAAAAAAGAAGAGCAAAGGATCGCCTGAATAACAATCCCTGGCGCGAACGAGCCATTCTTGTCAGCTCGACAACCCCATCAGTGGAATTTCCCTCAAAATGAGGCAGAGCAGAGTTGCTGGCGCGAGCTGACGCACGAATTCAACAGAATTCTTGGTTTCATAATGCGAGATCGCAAAAAGTTGCAGTACACTCTCCGCAGTACTTGGACTTTCCAGAGCGGCTCACCTTCGGAGTCGCCGCTGGAGGCCCAACGTAAGCTCCTCACAACAAGGTGCGTCCGTAGCAAGCAGGCGGACGGAAAAAGTAATCCCCCAACTGGAACCTGAAAGTAGAGGGCCCATGGTTTCTAAGTGCGCTAATCCTGCCTGCTCCACTCCATTCCATTACTTGCGTGAAGGGAAGATTTTCCGCGTTGAAGTCGAGGTAACCCCTCCTGGGGGGATCTCTGCATTGTCATCTCAGCCGAAGAATGAAATTCCTAACGGGAACAAGAATCCGTTTCTGGTGTCATCGCGCAAGCCGATGCTAAAGGCGGAGCACTTCTGGTTGTGTGGTCCTTGTTCGCAGTCGATGAGCCTTCTCTTCGACAAGGACAACGGCATTTCTGTAATTCCTAAATTCCGCGCACGCGCGGCTATTGCTTCGTAAGCAGTCCTGCCCAAAGAAAAAGCCCGCCTAGGCGGGCTTTTTCTTTCATGTTCACTTTGTTAAGCGATTCTTGTTATCACTCGGGTTGCTGAAGTGGAAGGATTGTATTTCCCGCTCATCGAGTTCATGCGAACGCGCATTAATTCGCCGAACATCCGCGTGCCGTCTCGAATGGGACTGATCTTGGAGCGATGGTCATGAGCCCACGAGACCGGCACCTCTGCTACTCGTAAGCCGTATCGCTGTGCCAGGAAAAGAATCTCGGGATCGAAGCCCCAGCGCTCGATTTTCATTTCGGGAAAGATGGTATTCACGGCGTTGCGGCTAAAGGCTTTGAAACCGCACTGGGTGTCAACATACGAGAGCCCCAGGATCATCCGTAGAGCAAAGTTGAAAGCTCGCCCTAGCATTCTCCGGTGTACAGGCTGCTTCCGTGTCTGAAGCTCACTCTGCAGATAACGCGACCCGATGGTTACATCCGCGGCACCGCTTTCAATTGGCGCAAAGAGCTTGGGCGTTTCCTCGATTGGTGAAGACAAATCGGCGTCTGTAAAGAGGAGAAAATCGCCCGATGCAGTCATCATTCCATGGCGGACGCTATACCCCTTGCCACGATTGCCGGGATTTTCGATCAGACGGATCATGGGATTGCGGCTCGCGAATTCTTTCACTACCGCGGCGGTTTCGTCGCGGGATCCATCGTTGACGACAATGATCTCCGCATCCCATCGCGATTCCGCAACGTATCGCTGCATCCGGTCCAAGCTCGTGCCAAGGCGCTCAGCCTCGTTATAAGCAGGGACAATGAAGCTGTAGCGCGGCGGTGCCATTCTGGTGCTATCCAGGAACAAACGATTTAGACGCTCAGGATTGTATGTCAGTTGCAAAACCGCATAAATATTAAGAAACGTAATCTCTCAAAAAACCGCTTAGCATCGCTGCAGGGATTGGGGACACGTCCGACCAACAGAGGGGTTTTCTTTGTCCCACAGCTCAAGCCGCGCGACGTTCAGACTCCAACATGTGGAAGAATTCGCGGACCAGTTCGAAGTCCCACAATCCACGTTTCGCTTCATGGATCATGGTGTCACGAGCCTGCACTTCCGACAAGGCGCCCTTGTAAGGACGTGCGGTTACAAGGGCATCGTAAACGTCCACTACCTGCAACACCCGCGCCAGGACGGGAATATTGTGACCCTCCAGGCCGTCCGGATATCCGGAGCCATTCCAATGTTCATGGTGATGGCGAATTATGGGCAACACTTTACGGAAGGACTTCAATGGCTGACAGATAGTCTCGCCATCTATCGGATGGCGCTTCATCACATCCCACTCGGCGGGGGTCAACTCAGTTCCCTTCTTTAGGATTTCATCCGGAACCTTGATTTTTCCAAGGTCATGGAGATACCCACCTCGTTCAAGCGCAATGACGTTTTCATGGTCAAAGTGCAGATGGCGTCCCAGTTCACCTGCATAGTGAGCAAGCCGGGAGCAGTGGTCTCCGGTATAGGGATCGCGGGCTTCGACACCGAGAGCGAGGGTGAAGAGAACAGCTTCGGCATTCTCTAACTCATCCGTAAAGTGCTTGAGTTTCAGCAGGCTTTTGACGCGCGCGTAGAGTTCTTCGGGGTAAAGCGGCTTCGATAGAAAATCGTCTGCACCTGCCTCGATGCCGCGGACGCGATCAGCCCGGTCGCTAAGCCCGGTAATCATGACTACGGGTATCAACCGCGTCGCGGGATCGTCCTTGAGTTCGCGGCACAGATCATAGCCAGACCTTCCCGGCATGATCACATCGAGCAGGATCAGGTCAGGTTTTTCGGCCTGGATGGCCTGTAAAGCTTCGTCAGCATCTGATGCGGTGGTGACGTGGTAGCCACGCGAAGTGAGAAGTTCGCGCACCAGCAGGAGCGTGTCCAGCTTATCGTCAACGACCAGAATTGTTTGAGTCTTGCGCCGTAAACTGACGTCCCGCGGGCCCTGGACCATGTGTGCCATTCACCAACGTGTGAGTCTGGCTTCGGACTTCCGAGTTGCACAACCGAAGCTTTTTGCGTGCATTACTATTGTGCCAGCACCGTCGCGCAATGAGTAAACGAAGTTACCTTAATTTCGACAGATGTTGCGCCACGATCCTCCTTCTTATTTCCACCAGCGTCAGTTTCGCCGCTAGATCCCATTCGATCACTTTCGGCCCATGGCTCAACGTCCACCTATTTGTCGGCTGTGATGCAGAGCGGGTGCAGCAGATGAAAATCCGCTCGCTAAACATTGACGGCCGCTCCCGCGAGTTCACAATCGGAATCCCGCACGACGTGACTGACCGGCTCTTCGTCGTCCGGCGAGTCTTTCGTATGAACGATGCTCTAACGTCGCATCCGGAGTGGAAATGGCAACGGGACGGCTGGGTCATGGTCGATCGCACGAGCGGACGCATCTCCAAACTTAACCTGCCGGACTTCGATCCTTTTTATTCAACGGTAAGCTGGTTTCGTGACTACGCCGCCTACTGTGGAGTCACTGACGGACCGAGGGTATATGCAGTCGTTGCACAGCTCGGACAGCGAAAGCCGGTATTGCGGACCTACATGGGCCCCGCTAAAGGCAGCGATCAACCCGACTCCGAGTGCGCACCTCCTACCTGGCAGAAACAGCCCATTCGCGTGAGCTTCGAGCAGATCGGCGGACAGAAGTCGAGCTACCTGATTCATGGACGTTCGAGCGAACCGGAGTTGGGTGATGAACCGGCGGAGCAGAAGGAAGCGGACAAGCAGTAGCCTGAAATCCCTGATTCATCCAATTCCCCGCTTCCGGGAAAGCAGCAGGCAATTTTTCCCGTGGAGAAAATTTGCTGTTCTAGAAGCCGAATGAATAGCCGCGATTTGGAGTTGGTCAGGGAATCGGTAGGGAAGCAGGGAAAGTCCTTATCATGAGCCTCGCTTGATATCTTCCCGACATTGCGTAAACCATATGGCCATTAATCTCCCAGCCCTACATGCCTTGCCAGGACGAGCACTGTCGGAACGGAAGCGCTAAACTTCAACCTATGGCACAGCCCACGTAAACCATGAACTCTCTCGCCGAATATCTCCACGAAGCTGAAGTCGCGCACGGCCATCTCTGCGCCGGCCAGGTGCTCGGAGTGCGCATGGCCATGGCTGGCCTTTCCCGGCTCGGGATTGAAGATCCGCGTGGTGCAGACCGGAAACGTCTGGTTACATACGTGGAGATCGATCGTTGCGCTACAGATGCAGTTATGGTCGTAACCGGCTGCCGTCTGGGAAAGCGCGCGCTCAAGTTTTTCGACTGGGGAAAGATGGCGGCGACCTTTGTCGATCTGCAAACTGGTCGCGCTTTACGCGTTTCCGCCAAGGAATCGTCCAAGGAAGCCGCTCGGCGGTTGCATCCGGAGATCGAGAACAAGAACCAACAGCAGATGTCGGCCTATCGCGAAATGCACGACGACGAGCTGTTTGAGTTTCAGAGCGTGCGGGTCCAAGTCAATCCCGAGGACTTGCCAGGCTACAAGGGTGAGCGCATCGTCTGCGCCAAGTGTGGAGAAGGGATTAACTTCCGGCGCGAGATCGTGATGGACGAGAAGACGCTATGCCGCGGTTGTGCGGGCGAGAAATACTACTCAGCTGTCGACAACCATTCCTAGCCGAACGGCTAGTCCCGGCCACTGAATCCAACCTCGCGCACAAGCATCTACATTCGCATGCCAGAACTGGAGTTTCTCGATTCGGCGGTTGCCGCGCACTCGCCCTTGGCTGCCTCCCCCAGCCGTCACGAGGATGTCTCGCTGCTGGATGTTTACTCGCGCGCTGTGACTTCGGCCGTCGAGACAGTTGGGCCCGCGGTGGTGCACATCGCGGTTCGCCAGCGCGCTGCCCAAAATTCGCGGCGAACTGCGCGCGAGGCTCAGGGTAGTGGCTCGGGCTTTATTTTTACGCCCGACGGCTTCGTCCTAACGAACAGCCACGTTGTGAACAGCGCGAATGAAATCATCGTCACATTCCCAGACGCTGAGACTTGTCATGCCACTCTTATCGGCGACGATCCTGATTCCGATCTCGCAGTGCTGCGCGTAGATGTTCCCGGACAGCTTCCATTTGCGGCGCTTGGCTCCCGCCAGCCGCTCGTGGTTGGTCAGGTGGCGATCGCAATTGGCAATCCCTTGGGATTCCAGCACACCGTCACCGCCGGAGTGGTCAGCGCGTTGGGCCGCAGTATGCGATCGCGCACCGGAAGGCTGATCGACAACGTCATCCAAACCGATGCGGCGCTGAATCCTGGAAACTCAGGCGGTCCGCTGATCAGTTCCCGGGCAGACGTCATCGGTGTGAACACGGCGACGATTATGGGCGCTCAAGGAATCTGTTTCGCCATCGGCGCGGACACGGCGCAATTTGTTGCCGTCCGCCTGATTCGTCACGGAAAGATTGAGCGCAGTTATATTGGCGTCGCCGGCCAGGATGTTCCCATCCACACCCGAATTGTTCGCCACTACGTACTGCCTGTCACCACCGGCGCGATGGTCATTTCTGTCGAACCAGGATCGCCGGCACAAAGCGCAGGATTGCGCGAACGCGACGTGATCCTGGAGTTCGCAAGCCGCTGCGTATCGGGCGTCGATGATCTGCATCGCTTGCTGACGGAGGCGATACCGGGCGAAGTTGGCACTTTGAAGGTGCTCCGCGGCACCGATCTGCTCAACATGTCAATCACGCCTCAACCGAGGACCTAGCGGCTCTTAATCTTCGGTCTTGGCACCATGACGGGAGCTCGGGCTATTTCGGTCAAGCAATACAATCTTGCCGACACAACCTATGAAGCTCCTCTTGCAGCGGCCGGCTTTACTCGTCTCGCTAATCCTGCTCGCCAATTTTGCTCTGCCTCAGACAGCACCGCGTCCGCGTGCTCGCGATGCGGGGGTGATCATCGGGGTGTTGTCGCCCGGACCGTTGAATTCCATCACGGATGTCGACGGCGTATCGGTGGGACACGCCACTCTCAATCGCGGAGACAATGTTCGCACCGGTGTGACTGCCATCCTGCCGCATGGAGGAAATCTGTTTCGGGAAAAAGTCCCAGGGGCAGTGTTCCTCGGTAATGCCTTCGGCAAGCTGGCTGGATCGACGCAGGTGAACGAATTGGGCGAGATTGAGACTCCAATCCTCTTGACCTGCACGTTGTGCGTGCCGCGAGCGGCTGACGCGCTGATCGACTACATGCTTGTGCTGCCAGGGAACGAGGACGTGCAATCGATAAATCCACTGGTAGGCGAGACCAACGATGGATACCTGAACGACATTCGCTCACGGCCGATCACACGCCAGGATGTCTTTGCGGCGATCAAGTCCGCGAGGGGTGGGCCGGTGGAAGAAGGTTCCGTCGGCGCCGGCACGGGCACGGTAGCTTTTGGATTCAAAGGAGGAATCGGCACTTCATCGCGCAAGCTGCCGGCGTCACTCGGCGGCTACACGGTCGGCGTTCTGGTGCAGACTAACTTCGGCGGCGTGCTCACGATTGCCGGCGCGCCGGTTGGTAAAGAGCTCGGACGCTATTACCTGCGGGATGAGGTTGAAGGCAAGCGTGTCTCACGCAACGACGAGTCGGTGCGCGATCGGGGCGACGGCTCCTGCATGATGGTGATCGCAACCGATGCGCCGCTAGACGCCCGCAACCTGAAGCGGCTCGCTTCCCGTGCCATTATGGGCCTGGCGCGCACGGGATCGTCGGGCAGCAATGGCAGCGGGGATTACGTGATTGCGTTCTCGACTGCGCCAGAGCTGCGAATCCGTTCTGGCGATTCCACTCGAGCACGGCAAGTGACGGTGCTCGGCAATGAAGCAATGTCGCCGCTCTTCGAGGCCGTCATCGAGGCTACGGAGGAAGCGATTATCAATTCTTTGTTCAAAGCGACCACGATCACTGGGCATGGGCATATCGTCGAGGCTTTGCCTTTGGATCAAACGATGAGGATCTTGCGGGAGCATCACATCGTGCGATGAATGTCTCGATTTGGAAATGTGCGATAAGCTTGAACACGGAGGGCACGGAGGACACTGCGGGAAAATCAAAGCCGGAATACAGACTGCATTGATTGAACGGATCTGACCAGTCTGGCTGAATGGAACAACTCTGCGCCGTGTTCCTGCGGTTTATTCCTCAGCGTCCTCCCCGCCCTCCATGTTCACACTTTTCGTAAGCCGAATAAATAAAAAAGGCAGCCATTCCTGGCTGCCTTTTTAACGGACTGGCTGTTTCTAGAAGGTGATCTTCGCGGCCAATTGCAGCACGCGGCCTACGTTGCCCTGGCCGCTGATGCTGGCTGCGGACGGTAGTCCGAATGTATTCGCTCCGGCGACGGCCAACGTTTGCGGTACTAGACAAGTTGATGTGGTAGTTCCGCAAGCGGTTGTGCTGGTGGCGTACAACGTGTTCTTCGCCGATGTGATGTTTTGGTGGTTGAACAGGTTGAACGCTTCTGCGATTAACTGCAGTTTGGCGCGCTCGGTGATGTTTACATTGCGCGTGATGCGGGGATCGACGGTGTAGATCGCAGGCAGCCGGAACTGATTGCGACTCGTTCCCGGGGCACGCTCGTTACGGCTGTTGAGATCGTTGTTCAAATCTGAACTGACAAGTGCCGTATAAGGCTGGCCGCTCTGGGCGTTGAAGACACCTGCCAGTTCCCACCCGCCTGCGATCGCGCGGACGTCCCGCGGCATGTTGCGGGTGTAGCTGTCGAGCTGCCACACGCCGCTGAACACGAAGCGGTTGCGCACGTCATTGTCACCGGAGGCGCGATCGAGCGCGATGTGCAGCGGATCGAAGACCATCTTGGCGTCGTCGGTGCCGGGAACGACTGCGGTTGCATCCGGACGGTCATCGATCACATGGCTCCAGGTGTATGAAGCGAGCACCTGGAAGTTGTGGGAGAAGCGCTTGTTGCCTTCGAAGGTCAGCCCGTTGTAGGTCGAGCTGGCGTTGCTCTCGAATTCGAAGATGCGGCTAAACGCAGGAATCAGACGAGCGGTTGGGTACTTGCTGTAAGTGAACGTCGTTCCAGGCTGGCCGGCAACAATCGCGGTGGTCGGCGTGGGGGAATTGACGATGTTGATGTCACGAGTGCGCTGCAGGTGAACGCCGTGCACGCCGGTGTACGCGACGGTCACAGAGGTGTCAGCAGCGACCTGATATTCGATCGCTGTGTTGTACTGCTCGACATAAGGCTGCTGATAGTTGCTCGCAAACAGCAGAATGGAGGGAGGCGCTGAAGGGAAGCCTGCGGGAGGTGCGCATCCCGCGCTGGCCTGCGGAGCTCCGCAAAGCGTGTTGGGGTACGAAACAGGAAGCGCAGCTCCTCCGTTGGTGTTGAAGCTGAGAGTCTGGACGTTGATTCCGTTATTGGAAAGCGCCGTGCCATACATAATCGATGGCGTGTTGCCGTAGAAGATGCCGTAGCCGCCACGCACTACCATCTGCTTGCCACTTAGCGGCTGCCAGGCGAAGCCAACGCGCGGAGCGATGTTGTTGTTATCAGTGGCAATTTTCGCCGTGTTGAGCCCGGCTGCGAAAGCCGCGGCATTCTGTACCGTGGGCTGCTTGACCGTCTCGCGGTCATAGCGAATTCCAAGGTTCAGCGTGAGGCTGTTGCTTAGGCGATAGTCGTCCTGAACGAAGTATGCCTGCTGCAGCTTGTCCGGATGCGTCGTCGCTCCCGTAGTTCCCGTTCCGGGAAAGGCCTCGAGAAAGCTGTTGCCTGCGGTTCTTACCGGCTGGCCGAGCAGACTGTTTCCAAAATCGTCGAGCGTGTTAAAGGTATAGGCCCCGGAGAAGTTTCCGGGGAAGAAATTGAGGATTTTGTCGACCAGGGCGTCGGCTCCGAACTTAAACGAGTGACGTCCGAGGATGTAAGAGACCGTATCGCCGTACTGCTGACGATGGATGGTCGTCTCACGCGGGCTAAAGGAGTTGCGTCCGACAAAGACCTGCTGTCCGGAGAATTTTACGAGAGCTTCGGGATTGTTGCTGTTTGCCTGCCCAGGCTCGCTGTCCCGCTGATAGCTGAACTTCGCAACGTTGATGATGGTGGGGCGCAGCGTGGTCGTGAGCTGCGTGTTGAAGCTGTCGCTGTTCACCAGCGCAGCGCCGGTGTGTTCGAAGGAGCTGGTGGGGCCGCTGTTCTCGAGTCCCTGTCCGGTGAAACGCTGCGCATTGTAGCGGGCGGACAGCTGATTGCGATCGCTGATATTCCAATCCCCCTTGCCCAGATACACGTCCTGATTGAAAGTGCGGTTGTAGTTGTTAATGCGGGACGAGAGATAGTTCACCGCTGCGGTCTGGGCGGCGCCGACCGGCGTAGGCACAGTTATCAGAACGGGATTGCCGGTGAGATTGCGCTGTCCATCGTAGTCGAAGAAGAAGAACAGCTTGTCTTTCTTCACCGGACCGCCGACGTTGCCGCCGAACTGGTTGAAGTGGTATCCAGGCTTAAGCGGCAAAGCCTTGCCAGCGCCTTGAGCAAATGCGCGCTGCAAGCTGTAGATCGGATCATTGGCGTTCAGTCCACGATCGCGGAAGAACTCGAATGCCGTGCCGTGAAGCGAGTTCGTTCCCGATTTGGTAACCACGTTGATGACTGCCCCGCCTGCGCGCCCAAGTTCAGCCGAGTAGCCGTTGGTATTTACCTGGAACTCCTGGACCGCATCTTCGCTGAACTGATAGGGAGCGCGGCCGGAACCGGTGCGTCCGAGGGTCTGTCCGAAGAAGTTGTTGTTGTTGTCGGTCCCGTCGACGGTCAGCGAGTTCAACGTGCCGCGTTGTCCGGCAAAGCTGAGATCGCCGCCGCGCACGTCGCGCACCACGCCGGGCGTGAGCAGAGTGAAGTCGAGGAAGTTGCGGCCATTGGTGGGCAAGTTCGCAATCTGGCGATCGCCTACCGTGTCGCTCATGCTGCTGCGCGTGGTCTCAACCACCGGGGCTTCCGCGGAGACCTGCACGGTCTCATTCCCTGCGGATACGGGCAGCGTCATCTTGAGATCGATTTTCGCGCCGATCGTCACTTGCACGTCCTGTTTGAAGACGCCGAATCCGCTGTGCGTCGCCTGAATCCGGTACGGGCCAACTGGCAGCAGCGGGAAGGCGAACAATCCATCAGAGTTGGTATTGATGGTGAAGCTCTCGCCGGTGGCGGTGTTGCTAGCGGTTACTTTGCTATCGGTGATGACAGCGCCGGAAGTATCGCTGACTGTCCCGGAGACAGAGCCCCGACCCGCCTGCGCGAAGGCTCCGGAAACGAGCGCGACGCAAAGCGCAAAGAGAGCGAATACTTGGAACATCTTGCTGGCCTTGGCCGAATTTCGATCGCAGCTTTGTGAAGACGACATAATTCTCTGACTCCTGTTTTTCTTTCGATTGGCAAATCTCACAGGATAGCGAGAGCGATGGCTATCGCGCTCTACATCCGATCCTGTCGTGGTCGGGCAAAGTGTTACACAGCAAGAAGAACAAACTGTGAACAGCGACTGAAGAATCTGTTACGGATCGCGTTGTGCTGGTGCGAACAGTCCAGTCCCGACAACGCGGGATGAAAATTCAGAGTTGCTGTGAAAGGATAGCGCACCTTTCGTACTGGCAGGGTAGTGCTTTCGTCTGAGAAGGCCATGAGGAAGGGCCTACAAAATCCCCTCAGGTGCATGCTCGTCGGCGCGAATTAGGGCTCAGCTCCGCACTCGATAAAAAGCAAAGGGCAGCCATTTGGCTGCCCTCTTAGTCAGTTGTGATCCGATCAGAACGTCAAACGCACAGCCAATTGCACTTGCCGTGGCGTGTAAGCAAAGTTGCTGTTGGCGTTCGTGATTTGTCCGAAAGAGTTGTTGAAGTTAAGCACTGCTATCCCGTTCGTGGTCACGTTACAAGTTCCAGTAGCACCTGGGTTCAGCTGGCAAGCAGTTGAATATCCGAGCGTGTTTTGGTTAGTTGGATTGAAGTGATTAAACAGGTTGAATGCCTCACCAATAAACTCGGCTCCATAACGATCATGCCAAGTGAAGCGCTTGGAAAGGCGCAGATCCATTACTTGAGTGTTCTGGATGCGGAAGCTGTTGCGTTGGAAATTCGCCAGGCTCCTTCTTCCCGCTGAACCATTAATTCCAGCTCCTCCACTGAAGGTCGGAAAGCCGTTTGGGGGATTGCCTGATGTGGTCAACGAATACGGCAATCCATTTTGTTCCTGGAACACCGGAGCCAGCTCCCAACCATTTACCAGGAATCCCTTCCAGCCATCCGCCTTCCACGGCGAATCTAGAACGGCACTGAATATGAAGCGATTTGGCACGTCATAGATCGAGTTGCCCTTTTCGAGTTTGAGGTTGAACGGATCGAGCAGGTCATTCGTGTCGGTAAAGGTGGCCTCGTTCTGCACGTAGTCGATAGCGTGAGCCCAAGTGTAATTGGCGTTGAACTGAATGTTGTGCGACAACCTGTGGTTCAACTGCACAGCCAGAGCTTGGTAGTTCGAGTTGATCCCGCTGAAAATGTCTGTCAGCGCGCCAAAGCTCGTATTGACACGATTGCTGTAAAGAGGAGTCGTGATCGTCTGTCCGGCGAGTGGTCCGCCGTTTACGAGATAACTGATGTTCTGGGTCGACGGCTTGATATTTGTATCAACGAATCCGGGTAATTGACGCCCATAGCTGCCCAGGTAGCTGATCGATACCACAGTGTCCCAACCGAAATCCTGCTGGAAGGTGAGGTCTGTCTCATGGATTTGTGGAAGCTGGAAGTTCGGGTCAAAGAATTGCACGGCGGGAGCAGCGCCCACAGCACCCGGTAGCACAGAGGAGTCGTTTGCGGGCGGAGGAATAACCTGTGGGAAATTCGGGGCTCCCGCAGTGGTTGCACTGAACGAATAGGATGCCTGGCCAGCAGGCATACCCGTATTGATCAAGGTGTTGTAGATCGTCGAGTTGATCACGCGACCGAAGAAGATGCCGTATCCCCCTCGCAAAACCTGCTTTCCGGTGCCACGAACATCCCAGGCAAAACCAAGACGCGGAGCAAAGTTGTTCTTATCGTCAGGCATGCGGCCGGTTTGCGGTATGGCCGGATTCACGAGATTGGAGAAGGGCGAGGGCAGCACCTCATAGTCCCAACGCAACCCGAGATTGAGCGTTAACCTCGGATTGAACTTCCAGTCATCCTGAGCGAACACCCCGATATCGTGGGTGTTGAATTGAAAACCCAGAGGTCCAAACGCCTGCTGGTAGCTGGAATAGCACGGCACCCTCACGGTATTGCCGCTTACAGTTGCAGTGCACCTGCTGGGAGTAACCAGGTCAGACACATAGTTTCCGAAATTCGAATAGGTAAATGATCCGAACTGGAAGCGCAGGTTTTGGCTTAGGTCATTGGTGTAGAGGTAATCACCGCCAAACTTGAAGCTGTGGTTTCCGTGAGTCCAGGAAACGGTATCTGCAACTTGCTGCCGCCGCTCATCAGGGAATGCAGGCCGGGTGAGAAAACTTTGTGTTCCGATATCAAATGATCCACCCGCACTGCCAAAGTTAAAGAACAGGTCGGGTGTAAGCCCGAAGGGGTTCGTGTAAGTTCCTGTTTTGGTAAGGTGTGCTTGCTCATATGCGGTGGGCGGTTGTGGGAACTGAAATTCGAAGTCGCGTCCGTATTGGTACCGAGCCTCATTTGCAATGTTGTTTGTAACAAATGTGCTCAGCTTGGCGATGCCCCAGGTGTCGCGCACGTAGTCGCTACCAAAACTGGCAATACCGAGAGCGTTGCTCGACTGAGTCTGAATGCCCTGCGGAGACGTCCAACGCATGCGGTTTACCTCGAATGAAGCGTGGTTCCGCTCGCTGATATTCCAATCGATTTTGGGCAGGAAAATGGTTTGATCGCCGGTGCGCGGAACCGGTCCAAGCTCCGACAGCAGATCATTAAGCGCCGTGTTGTAGCTGTTAAGAGCGCTGGCATAAGTGGCGCCCAGGTTGTTCGCGACGGTGCAAACGTTCTTCGTAGCTTGGCTGTTGGCAGAAGCACTCGCGCACTGCGAAGGGGTCTGTCCTGCCGGCTGAGTGGCTGCCGGCGCAGCGAAGAAAGCCGCTGGACTTGGAATGGCGGCTAGTCCAGGAAAGTTACGGCGATACTGATCATAGGTAAAGAAAAAGAAGAGCTTGTCTTTTATGATTGGGCCACCAACTCCGAATCCCCACATCTTGCGCCAGTCTTTTGGCTTGATCACACTGGTGCTAAATACCCCGGGCGAAGTCTGAGTGGTTAACGTAGTAAACGGGTTCTTTGCTCCCCAGTTGTTATCTCGATCGTAAAAGTATGCTTCCCCGTGTAAGGAATTCGTACCGCTCTTTGTGACGGTGTTGATCACGGCACCGGCCGCGCGGCCATATTCAGACGAGTAGTTCGAAGTGTTGATCTGGAATTCCTGTACGGCAACTTTTGGTGACGAGTAGCCAGCGCGAGTGCGTCCCCTTTCTTCGGAGAAGAACGCTTGATTGTTGTCGGCACCATCGATCGTGTTGTTATTCAGCAGCGTGCTAATACCACGAACGCTGATCAGGCCGAAGCCGCTTCCGTTGTTGAGAACTGTCGGAGTAAGCAGAGCGAAGTTCGACCACCGTCCACCGTTAATGGGCAGGTTCGAGATCTGGGTTTGATCGACGATCGGAGCGAAATCAGCCGATGTAGTGTTGATCTGGGGAGTCTCAGCCGTCACGCTCACGGTTTCTGCACTGCCGGCCACACCTAAGCGCGGCGAGACATCCGTCAAACTTCCAACCTGAACAATTACGTTTTCCGCTTTATAGGGAGCGAAGCCTTGAGAGGTGACGGTCACGGTGTAGTTTGCGGGAGGCAATTGCCGCACACGGAAATAGCCTGAAGAATCGGTCGTGACTCTCTGCTCGGCGTTGGTTCCGTTATTGTGCACCACAACCGCAGCGTTGGGCACGACTGCACCGGCAGCGTCGTAAACGGTGCCGCCGATGGCTCCTTCAGTGGTTGATTGCGCCAATGCAATGGCAGAGAGCATGGCGCCAATCGCAAGTACGGACAGCACAGAAAGCAAGCGACGAAAATGACCCGAGCTGCGCTCCAGGGTCAGATTGCGGAATGTGGACATATTTGGCTCCTCAAAATGACAACAATTTTCCAGAACTCGAACTAGGGCTCACCACTATGCACGCGCTTTTGCAGCGGTGATCGCGGACCACAAGTCCTGAACTTTGGGAACGGGGAAATCTATCACCAGTGATGGAGAGTTTTCCATACCGCGCTTTTACATACTGTGAAATTCGCGATACAAGAGAGATGTTTCATCCCCTGATTTTCACAGTCCGCTACAGATTTTCGTAGATCACGGTCAGATGACTATTCAAATCTATATTTTAAGGATGGGGCTGTGCCGCCGTCCCTTCCCTTCTCGTTCGCAAATTGCACGGCGTTTTCCAACTCCCGTATAGTCGGAGGTTAATTTTTCAAATCAATGGCAAAAGACATTCCTATCGCTACCCGGGCTGAGGTGAGCCAGGTTGTTGAGCACAAGCACACTCTCGCGGCTCTGAGCCCGGAACTTCCGCCTGTTCTGGCGACACCGTGGATGATTGGGTGGATGGAATATGCCTGCTACCAGGCGCAGAAACCTTATTGTGAAGACGGCGAGAGCACGGTTGGAACTGCGATTCACGTTGACCATCGCGCTCCGACGCCCATCGGGCAAAAGGTGATCGCAGAGGCTGTGCTCGAGAGAATCGATGGCCGCTTCTTTATTTATCGTGTGACCGCACGTAACGAACAGCAGCCGATTGGATCGGGCACAGTGCATCGGGCGGTGGTAAACGTGAGGAAGTTTATGGAGAAGACGAAACAATCGGGTGATCGGGTGAAGTGAGAATTGGGCTGTCGGCTTTCGGCTTTCGGCCAGCAAAGCTTTTTGGTGAAGCAACGAAAGATTTCCTGACAGAACGCCGAGAGCCGAATGCCGACAGCGTTTTTTACTTCACCCCATTCTTTATCACTCGCTTACCATTCAGGAGGATTCGATGAGCACTACGGTTACTCTTCCCGACCTCAGTTATCCCATCGGAAAATTAACCTACACTGCGCCGATGACGAAGCAGCAACGCGCTGCGGCGATCGATATTATTGAAGAAGTTCCGGCCAGAATGCGGGATGCGCTCCGCGGACTCTCACCTCAGCAACTCGAGACTCCGTATCGGCCGGGTGGATGGACAGTGCGGCAAGTGGCTCACCATGTGCCAGACAGTCATATGAATGCGTTGATCCGTACGAAATTGGCACTCACAGAAGATGAGCCGACGATCAAGCCTTACGACGAGAGGCGCTGGGCCGAGCTTGCGGACGTGCGTCTGACGCCGGTTGAAACTTCTCTCGCGCTGCTCGAAGCTGTGCACGAGCGTTGGAATCATGTGCTGCGCGCGATGTCCGATTCCGATTTCGCTCGCACCTTTCGTCATCCCGAGCATGGCGTGCAAACCGTTGATTGGTTGGTTGCGCTATATGCGTGGCATGGTTTGCATCATGTGGCGCATATTACGAGCCTGCGCAAACGGAATGGGTGGTGAGGAATCGGATGATCGGGTGAAGTAAAAACATGACGACCAAAGTCGCTTGTTCCGCGGCTAACATCCTCACCATTAGCCCCTCTCCTTAAGTTCGTGACATCATCAGAGCGGCTGAGTGTGATTGGCCGATAAAGAGATTCTCGTCTTTACTTCATCCGATCACTCGATGGCCCGATCACCCGATTCTTCATGTCTCTCTCCTTTTCCATTTCTGCTAATGATGGTCCGGCTCGCCTGGGCCAACTGCGAACTCCGCACGGCGAGATCGAAACTCCGGTCTTTATGCCTGTAGGCACTCTCGGCTCGGTCAAGGGGGTTCCGCAGCACATTCTGGAAGAGCTTGGGGTTCAGATCCTTCTCGGTAACACTTACCATCTTTATCTGCGGCCGGGGCACGACGCTATTCGTGAGATGGGAGGGCTGCATCGCTTCATGTCTTGGGAGCGGCCAGTTCTCACCGACTCCGGTGGTTTTCAGGTCTTCAGTCTCAATGAGTTGCGCAAAGTGTCTGAGCAGGGCGTGGAGTTCCGCTCGCATCTTGATGGTTCCAGCCACTTCTTTACTCCGGAGCGGTCTGTGGAGATTCAGATCGCCTTGGGTGCCGACATCGTTATGGCGTTCGACGAGTGCACGGAACATCCGGCTGGACGAGAGCGAGCGCGCGAATCGATGGAGATGACGGCGCGTTGGGCCCGGCGAAGCAGAGATTATTTTGAGGCGCACAAGGATGCGGTGTCGTGGATTCCGCACATAAAGAAAACACAAAATGCTTCGGCTCCGGTCTTTGCACCCCAAGAACCAACACCGGGTTCTTGGGGACCCCGCGTCTCCCGCGCTGGTGAAAACGCGCGGGAACCCTCCTCCACCCAACATGACCGCTTTTGTCTGAGCGGCGAGAATCTTGTAAGAAGAATGCAATCCTTATTTGGCATCGTGCAAGGCGGTATGTACGCTGACTTGCGGCGCGAGTGTGCGGAACGCTTGGTGGAGCTGGATTTTCCTGGGTATGCGATTGGCGGGCTGAGCGTTGGTGAGCCGCGGGAGCTTACGCGCGAGATCATTGCCAGTACTTTGCCGCTTCTTCCCAAAGATAGGCCGCGCTATGTAATGGGAGTCGGCTATCCGGAGGAGATCGTCGCGTATGCAGCAATGGGCGTCGACATGATGGATTGTGTTTTGCCCACGCGTGCCGCGCGGCACGGCTTGCTGTTCACCTCTGAAGGACGAATGAACATCAAGAATGCGCGCTATGCTCGCGATCAGCAGCCAGCTGATCCGAAGTGCGCTTGCCCAACCTGTTCGCGTTATACGCGCGCGTACCTGCGGCACTTGTTTGTCTCAGGAGAGCCGCTGGCTGCGGTGCTGAACACCATCCACAACCTGGCGCATTACCTTGACACGATGCGCAGCGTCCGTCATGCTATTAAGCTTGGAGAGTTGCAGGCGAAGCTCTCTGAGGCCACGCCGGTTTCAGAGCAGACGAGCTAAGCAGGCTTTTCCTTGAAGCCGCGCCATCCTCGAGCGATGGGGGAGTTCGGCGGCCCTTAAGTCGATTTCGTGATCTGGTAATCGGGTGATTTCGTGATTTGACGGCGCGAGCCGCAAGGATCACCGTCCTGCCCAAGAGAGATCGCGAAACCGCAAAATCACCCAATCGCAAATCTCTACGAGAAGAGAATTGATCGAGTTACACCCAATTAGCTGTCTGCTCGTCCAAGCGTCCGGCTCTGCCTTTGTTACTTTCCTGCCGCTAATCGCGATTTTCGCGATCTTTTACGTCATGTTGATCCTGCCCCAGCAGAAGCGACAGAAGAAGTGGCAGCAGATGTTGGGGTCATTGAAAAATGGCGACCGTGTGGTCACCAGCGGCGGGATTCGCGGGACCATCATCTCCGTCAAAGATGACGCCGTGCAGTTGCGTGTCCCCCCCGATAATTTGCGAATCGAGGTCGCCCGTTCGGCGGTGACCGCTCTCGCCAATCCAGAAGAAGCCAAGTAAATGCACAAAAATCTCCTAACGAAAACATTTTTCATCATCGCTGTGCTGCTTGTATTTGTTTACGGCATTTTCCTCGGGACCGATCCGGAGAAGGCCATCACGGCCTGGAAGCAGCAGGGACCTCTCGGCGCCATTCAGCAAAACATTCATCTTGGTCTCGACCTTAAGGGTGGGACGCACCTGATCCTGCAGGTTGCAGTGAATGAGGCTGTGAATGCTGAAACCGATCGCGTGGCGCAGTCTCTGCGCGAGGATCTCGCGAAGGCAGGCGTCACTTTCACCGACATCACCAAGCCGGATCCGCAGAACCGTCCTGAAGTCATCACCGTCAGCGGAGTGCCGCCTGACAAAGTTGGCGCATTGCGAAATACGGTCAGCGACACGCTTCAGCGCTATGACCTTTCCAGCGGTGCGGGCAATAACTATCAGATCGTGATGAAGCCCTCTGAGCTGACCTCGCTGAAGCAGCGGGCGGTACAGCAGGCGATTGATACGATCCGGAATCGTGTGGACCAGCTCGGTGTGAGTGAGCCGGTGATCCAAGAGCACGGACTCGGCGATTATCAAATTTTGGTTGAGCTGCCTGGCGTTGATGATCCGGCGCGCGTGCGCGAGATCATGCAGTCCACCGCGATGCTTGATATCCGGCTGGTAATCGGTGGGCCCTATCCAGACGAACAATCGGCGCTTCGGGAGAATAAGGGAGCAATCCCTCCCGATGCAGTGATTCTGCCCGGGAACACCGGACGCGGCGATCAGGCTGAATACTACGTTGTATCGCGTACCGCAGCGGTTGCAGGTAGCGACATTCGCGATGCCCAGCCGAGCCGCGATGAGAACGGCCGCCCTGACGTTAACTTCCATCTGAGCAATGATGGTGGACGTCGATTCTCAGACTTCACCGGTGCTCACATGCACGAGCGGCTGGCGATTGTTCTCGATAATCGCGTACGCGAAGCGGCCGAGATTCGCGACCAGATCCGCGACAATGTCCAGATCACCGGCTCCTTCACCGAGCAGCAGACGCAGGATCTCTCAATGATGCTCCGCTCCGGAGCGCTGCCGGCGAGCATTCATTATCTCGATGAAGAGACCGTCGGGCCTTCACTCGGCGCAGATTCGATTCGCCAAGGAGTGCTCGCTGCGGTCGTGGGCATGACCGCAGTGCTGGTCTTCATGCTCATTTACTACCGCGGAGCCGGAATCAATGCGGATCTAGCCTTGCTGCTCAACCTGATCATCCTGCTTGGATTCCTGGGCTTCAGCCACGCGACACTCACGCTGCCGGGTATTGCAGGTGTGATTTTGACGATCGGTATGGGCGTGGACTCGAATGTCCTGATCTTCGAGCGTATTCGCGAGGAACTGCGGGCGGGGAAAGCTCCGGCGGCCGGCGTGGAGCAGGGCTTCGCCCACGCTTGGCTGACGATCGTGGATACCCACGTGACAACCATCGTTTCGGCCGTGATTCTGTTCCTTTTTGGAACTGGTCCGGTGCGAGGATTCGCGGTGACATTGACTTTCGGTCTGCTGGCAAACCTGTTTACCGCAGTGTTTGTCTCGCGCGTCATCTTTGACGCCATTTTGAACCGCAAAGAACGCGGTGAGGCGTTGAGCATCTAGTAGCCTCCAGCTTGTAAGGACTGACCACTTTGGAATTTTTCAAAAGCACGAACATCGATTTTCTGGGGAAGAAATGGTACTTCCTCGGCTTCTCTCTCATCTTCAGCACCGCCGGCCTGTTGTCCATCGCCTTTTGGCACCATATTCCGCTGGGCGTTGATTTCAAGGGCGGGACTCTCGTTGACGTCAGGTTCGCAAGCGCTCCCGACCTCGGCAAAGTTCGGCACGCCGTAGACGATGCGGGATACCACGATGCCGAAATCCAACGGCTCGGCGCCGCTACTGAGAATGAACTGATTGTTCGTCTCCCGCAGCGCGAGACCAGCGAGCAGTCGCTTGACCGAGGACGCAGCGAGATTATCGCCGCCATGGAAAAGTACTTTGGCGGAGAGCAAGGCAAGCTGGACCTGAACAATAGCGGCCCTTCGCAAATTGCCAGTTACCTGCTCGACAAAGACCCACTACACCTTGGCACTGATGCATCTACCCGCTACAACGACATCGCGCGTTACATCACTGACTTCCGCGACAAAAACCGCTCCGGCGTGCTGAATTCGATCGATGAGCTGAGTAGTGCCTCGGTAGCGCCGCAAGCGGTAAGCGCCTTAAAAGAGGGTGCGTTCACATCGCACTTCGCGGTGCGAAGCGTGCAGATTGTCGGACCCCAGGTTGGAGCACAGCTTCGTAAGCAGGCAGCTCTAGCAACTCTTTATTCGCTTGCGGGCATGCTGGTGTATCTCGCCTTTCGTTTCGAATGGATCTACGGAGTCGCCGCCGTGGTGGCTGTCTTCCATGACACGCTGATCACGGTTGGGGCATTCTCCTTGACGAATAAAGAGATAACGCTTACCGTTATCGCCGCGATTCTTACGCTGATCGGATATTCGATGAACGACACCATCGTCGTCTTCGACCGTATCCGCGAAAATATCAAGCTGTACCGGCGAGAGTCGCTTTCGGAGATCGTAAACCGCAGCATCAATCAGACCCTGAGCCGGACGGTTCTCACCTCAGGTTTGACATTTCTGACGGTGCTCTCCTTGTACCTTTTCGGGGGAGAGGTTCTCCATGGGTTTTCCTTTGCCCTGGTAGTAGGCATCCTAATTGGTACGTATTCCTCGATTGCAGTAGCTGCGCCTATGTTAGTGGCTTACCAAGACTGGCGTTTAGCGAGGACCGGAACAGCAGCTGTCCCCGGAGTAGCTGGTCGTCGCAGCAAAATGCGCGCCTGACTGGGAGCAAAATCGGCCCCTGCGGTGTCTATTGCAGTAGAAGTGCCCCCTCATGGAGATTGGCTATGTTTGAGGACAGCCTGGTCGAGTCTTCGGGAAGAATCAAAACAAAGCGCGGCATGACTACGTTCTTGTCATTCGGCTTTCAGATGCTGCTGCTCGGCATCATGGTTCTGATCCCGCTTATATACACGGAAGCTTTGCCTAAGCAGCAGTTGATGACCTTCCTGGTCGCGCCGCCCCCCCCGCCGCCGCCACCTCCGCCTCCACCAGCAGCTCCGGTGAAGGTTGTGAAGGTACAGACGGAAGTCGTCAACAACCAGCTTCGCGCCCCAACCAAGATCCCGAAAGAAATCAAAATGGTGAAGGAAGATGAAGCACCGCCACAGATGGCAGGGGTTGCAGGTGGTGTTCCCGGAGGTGTCGCTGGAGGAACTATGGGTGGCGTGCTGGGAGGAATCGTAGGTTCTTCGCTTCCACCGCCCAAAGTAGCCGCGCCGCAAAGAGTGCGCGTATCCTCGGGCGTGGTCGCCGGCAATAAGATCTCGGGACCCAATCCGACGTACCCGGCGATTGCGAAGACGGCTCGCATTCAGGGACAGGTGGTTTTGCAGGCCACGATCAGCAAGCAGGGCACGATTGAGAACCTGCATGCAGTCAGTGGTCCGCCCATGCTGTATCAGTCCGCGATCGATGCTGTTCGCCAGTGGCGCTACAAACCGTACATCCTGAACGGTGAGGCTGTAGAGGTGGAAACCACGATACAGGTGAACTTCACCCTGAGCGGCGGATAGAGAATGGGACCGGAGAGGGCAGGCAAACCTCTCGAATTAAGTGAGCTTCTGAATCAAGGGAGAGGCAGAGCTGCCTCTCCCGCGGTTCTTTTGTTTTCGGTATCCAGTTTTCCCCTTTGGTAAATCGTGCTCCTTGCCTTCGCCTAACTTCGAAGGCTTGTGAATGCAATGTTTTTGCTTTACCTCCGGAGATAGTTGGATGGGAACATCCAGCACTGACCCGGAGTCGAATCTTCTAGTGACACATGCGGCCGTGTGATCTGGAAATCATCGTCGCAATCAAACAGTTCTGAGGAGGACTAACTCAAGTGATTCAATTGGCAACTCTCGCAACGGCGGGGTATTACAAGCTGGCTGCGCTAGCCATGTGGCAAGCCGAGGGCGAAGTCGGATGGGATCCGATCTCGCTCTGGAAGCAGATGGGCTGGCCGGCGCGCCTCGTCGTCATCGTCCTATTCATCATGTCGGCATGGTCGATCGGCGTGATGATCGACCGTTACATCGCTTTTAACGCGGCCCGCAAGCAGTCCCGTTCCTTCGCTCCACAGGTTGCAGGTGCCTTACGCGATGGCAAAATCGATGAAGCAATCCGGGTTGCAGAACGCAACAAGAAGTCGCATCTGGCCAAGGTAGTTACTGCCGGCCTGCAGGAATTTAAGGCGCATGGCGAATCCAATGACATTCCCGGCGAGCAGATCGAAGCAAGCAAGCGCGCACTGGAGCGGGCCGAAGCCATCGTTCACGCCGAATTGAAGCGCGGACTTGGCGGTCTGGCAACGATTGGCTCAACAGCGCCTTTCGTTGGACTATTCGGAACCGTGATCGGAATTCTGAACGCCTTCCGCCAGATCTCCGCGCAGAAGACTTCTGGTCTCGGCGCAGTCGCCGGAGGTATTTCGGAAGCTCTCGTGACGACCGCTATCGGATTGTTCGTCGCAATTCCCGCCGTGATGATGTTCAACTACTTCACGAATAAAGTTGAAGCATTTGACGTGGAGATGGACAATTCGTCCTCTGAGCTGATCGATTATTTCCTCAAGCGCAGCGGACGCCGTTAGACCCGAATTGGTTAGTCCTCACAATCAGTACGGTAGGGACGTCCGCCGCGGCGGACATCTCTACCGCGATGCGTAGGCAAATCGAAAAGTAGGCAAACACAATGGCGTTAGCAAAACGAGACGAAGGTAAGAAGGTCAACTCCGACATTAATGTCACACCGATGGTGGACGTGATGCTGGTATTGCTGATCATCTTCATGGTCATCACGCCCATGCTGCAGCACGGTCACGCAGTGGAACTGGCGAAGACCACAAATCCTGAGCAGATGCCGGATGCCGATAAAGAAGATGCGATCCTGATCGCCGTCACTCGCGACAATAAAGTCTTCTTCGGCAACGACCTCATTGGCCCCGATCAGCTCAGCGATAAGGTTCGCGATCGCTTGGCGAACAAGGTCGATAAGCGCGTTTACGTGAAGGCAGACGCACGGGCGAAGTATGGAAGTGTGGTGGCCGTAGTAGACAACGTCCGCTCGGCGGGCGTAGATCAGCTTGGTCTTCTGACAGAGCAGCGGCAGCCACTGGCTGAGCGCAAAACAGCTCCGGGCGCGACCGGCACAGCAGGCGGAGAGTAAATTTCAGCTTCCGCCGCCGTTCGGCGGAATTGTTTCGAGGATTTTATATGGCAATGGCAGTTGGGGATCACGGTAGTGGTCCCTCCGCAAATATCAATGTAACTCCACTGATCGACGTGCTTCTCGTGTTGCTGATCATCTTCATGGTCATCACGCCACTCACCCCACGCGGTCTTGATGCCCTGGTTCCACAGCCGCCGAAAGACAAGACGAAGCAACAAGAGCCCAATGATCGGACCATCGTGGTCCAGGTAGTTCAGGCCGCGCCGGGACAACGTCCGAAGCTGAAGGTCAATCAGGACGATGAGACCTGGGACCATCTCGGGCAACGCCTGACAGACATCTTCAAGACCCGCGCGGAACGCGTGATGTTCGTGAAGGGCGACGACGATGTTCCATTCTCCGACGTGGCGCAGGTGATTGATATCGCACATGCGTCGGGAGTCGACAAAGTCGGTCTGATCACGGCGAAGATCGAAGCAGGACAATAAACGCGGCGATCGGCAGTCGGCACTCAGCATTCGGCCGCAAGGCAGTTTGGCTACTGGATAGGCTTAGCTTTTCTTTCTTGCACGATGGAAGGTTAGGAACGCCGAATGCCGAATGCCGACAGCCCACGTTGTACAATGCCGTGGTTCGAAATCGCGGCAGACATTTTTTGCTCCAGCACGGAGCTTGGGAAGACTTTCATGAACAGAAGCGGACGTTTCCTGGTGGCGCTCGCGGTGGCCGCGTCACTCACTGGGGTGGGATGCGATAGGCTCAGAGCTCGCGATCAACTGAACAAGGGCGTTCAGTCTTATCGAAGCGCGCAATATGACGCCGCCATCGAACATTTCAAAAATGCAGTGAGCCTTGATCCAAATCTTTCGGTGGCTCGACTTTATTTAGCTACAGCGTATGCCCAACAGTGCGTTCCCGGAGTAGACACCCCAGAAAACACCCGGAATTGTAACCAGGCAATCGATGAATTTAAGAAACAGCTCGAGAAGAATCCTGGCGAAATCGGAAGCTTGAAAGGCATCGCATCACTCTACTTCAATATGGCCAGCGGAGCCTCGAAGCCGGAAGACAAGCTCAAGTACCTTGATCAAGCGAAGGACTATCACGCTCAGGTCATCAAAGCTGACCCGAGCGATCCTGAAGCGTACTACTCGGTTGCTGTAATCGACTGGACGGAAGCTTACAAGCGCCGCATGGACGGCAAGACCGCAGCCGGCATCAAGACCGATGAGCCGGTCAAGGACAAGAAGCTGTGCTCTGACCTTCAAACTAAGAATCAGCAGGAGGTACAGGAAGGCATCGAAGATCTCAACAAAGCTCTTGAGCTGCGCAAGGATTACGACGATGCGATGGCGTACCTGAACTTGTTGTTCCGCGAAAAGGCGGATCTGGAATGTGGCGATCCTGATGCTCGTAAGCAGGACCTTGCCACCGCCGACGACTGGGTGAAGAAGACGATGGAAACCAAGAAAGCCAAGGCTGAAAAGCAGCAAGGTCCAGGCGGAATCGTCCTCGACCAGCCGAGCCCCAACAAGTAATCAGAACAATTCGATGCAAGAGCCCTTGCAAAGCGAGGGCTTTTTCTTTGCCCGTGTGGAATCTTACCCTGAGATCTCAGCTTTTTCTATCGCTTCATCGAATTTCTGCAGCATCGAAACCTTCTTCTCGGCTGGCAGAAATGACGCTTCCAACGAATTCCTCGCCAGTTCCCGAATGTGCTCGTCTGTAAATTCGAAAAGATCCTGCGCAAGTTCGTATTCGTGATTCAGTGATGTGTGGAACATCGCTGGATCATCTGTGTTCAATGTCACAAGAAGACCAGCATCGAATAGTCGACGGACTGGATGCTGCTCGAGCTCCAGCAAACAACCAGTGTGAACATTGCTCGACATGCATATCTCCACTGGAACCTGACGTTGCGCGAGCACCTCAATTAATTCAGGATCACGAATTGCACTCAGGACATGTCCTAAGCGTTCGGAACCGATATTTAACGCCCCCCAGATCGACTCTGGTCCGGCGCTTTCTCCGGCGTGAGCGGTCAGTCGGAGGCCCTTGTCTGCCGCATATCGATAAAGATCGCGGAATTGCTCTGCCGGACCACGGCTTTCATCGCCACCAATCCCAACTCCGACCACATGCCTATCTTTGTGCTCGACGGCCAACTCAAAAACCCGCTTCGCCGCTTGGACCCCAAAGTGACGAACCGCGTCGAAGATCCACAAAACTGACGCGCCGAAATCCCGTTCTCCGCGCTCGCGGCCGACTTCCATGCCCGCAAAAAGAGGTTCGAATTGCTGTTTCCGCCAATGAACCACTCCGACTGACACATACACTTCAGCGTGAACGATTCCCTGCGCGTGCAGGCTCTCGATCATGCGGTAGGTGATGAGTTCGAAGTCATCGGGCGTCAGCAAACGTTGCGTGACTGCTTTGAAAGCTAGTAAAAATCCGTTGAAGTCCGCATACTCGTATAACTGAGTAGCTTCCCTGATTGTGAGGGGAGTTACGTCGTGCCGGCGACTGAGTTCGACGAGCGATTCCGGGGCAACGGTGCCCTCGAGATGTAAGTGCAGTTCAGCCTTGGGGAGTGCACGGATTAGAGCGCGATTCGCCATCAGCAATCTTGATTTACTGTAGCTGAAATTCGATTACTTCGAGAACGTGCAACTTTTTCGCTCCCGTGTTAATCAGATGTTGTACCAATGTGGTTGTTCAGGAGACGACATGCAGTTCCAAGTCAAACCCGAACCCGATCCTACTTCCTCTCCCTGGAACGACCGCGTCCTGATCGCGGCGGTAGTTGTGACCATGTTGCTCTCGCTGCTCGGGTACATGCACGCTTAACCGTTTAGTCCCTAGTCTCTTTACCGGGTAGCCACCACTCTTGGACCGGATGTAGGATTCCAGCGGTGATCCGTGTAGCTATCGTTGGCGGTGGTATTTCGGGATTGACGACCGCCTTCTACCTTGAGCAGGAGCGCAGACGAGCAACGCCAGTTTCTTTCACGGTCCTCGAGGCCGAGTCCCGTTTCGGGGGCATGATCCAGACGGAACGGGTGAATGGCTGCATCATTGAGGCTGGTCCCGACTCGTTTCTCAGCACAAAGCCCTGGGCTCGCGAGCTATGCGATGATCTGCGCCTCTCCGCTCAACTGATCGGCTCTCGCGATGGGGATCGGAAGACTTACATTCTGATCAACGGACGTCTGGAGCCAATCCCTCCCGGAATGCAGATGATGGTTCCCGCCAGGATCGCGCCAATGCTGACCTCGCGTCTGTTCTCACGCCAAGCGAAGTTCGCCATGGCGCGCGAATACTTCTGGCCTCCACAGGCGCTCAACCCCGATGAAGACGAAACCGTGGCCAGCTTTGTGTCGCGCCACTTCAACTCAGAGTTCGTGGATCGGCTCGCCGATCCCTTATTGACTGGGATTTACGGCGCCGAGGCGTCAATGCTAAGCGCACGCGCAACTTTGCCTTTGATGGTCGATATGGAGAGCCGCCATCGGAGTCTAGTGCGGGGTGCGATAGCGGCTAGGGCATCTCAGAACACATCGACTCCTCCGCAGTCGCTCTTCACTGCAATGCGCGATGGGATGCAACGCATGGTTGAAGCAATTGTGCGGCAATTGCCTCGAGAGTCTTTGCGCTCGTCTCAACGTGTGGATTCCCTTAAGGCGCAGCAAGACGGATGGCAGATCAGGTTCGGCGAAACAACAGAGGACTTCGATTGTGTGATCCTTGCTTTACCTGCGCACATCAGCGCCAGACTGATCGCTGATCTCCCAGGCTCAGAGCGTCCGGTCGAATTACTTTCCGAAATTTCCTATAGTTCTGCCGTAACCGTCGCCTTGGTCTACAGCGCCCCTATCACGCTGCCGCCGGGCTTCGGCTTTCTTGTTCCCCGTAGCGAAGCCAAACGCATGATCGCCTGCACTTTTGTTCACAACAAGTTTGAGAACCGCGCTCCGACAGGCACCACGCTACTTCGCGTGTTCATGGGGGGAACACGAGATCCCCAAATTGTCGATGAGACCGATGAGCAGATTGTTCAAATCGTCCGGCGCGAACTGCGCGAAATTCTGGGGCTCGACGCTGAGCCCCAGCTCGTTCGAATCTTCAAATGGCGTAAAGCCATGCCGCAGTATGCTGTCGGACACTTGTTGCGAATCGCGAGACTCGAAATGCACATGCAGCGCTTTCCCACTCTGCACCTCAGCGGCAACGCCTACCACGGAATCGGGATTCCAGATTGTGTCCGCGCTGGTCGCAACGCGGCAGATGCAATTGTGCGGCGCATTCGCTCGCAGAGAGCGTTAGCGTGAAGCCAGGCAATAGGCCCACAGAGACGTCCCGCCCGTTCGATCTGCTTGAATCCGGAGATCAGCGTTTATCTGCGTGAGCTTTGTTTTTCGTTCGAGGTTGGGCTTCCAAAACAAAAATCGGGCGGACCGAAGTCCGCCCAGTCGCTTGTCTGCTGTTCGTTTTGTTGTCCTAACTTGTAAAACTGTTGGGCAAAATACCCCTCAATAATGGCGTTGGGAGCCAAGCCAGAGAGTAGCCTAGACGGAAAAGGCGCAAAAGTAACTTTGGTCACTTCTGAATCGGCGAACTAAGCATTCGGCAACTTCGTAGCCTTGTCAGGGTTGATCCTTATCGGATTCACGTGGAGGTCCCTTTTTATGAGGTCCAAGCCTTTACTGGCGCTAATTGCCATGGCAAGTCTGCTGCTCATTCGGATGACATTCGCACAGGATCACCACGATCACTCATCGGATGCCGCGCATGCAGGCCACTCAATGACAGGGATGGAGATGCCCAACGACTCTTTTGGCAATTCCGCCGGAGAACAGGAGTTGAATGCCGCCACTCAGATGATGAGTTCGCACCACATGGAAATGGGTCCGCACATGAAGATGACTGAGCTGCGGAAGCCTCAGCCCGGCGATCAGGAGCGCGCCAAGCTACTTGTCGAGCAGGCGCGCCAGGTGATGGACAAATATCAGGACTATCACGCCGCTCTGAACGATGGATTCAAGATCTTCCTGCCCAATGTACCCCAGCGTCAGTATCACTTCACCAATTATTGGTATGGATTCGAGGCGGGCTTCCGTTTCACTCCGGAACATCCGACTTCCCTGCTCTATGACAAGACGATCGATGGATACAAGCTTGCCGGCGTCATGTACACGGCTCCCGCAAAGGCAGATGAAGAAGAGCTGAACGGGCGTATTCCACTCAGCATCGCGCAATGGCACGAGCACGTGAACTTCTGCTTTCCTCCAAAAGGACGCGAAGCCGAAGCCTGGCGGAAGAATGCGAAATTCGGAATGGCCGGATCGATCTCCACCCGCGAGGCTTGCGATGATGCCGGAGGCAGGTTCGTTCCGCTACTGTTTGGCTGGATGGTGCACGTCTATCCAAACCAGCAAGATGTCTGGGCCATGGGCCCAGGAATGCATTGAGAATCGCATGATCGGGCCATCCGGTGACCGCGTGAAGTAAGAAGACTGATGGACTGCTTTTTACTTCAGCTCATCCCCCGATCGCCCGATTCTTAGAAGGTCGTGCTCACTGTAAACCTGAAGGTCTTCTTCGGCTCTCGCAATACGTAAGTACTTCCATAGAGGATGAGCGACCGCTGGTACGTGTAGTCGCCTGCCGCGCCGGCTGGGAACATGTCGCGTGTGATCGGGGACTTGGTAGGAATGTTCGTATTCAAGAGCAGCGGGTTATATGCGTAATAAATGCGGAACGGCGCGTTCACGATCGGCAGCAAGACTTGCAGCTCCATACCGGTGGACATTCGTGGAGTGTAGTTCGTTCCAGGAATCGGCTGCAGCGTCGGAGAAAAATTAATCGTTCTTGCACCCTGGCAGTTAAAGCTCACGTCGACGGAGGGGCATCCGAAGGGCGTCCCGTTGAGGTTGGCAAGGTTCTCCGGAGTGAGCTTCAATTGGTTCGGCAGGGCGATGAAGTTCATGCCGAAGTCGTTGAATGCAGCCAGAGTCACGTGAGTCACAATGGGAATGCGGTATTCAATGTTAGTGTTGACAGTGGTATCGCCGCCCGCATAAATAATTGTCTCTGCCGGAATTGGGATTTGCACTGCACCCCGGCGCGGATTCGTCGGATCAAGCGGAACCAGGCTGCCATCCGGATTCTGCAAGGGAACCGTCACGCGATTGGCGATGAACACGTACGGCGTGACCGTCCGGATATCAAAACCGCGCAGGTCGTTTTCGCCGCCCATGTAGAAGCGTTCATAAGGCGGCGCCACCTTGCCGGCATAGCCAGTGATAAATGATCCTGTCACGCGGAATCCAAGCGAATTGCGCCTCTTGTTGACTGGAATCCAGTGCTTTAACTCCACGATCGGTCGAATCGTGTTCACGTTCCCACCGACGCCGGCAAACTCTCCGCCAACAAAGAGGCTTGTGCCCCGATGCGGCTGATACGGACTATCGATCGAGTTGAACGTGAAGCTCGGCGTGAGCTTACTCGTAATGATTCCGCGCAGCGAGTTTGGCCCACTAACGCCGTCGAAATTGATGGCTTCGAAATACTGTTGCGATGCCGTACTGAAGGTCTGAACGCTGGAACGCTGGTAGGAATATGACAGGCCAACACGCTTCAATGAGCGCCTGATTGGATAACTCGAGGAAACCGTAAAGCCAGTTTGCGACTGGCTGAAATTCTGCAGCGTGTTCAAAACATCGGATGGCAGGTTTACGTTGGTCCCGGTGAGGATCGAGTAATTCTTGGCTGCGTTGTAATCGTAGCGGCTGGTGTAAAGAGTAAAGCCAAGCTGCAGCGGACGATCAAAAGCGTAAGGCTCGGTAAATCCGAACAGAATGCTGCGCTGCAGGTTGCCGAGGTTGGCCGAAACAGTAAGAGTCTCGCCCAGGCCGAGGAAATTGTTGGTCTCGTAGTTGATTCCAATGAATGATCCCGCGAGTCCGCTGACGCCTCCTTGAAGGCCAATACTGTTCTTGCCTTTTTCTTTCACCTTCAGGGTTAAATCGACGGTGCCGTCCTGGACGTTCTGTTTCGCCTCGGAGTCCTGTTCTTCTTTTAATGGCTCAAAATAATTGAGCTGATTCAGGCGCAGCAGGCTGAACTCCCAAAGCTTGCTGTTGTAGACGTTCCCTTCTTCCAAAGCCAGTTCGCGCCGGATAACCTTATCCCGGGTTGTGGTGTTGCCTGTGAACTCAATGCGTCGTACGAAGAACTGCTTGCCTTCATCGATATCGACATCCAGAGAAACCGTCTTCTTGTCTTCGTCGACGGTGGTTTCGGGAACAGCGCTGAAGTTGATGAATCCCAGTTCTCCATACGCCTTGCGAAGATTTTCCAGGCCCTTGGCAATCGATTCCCGGTTGAAGATGTCGCCATCCTTGATGGGGAACTGAGCGCGTAGGGCTTTGACGTTAAAATTCTGCTTTACATTCTTGAAATCAATCTTCCCCAGCCGGTACCGGTCCCCTTCTTGAATGGGCACCCTGATATCTACGACCTTGCCGCTGTGGCGGAACAGGTAGGGGAACCCGGGACTCGTGTCGCGAATCTTGGTCTTCGGATCGTCTACGAGGACTTTGAAATATCCCTTGGTCTGATAGAAGAAGCGGACGCGCTCGGCATCTTCGTCGAGCTTGCTTGCGTCATAGGTGCGGGAGAACAGATTCTCCAGAATGAGGGAATGGGGAATTCCGATCGGTTTGGTGTTCTTCATCGCCGCGCGCAGTTCGCGGCTGGGAATCTTCTTGTTGCCGTCGAAGCTGATCTTGCCGACTTTGACCTTCGGACCTTCTTTGACAACGAAGTCGATGCTGACCGCAGCCGGCGGAATCCTGCGCACTTCGGTGCGGATGGTAGCGAACTGCCGCCCATGCTCACCGAGCAAGCTCTTCAGCACCACCTCCGCCTTCTTCACCTTCGTGGGATCATACTGACTCTCTTGCGTAAGCCCGACTTTCTCTTTCTTGAAACGATCAAGCACGTCGCTTTGCGAAACCGAATTCAGGCCGGTGTACTTAATCTCGCGGATGGTCGGCTTCTCAGTTACGTAGATGTAAATGATTACGCCCTTCGGAGTTTCCTGCCGCTCGAAGCGAAGATCGTCGTAGTAGCCGGTATTCCAGAGCGAATTGAAGTCTCTCTCAATAGCCTGCGGATCGTAGACATCGCCTGGACGGGTGAAAATCCGCGCCTTTACCGTTTCTGCAGGAATGCGGCGGTTTCCCCTTATCCGAACGTCTTCGACGAGCGTCTGCTGGGCATGCAAATGCAAGCATGAAAGGATGAGAGCAACTGGCAAAAGAACCAAACGGACGGTGCGAAACAGGCTAGATCGGCGACGGCCGACGAGCCCGTCCGCTGCTTGCTGGCTAATAAAAATAAGAAGCCCCTCTACCAAGGTATGAAATCGTGGAGGAATTCACAATTATATGAGAGCGCGTAGGAACCATCCAAGCGTAGTGACCGCTCTCAAGGTAAAAAGTTGTGAGCTTGAGTCTAAAGAGAGCAGAGGGATGAAAGCGCTGGCGCGGCCCTTGGACTCATATCCACGGCAGAAATTCACTGTTAATTCCCTGATCAGGCAGCTAACAGTGAATTAACAGCGAAAGTATCAGCGAATTTATCAGTGAATTTTGATTTGTTTATGAAACCCGCATAAACGGTGGGCTACCGCTGAAAAGCAGTGAATTAACAGCGAAATTGCAAGGAGTTCCTTGATTGATCCTGCTACCGTCATTGTTGCTCTGCGCCTCCCGTGGCTTCTCTTTGTAGCAGCAAGCTCCGCAGCAAGGGAGCCCCACACCCAATTGTGCTACGACGATTCGATCCCCAAGTCAAGGTTTGTAGCGTCGTTTGCTGGGGAAATCGATTCTTGCGGGTCGAAGGCTTGAGGCTTACGGCAGCTGCGGGATGGGATAAATTCCTGCACGACGAGCGTCGCTGATAGCGATCTGCGTGATCTGCGTCTCGGAAAAACGGGCCAGGCCGCGCTCCGCGCTACGCACAGCGCCTTCGAAGGGGAAACGACCCGTCAGCGCGACGTCGATGAAGAGCTTTTTATCGGAGTTCTCCGCGGACTTCACGCCCACATAGGCGTGCCCCGGTACAAGTACGATCACCGGCTCCATGCTCAGATTTTCGAAGGCTGAGGCAAAGAGCACTGCTGCGTCAATGCAGTTGGCTGAACTGGCGGCGATGCTCTCGCGAGGTGTGCGGATGCGCTCGCTCACAGCCGTATTGGCGCCAAAGGTGAGAGAGCTTTTCACGTACGAGAGCCTCTGCCTTTGCAGTGCCGTATAAATCGCCCGCGCCTCGAGTCGCGTCTCGCGCTCCTGTCCAGCGGCATCCTTCCAGTCTTCATATCCAGGTAGACGTCGTCCGGGCATCAACTCTTTCGCTCGACTCAGCACCTGTTCAACGCGAGCATCGTGCGGTGTCACCCAGGAAGCGATGAACTGTGCGTACTTGAATCCCCTGCCCCAGAAGATGTCTTCCACTGCACGCATGCGGACTGGGACCGTGGTGCTATAGATCGGATCTCCGGCAACGTCGGTCACTCTTACTTGGGCGGTTGCGCCAGTAATCTCGCGGTTCTGATAAAGGCGGGGTAAGAAGGTGGGCGCAAATAAGAAGCTTCGAGCTCCTCCAGCCGGCACGGTGACGATCTGGACTTCTTCATCGCTCCACCCGGTCACGCGGACGGCGATTCGATAGCGCTGCTCGGTATCAGTCGAGTTAGAAACTCTCACCGAAACCACTCCCCACTTTCGCTGATCGGGTGCCTGAAGCGACGCGTAGTTCGCAAATGCCGGAAAGACGTCTCCGTCGATGCCCGATTCGATCTTGAACGTCGGCTCCGGAGTGCGAGGCGCACGCACATTTCGCGTGACCTCCGGACGATCGAAATCTCCGCCAGCGAATGCCGGCAGCGAGAGCGCTAACCCAAGGGCAGCGCACGCGGTGGCGGACATTCTGGCGGAAACCTTCATTGTTTTTCCGAATCTACGCCGCTGAACAGAAATCACAATCCAAGGGAATGCTTAATCGGCTTCAGCGCGGACTAAGGTTTACCGACTAGCGAAGAAGGCACAAGGTCACGAAAGGAGGGAGGCTGTCGGCGTTCAGCATTCCGCGTTCGGCCCGTCGAGGTTCTTTCCCCAACATCGACGAAAACGAGAGCCCGACGAGAGCCGGCCGAAAGCCGACTGTCGAGCGCCAAGAGCCTCCTTGCTATGCAATTCAATACACAAGACTTCCGTTCACCTGTCCAGATGCGCCACTGGCTGTACCCAGTTGATTTATAAGGGCAGTAAGGCTTAAACTTGATATGCGACCCAAAAGGTCGTATATTGCACGTTTTCCAACGGCATGCTGAAGCTTACAAAGAAGGCCGATTACGGACTGATCGCCGTGAAGCACCTGGCAGAGCTAGGCCCGAACGGGTCATGCAGCGCTAAGGATATCGCTGAGGCTTACCGCCTGCCTGCTGAGGCCCTCGCCAAGATTCTGCAGAAGCTGGCGAAGGCGAAGCTGCTGGTGTCGCATCACGGAAGCAACGGAGGCTATGCCCTCGCTCGCGATGCGCGGCAGATTTCCGCGCTGGAAGTGATTCGTGCGATCGACGGTCCGCTCTTTATTACATCGTGCCTGCCGTATGACACCGGCGGATGCGAGCAGAGCGGATGCTGCACTGTACGCGAGCCGCTGCGGCAGGTAAACGAAAGTATCCGGGCACTGCTCAACGACATCAAGATTTCAGACATGCGCGACTCGCGGCAGCGGCATGCGACCGCGGCGCCAAGCACGCAATTAGAGGATTTAGTTACTTTGCGCTGACGCAGTGCGCAACGACTTTGGAGAAATGACGAGTATGAGTACAACGGCAGTTGCGACCCCCACTAACGGAAATGCGCATGCTTCGGTAAAGCTGCCCATCTACATGGACAACCACGCCACCACGCCGGTCGACCCGCGGGTGGTGCAGGCGATGCTTCCTTATTACACCGAGCACTTCGGCAACGCGGCCAGCCGCAATCATCAATTCGGATGGGAAGCCGAGCAGGCGGTCGAAACCGCGCGCGAGCAGATCGCGAAACTGGTGGGCGCCACTGCGAAGGAGATCATCTTTACCTCAGGTGCGACCGAGAGCGACAACCTCGCCATTAAGGGCGTTGCGGAGATGTATCGCGAGAAGGGCAACCACATCATTACTGCCGCGACGGAGCACAAGGCGGTGCTGGATACCTGTAAGCGCCTGGAGAAGAATGGGTATCGCGTCACCTATCTACCGGTAGGCGCCGATGGACTTATCAATCTCGAAGATCTGAAGCGCGCGATCGACGAGAAGACAATTCTCGTCACCATCATGTACGCCAACAACGAAATCGGCGTGCTCCAGCCTGTCGCCGAGATCGGAAAGCTTTGCCATGAGAAAGGCGTGCTCTTCCACACAGATGCTGTGCAGGCGATCGGCAAAGTTCCGGTCAACGTGATTAAAGACAACATCGACCTGATGTCGATCACAGCGCACAAACTCTACGGACCAAAGGGAGTGGGAGCGCTGTTTGTCCGGCGCAAGAATCCGCGCGTGCAGATCACCGCGCAAATCGATGGTGGCGGTCATGAGCGCGGCATGCGCTCGGGGACCTTGAATGTTCCGAACATTGTCGGTCTGGGCAAAGCTTGCGAGCTCGCGATGAACGAGATGGCTGAAGAGTCAAAGCGTCTCGCGTACCTGCGCGACCGGCTGAAAAAGAAACTGGAAGACAATCTCGACGAGATTCACATCAACGGCTCGATGGAGCATCGCTTGCCCGGCAACTTGAATATGAGCTTCGTGTACGTGGAAGGCGAGTCCCTGTTGATGGGCATCAACGACATCGCAGTCTCCAGCGGATCGGCTTGCACCTCGGCGACGCTGGAACCCTCTTATGTATTAAAGGCGTTGGGCCTCGGCGATGACGTCGCGCATAGCTCGATCCGATTTGGTATTGGACGCTTCAACACTGAAGCCGAGATCGACTACGTAGCCGACAAGCTGATCGACACGGTCAAGAAGCTGCGCGAACTTTCACCGCTGTACGAGATGGTGAAGGAAGGCATCGATCTGAAGAAGATCCAGTGGGCCACCGAAGGACACTGAAACGGTTTTACTGAAAGACAGTTCTCAAAAGAGTTTTGGGAGAAATAGAAAATGGCATACAGCAATAAGGTGATCGACCACTACAACAACCCCCGCAACGTCGGCACGCTCGACAAGAGCAGCAGCGATGTTGGCACCGGGCTCGTGGGAGCGCCGGAGTGTGGCGACGTGATGCGCCTGCAGATCAAGGTCAATCCTGACACCCAGGTCATCGAAGAGGCGAAGTTCAAGACCTTCGGCTGTGGCTCGGCCATTGCTTCGTCATCGCTCGCCACGGAGTGGATCAAAGGCAAGAAAGTCGAAGACGCCCTCGCGATCAGGAACACCGACATCGTGAAGGAGCTCTCGCTGCCTCCAGTGAAGATTCACTGTTCCGTGCTGGCCGAAGACGCCATCCGCGCCGCGATCGGGGATTGGAAGAAGAAGCACGCGTCGGCCGAGCCGGTTACGGTCGAGACCGCTCAAGCGAAAGCCTAGCTGAGGGATTAGCGAAGAGCACCAGCTTTAGCGAAGGCACCAGCTTTAGCGAAGAGCATCGGCTTTAGCCAAGGCACTAGCTTTAGCGAAGAGCATCGGCTTTAGCGAAGGGCATCAGCTTTAGCGAAGGGCATCAGCTTTAGCGAAGGGCATCAGCTTTAGCGAAGGGCATCAGCTTTAGCGAAGGGCATCGGCTTTAGCGAAGGCATCGGCTTTAGGCAAGGTTTAGGGGAAAGGCATCGGCTTTAGCCGTGCCCGTAAAGGGGCCATATTACCGGGGCTTTAGCCGCTGCGGTTCTTGGCTTTCAAGGGCACCTCAGCGGCCAAAGCCGAAATTTGGGAATTTCGTAAACGGCACGACTGTAAGGTCGTGCGCTTCCCCAAGACAGAAATTCTCGAGCAGAGGAAATGGCAACAACGATCGACAGTCCGGTACTCACGCCCGACAATGCTGCCGCCGGCAGCAAGGGCGTCCAGATCACGCAGCGCGCGCTGGCTAAGATTCGCGCTGCGATGGCGAAGGAGAACGTGTCGCCAGAGCAGGGTGGACTGCGCCTTGGTGTCTCTGGTGGCGGATGCTCGGGGTTGAGTTATCAGATTCGGTTCGACAGCAAGCCGCGTGAGCGCGACCGCGTATATGAGTTCGAGGGAATCCGCGTCTTCGTCGATCCTAAGTCATTTATTTATCTCGCGGGAATGATCCTGGATTGGGAAGAGTCGTTGATGAAGCAGGGCTTCAACTTCATCAATCCCAATTCGTCAAAGTCGTGCGGCTGCGGCTCATCGTTTTCTGCTTGAAAGGGCATGGGCCAGGAAACAATCGGGTGATCGGGTCATCGGGTGATCGGGTGAAGTGAAATCCAAAAGGCTTTCGGTTATCGGCATTCGGCTCTCTGCCAGGAAGCTGTCCTGTGAGTTACATAGAAACCCAGAGGCCGAACACCGACAGCCGAATGCCGAAAGCCGTTTTACTTCACCCGATGACCCGATCGCCCGATCACCCGATTCTTGTTATGCATCCAGTTGTGCCAAGTCCGGAGACGCTGTCAGCACAGACCTGCTGGTCGTGCGTGCGCGAGATCGAAAAGGCAGCGCATTTCTGTCCGCACTGCAGCAAGCTACAGCCGCCTGCGGATTCTGATTACTTCAGCTTCTTCGGCCTGCAGCGCCGGCTAAACATCGATCTGGGGATGTTGGAGAAGGAGTTTTATAAGCTGAGTCGGCGGTTGCACCCGGACGTCTATGCACGCGCAACGCCAGCAGAGCAGCAATGGAGCACGCAGAAGAGCTCACTGCTGAATGACGCATATCGCACGCTGCGCGATCCGATTGCGCGTACGGAGTATCTGCTGGAACTCGAGGGCGTGAAGCTGGAAGAGCAATCACGCGCCGCCACTGACGAGGCCCGCGCCCAAGGCAAAGAGAAGCAGCAGGTAGTGCCGCCGGATCTGCTGGAAGAGGTGTTCGAGCTGAATATGCAGCTCGAAGAGATGCGCATGGGCAAGAAAATGGGCGAGCGTGATGAGCAGGTGGCGAAGGACTTGGAATCTGCGAAGGGACGCTTCGAAGAGATGCTTTCTTCTTCGAATGATGAGTTGCGGAAGCTGTGGAATGAATGGGATCAGGTCATTGCCAGCGGAGCCGATGCCGAGGATCCAAAGCGAGTAGCGGTTCGCGACAAGATGGTCGCGCTGCTGAATCGGCGGTCGTATGTCAGAAATTTGGTGCGGGATGTGAACGAGGTCTTGCAGACGTAAGTAGCGGTTTAGGGAGGGGCACCGGCTTCAGCCGTGCCGGTAGCGCGTGTTCCCAAATTGGTACGGCTTTAGCCGTTGAAGTCAGTCACTTACCGCAACGGCTAAAGCCGGAGCCATTGCAGAGAACTTACGGCACGGCTGAAGCCGATGCCCCCTCCCTAAACCGAGAACCAGGTTTTGCCTTAAACGTCATGCCAGAAGAACGCATTGTCGGAATTGATTTAGGCACGACCAATTCGCTCGTCGCCTACATGGAAGACGATAGTCCCGTCATCATCCCTGGGGAAGACGGCTCGAACCTTGTTCCCTCCGTCGTCGCACTTACACAAGATGCGCGGGGCGATCACATTGTGGTCGGCAATCGTGCACGTACGCACTTGATCGAGACCCCTGAGCGTGCAATTTACTCAGTGAAGAGACTTATGGGACGCGGCGTTGAGGACGTTCAAGAGGAGCTGAAACTCTTCCCCTTCCGACTCGATCACACGCAGCCCGGCGAGGCGCTGCGCATCAGGCTGGGCGATCGTACCTTTACTGCTCCGGAGATCTCCGCGTACATCCTGCTGCAACTCAAAGCCAACGCCGAGCGATTTTTTGCTGCACCCGTGACCAGGGCGGTGATCACCGTTCCCGCCTATTTCAACGATGCGCAACGGCAGGCTACGAAAGACGCTGGCCGCATCGCGGGGCTCGAAGTATTGCGCCTGGTCAACGAACCAACGGCCGCAGCCTTGGCTTACGGACTGGACAAAGGAAAAGATGGGATTGTCGCAGTCTACGACCTCGGCGGAGGCACCTTCGATATCTCCATTCTGAAACTACACGAAGGAATCTTCGAAGTGATCGCCACCAATGGCGACACGCATCTGGGCGGCGATGACATTGATAATCTGCTGATCGCAATCGCGCTGGACGATATCGCCGGAGACCTCAAGCTCGACCTGCGGCGGAACGGCGAAGCCGTGCAGGCAATCCGCAAATCAGTGATCGACGCTAAGATAGCCTTGTCCTCGCAGCCCAGCGCCAAACTCGATGTTGAACTGCCTGGCGGCAAGCGCTATCAGCGTGAAATCACACGGGAGCAGTTCGAGCAGTTGATCGAGCCCATCATCCAGAAGACAGTTGCTCCGAGCAAGCAGGCGTTCGCAGATGCGAAGATCAAGCCAGAGCAGATTGATCAGATTGTTCTCGTAGGGGGTTCGACACGCATCCCCCGCGTGCGCGCTCTCGTGAAAGAACTATTCAAGCGCGAACCGCACGTTGAACTGAATCCAGACGAAGTGGTTGCTCTGGGAGCTGCAGTGCAGGCGCACATTCTCGCCGGTGGATCGAAGGCTACTGAAGACATGCTCCTGCTCGATGTCACTCCGCTCTCGCTCGGCATTGAAGCCATGGGCGGAGTAGTGGCAAAGATCATTCACCGCAACTCAACGATTCCGGCTTCGGCGACCGAGCACTTCACCACCGCCGTCGAAGGACAGACAAATGTCGCGATCCACGTGCTGCAAGGCGAGCGCGAACTTGCAAGTGATTGCCGATCGCTGGCGCGCTTTGATTTGAGGGGCATTCCGCCTATGCCCGCAGGACTCCCGCGCATAGAAGTGAAGTTTCTCATCGATGCCAATGGAATCCTGCACGTAAGCGCGCGCGAGCAGCGCAGCGGCAAGGAAGCCCAGATCGAAGTTAAACCGACGTACGGCCTGACCGACGCTCAGGTGGAAGACATGATCATCGCCTCGTTCGACCACGCGCAGGAAGACTTCCAGAAACGACAAGTAATCGAAGCGCGGGTGGAGGCAGACAACATCCTGCTTGCCTTAGAGAAGGGCCGCCGTGATCCAGCGTGGCAAGAGCTTACCGGCGACGAAAAGCGCAGAGTCGAACTGCTGGAAACCGAGTTAAAGGAAGCGCAGGCGGGCGATGATTACAGGACTGTTCGAGCCGCCATCGATGCGTTGAACGAAGGCACGATGAGGCTAGCCGAACTCATGATGGACTCTGCCGTGTCGGATGCCATCAAGGGCAAAACCATGTCCGGCGCTGACTCCGAATTGGGCCAAGGTCCATCGGCGCCACACCCGATCGCGCCGGCCGAGTTCGAGCACAAGCGATAAGAGGAAAAAACGAAATTATGTCCGACGAAAAGAACAAAACCAGCGGCCAGGGTGCCGCCACCATGGAAGAACCCAGTCCTAATACCGTTCGCGTGACGTTCATGCCCGGGAACAAGACCTTCGAGTTCGAAAAGGGGCAACTGCCTTATGCCGATCACGGCAAGCCCGAATCGATCCTCGATGTGGCTATGAACAATGACTTCTTCCTCGATCATGCCTGCGGAGGAAACTGCGCCTGCACCACGTGCCACGTCATCGTGCAAAAAGGCGAAGAACTGCTCTCGGAGATGGACGATGACGAAGCCGACCGGCTCGATATGGCTGCCGGACTCACGCTGCACTCACGCCTCGGCTGCCAGGCAGTGATCGACAAGCCCGGAGAAATTGTGATTGAAATTCCAGAATGGAACCGGAATTACGTTTCAGAAGGCCACGCGCCGAAGGACTGAAGAGGGACTATGCCTGCTGATCTTGGTTGGGAAGACGCTGAAGATATCGGCATCCTGCTGGCGGAAAAGTTCCCGGACACCGATCCGCTGACCGTGCGTTTCACCGATCTGCACCGCTTCGTTACTGAATTGCCTACGTTCAACGACGATCCCGGTACGTCGAACGAAGGCAAGCTCGAGGCGATCCAGATGGCTTGGTATGAGGAGTGGAAAGACTCGCAGTAATTATGTTTGCTGTCATTCCGAATCCGGCAGGATGAGAAATCCCTATAGAAACTTAGCCTTTGAGTAAGACGAAAGATGTAAGCTGCTAGATCAATCTAGGAAAAACGCCTTCGTATCAGTAGGGATTCCTCGCCGCAACTTCGCGGCTTCGGAGTGACAAGGCAGAGGCCGGGAGCCTACTTCAATACCTTCACTTGCGCTCCAGGCGGCTGAGCAAGCGCGAACTGGTCATCGGTAAGAGGCTTATTGACTTCGATCTTCTCGATTGTGATCACAATCGAGTACTCTTCTTTGGGACGATTGATGGTGATCTGCGACGGGAAATTCACTCCCTGGAAGTCCGCGAAGTTGTCGTAGACAGCCTCAGTCGCGATCGCTCCGTTGCGGTCGTAGATCATTTGCCGATGGGGCTTCAGGTCGATCCGCGAGAAGGTAATCTTGCGCTGCAAACGCCAGGTATCGCCATCGTGCGCGATGACGTTCACGATGTAATCGGGCAGCTCCCAACTCTTTTTCTTGTTGCTTGTATCCTGCACTACATCGGTGCCCTGCTCGAGCACCGCAATGTCGCTGGCACCAATCTCGTGCAGCAGCAGGGAATCGAAGAAAACATGGGGCCGCAGGTTCTCGAGAGTATTGGTCGAAGGCTGTGGTGAATCTTGGGCCGGGCCTTCGATGAACTTGTTCATCGGAGGAATCGAAAGTTTGAAGGTCTTGCCGTCACTCACCATGTCAAAGGCGCGACTGCGGACGATCGGCAATAAACCGATCACGTGCAGCATGTCCGGATCTTTTTCCAGGATGTAGCCCTTGATCTGCTGAATATCGGTTACTTTGCCCTTCTTCGAGCCACCCAGAGAGGTTGCGATTTCGACGGTGGCGCTAAACGAATGAATCTTTCGCGCTTCGGAGTTAATGCGCTCTGCCAGTTGCGGCAGATCCGCAACCAGCAGGTTGGAGGTATTGACTTGCCGCTTATTGAGAGTTCGAGTGTGAACCAGGCAACCGGAGATCGAGAGTATCAATACTGCGATTCCAAGGGATCGTGCCGCGCATCGTATCTGCATGAAAAAACAGAAGCGTTATTGAATCTGTCCAGTATATAAGAGCTTTTGATTACGTGGTTCTGGACACCGTCGGCCGGTACAAGGATGGCAAGTTCGTGAAGGGTTGCGTTGCCTATGCCTTATACAAAGGTCGCCGAACGATAGAAAGAATCAAAGCAAAAGCCCGGCCGAAGGCGGGCTCCCCAACAAGCGCCGATGTTGCCGTCGTTGAGATGCAGACAGCGGCCGGGAATCACTTAACCTAATTGCCTTCGCCAACCGCATGACGGTAGGCTGCGACGTTTTTGTTGTGCTCCTCAAGCGTCTTGGCAAAGCGATGGTGGCCCTGGTTGTCGCTGACGAAGTACAAGTAGTCGGTAGTCGCAGGATGCATGGCCGCTAGCAGAGAATCCTTTCCCGGATTGGAGATCGGCCCGGGCGGAAGTCCAGGATTGCGATACGTGTTATAAGGTGAGCCGTACTTCAGGTCGGAAGCATAGATGGTGCCGCGATAGCGGTTCGCGAGCAGCGCGGCGTAGATGACGCTGGGATCGGTATCCAGTGCCACGCGCTGTGCCAGCCGGTTGTAGAACACCCCGGCCACCAGCGGACGCTCTTCCGGCACAGCAGTCTCCTTCTCCACAATCGAGGCCATGGTCACGATGCGGTGGACGTCACCGGTCACCCCGATGGCGTGCGCTTCCTGACGAAAGCGCTTCACCATGGCTGCAACCACATCGGGGGCTTTCTGCTTGCGGGAAAACCGGTACGTGTCCGGATAGAGATAACCTTCGAGTGTAGGCACTCGAGGATCAATGTCCCGCACGAGCGCGACTTGAGAACGAACCTGGTCCAAGAAGTTCTGCTGCGAGTCGATGCCCAGTTTCTCCACGCTGGCCGCGATATCAAAAATGTTATAGCCCTCGGGAATGACCAGCACGCGAGCATAAGTCTCTCCGTGGGCGATGTGGCGATAGATCTCTGTGAGCCGCTCAGGATGATCGAATTCGTACTCCCCCGCCTTCAACGATCCATGTCGCAATAGATGCCACAGCAGAAACGCCGAGCGGCTGCGGATAATTCCCGCCTGCTTCAACTCAGAGGCAATGTGCCGCGCCGAGGAGCCGGACTTGAACTCGACAAACGTCTGCTGCTTCGCTCCTGCCGGAACCGCCAGACAGAAGCCGATCCAGCCGGCAAAAGCCAGCAACACGAAAAACCCGAACGCAAAGAACTTGCGCATTTCAAAATTTTAGATTCATTTCCCGCCAAATAGGTCAGCAGCCTTGAAACGAAAGATACAGGCATGAAGAGGAACTTCTGGGTAACGTGACCGTTGCATTTTAAGCTGGAGACGACGACGCAGCGGGCTGCGTCTCCCGGAAGAGGCTGGATAAACCCGGGTTACTAATTCGTCGTGCGTTGCAACCTGGGCTGACGTTCTTTCTCCGGTACGTCTCCATGTGCGCGTTTAGTCTGATATGGAACTTCGAGATTTGGACAATCAGTGACGTATTTTAGCTTGGGATTCTCACCATCACTGAACACGTACGCGGTAATTGACAGACAGCCATTGGCGCGGGCAGGAATGATTATTCCTTTATCCGGCATGAATCGGTTGCCGCGTCGTTTGTGTAAGAAGGTGTTTGGCCCCGGATTGCCGAGTAAAGTTCGCGGTTGGCTTGTAGTCGCCGATTGTTCAATGCTGGGAACGACAACATTGTCGGTCTGTTGCATAGGACCAGCACTTGCTAAAAGCAGCACCAGTGGAAGCAGCATACTTTGCCTCCCGATAGGCGTATTTTAGTCCCCCTTAGTTTCCGAATCCAATGCTGAATCCAGCGACGCAGGGCCTACGCGTCCAGGTGCCACTGGGGTTCATGGCGGAGACGTAGCATGCTGCACCTGATACCAAACTCCCCATTTACAGGCCTTTCATTCAGCAGTACACTCTGAGGGCCTCTACTAAATCGATTTATGAAGAAGCTCCTGATTGCTCTCTGCACGCTTCTGCCTGCGTTGCTATGGCCTTGCGTACTACGCGCTGACGATAACATTCCTCATGCCGCCTGGCGCATTCCCATCGGACAGCCTCCGGCGAATCCCGGCGGACACAAGCCGGAGATCAGCAACATTGACGACGGTTTTTGGCAGGGCGCACCGGTCGGCGGATTCGGAGCAGGAACATTCTCGCGCTCGTATCGCGGACATTATGAACGCTGGCACCTGAAGGCCGGAGTGCACAAATATGAAGACGTCCCCGCGAATCAGTTTGCTGTATTCGTTAGGCCCGAAGGAGGAGAGCCGATTGCCCAGGTGCTCGCCACGGATAATCCGAGTCACGGGCTTTCAGCCTGGAACTGGAGTTATCCCGCGGGATCTGGAGAATATGCTGCGCTCTATCCGAAATCCTGGTTTGCTTATCAGTCGCCGCAGCTGCCGATCAAGCTGACGGTTGAGCAGTTTTCGCCTGTACTTCCCGACAACTACAAAGAGACCAGCTATCCGGTGGCGATCTACAACTGGTATGCGCAGAACCCCACAAGCAAGCCGGTCACCGTCTCGATTCTCTTTTCCTGGGCAAACATGGTGGGGTGGTTTCGCGATTCCACGCGCGGCTTCGCGGGCGGCCTGAATAACCAGAACACGAACACTTACCACGCCGAGCAGATCCAAAATGGGAACATGCAGGGGATTGTATTCGATCGCCTGCGCAGCGGAGCCGTGCAGGAAGAATGGGACGGGCAGTTCGCTATCGCAGCTCTCGCCACTCCAGGAGTGGAGGTTACTTATACAACAAGTTGGATGTCCTACGGCACAGGCGAGGATGTGTGGAAGCCGTTCTCAACTGACGGGCGTCTCCCGAATTGGGCTCCGAAACTCGCCAGTGCGGGTGAGCCCATGGCAGCCGCCATCGCGTTGCGCTTCACCCTGGCTCCGAACGAGAAGAAACTGGTTCCCATGGCGCTCGCGTGGGACTTGCCTATCGCGGAATTTGGCGGCGGACGCAAATGGCTGCGCCACTACACAAAATTCTTCGGAACGTCAGGAAGCAACGCCTGGAAGATCGCGCGCACCGCGCTGGAGAACGATCAGGATTGGAGCCGTCAGATCGACGAGTGGCAAAAGCCTTTTATTGAAGACGAGTCCAAACCACTCTGGTACCGCGGGGAGCTATTCAACGAGCTCTACATTCTGGCGGATGGTGGAACACTCTGGGGCCATGAACTCAATGGCGTGGGCAATCCCAGGCATCATTCCGCGCAAATGGCCGACAGCTTCAGCTATCTCGAGTGCTTTGACTATCAGTACTACGGCACATCCGACGTTCGCTTTTACGGTTCTTTCCCGCTGGTTAAGTTCTGGCCCGAGATCGAGAAGCAGGAGATGCGCCAGTACACCGACACCATTGCCGAGAGCAATCCGCAGGAGTATGTGTGGGCTTGGAAGCGCGATCACCAGCACATACTCGAGCTCATGCAGCGGAAGACGGCCGGCTCCGCCCCGCACGATCTCGGTTCGCCGACGGAAGATCCGTTCGTGAACGTGAATCAATACAACTATCAGGACGTCTCGAACTGGCGCGATCTGAACAGCAAATACGTGCTGATGGTTTGGCGCGATTATGTCTTCAGCGGCTCGAAAGACATGGACTTCCTGCGCTACACCTGGAATGCGGTAAGGATGGCGATGGAGCACCTTCGTCAGTACGATAAAAATGGCGACGGGCTCATCGAAAACGGCGGCTTCCCCGACCAGACTTATGACAACTGGGTAGCACGCGGCGAAAGCTCGTACAGCGGCAGTTTGTATCTGGCAGCTCTGCGTGCAACCGCGGAGATCGCGCGAAAACTGGGGGAGAATACGACCGCTCAGGGGTACGATTCCCTATTCAAGCGCGCACAGGCAGCGTTCGTTAAGAACCTCTGGAACGGCACCTATTTCAATTATGACGTTGGCAGCGATTACAAGTCAGACATCATGGCCGAGCAACTCGCGGGCCAATGGTACGCAAACCTCACCGGCCTTGGCGAGATTGTCCCGGCGGAGATGCGCCGCTCCGCGCTTCAGCATGTGTTCGACTTCAACGTAATGAAGTTCCAGAATGGAACCATGGGCGCGGTAAACGGTATAGCCGCCAATGGCGATATCCTGCACGAGAACGAACAGGTGGAAGAGGTCTGGACAGGCACGACATTCGGCGTGGCCTCGCACATGCTGTCCGAAGGAATGCGCGATCAGGCCTTCAAGACCGCCGAGGGGGTATACAACGTCGTATGGAAAGATCGCGGGTACTTTTTCCGAACGCCTGAAGCGTATGACTCGCGCGGCCTCTTTCGCGCCAGCATGTACATGCGTCCGGGTTCCATCTGGTCGATGGAGATGACAGGGAAATCGGGGCCTCAACCCGCGTTGGCAGCAGTGAAGGGGCAATAGGCAATAGGCGATAAGCAAAAACGGTCCTCCAGACTGTCGCCCCTTCGTTTTCTTTTGATTTTTGCTTATTGCTTATCGCTTATCGCCGCCTTTAAGGCA
>Ga0209473_1000096_pt1 | contig 51460 bp, 44 predicted proteins | sample GraSoiAngelo_133_FD_185890 | JGI IMG/M metagenome (GOLD analysis project Ga0209473, IMG submission 185890) | Grasslands soil microbial communities from the Angelo Coastal Reserve, California, USA - 14_0929_05_20cm (SPAdes) (version 2) | ecosystem: Environmental > Terrestrial > Soil > Grasslands ...
CAGCCAGGCGTCGATGAACGGGCCAATCAACCACGCCCAGACCGTGCCCTGATGGTAAGCACCGTCTCGCGAACGCAGATCGCCGGAATAAATAGGCTTGTATTCCGGATCATCGGATGAAAGCGACCGCAATCCGAGCGGGGTGAGCAGTTTGTTTTGGACGATATCGACAACGGACCTCCAGCGTTCTTGATCGAGCACCGGATGATCGAGCGAGATGGCAAAGATCTGATTTGGGCGGCAAGAAACATCGTGGGTTTCCTTTTGGCCGTTGCAATCGACAACGTCGAAAAGATAACCGCCATCGGCGAACCAAAAACGCTGGTTGAATGAAGCACGCGTGCGTTGTGCATGTTTTTGATAACGCTGCGCAGTCGCAGTGCTACCAGTTCGGTCCAACCAATCCGCGAGCAATTGAAGCGCGTTATACCAGAGGGCATTGATCTCGACTGGCTTGCCGCGGCGTGGCGTCACGACCCAATCATCCATCTTCGCGTCCATCCAAGTAAGCTGATAGCCTTTTTCGCCTTCCGTGAGCAGACCGTCGGTCGGATCGACATGAATATTGAACTTCGTTCCACGCAAGTGCTTCTCGATAATGTCTATCAAAGCGGGCAAGAGAAGCTTCAGCGTCGTGCGATCATTCGTTATGTCGATGTAACGGGCGAGCGCATGAAAGAACCAGAGCGTCGCGTCAGCGGTGTGATAGAGACCTTGCTTCGCGCCATCGGGAAACATGTTCGGGATCAAACCGTCACGAATGTAGTAGGCGAAGGTTCGCAGGATGTATCCAGCTTCGAGCCAGCGACCGGTCGTTAAGGTCAACCCTTCGAGGCTAATCATCGTGTCGCGTCCCCAGTCGGTGAACCAGTGATAGCCGGCGATTACGGTGCGCACCTCATCCCCAGCCGCATGCGCGCGTGCCGCTTCCTCAAAACGACCAGCGGGCGTAATGACAAATTGATCGGCTGCAAACGTTAACTCGGCCCCGAAACCTTCGCGCGCGTCTGGCATCGCGGCGTCGAGCAACCGTGCCCGCCGCTCGCATTCAGAGGCGAGTGCCTGCTTCGGATCAAGCACCTCGACGATTTCCCATTTTTCTGTTGAAGCGATGAGCGTGGTCGTCATCTCTTTTGTAAGATCGACATAGAAAAACCCGGGACTCCACAATTCACCTTCGTGGGCATAACCGCGGCTTTGTTCGATGCGATAAACAACTTGCGGAATCTTCTTGGCCGCAATGGTGAAAGCCGATTCGGAGCTGCACAATTTCATTCGCAAGGCGGGAAATCCGGGCCGGGCCGGCGCAATCTCGTAACGGCCGTTCACCGCGGTGAGCTTGTAGGGCCCGGCGGTGCCTTTGTTCACCGGAATCTCGTGATGACGAAAATGAAACGCCGGGCGCAACTCTAGTCGCGGACGACCGGCGCCTTCCAGAATGCGGTAGGTCACGTGCACTGTGTTTTGTAAGTGCGGAAGAATTACCCGCTTTTCGAAAACCAAGTCGCGCACGTGATAAATCCAAATCGGCAACCCATCTTCGAGTCGAAATTCGCGGAGATAATCGGCGCCTTTGAGATTGAGCTGGCCACCGCCCCGTTCTTCGCCACCGAGCGAAATCACATCATCGTTGCTGAAGCGGAGAAACTCCGAGACGTGATTCCACATCACGACGCGTCCGAGCGGTGCGGCTAACGCAGCGATGAGTAAGCCATGATAGCGGCGCGTCACGGCCCCGGAAATCGTGCCCGATGCGTAGCCGCCGAGTCCATTCGTTACGATCCACTCGCGATTGAGCAAAACTTCGCGCGAAGTTTGCCCCGGATCCCACGCCATCCTGCGTACGACACCAGGGTTATTCAGCATGTTTGCCGGGCCGAATCTTGAATCCAAGGGTGGCGTTTTGGCTTGCGACGGGGAGCCTTTTCAGGAATCAAACGCAACGCCACTGCTGCTTCGGCAGGCAAGAGCCATTGTTCCTGCGTGACAAGTGGAATGGCGCCTGGCCCACCGTACCGTGGAGACTCGGACGTCCACAGCGTCTCCCATTCGCAACCGAGCGGTGGCGCCAGCAGAGGTTCAGGCGCGGGCGTGAGCACTTGACGTTTCCCAAAGTTCACTACGAGCAAGCGATCGTCCTTCTCACCTGCAAAATACCGGAGCACAAAACTCGCCGGTCCAAGGACGGCGCCATCGATTCCGCCAGGCTTTTGCTCGCGAAATCGCGAATCGTCATGGCGTAATTTGATAAGATCGACATGGAGATCATAAAGGTCGCGGTTCGTCGCTCGTTCAGAAAAATCGAGTTTGCAATTGGCAAACACTTCCGGATCAGATGGCGATGGCAAATTTCTTTGCATCTCTTCATTCGCCATCGATGGAAACTGAGCCAGAAATTCAAAGCGCCCTTTGCGGATCGCCTCGCGCATATCGCTGTCTCCTACATCGGTGAAAAACACGAAGGGACTGCTTGAGCCAAACTCCTGGCCTTGGAAAAGCATTGGTGTCCACGGCCCGAGCAAGAGAAGCGCGGTCATGGCGCGGTAGCGCCCCGGCGAAGCCCGGAAGCGCAATCGCTCACCGCGCGGATTATTCGAAATCTGGTCATGATTTTCGATAAAAGCGACAAACGCCTCCGGTGGAATGCCAAAGCTCGGCGTGCCACGTTGCGACTCCTGCCAGGAATAAGGTTGGCCTTGGTAAAGATAACCGTACTTGGCCGCGGAAATGAACTCCTGTGGCGAACCGGAATAATCCGTGCAATACGCTTCATTTCTTCCAGTCAACGCGACAAATGCGCTGTGATGAAAGTCGTCATTCCATAAACCGTCGAGATCGTCGCCGCCTTCACTGCGCTGCCGAACCATCTTGGCTTCCTGCGGCTCATTCTCCGCAATCAAAATTAGCGAACGCTTTTCCGCTGCGGTGCGAGCTGCTCGGCCGACTGCCCCAATAATGTACTCGTCCGACGTATCGCAAACATTCTGTGTCGCATCGAAGCGGAATCCATCGAAATGAAACTCATCAATCCAATAACGCCCATTGGTAATGAAAAACTCGCGGACTGGACCTGAATTCGGTCCGTCAAAGTTGATCGACTCGCCCCAATCGTTTTCGTATCGGGTTGTGAAATAATGATCGGAAAAAACGCGCACGTAATTTCCGTCTGGGCCAAAGTGGTTGTAAACAACATCAAGAATGACGCCTAAGCCTAACGAATGGGCATGATTCACGAAACCGCGTAGATCGTCCGGGGTCCCGTACAAATGTGTAGGCGCGAAAAAATCCACACCGTCATAACCCCAACCGAAGTTTCCTGGAAAATCCGCGATCGGCATTACTTCAATAACGGTGATGCCAATGCGCGCCAGTTCAGAAAGTTGTTCTGCGGCAGCGCGCCAGGTTCCTTCCTTGGTGAAAGTACCCACGTGCATCTCATAAACGATTTGGCCCATCAACTGCTTGCCGGGCCATTTCGCGTCTGACCAGCTGAATTTCGTCGGATCGATTATGCAGGAAGAACCATGCGGGCCATCAGGCTGAAAACGCGATGCTGGATCGGGGTGAAAATGTTCGGCGTTGTCAACGCGAAACCTATAACAGTCGTCAGCGTGGGCTTCGGCCGATCCCGAAAAATATCCCCCGTCTTCCCGCTCGAGCGGATGAAATGTGCGGGGTGCAGTCTTTTCCGCGCTTGCTTCAAGGACGATATCGACCCGAGTTGCTTTCGGCGCCCAAACGCGAAAATGCGTTTCATTTGCGCCGATCAATTCCGCGCCGATGGGATAGCGGCGAAATTGTCGGGGATCGGTGACGCAGGGTTTTCGCCTATCAGCCGTGTCACGGCTGTCGGTTTCGATGATTTCTCGTTTCCTGCGCAACATCGATAATCAAGAACATGCGAGGCGCTTGCCCAGGAAGCAACCGAAGAGGGAGTGCGATGCTCCACATGCTCTTGAATTGAACCAATTCGGCCACGTCCTTTCAGCTTGGGTAGTACAGGTGATTAATGTTCGGCACCGGGGATCGAAAGTGACGCTAGCCGAAACTGCTAGACCTCGGTGGTTCCCCAGAATTTGCGGAACGCGCTTGGCCAGCTGCGGGCGATGACACTTTTCCGAGCGCAGTTGCCCATGCGTTCCCGCAAGGCAGGGTCGGTGACCAGTTTGCGAATGGCGCTCGTGAAATCATCGACATCGTGCGATTTGGTGATGAGGCCGTTTTCGTTGTCTTGGACCAATTCCTTTGGGCCGCCGGAATCGGAAACGACGACGGGCACGCCGGAGGCCTGCGCTTCGATGATCACATTGCCGAACGTGTCAGTCGTGCTGGGAAAAACGAAAATGTCAGCGGACGCGTACGCCGTGGCCAACTCCTTGCCCCTGAGATAGCCGGTGAAAAATGCCTCGGGCAACGATTCAGCAAACACCTCGGAGTACGGGCCATGACCGACGACAAAAAGTTGTACGGGAAGACCTTCGTCACGTAACCGCCGATAGGCATCAGCCAAAACATCGAGATCTTTTTCTCGTGAAACCCGGCCGACATAGAGAAGACGAACCTCGCCATTTTGCACGCCGAATTTCTCAAAGAACGCGGGATCGCGCCGTGCTGGAGTGAATAGCTCGGTATCGAGGCCGCGCGGAAAAATTTTCAACTTCGCAGGATCGAAGCCGCGCTTGATCCAGCTTTGTCGATATTCTTCCGAGTTGACGAAGACGACGTCGAGCTGGCCGTAAAACCAGTGCATGTAACGCCACGCTACGCTTTCGAGGAAGCTATCCTCGGTAAGAATGCGGATGTATTGCGGAAAATCGGTGTGATAAATGCCGCTCGTTTGCAGGTTGAGCATCTTGGCTGCAAGCAGACCTGTTAATCCGACCGGCCCTGGCGTGCTGATAATAATCTCATTAAATTTTTCCCGCTGAATGTAATCAAGGATTCGAAGGATCGGCGGAAAGCTCAGCTTTTGCAGCTCGTATTCAGGCAACTCGAATTCACCGATCGGCTTGAAATTCTTGATTGGGATGTTGTCGACGTTCAGCTCGCCGCGTGAAACGACCACGATCAATTCCTTTCCGGCGCCTGCGCCGGCTGCGGTCATCTTACGAATCGTATTCGCCACGCCGTTCACATCGTCCAATGTGTCGGTGAACCACGCGCGTTTGTGATTTTGCAGTGCGACGGGAACTTGCCCGGTTAACTCTTTGAAGATGCCGCGGAGCCATTTTCGCGAGGGCGCTTGGCTGTGAAAACCGTAGATGTATGGGGTAAGGATCACCAGTATCGGCACAATTGCACTGATAGCCTGCATGCTCTCGACCATGTTGCCGCTACCGATTTGCTGAACGAATTTCTGGAAAAATCGAAACGTGAGTTGCTCGGCCACCATATTGGCCATGAGAAATGTGCGGCGTTGCGGTTCGCTGACTGCGTCCAATCGCTCGGCAAGCTTCGCTTTTACTTCAGGTCGCGCAAAATAACCGGAAAGCTCTTTCCAAAGCGACACGTTTGCAGGCTTGAACAGTTCGAAAATTTTTCCAGACAACACAGCTTGTCCAGCTAGGCTCGCTTTTTCCGCGAGCGTGAACTCCGTCGGATCGCGTCCTTCCATAAAACGCGAAAACATTTTTTCCAGCAACACGGCGCTCGGCCCGAGCTTTTCGTGGAAATGGTCTTCGATGAAACAGGCGACCGTATTGTAGAAGCCGTGCGATAGGGCGAGGGGAGTTCCGCCGTGACCTCGCGCGATGCAATCTCCGCTGCGAACGTATTCGAGAAATTTTGTCGCAGACTCCGCGTCCGGCGTTTCCGTAAAAGCCGAAGCTGCAAATTGTCCGCCGTGATCATCCGAGCCGCCGATGAAAATCTTTTTCCACGGCTCAGCGTGCGTCGGCGCCAGATTATGGCGGTTGGCGAAAATGTCAATCTTGTCCCGTGTGAGTTCGCCGAATAAAGTTTGTGCCAGATCACTCAAAAGCGCATCGCGCAGCCCGTTAATTCCCTCAAAATGCTTGAAGAGGAGGATTAGGCGCTCGACATGGCTCGCTTCAAGTTTGCCGTTGATGCTGTAAAGAGGGTGCGCAACCGCGTGTGCGATTTGCGCGGTCTGGAGGTAGCGTTGCAAGTCAAAAATATTGTCTCGGATGCGCTCGATATCACGGTGTTGCATTTCTGAGATTCCCCACACGAGTATGTGTAGCTTGCACGCGTCATGAGGAAAATACGTCGTAACTTGCTCACTGATAAATGAATGTGACAAGTCCATAATTTGGAGACAACCTTCGATCGTGTCATGATCCGTAATCGTGAAGTAATCCATCCCAAGCCCGAGCGACTGCCGATGCAACTCTTCGGGATCAGAGTAACTATCGGGAAAATCGAAACGACGGAACAACCATTCCTCCGAGCGCGCGCTGTAGCGTGAGTGAATGTGTAAATCGCACTTGCTCATCTTCAGCCTCTGTGGCCCGTCATTAATCTCTGCTCGGCGACCCAGTCCCGATAGGTTGTTGCCGTTCTCGTTTCATTGCTTCTATCTATCAATCGCAAAATCTGTCGCCAAATGACGGGATGAGAATAATCCGGCGGATGAATACTTAGCCGCAACAGAGGATTATTCTCCAAAAAGGGAAGCAGTGCGGCATTCCAAGCGCGGCTGACGGCGCGCCGCCAAGCGCTGCGAACACTGTACACCATCGATCTTGTGGAGAACTCTTCGCCTGAACGGAGATCGCGCACTGTGCGCAATCGCGTCGTGTATTCCAATTCGGCATCGCGCGCGGCACGTTCGCCCTCTCTGCTGAGAAGCCAAGCAGGCGCGACAAAACCTCGCGGGGTCAATCCGCTTGCACGGAATTCATCGCGCGCATTCGTGATTCGTCGCAAGGCCTCCTCATAATCGAGGTCGTAAAATTCTCCTTCGTCATTCGTATACAACCTCGTTAGAAACTTGTCACGGAAGCTTTCATTGGGCCGAGGAGGCCGTTCATGAAAATAGCCATGGATGACAATCTCATGACCGTCCGCTTCTAGATTTCTCAGCCACCCGATGAATTGTCGATCTCTCATCGCCAACCCCTGATGATGATAATCGGGGATAACGAGAAGAGAACAGATGCGGACACCGTGGCGAGATAACTCTGAAATGATTTTGCTCGCGACATCCCAGTTGGAAGGAGCGACATCGTGCAGAGAGACAACCATGAAGTCTCTCGTCGCGGCTGTTGTTGCGACAAGTGGGACGAATTGAGTGGCGACAACCGAAGTCATGTCTGCAAATTTTCAACAGCGCTCTTCCCAGCGGCAAGCGCAAAAAAGGCAAGGGCGCGCTACACTCCCATAAGAACAATCGCACGAAACTCTCCGCCCGTCACCGGCATGACGGAGAGGCGCGATTGGCGCACAAGCTGAATTTTCTTCAGTCGGGGAGTCTCCTTGATCTGGTGAAGCGTTACCGGTCGCCGTAGCGCTTTGATCGGCACAAGGTCCACGGCACTCCAATCGCCTTCGCTCGCAGTTGGGTCTGGGTAGGCTCCACGCGTGACTTTGGCGGTACCGACAACGGCTTTTTCGATACCGCTATGATAGAAGAGCACTTCGTCGCCCCTTCTCATCCTGCGCAAATTGTTTCGCGCAGTGTAATTTCGAACGCCCGTCCAATTGGTCTCGCCCTCGGTAATAAAGTCAGACCACGAGTAAGAGGACGGTTCTTGTTTTACCAGCCAGAAATTTTTCATGATTGAAATAGGTATCCGCTTCCCGCGCATTCGACAATCGCACGGGCGTGATTCACAATCGAGCTGATGCGGCGGCTGCCATTCATCACGTTTGAAGGATCGGAGGGGTGCGGAAAATCCACTCAAGTCCAAAGACTTGCCGAGCGTCTGGAACGTTCTGATGTTTCATATCTCGTTACACGTGATCCGGGCGGCACGGCGATTAGTGAAACGATTCGGGAACTTCTCCAGTTCGCACCTCATGGCGAGACGATGAGACCTCAAACAGAGCTGCTCTTGTTCGAAGCGAGTCGAAGTCAGCTGGTTCGCGAAATAATTCAACCAGCACTAGAGAGTGGCCTTTGCGTGATTTCGGATCGTTTCTTCGACTCGACGACAGTTTATCAAGGCGCAGCCCGAAACCTAAACACGGAAATGATTGCTCGGCTGAACGTATTTGCCGTTGGCGATTGCATCCCGGACCTAACCTTCGTAATGGATATCGATGCCGCGACTGCGAGTTCGCGAATGCAACGCGCGGGGCGCAAACCGGATCGGATGGAACAGGAATCGACCGAATTTTATGATCAAGTTCGAAAAGCTTATCGAGAGCTCGCTGCGCGTGAATCGCATCGCGCCGTTTTGATAGATGGGACGCAACCCGTTAACAAAGTCGAGGGCGAGATTTGGGAAACCATCTTGTCCCGTTTTCCCGCACTCGGGACTGGTTCGCGATTCGCGATCCGCAGGCCGCAATCCTAAAATGGGTTTTTCCCGCACGACCGCGCTCGGATATTTGCGCCGAGCCTATGAACAAAATCGGCTCGCGCATGCCTATTTGATTTCGGGGTCGCGGGGTAGCGGCAAACAGCTACTCGCGGCAGAGTTGGCCAGTCTCGTGAACGGAACGAAGGCGACTGACGTTTTCTCCTCGAAGGCTCGGGAGATTTTCGTTGCTCAGCCTCAATCCAAATCCCGCCGCATCGTCATAGCGCAGATTCGCAACGTCGAGCATGCGTTGCAGATGCGTGCCTCACATGGGCGACGCAAAGTAGCGATCATCTCCGATGCTGATCGGCTTCAGCCACAGGCTGCGAATGCATTCCTTAAAACCCTAGAAGAGCCGCCGAAAGATTCGTTGTTGCTGCTGCTGACTGCGTTGCCTGAAGCGTTGCCTGATACAATTGTTTCCCGGTGCATCGCGATCCCACTTGCTCCGGACGACGGAGAGAAAAATAAATCAGAAGAACAAAAGCTTGTGAAATTGCTTCAGGAGGCGGCGCGTGAGCAGAACTCGAGCATTCAACACGCCTATCGACTGGCTCAAGCATTTCAGCGTCTGCTCCGCCTGATTCGCGACCAGATTAAAGGCGATACGGATGAAGCGTTGCGGAGCGAGGAAGCGCGCTACAGGAATTCGACTGACGGCATCTGGCTCGAAGAACGAGAAGAATATTACAAAGCGCTTACCGAAAGTCTTTATCTGCAACGGCGAGCCGGGTTGATTGAAACCTTGTTCGCCTGGTGGACCGATGTTCTTCGATCCGGCAACGGCGTCGATTGCAGGGAATTACCGAACGCGCGAAAAGAAACCGGCGCGCTCGCCAAGCGTTTTCCTATGACGGAGGTCCTGCGTAAACTTCAGCGGTTGGAAGAATTGCGCGATCAGCTCGGTCGCAATATCCAGGAAGCGCTCGCGATCGAGGTTGCGTTCCTGGGAATCTTCGCTGGCTGAAAGTATGACTCGCCACTTTCGTTGTATTTTGATCAGAGTGAGAAGGTCGGTATGAGATTCGAGAATCAAGTTGCGATTGTAACCGGCGCGGGGAGGGGCATTGGACACGCGATTACATTGCGGCTGGCGAGTGAGGGCGCGTGTGTAGCGTGCGTAAGTCGGACGGAGGCGAACGCAAAGAAAACTGCGGAGCAGATCAACGAGACGCAGCCGAATGCGGCTAGAGCATACGCCATCGATGTTGCCAGTCATGCCGCCGTTCAAAAACTCGGTACGCAGATTCTCGAGGACTTCGGCAAGATCGACATCTTAGTCAACAACGCCGGGGTGACGCGCGACGGACTTAGCATGCGCATGTCGATGGAAGATTGGGACACGGTCATCAACACGAATTTGAAAGGTGCATTCAATTTCGTCCAAGCCGTGCAGCGCCCGATGATTAAGCAGCGCAGCGGCCGCATTATTAACATTAGCTCGGTGATCGGTTTGATCGGCAACGCAGGTCAAACGAATTACGCTGCGAGCAAGGCCGGCTTGATTGGTTTTACAAAATCGCTTGCGCGCGAATTGGCGAGCCGAAACATCACGGTGAATGCGGTTGCACCGGGATTTATCACAACCGACCTGACGGCGGGATTGGCCGACGATATTAAGAAAGCGATTCAAACACGGATTCCGCTCGGCAAAACCGGGCAACCGGAAGATGTCGCGAGCGCGGTTGCGTTTCTTGCTTCCGCGGAGGCAAATTATATTACTGGTCAGGTCCTTTGTGTTGACGGCGGCATGGTAATGTAAAGCCGCGGATGACTGCCCGGAAGATCCGAGCACCCACTTTCGTGCTGCAACATCAAACAAGGGCCTCGGCACGTTCGTTTGGCCTCCCAACCGTCTGCGCGGATAAACCGAACCGTTTGCAATAGGCCGCAAACGCTTGCGCGTCCTTGGGGACTTCGATGCCAAACTGCGACAGATCATATCGATGGCAGCCATATTGTTCTCGTGGCTGGTTTGCAAGCACCACGCGCATTCGGCGCTCCGCCTTTTCCGATAATAACCACCCGAAATGTTGATAGATGCGTCGGGCGACAGCGATTGGATCGCGGCGGATTTCAAAATAATCCACGTCGCAAATGCGCTCAGGCGGCAAGCGATCGCGTTCCGGCAAAAATGCGTCCAGCGTTTCCGACCAGTACTGGGTGGCATCGCTGCAAACAACAAAAGGATCGACGCTGTCGCTAAACACACGGCGGAGGATTGTTATTAAACTTGATACGGAAGCCATTGCCTCAAGCGGAGCTCGGTGGGTCTGCACAAAAAGCGCATCGGGATAAACCGAAAGCAGCGTTGGCAAGGCAGACATGTGTGTTGGCGCTTTTAAAACCCAGCGGCGCGCGCTGTGCCGGAACTGCAGATGTTGTAGGAAGCGCCGGTGATATTCGTATGCCGGGAGCAAATCTTGGCGGAAGAACCAAGCCCGATAGGACGGCACATAGTACATGGTATCAAACTGATCGCTCATAAAACTCGGGGTCATGAGTCCAACACATTCTTGCGGGAGCTCTGCGCCCACGGCGTGCACGTGGCGAAACGTTGGTGCCAGCCAATTGAGGCAGTTACAACTTTGGGTCGCGCGCTGAATCCGTCGTTGCTCATTGTCGCGAGTAGGCGGAGATGGCGTCATCACCTCCCAAGTGAGCGGAGCCCGATGTTCCGGATCAGCAGCGAGCAGAGTGTGCAAGAGGGTGGTACCACTGCGGGGTAAGCCAACGATAAAGACCGGTTTGCGGATTTCCTGTCGCGCAATGCCGGGATAAAGCTGCCGATCCCGTTCCATTAACAAACGTGAACACAATGTCCGTAAAAGGTCGCTGCGGAGAGCAATCCTCCCGATCAAGTTAAGTCGGGATTCACGGTGGCAGGACTCAAGCAGCCGAGAGATCGCTTCGAAAAAACCGCCTCTGCCAAAATCATCGAGGTCGCAGCGGCGCTTCGCGGTTTCGATCAAATCAACCGCACGAAGCGGGGTGCGTGGAATTCGGGTTTTCTCCAGCAATGCGCCGCATCCATTTAGAAGCCGTATAGGGAAGAGAGGGCGAGTCTGCTCGAGGGTCGTGGTAGAGGTAATCATTCGATAAAGCGCATTGGTTATTAACGTCCTGCCAGGTTTCGCGGGCGGCGGCTTGGCTATAGGACTTTAGGGCAATGCCATGTCGCGGCAGCAACTGTCAAGCAGCGAAACCTGAACCTAAAGACGGTTGCGTGCTGCACGCAACCGCTCCATCGTGGCACTATGAAAACGGTGAAAGCTACCTTCGGTGCGGGGTGTTTTTGGGGGGTGGAAGAAACTTTCAGAAAATTGGAAGGCGTTAAATCGACAACAGTTGGCTACGCCGGCGGAATTCAACAAAATCCGACCTACGAAGATGTTTGCACGGACGCGACGGGACACGCTGAAGTGTTGGAAATTGAATTCGACCCCGCGCAAATCACCTATAACGAACTGCTTGACGTTTTTTGGTCGAACCACAATCCCACGACGTTGAATCGCCAGGGTCCTGATGTTGGAACGCAATATCGCTCCGTGATTTTCTATCATTCACCCGAGCAAAAGGCAGCAGCAGAAGTTTCCAAGAAACAGCTGGACCAGAGCGGGCGCTTTCGCAGTCCGGTCGTCACCCAAATTGAACCCGCTCCCAAATTCTGGCGCGCGGAAGAATATCATCAACGCTACCTCGAAAAGCGCGGCCAAGCGCATTGCGCGATTTGAGGTAACGCAGTGACTTGGAGAATAGCCATCTTGGCTCGTATGGAAGACAGGCTTCGAGCCTGTCGGTCGTTTCGACAGGCAAGACCCCCTTCGGCCGAGACAGGCAAGCTGCTTCTCTTCCACTTTTCATGAGTCGCGAAGTGATTCGGACAAAGAATTTGGCTGCTGAGGGGGCGAATTTTATTCTTGATCAAGCACACAAAGCCATTGCCGACCGGAATGAATTTCGGATCGCGCTTTCTGGTGGAAACACTCCGCGGCCAGTGTATGCGCGGCTCGCGACGGTCGCACGCGATCTGCGATGGGAATCAATTCGATTTACTTTTGGAGATGAACGCTGTGTTCCACCGGATGATGCGCAGAGCAATTTCCGTATGGCACACGAAACCCTTTTCGCGCCCGCCGCCATTCCTCAAAAATCGATTATGCGGATGCGCGGTGAACTCGATCCACAAATCGCGGCGCAGGAATACGAGAATCAGCTCGGTCTTTTGGCGAGACGGTGCGGCGAACACATTTATCGACACGATCTGATTCTGCTCGGCTTGGGCGGCGATGGACACACCGCGTCTTTGTTTCCCGGTACCGCTGGCCTTGAGGAAACGATGCGGCGTGTGATCGCGAATTTTGTGCCGGAACTTAATTCGTGGCGGCTGACGTTCACATTTTCCCTCATCAATTACGCGCGCCAGATTTGCTTCCTCGTAAATGCAACAAAAAACGCTGAGTTGATCGAACGCGTCCTACGAGGCGATCCACAATTGCCCGCATCGCGCGTTGTACCTACTGCTGGGAACGTGACTTGGATCCTTGGCTTGTCGTCCTGAGAGCTCGTCGGCTAAACGGACGGAATTTAATTTTCTCGTTGCCGGCACGATGCCGGCGGCGGGATTATTGAACCCAAGCTTAACGACTCAAAGTTTTAGCGGTTCAACGCTTCAATATTGTTCGCCTTCGTCTTCTTTTGGCGTTATGACGCGATCGTCAATGGCGTAGGCGTGAAGCATTACCGCGATTAAGTAGAAAAAAAAGAGCCCGGCGCCAAAGCCAGCAGACGCGATTGCAGCCAGAAACACGAAGATCCCGGCGGGAATCGCGCCGGCCATCCACAAGAAACCGGCGAGTCTGTGTCCTTTATAAATATGACCGAGGCCGGGGATAATACTTAGGAGGACCGCTACCGCATCGCTTGCTTTGCCTTCCGCAGTCTCGGTCGCGCTACGCGCCCAATCACATCGGTCGCACCGTTGCGCGTCCTTCGACAGCAAATGCCCGCAATACGGACACGGCATTTTGTCGGCGCTGACTTCCTGCGGCTGCGTTGGCGCGTCGGTGTATTCCAACCTTCCTCCTAACGTTCAAGGCAACCTCACAAGACGCGTTGAATTCGTCAAGTAAACTTACCAAGCCCCAATAGCAGTCGGTAGTGCAAATTTCCGAAGACCGGCTCAAATTATAACTGATGGCGTCCCTCATCCAAATAGTCCGATACTTGGACAAATATTTGCGCGTTGGCGAAATCGAGGACTGGCCAAATGCGTTGAACGGTTTGCAGATCGAAAATTCAGGTCGCATCACGAAGATTGGAGCCGCAGTGGATGTTTCCACACGCGTCTTGAGGGAAGCCGCGAAAAAAGATGTGGATCTTTTGTTCGTGCATCATGGGTTATTTTGGCCGGGCTTGCAACCAGTGACTGGTGCGTTGTACCGACAATTAAAGTTTGCGCTCGAAAACGACATCGCGCTTTACAGCGCACACCTCCCGCTTGATGTGCATTCGGTCGTCGGAAACAATGCGCAGCTCGCGGCGGCGCTCGGCCTAAGATTGACAACACCATTCTTGGAAGAGAAAGGCCAGCACATCGGCTTGAAAGCGCGCGCTTCCATTTCGCGCGATGAACTTGTGCGCAAACTGGAGAAGTCGTTAGGCGGTAAAGTCAAAGCGTTTGCATTTGGCCCCAAGAAAACAAAAACGATCGGGATCATCACCGGGGGTGCTGGCTCGGAAATTTACCGCGTGGCGGAAGAGAAGATTGACACCTTCATTACAGGCGAAGCGCCACATTGGGCCGCTGTCGCCGCCGAAGAGCTCGGAATTAACCTTTTGCTCGGCGGCCATTACGCCACCGAGACATTCGGCGTAAAAGCGCTCACCGCCCACTTGGACAGGCGGTTCAAGGTTTCATGCGCGTTCATCCACTGTCCAACCGGAATCTAACAGCGCCAAACGGGCGCTTATCCTTGCTTCAGCAACGTGGTTACCGTATCGAGCAACTTTGAACGCCCGCCCGGAATGATCCGGTGCAGCAAGACCGCGCGTTTTTTTTCTTTCGTAATTTCCGAGACGCTGTTCCTTGTTCGCCGATGACTGCGGCGCAGGACCGGCGAGCGAGCACGCGTGCGACGGGAATCGTCGGCATCGCGATTTTGTGCAGCCGCATTCTTGGACTGATTCGCGAAATGGTTTTTGCTGGGCTCTTCGGCGCGGGAAGAAATCTCGACGCGTTTTTGATGGCGTTCCGGCTGCCAAATTTGCTGCGGGATCTGTTTGCGGAAGGAGCACTGTCAACTGCATTTATTACTACGTTTTCAAAAAAAATTGCGGTCGAAGGGGACGACTCTGCTTGGCGGCTTGCGAACAAAGTGGCGACGCTCACGGCCGTTTTCATGAGCGCAGTCACGCTGCTTGGCATTCTCTTTGCGCCGCAGCTTGTTGATCTTCTGACGTGGGGGAGTTGGCCGCCGGATAAAACAGCGCTCACGATTTTGCTTACGCGAATCATGTGGCCTTTCATGCTGCTCGTATCCCTGGCCGCACTCGTGATGGGAATTCTTAATGCGAAGCACGTCTTCGGACCGCCCGCGATGGCGTCGAGCTATTTTAATCTCGGTTCCATCATCGGCGGCGTGGCCATCGGCTGGTGGCTGGATCCGCATTTTGGCGCGCGTTCGCTGACCGGTTTGGCAATTGGCACGCTCATTGGCGGTACCTGGCAATTGATCGCACAGTTCCCGTCACTGCGCCACGTCGGGTACAGGTATCGCGCTGATTTTCAATGGGGCGACGAAGGCGTGCGCACCGTGCTCGCATTGATGGGACCGGCGGTGATCGCGGCCAGCGCCGTGCAAGTGAACGTCCTCATCAACAGTGGCTTCGCCGCAAGTCTCGGCAACGGTCCGGTGAGCTGGCTCAATATCGCCTTTCGGTTGATGCAATTGCCGCTCGGAATTTTCGGCGTTGCCATCGGTACCGTCACGCTGCCGCTTGTCGCGAAAAGCGCGGCAATCGGCAATATCGATGAGTTTCGCGCAATCCTTGCTCGCGGAATGCGGCTCGCCTTCTTACTCACCATTCCTTCGGCGATTGGACTCACCATGCTTGCATCGCCAATCATCAGCGTAATTTATCAGCATGGACGATTCACCGCCGAGATGACGCGGCAAACTGCCGGCGCATTGCAATTTTACGCTGTCGGACTCATCTCATACGCAGTTTTGAAAGTGCTGACGCCGGCGTTTTACGCGGTCGGCAAACGCAATACGCCAATGGTCGTGAGCTTCCTCGCAATCGGCACTAATCTTTTTCTCAACTGGCTTTTCACATTTCGGCTTGGCTGGGGACATCGCGGTCTTGCGTTCTCTACAAGTCTAGTCGCAACGTTCAATTTCCTTTTACTCTACGGGCTGATGTGGCGGCACATACGCGGATTGGAAACACGCCGGCTATTCGCTGGGCTCGGAAAAATCTGCGTGGCCGGCGTGCTGCTTGCGCTGGTTTGTTGGGCGGCAAATTACTGGTGGCTCGATCCATGGGAGCATTTGCGATTTTTCAAAAAGTTATGCGCTCTAGTCGCTGCGATCGTTGTTAGTTTGATAACATTTTTCGGCACGGCATTTCTGTTGCGTGTCGATGAAGTGCAGGATGTTGTCGATGTCGTTAGGCAGCGATTTCGTCCCTAAACTGGAGGAACGTGTTCAGGCCGCGTCTTAAAGTGAGACCTGACAGTGCATGTCCTCGATTATCCCAGCGCCTGATCAAGATCCTCAATCAGATCGCCAGCGTTCTCGAGACCGATCGACAACCGCAACAGCCCTTCGGGTGAAGTTGTTCCGGGACCCTCGATTGAAGCGCGATGTTCAATCAAGCTTTCCACGCCACCCAAACTGGTGGCGCGAATGAAGACTTTTGTTTTCGCGGCGACATTCATCGCTGCCTTGCGCCCGCCGGTAACGTCGAAGGAAAGCATCCCACCAAACATCGACATCTGCCTTCGCGCGATTTGGTGCTCCGGATGCGAGGGCAAGCCGGGATAATGCACGCGCTCGACTTGTTGATGTTGCGCCAGAAAACGTGCGACTTTCATTGCATTTTCCGAGTGTGCGCGCATCCGCCACGGGACCGTGCGCATTCCGCGCAGAATAAGCCAGCAATCGAAAGGGGAGGGGACCGCGCCGCCGCAATATTGAATGCTGCGAATGCGCTGGAAGAATTCGGTGTCGATCTTTGCGATGACAATTCCACCAGCCACGTCGCAATGGCCGCCGAAGTATTTTGTCGTGGAATGCAAAATAAGGTCGGCGCCCAGATCGAAAGGTCGCTGTAACACCGGAGCCCATGTATTGTCGCAAACGCAGAGCACTCCAGCGTCGTGAACGATCTGCATAACCGCTGCAATGTCGACGATCTTAAGGAGCGGATTTGAGGGCGTTTCCATCCAAGCGAGTCTTGTTTTTTTCCGAAGCGCCTTTTTGACGGCAGCCAGGTCGCTCATGTCGATGAAATCGGCTTCCAGTCCCCAGCGCAGAAATATTTCGCGAAGCAATCGCGACGTGCCGTAATAAGCATCGACATGCGCAAGAACGTGATCTCCGGGGGCGAGTGCCTGGAAAATGGCCATTGTTGCGCCGGTCCCTGAAGCAAATGCCGCAGCTGTCGCCCCGCCTTCGAGCGCGCTAATTCCTTGTTCCAGCGCCTGACGATTTGGATTGTTGTTGCGCGTGTACATGAACCCCCGCGGGTAGCCTCCTTCGGCATCGCGCTCGAACGTCGTGGATAGGTGAATAGGTGCCGATACAGCACCGGTCGCAAGATCGATGGCGTGTCCGGCGTGAACGGCTACGGTTTCAATTCTCATCTCGCCTGATTTTTGAAGGGAACGCTACGGACTCCAAAGGCGATTGTCGATCTCAAGCAATGATTTCGATTTGACGGCTCGATTTGCTCAGCGCAAATAGCGACTGCATTTCTCGATCGGATGTTCTAACTTCCGAATTCCTTCACATGACTATTTACGACGATGAAGTATTCAAAATGGCGTGCGACCAGTTTCAGGTCATCGCCGACTACTTGAACATCGACAAGAACGACCGCGAATGGGCGACATATCCCAAGCGCGCCGTGGCAGTGACCCTGCCGGTCCACATGGATGACGGCAGCACAAAAGCCTTCCAAGGTTTTCGCGTCCAGCATCATATCGCGCTCGGCCCTACAAAGGGAGGCACGCGCTTCACACCTTCGTTGTCGATGGGTGAAACTGCAGCGTTGGCGATGTGGATGAGCTGGAAATGCGCGCTGGCCAATCTGCCCTACGGCGGCGCGAAAGGCGGAGTTGCGGTCGACCCGTCCAAACTGTCACACACGGAGCTCGAAGCAGTCTCCCGCCGTTATATGCAAGAGATGATTCCATTCGTCGGTTCGCACACCGATATCATGGGTCCTGACATGGGTACTAACGAACAAATCATGGCGTGGTTTATGGACACTTACTCGGTTTACATGGGCTACGCGGTAAATGAAATCGTTACCGGAAAACCGGTCGCTATCGGCGGCACCGAAGGCCGGCGAGAAGCCACCGGCCGCGGGGCTGTCTATCTGGTCGAACGCGCCATGAGCATGTTGAAACTGGATCCCGAAAAGTGTACGGCGATCGTGCAGGGGTTCGGCAATGTCGGTTCGGTGGCAGCCCTCTCGCTCGCTTACAAGAGCGGCGTTAAAATCGTTGGGATCAGCGACGCCTACGCTGCGATTTACAACCCAAAAGGAATCGACGTAAAAGCCGCCGAACAGCACATTCTAAAAAAAAGGCACTTGAGAGCGTTCGCCCAAGGCGATCATGTCGATCCAAACGAGTTACTCACCTTGAAATGTGATGTGCTGGTTCCGGCGGCGGTTGATCGCGTCATTACGGACAAAAACGCTGCGAGGTTGCAATGCCGCATTTTAGCCGAAGCCGCCAACGGCCCGACCACGCCGGCGGCAGATCTCATTCTGGAGCAGCGATGGGATGAGGTATTTGTGATTCCTGATATTCTGTGCAACGCGGGGGGCGTGATCGTTTCCTATTTCGAATGGGTGCAAGGCCTGCAGAGCTTCCTTTGGAGCGAAATGGAAGTGACTGATAAGCTCTTCCGCATCCTCGAGCATTCTTTTGCGCAAGTAATCAGACGTGCGAAAGAACATAAGATTTCTCATCGTACCGCAGCCATGGCCATCGGCGTCGAGCGCGTCATCAAAGCTAAACAAATGCGCGGCTTGTTTCCATGAGTGGCGATGGAGTTTTCGCATTGCGAAGATAAGCGGAAGGATCGACATCTCGACATTCTGACGGATGAGGAGAATGACCTCCGAATCATCGTCTCGCGTTTGAGCGCAGAATTTAATCAGTCTTGCGAGAATAAATGAAGCCGGCGAATGGACCGGTTTTCTTTATAGAGATAACGACGTGTCAGCGTCCTCTCCGGGATGGGCAAATCACGCTACGCAATGGGCGGGCCATTTCTTTATGTGGAACCGTGCTTGGGCCTGGCCGATCATCACGAGCAACGCGTTTTTGAAGAGAAGGAAGGAATTTAAACAATTTCTCCGGGCGGCGAATTGCGCGCCGCCTTCACCATGATTCCGCAACTTGCCTTCGTGCGATTAACAATTGTTCCGTCCGCTTTTACCGTAGCGTGTACATAAAAAGACCGCACCGCGGGATCGAACCACAGTGCGGCTCTTTTCTCTTAGTTGTGGCCCAGGTGCCCCAAGTCGCCCAGTTTCCCAGCGTGGCCGCCGCCCTTGGCGTCTTTTGTTGGCTTGAGGTCATGGACTTTGATCTCTTTTTTGGCTTTCTTTTGTTTCTTTGTTTTGTCTTGCATATTACCTTTCAGTTGTTTGTTGTTTGTGTTGTGTCAGTGACACCGAGCGGCAATTGACGCCCGCCTGTAACGTCCTGTTTTGGAATCAGGTCATCCAGACGAATCAATTTCTCTTTCCTGCGCTTGGGCCTTTGATTCCCTGACTCTCCGGCGGGCGCATTTTTTTTGTTCTTCGGTGCACTCACTTTGGCTTCTTATTATCAGCATCCATGCCAAGTCTCACGAAATCTTGAGGGAATCGGGAAAATCGCTTCATTTGTTGTTTAACGATAGGTGGTTACGCAGCGTTTCCTTTGAAAAGCAAGAAAGCTGCCGTTACTGGCGGATGAAATATCTGACCCCATTATAAGGCCGCATGTGCTTATTTTTTGGCCAGTCATGCTTTACTTTTGTGCCACGTTGCGGAGATGACGTGCAAGAGTTGCGCGCGAAATGTCGAGCAACTTCGCCGCTCGCCGCTGATTGCGACCTGCTTGCTCGTAAATAAATCGGACGTGCTTTTTCACAGCATTTGCCAGCGAAAGATCGGTGCCTGGTTCTTTGTTGTTATTCGAGAGCGCATCGGCATCAGGTCGCTCACTCGCTCGAGAAGACTGCTCGGATTCGAGATCGGGTGGAAAAACGACATGCTCGGGAAGAATGACTGAGCCATTGCAAAACAAAGTCATGGCGCGCACCGTATGACTTAACTCGCGAAGGTTTCCCCGCCACTTATGATGGAGCAACTTCTCCATCGCTTCGGGATGAATCGCGGTGATATCTTTCCCTTCTTTCAATCCGGCCGCTTTCAACTCTGCGGCGATTAGTACCGGCAGCTCCTCCAGCCTTTCCCGGAGCGGCGGGATGAGCAGAGTGAGGCCGTTTAGTCGCTGGTAAAGATCCTCGCGAAATTTCCCCTGTCGCACTCGTTCGCGTAGCGAACAGTTTGAGGCGCAGATGATTCGCGCGTTAGAGCTGAGCATTCGTTCAGAACCGAGGCGCTCAAATTCGCCGTACTCGAGCACGCGCAAGATTTTTACCTGGGCAAGTGGACTCATCTCCGAGATTTCGTCCAAAAAAAGCGTGCCACCATCGGCTAATTCGAATTTTCCCTTGACGCTTTGTTGCGCACCTGTGAACGCCCCACGCTCATGACCAAACAGTTGACTTTCGAGCAACGTGTCGCTGATCGCTGACGCGTTAAACGCGATGAATGGTTGACCTGCTCGCGCCGACGAATTGTGAATTGCATGCGCGAGCAAGGTTTTGCCTGTGCCCGTCTCGCCAAGAAGCACGACCGGTACGTCCGTTTTTGCGGCCAGGGCTGCCAGTTGCAAGCAACGCGCCATGGCCTCATTGCTTGTGGTCAGGTCCTCGATTCTCAATCTGGAGAGCGGCTTTTGCATCGCGATCTCGAGGATTTATTGCCTGATACTTTCCCGCAACTGGCGGATTGGTTCGAACATGTATTCGATCAATGTCCGTCCGCCGACGATGATGTGAGCTTCTCCTCGCATCCCCACGCAAAGAGGCAAAATTTGGCCTGGACGGGGAGAAATCACAGAACGATCCAGCGAACCTAGCGCGACGAAGTGCGAACCATCACTGGTAGTGATGGCTGAGGGACTGATCCAGTCGAGCTTCCCGGTTACCGCGCCATAACGCTGATAAGGGAATGCTTGGAAAAAGTAGCGTACGCGCTGAGCGACGGCGAGCCTTGGAAGGCCGGCCTCGTTCAGGGTCATTCGGGCACGCGTTTTCGCGTCCTTAGGAGCGAGTTGGCAAAGCATCTGGCCCTGCTGAACTACGCTGCCGACGGTCCGCTGATCCATTGAAATGATGACGCCTTCATAGGGACTGCGAACCGTCAGCAAGTTTTGTTGAGCATTTTCAAGGTCAGCCTTTAGGGCTCCAATGCGCATCTTTAACTTTTCAATCTCAGATTGCTGCTCCGCGCGTTGGCGCGCGTGCTCCGTTTCCATTCGCTCACGATCGAGATTCACCTGCTGCAATGTCCGCTGTGCCACGCTGAAATCTTTTTCCGATCCGGCAAGATCGAGCTTTAGTTTAACTAGATCGACTTGCGAGACGCCTCCCTGGGTTGCCAGTTTCTGCATGCGCGCCACAAGATCCTGGCTGGCTTCTCTGTGATTTTGCCGAAATTTTACTTCACTTTTTGCCTGCTCAATCTCCGCGTTCTTGATCTGTGCCTGCGCGACATAAGCCGTTTCGGATCGAGCAAGGCTTTCTTCCTTGCTGTGCAAGTCTTCAGTGAGCGTCCGGAACTGCGTGTCCCAGCCGCGGATCTCCTCCGAGCGCAAAACAAACAATTCTTCGCCCGCTTTTACGGTTTGACCTTCTTCGACACCAACACGGCTAATTATCGCCTGATGGGGCGATTGGATCGGGTCAGCACCCGTGGCAGGTATTAGTACGAACTGGCAGTGTACCGTTTCCGGCAATCGCATTACAATGGCAATGAGTAATGCAAAAAGAAACGCTCCCACCAATACCCATGCTGCCGAACGAATGATCCACGGTGGCGGTTCTTGCGGCGACATTTCGGATTCCACATCGATAGAGCCGCGCTGGGTTAAATGTGAGCTCATTATGGAATTAATTCAGATTCCGAGTTGCTGACTCGCGAGGTAATAATAAAGGCCGCGTTGCGCCATCAACTCATCATGGGTACCAACTTCCGCAACACTGCCTTTTTCGAGCACGACAATCGCATTCGCTTCGCGAATCGTGCTGAGTCGATGCGCGATCACAATCGTCGTGCGGCCAGCCAGTAATCGCCCGAGATTGTCTTGGATCGCTCGTTCCGATTCTGTGTCGAGCGCGCTCGTGGCTTCGTCGAAAATCAAGACCGGAGGATTGTTATAGATCGCCCGCGCGATAGCGATGCGCTGCTTTTGACCACCAGAAAGTGACAGTCCTGATTCGCCGATCTTTGTTTCATACCCAAGCGGCAAACGCATGATGAACTCGTGCGCAGCAGCGGCTTGAGCGGCGGCAAGTACCCGATCGAGGTCCGGTTCCGGATCGCCAAAGGCAATATTGCGCGCGATCGTTTCGTTAAACATGTGATTTTCCTGAAGCACCATCCCGATATGACGGCGCACGTCGCGATAATTGAGTGTTTTTAGATCGACATTGTCGAAAAGGATCGTCCCTTCGGTCGGTTCGAGAAGGCCGGCAATTAATTTGATAAGCGTGGTTTTACCGCACCCGCTACGGCCCACGAGCGCCACCATGCGCGCCGGCGCGAGATCCAGCGCAATATTTTTCAAAATATCCGGTGATTCGGGCCCACCGTATTTGAAGCTAACTCCGCGCAGCTCGATGCGTCCTTCCAGGCTTTGTACAGGGACGAGGCGTGAGCGATCATGGCCTTGCTCAGGCTCCTGTTCGAAAATGTCGTTCAGCCGATTCAGTTGGACGGAGGCGAGTTGCATGGTGTCCCAGACCCCGAGGGTGCGCAAAATTCCCGCGTATGCCATTGCAGTTAGCGAGCTAAAGGCGACAAACCCACCGACGCTCAAGTGGCCATTAATGACTTGGGTCGCGCCCACCCACAAAAAAATGGCAGTGGAAAGGAGACCTATGCTTTGCAGGACACTGTCCCACGACATCACGATAAAGCTCGCCTTGAAAAGTTTTTGCGAAACGGAAAGAAACTCGTTTAGCATGGCGTCACGAAATGAGCTCTCGGCGGACGCCGCTTTCACTGCCTCGATGCCTTTGATCGCATCGATTTGATGGGAACTATATTTGCCCTGGCTTTCCTCTACACCCTGATAGAGCGGGCGAAGCACTTTCACTGAAAAGATCATTAGCGCGACGTAGAGAGGTGTTGTCGCTAGGAACGCGAGCATGAGCAGCGGGCTGTACATCGCCATCAAAATGACTGCACCTACGAGAAAGACTGCTGCCAGCAGAGCGCCGACCCCTTGTTGGACGGCGAATTGTCGAACTTGCCTCGCGCCATCGAGGCGGCGCTGAATGTCGCCTGTCCGGCGACTCGTGAAATAACTCATCGGTAGAGACAAAAGTTTCCGGCTGAGGAAATCGAGCACCGCGGTATCCAGACGGACTGTGGCAAAGGCGATCAAATATTCTTGCGCGAGGGTGGCGAGTTGCACGAAGACGAGCGCGGCGAGCATCCCGAGCAGGACCGTTTTCAGTAGACCGATGTCGTTTTCGACAATGACTTTATCCACGACCATCTGTGTGAAGACGGGAAAGAGCAGTTGAAGAAAAGCAACGGCGACAGCCAGTCCCAAGACTTGCAGCAAGATGACTTTAAAGCGCGCGAGGAACGGAAGAACCCACGCGAGGGTTGGCTTACTCTCCGGAGCTTGTTCGAACGCTATTGTGTAATCGAATAAAGCCGCATAACCAGTCCACTTCACTTCAAATTCGCGCCGGGGAACCTTCCGCAGCCCGAGGGCGGGATCCGCCACACGCACAAACTGTTCATCGACGTCGTAGAGTACGATCCAATGATTTCCCTCCCAGTGCACTATGGCCGGCAGCGGCATCATTGCGAGATTGCGTAGCGAGACTTTCAATGCGCGCGCCGCCAGCCCAAGTTCGGTTGCGGCGCGAGAAAGCGCCTTCAGGCTGGTGCCATCAGTTGCGGTGTGACAGAGCTGTCGAATACGCGCCAAGCTTACTTTTCGGCCGAAATGCCGGCACACCATCGCCAGACTCGCCGCGCCGCAATCCATTTCATCGATTTGCATGATGTGATCGATTTTGCGAATGCGCTTGCCGCGTTTGCGGAATAAACCCTGCTCGTCTGCGAACGGATCTTCTTTTTCTTCGACTTCGGTGCTGGGCTGCTTACCGTCCAGTTCTACTTTGTCCTGCACCTTTGTCTCGGCAGGAAGCAGTTCCGTCGTGAAATCAAGCGGAATACGCGCTTCTGTTTTTGCCTGATATAATGCGAGCCGCTCGCTGAGAAGCTTGTCGAACTCGGGGAAGCGACGGCGCAAGTCCCGCACCGATTTCGGGTCAAGTGCGTGCACCTGGCAATCTGTAAATGCTTCTACCGACGCCGCGCGCGGCGAGCCGTTCAAGATTGACAGTTCGCCAAAAAAATCGCCTGCGCGGTAAAACGCGAGATTCTGGTCGCGGCCATTGACTCCGGTAAAGGCTCGCGCCCGTCCTTTCTCAATCACGTAGAGCGGTCCGGCGTCGTCACCTTCGCGAATAATAAGACTGCCTTTCGTAAATCCGGCGGGTTTTAATTTGTCGATCATGCTGCGCAAGACAGGAGCGGGGAGCCGGCCGAAGTTGCTGAATTGATAAAGGAAGCTTTGTAGGGCACGGTTGCGGCCGGTCGTCTCAACGAAATGCTTTAGCTCGGGCACTCGACGGACGAGCTCGAGAAAGTCGGTGCGATCGATCCGCAGAACATCCACCGCTGTGCTACAACGCACTGTCGCACTCCGCGTTCCACCTTCAGCCAAAGCGGCTTCTCCAAAAGAGTCGCCTGGTTTTAACACCCCCAAGGGAATTTCCTCGCCGTCTGACTTGATTTTCAGAGCACGTGCCCGCCCGCTCGTTAAAACGTAAAATGAATTGGCAGGATCACCCTGTTTTACGATTACATCGCCGAAATCGTAGTGTTCTTCCTGCAAGAGCGGCTCAATCGCGCCGAAGTGCTCGTCGGAAACGAACCGGAACACCGATGTCCGCCTCAGAATTTCGCTGTCTTGGGTTTTCATTCTGCCGAAGTTAAGGCACCAAGGCGTCGTTGCGTGTACTTGCTGGCGAGCTCGGAGAAATGCCGATCAAGAAGTCGCTGCTCAATTCGCAATCCGACCGTCGAATCGTCCGCTTGCGGTTCGATTTTCTTGATGATTCGGCACAATTCGAATCCGTCGCCGCGCGCGACTGGTTCCAGCACGTCACCCGCTGACACGCTTAGAAATCTCTGCTGCGTATCGCTGGGAAGATCTTCGAAAAGGACATCGACACGCCGATACGGGTAACGCCCTTCGATTGCGACTTCTTCCATCGACATGCCGTCTTCACGCACACAAAACAAGGCTTCCTGCGCAGCATCGTGCGATTCCAACTCGATCACTTCAGTTTCGAACCGCGTTAGGGGTAAACGTAGCATTACTAACTCGCGTTGGCGCGCCTGCGGGACGAGCAATGTTTCGCAACGGCGGCGATACACGGCTTCCATCGCCACCAAATCAGTGAACCATTCCAAATCGCGTCCAAGTCGCTTCAGCCGGTTGGGAAGTTGCGCCGGCTCAATCTTATTGCGATCAAGAAAACTTCGTTCCTCAGCGGCCAGCGCCTCCGAGTCTACTTCTTTTTCAGCACAACGCGCCGCCAAACGCCACATCAACTCAGTTGTCATCCGGTCCAATTCGCCGGATAAAATTGCTTCCGCCATAAACACCTGGCGTAACTCGGATGACGCTGAAATGTACTCGATGTTTTCAGGGAGAACTTTTTCAGTAATCGCGCTGGCGCAATAGTGGCGCGTAAAGTAGCCGGTGAAATCGTCGAGCGTGAGTTCACGATTTGCCAAAAATGCTTCCGTTTCCTCTGCTGTGATCAAGTCGTGCTCGTAACGAAAAGCTTCTGCCGCGGTGGCAATGGCCTCATCGTCCAAATCCAAATCCAGTTCGTCAGCGCGCTTTTCGGATTCGACGCAGCGAAGAAATTCCTTCCATTTCGAATCCAGCTCGCCCCTGAAAAGCGCCGCGTCGATTGCGTCGCGCGCAGTAAATTCCTGATTTCCACACGCGCATACGGTCAGATCATCTTGAGAAACCGACTCAGTGCCAGCCATTGAAGAGTCCGTTTCTATGCCATTGTGTGCAAAAAGTCGAGCAAATGTTGGCCTCAATATTAGGCCACGTGAAATTCTCTGCGGTTATCTCTGTGCGTTGCTTTTGCGCGAAAGGATGAAGTAACTTTTGATCTGTGCGGATTGTTTTCTGACCGTGCTCGATCGTTTTCGAATAACAGCGGACAATTTTCTCATCCACTACGAACGATTTCGGATCGAGATCAATTTCTCTGCGTTCCAATACCAAACATTTTTTATTCAAAACCAAGGTGTTTACGATCCGCACTTTACGGAAAACGATCCATATCACGAATTTTTGTTAGGGACGGACGGACTGGAAAAATCAGATGCGATTCTGGTATAGTTTTTTTGATGAGTATTGGGTGGCATTATAGAGCATGACGAGTGGCGATATTGCGCGACAAATCCGCGAAGTCTATCAAGAACGGCCCTATCCAGGCAGCCAAAGCTCGATCCGGCGCACTGGCCGTTACCTTCCGCCGCTGGAATGGATCAGCGCTATCTCGGCAAAGCGCGGGCGTTTTCCCAAACGAATTCTCATCGCTGGCTGCGGCACCGGCCTCGAAGCACTCGCTTTGCGTAAACGTTCTCCGGAGGCAGAGATTGTAGGAATAGATTTCAGCCCCCGGTCCATCCACGAGGCAGTGGAGTTGCAAAAACGTCTGCTACGAAGGCAGTCCATCCGGTTTTTCGTCGGTGATCTGACAAACCGGCGGTTCATGAACTCGCTTGGAAGCGATTTCGATTTTGTATCGTGTCATGGAGTAATTTCGTACGTCCCCCGGCCTGACCGCGCTGTACGGAACCTCACGCGGTGCTTGCACTCTGACGGGGTACTCTATTTAGGAGTAAATGGCGCTGCCCATTTCAGCCGCGCATGGCGGCGAGCGCTGCCGATCCTCGGATTTGATATGCGACAACTGCCGAGCACAAGAGGCCTTCGGCGTGTCCTACGGCTTTGTGATGCGGTTGCCAGATTCAAGATTGCGCAGATGCCGGCTAATTATCTTGGGAGCGACCTCTTCGGTCCGCTCATCCACAATTTGCCGATTTCTAAGTGGATTGACATCTGCAGCGATTCCGGCTTGCACTTCGCCGGTGACTTTTCCGGGTATCGAAACCTGCGCTCGGTTCTCAACGAGGGACTTCTTGACATCCTTTTCGCGCGTTCGCGCGCCCAAGTCCACCAGTTTCTCGCGACGGTTGCTCCGTGCATATTTCATCGTCTGATTTTTTCCGTGCGTGCGCCGCAAACCCCGCCGTGGGAGAAGAACGACTTGTTCAACTGGCGACCATCACTAACGCCGCTGTACCGAGTTGCTGCACCAAAGCGAGGACGTTCTCAGTTGCGCCTGAGGAGCCAACCGTTGAACATGCTAGTCGAACTCCGTACAGCAGGATGGGAATACGAAGTCCTCAAACAGAGTGACGGCGACCGATCGCTTGGTGAGGTCCTTAAGAAAATCCCAAGTGATGTAAGCCGGGAAAAAGTCCGTAAGCAGCTGTTCCTCTTCTACCAGCTCGCTGTCCTTAACTTATATGCGCCGACAACCCCAATCTAAGTTCGATTAATGCCAAGAGTCGCACCTGTCGGCACGTAATAGTAATCCGAATGTTTTATTAACCTTCGCAACGGCCGCAGTTGACGAGCGCCACGATCGCACCGTTGACTTTAGGTGATGCCTCCTGCTGCGCTTCAAGCTTTGCTCGAACATTCGATCGATTACGCGGGAATGTTCCCGCCTTGCAGCCTCGAGCTCGACCCGGCTTTGCGAAATCAGGCTCAGTATGTGCGTGATCCCGACGCCTGGATGCTCGGGGCTTTTGTGCTGCCTGTCGAGAAATTCGATGCCGCGGTAGGAAATCTTTCACTTTTCGATCGGGCGCATCCACTGCTCATTTCCGCACTGGGAGCGAAAATCGCCAATGCCGGTGAATTCATCGCCGAGTTGAAAATCGCGGCGGACAAAATCAGATCCTTCTCCGCGCAATATGTCGATCTTGTTTCGATCCGCCAACTGGAAATGCCGCTGCCCGACGATGTCGGTCCTAGCTCGCTCGCGAAAGTCGGATCGGCTATTGAAGGGTTAGAGTTACAGACGTTTTTGGAGACATCGGTCGATTCGGCGGAGAAAACGATTGCGTTACTGGCCGAGCATAATTCAATGGCAGCGCGTCCGTTTGGTTATAAGTTACGGAGCGGCGGTGTAAGTGCTGATGCGTTTCCGACCTCGCACCAAATAGCGCGCGTCCTCGTCAATGCGGTAAAACAGCATGTACCGATCAAGTTTACTGCAGGGCTACATCATCCGATCCGGCAATTTCGGGACGAAGTAAAAACAAAAATGCACGGATTCCTTAACGTGCTCGGTGCGGCCGTACTCGCGGCCGAGTATCAATGGGATGAAGAGCAAACATCGAAAATCCTGGAAGAAGAAAATGCTGCCTCATTTTCGTTCGGCGACGACTCGCTTGCTTGGCGAGAGTGGAAAATCGCAACTCACCAAATTAAGGCGTGGCGAAAATTGGTAACTTCGTTTGGCAGTTGCAGCTTCGACGAACCGCGCGAAGATCTACGCGCTCTAAATTTGCTGACGAGTTAACGCATCGCTCGCCAAGCGGTCCTACAGGATTTGAATTGGCGTCTGAGTCAGAAATCCTACAGTTTGTTCAAGGAATGCCGGCGCTTGACTCTTTTATCGACGTTCGACGCGATTCGCATTTTCCCATCCAGAATCTGCCCTTTGGAGTCTTCAAACCGAAACAGGGTGCGCCGCGTGTCGGCGTCGCGATCGGTGAGTACGTTCTCGATCTTTCGATTCTGGAAGAGTTAGGATACTTCCGCTCGCCAGAGTTCCGAGAACCCGTCCCGAGCGCCAGTCGAGTGGATCGAGGGGTTTTCTCGCAGGATTCGCTCAATGTATTTCTCGCTCTCGGTCGGTCGGCGTGGCGTAAAGCGCGGGAGGTAATCCAAAATCTGCTCTCATCCGAAACGGCAACACTGCGCGATGATGCAAGACTTCGTGCTCGCGTTTTTCACGCGCGAAAAAATGTTGCGATGCAACTGCCGGCGCGCGTCGGCAATTACACGGATTTCTATTCGTCATACCACCATGCGCACAACGTCGGCACGATGTTGCGTGGTCCAGAAAACGCGCTTATGCCAAATTGGAAATGGTTGCCGGTCGCATATCACGGCCGCGCCAGTTCCGTTGTGATCAGTGGCACGAACGTACGGCGACCGAGCGGACAGACAAAGCCGCCCGACACGTCTGCGCCGGTTTTCGGTCCTACTAAAAGTTTCGATTACGAACTCGAAATGGCGTTTCTAATTGGGCCGGGCAGTTCGCTCGGTGAGCCGGTGCCAATCGATCGCGCCATCGATCAGATCTTTGGCTTTGTTTTGATGAATGATTGGAGTGCGCGGGACGTTCAGGCGTGGGAATATCAACCGCTTGGACCATTTCTAGCGAAAAATTTCTGCACGAGTATTTCACCGTGGGTGGTAACGATGGAAGCGCTCGAACCGTTCCGCAAGCTACTACCACCGCAGGATCCCGAGCCATTGCCATACTTGCGACAGAAAGAGGATCTTACATTCGACATCCACCTTGAAGCCCATTTGAAAACTTCATCGATGGACGCGCCGCACATCATCACGGAAACGAATTTTCAAAATCTTTACTGGAGCGTTGCCCAGCAACTTGCCCATCACACGATTAATGGCTGCAATCTGCAACCCGGTGATTTGCTGGCCAGCGGAACAATTAGCGGTCCGACGGCAGAATCGCGCGGTTGCATGTTGGAATTGACCTGGCGCGGCGCTAACCCGTTGAAATTACCGAATGGCGAAGCGCGCAAATGGCTCGAAGACGGCGACACGCTCACGATCACCGGTTGGTGCGAAGGCGACGGCTATCGCGTCGGCTTTGGCGAAGTCAGCGGGCAGGTCTTACCTTCCACGCCGGCGCAGTAAACGGCCGAAAATCTCCCAAACCGTAGCCGAAGATCACGGATCCGCCTGTGTGGTTTCAGGTGGTCAACAGCGAATCGCGCACGGCTGTTTCGCCAAGCTGACGCGCCCAAGAATCGACAACATCAACACACAGCCGATGATACCGAACGGCGCCATGAAATAAAAATAGTTGCCCCAGCTTCGATCGAGGAGCGCGCCCAGAAAGTAACCCGCCAGGCTCCCGCCGAAATATTGAAAGGAATCGATCAGACCGGAAGCAAACCCGGCCATTTTGGCTCCGCCAATATCCATGGCAGCAGCGGTTCCGAGGATCGAGTGCGTTGCGTTGGCGGTAAATGAAATCAGGACGAGAAAAACAACAGCGGCGTTAGCTGTATGAAATTGAGCGGCGACAAGAATGACCGCTGTTTCCAGAAAATAGAGACTCGCTGCGACCGGTGCGCGACGACCCCGGAAAATTTTGTCGGAAATAAAGCCCGAAATGAGCGAACCGACGGACGCCACAAAAGGAATTGAAAAAGCCAGTAGTTGAAACTGCGCTGATTGGTAATCCAGGTGATGCACTTCCTGCATAAAACGCGGAAACCATTGGTCGATGCCTTGGCGCACGGAACCGGTGCAGGCATAGGCACATGCCACAATCCAAATCACTGGATTTGTCGCAATGATTTTGAATACATCAAGGACCTTGACCTGGACGCGTCCACCGGTTTCCTCGTCCGGATTCACTGGTGGAAAGTTCGCGTCCTCCGGTGTGTCTCTCACAATCAGCGCCATGCAGGTGCCGACTACAAGTGTGATCCCTGCCGGAACCCAGAATAGCCAACGCCAATGCAACGGTGGAATTCGAATCAGACCAAGGAAGGTAAATCCGGCGAGCAACGCGGGTCCGAGTTTGAAGATGCCGAAGCGGCCCAGGTTGATCATGAAACCAAAGATGCCGGCGAAACTGCCGCGCTCGGTATGACGGAACCAGGCAGCATTTATTTTTACCATTCCGGGCGCACCGAATGCCTGCATGTATCCATCGATGCCGCGAATCACCACGAACAGCCAAAGGAGTCCCCAAAATGACGCGGCGCCGAAAAGGATGTTCGTGACGATCGTCGCCGCGGCAGCGATGAGCATCGCCCGTTTTCCACCAAAACGATCGGCGAGGAGACCATTCAGGATTAGCCCGCAGGCATAAGCGAGCAGAGCAGTCGTGATGATGGCGCCGATTTGCGCTTTGCTGAATCCGAACTCGTTGCTGATCGCGCCGCTCGCGAGCGGGAGATTGTAGCGGCACATGTAAAAAGAGGTGTAGAGCAGCCCAACGAATGCCCAGTTCAGTCCGCGTTGCGCGCGAAAGCCTGGCGGATGCGGCACGAAAAGGGGAGCACCCACCGATTCAGCCATGCTCGAAGAATGGGTGAAGACAGAACGCCAATGCAACGCGAAACGATCTAGCGAATTGGGTCTTCGATCTCAGGCGATCCAGATCGTTTTCTTATTCACGAATTCGCGAATCCCGGCAGCACCCAGCTCTCTCCCAAATCCCGAACGTTTCACGCCGCCGAAGGGCAATCTTGGGTCGGAGGCCACCATTGCATTGACGAAAACCATTCCCGCTTCAAGCTCGGATGCGAACAGCTCTTGTTCGGTCCGATCGTTTGTCCATGCACTCGCGCCGAGACCGAAAGTAGTAGCATTTGCGATCTCGACGGCGTCGGCGGCGTCGCGCACCCGAAAAAACGATGCGACCGGTCCAAAAACTTCTTCGCAGTACGCGGGAGAGTCGATCGCTATATCGACAAGAACCGTTGGTTCATAAAAAAACCCAGGACCGTGAATCCGATTTCCGCCGGTCAACAATTTCGCGCCGGCTGCGATCGATTTCTGAACCTGATCGTGCACGCCCTGCAGAATTTGTTCGGTCGCGAGCGGCCCGATCTCAGTCGCCTCATCCAGCGGATCGCCGACTTTCAGCGCACGCATGCGTTCAACAAATTGCCGAACAAATCCGTCGTAAATTTGATCCGCGACGAGAAACCTCTTCGCCGCGATACACGATTGGCCGCTATTAATTGTGCGTGCTTTGATTGCGGTGCCGAGCGCGGATTCGAAATCGGCGCTCGGCATCACAATAAAAGGATCGCTCCCGCCAAGTTCGAGCACACTTTTTTTGATGTGCCGCGCGGCGATGCTGGCAACCGCGCTTCCCGCTTTTTCGCTGCCAGTGAGCGTTACCGCGGTCACCCTTGAATCGACAATCACCTTTTCCACTTGTTCCGCGTCGATTAAGAGCGTCTGAAAAATGCCCTCATCGAATCCAGCGCGGCAAAAGATCTCTTCGATCGCAAGCGCGCACTGCGGAACGTTGGCGGCGTGTTTTAGGAGTCCAACATTTCCCGCCATCAAGGCTGGCGCGGCAAACCGAAACACCTGCCAGAATGGGAAATTCCAAGGCATGATGGCGAGCACTGGTCCGAGCGCCTCGTAGCGAACATAACTGCGGGCAGCATCCGTCTGCGCGGCCTCGTCTTCCAAGAACCGCTCCCCATTCTCGGCATAAAATCGGCAAGCCCGGACGCATTTGGCGATTTCATCCAGCGCCGCGCGAAATAACTTTCCCATTTCCAACGTCATTGTTCGGGCGAGTTTGTCTCTCTCCTGCTCAAGCAATGACGCCGCGGCCATCATGAGTTGCCCGCGTTTAGCAAATGGCTGTCGTCGATGGTGCGTAAATGCATGCTCGGCGCGTTTGAGTCGCTTTTCGATTTCCTCGTCGTTGAAAGTCGGGAACTGTTTCAGCTTTTCGCCCGTAGCCGGATTGATCGACGCGATTGCCATTCTATCTAATAAACGCGAATCACCTGGCCCGCGAGTCGCGAGAAAAGTAGCGCAAACTTCCAGCTTGCGTTGGGTTTGGTTCGCTCGCGAGATGCTCGCGCGACTCTACAATCGCAGACCCTTCGGAATCAAAATGCGATCAAGCATATCGAAGCTCCATTGCACAATCAGGGCAAGGAGCGCCGCCGGAATCGCGCCTTCTAAAATCGTGACGTGATCGTTCAAGTTCAGTCCGCTCAAGATCGGCTCGCCGTAACCGCCCGCTCCAATCAACGCCGCAAGTGTGGCAGTCCCAACGTTGATAACCGCGCTGGTTTTAATTCCCGACAAAATTGAGCGCGACGCCATCGGCAGATAAATTCGCCAGAGTCGTGCCGCCGGTGTGAGTCCTAGCGCAATGGCCGATTCGCGCAGCGATCGCGGAATGTCCTGCAAGCCGCTCGCAGTATTGCGCACGATTGGCAGCAACCCGTAAAGAAAAAGCGCGGTAATCGCGGTGCGAACGCTGATTCCGAAAAAGGGAAGGGGAACCAGAAGAGCCAGCAAGGCGAGCGATGGAACCGTCTGCATAACGCCGGCAAAACCAAGAATTATGTTTCCAATCGCGCCACCACGGCTCGCCAAAATCCCAAGCGGAATCCCGGTGATTACTGAAAGAAGCAACGAGAATCCCGCAAGTTCAAGATGGCGCAACGTCCAGCGTGCAAGCTTTTGCCAAAAGGATTCGCCGGCGGTAACTGCCGATCCAGCGGCGTTCTGAAAATATAAGTTTGCAGCTTTTGTGTAGTTTTTTGTGCGCTCCGCTTCTGCGTTCAGCCGAACCATGCGCGCTTCGTCGAGCGTGCCTGCAACTCCACGCAATGCAGCGATCGCATCGTCGCGCAAAGAAGTTCGAAATAAAAATACCGCATCGTATTTCGGAAAAAAATCGAAGCTGTCTGCCAACGCGACAAGATCGTTTTCCGCAATCTTCGCATCGGTCGAGTAAGCGTCCTTGACGTCGATCGAGCCTTTAGCGAGAGCGGCGTACCCAAGCGCGTGATCAATCCCGACGATGTTCAGCTGAGGGAGGCTATAACGCTGGCGTAATGGTTGCCATCCATCACGTCGGTCTAAAAATTCGTGGGTAAGCCCGATTTTGAGTTCCGGGTGTTTGCCCAAGTCGCCGATCGTGCGAATGCCAAGCCGTTGCGCCTCATTACGACGCATGACAAGCGCATAGGTGTTGTTGAAACCGAGTGGCTCCGTCATTCCGACGCCGAACTTTGTCAATGCATCGCGAATCTCCTGAACTGCCAATTGCCCTTCGGTCTTGAGAATTTCTTGCGCGATGGTGCCGGTGTACTCCGGGTAGACGTCGATTTGCCCGCCGCGTAACGCCTCCCAAAGGATAATCGTGCCGCCCATGCCTTGTCGATGTTCCGCCGAAATGCCCGTTTCGTTTAGGGTGCGCTTGGCAATTTCCCCGAGAACGTAAGATTCAGTGAATTTTTTCGAGCCGATTAAAACTGGATTGGCGGCGAAGCATAAAGTTGCGCTGAAAAAGAGAAGAAGCATTGGTAGGGACAGCGTGCTGCGGTGTCCGCGAACGCAGGAGCGCGCCATCCCTACCAGAGTCAGGCTAACGAAACTTTTCATGCCAGAGCGACGCTTCGTTGCGCGTTGATGAACTCGGAAACAAATGGATTGGCCGGTCTTTCACGAAGGTCGGTTATCGAACCTTGCTGGACGATGCGGCCTTCATTCATGAGCACGATGTCGTCGCCGAAATATGCTGCTTCCGCCAGATCATGCGTGACGAGAAGCGCGGTTTGACACAAGCGCGTGAAAATTTCTTTGAGGTCTTTTTGTAACGACGCGCGCACCAGCGGATCGAGCGCACCGAGTGGCTCATCGAGCAGCAGCAATTCCGGCGAAAGCATTAATGCCCGCATCAAACTGACGCGTTGACGCTGACCGCCGGAAAGTTCAAGAGGGTAACGAGCTAGTAAGTTTTCGGGAAATCTTGTCAGCTCGCACAATTCCAAAAGCCGCGCGTGCATTTCTTCGTCGGATTTTCCGAGATGGCGTGCCATCAAAAGGATGTTTGCGCGCGCAGTGAGATGTGGGAAAAGGCCGCCTTCCTGAATGACATACCCGATGCGCCGACGCAGCATCTCGATGTTGACAGGCGTAATCTGTGAAGCATCGAAATCGATCGTGCCAGAATCAGGCGGGATTAACCCGATGATGACTCGTAGCAGTGTCGATTTCCCGCAACCGCTCGGTCCGATTAGCACTGTGGTTTTGCCGCGCTCGATCGATAGATCTGTCGGATGCAGCGCAGGCGCGCCGGCATAGCGCTTCGCGACGGCGAGAAGTTGAACAAGCGCGCTCATAGCTGTAGCCGCTTTGCTGTGCGAAGGGCAGACGCGGATGTTGCGTTCATAACGCGAAGCGCGCCGCCCACAGGACGGCGGCTACACTTTTGCGGTGAAATAGAAAACGCCAAACCAGTGGCCGTTATCAGTCCACATTCGAACAAACTCAAATCCTGCCTTGCGGGCGAGTCCGATAAAGCCTTGGGGGGTATGTTTGTAGGAATATTCAGTGATGATTTTCTCGCCCGCATGGAAATGAAACTGCCGGTCTTTCATTCGCACTGTCTGATCGATTTCGCTGATGAGATAGATCTCGATCCGGCCTTCGTTCGGATTGTAAATCGCGTAGTGCCGCCACTGTCCTAAATCGAAGTTCGCGTCGAGCTCGCGGTTCGCGCGCGCGAGCAAATTTAAATTGAATTGCGCGGTCACACCGGCCCTGTCGTTGTAAGCGCGTTCCAGGACATTCCGATCCTTTCGCAGATCGACGCCGATCAAAAGACCGCCGTCATTTCCGCAAAGATCGATAACCCGCCGTAAGAATATTATCGCTGCCAGCGGTTCAAAATTACCGATGGTCGAGCCCGGAAAATAAACAACTTTCCGCGCGGCTTTTCGAGAAGGCGAAGGCAGATCGAATGGTTCGAGATAATCAGTACAGAACGGCAGAATTTCGAGCTCGGGAAAAATCTTGCGAAACAATGCGGTCGACCTTTCGAGTTGTTCTTTTGAAATATCCACGGGGACGTAAACGGCTGGCTCTTCCAGCTCTTCCAGAAGAATGCGCGTTTTTGTTCCGGAGCCGGTGCCAAGACCGATCAGCTCGCAACGCGCGCCGATGTAATGGGCCATTTGATGAGCGTGAACCCGGAGAATCTCGGTCTCGGTCCGAGTGATATAATATTCCGGTAGTTCGCAGATTTTTTGAAACAACTCCGCGCCGTTCTCATCGTAGAAATACTTGCACGGCAACGTGCGCGGATGATGAGAGAGGCCGGCGATTGCCTCCGAAAGAAAATCCGATTTCGCCGGCTCAAGATCGACGACGGCGAGCCGATGTGGCTCGTGGTTCATTTTGAGTCGCGCGCGAGCCGAATCCCTGTGAATTGCCAGCGTTTCTCGGGTTGGAAAAAATTGCGATAGGTGCGGCGAATATGAGTACGGGAAGTGGCGCAGGAACCGCCGCGCAAGACATACTGGTTGCACATAAACTTGCCGTTGTATTCACCAAGCGCGCCGGGCGCAGCACGATAACCAGGGTAGGGGGAATACGCGCTTCGCGTCCATTCCCAAACGTCACCAAACAATTGGCGAAGTTGTCGATTCTGTCCTGTCGATGCTCGCGGATGAAACTGCTCGTTCTCGACGAAATTGCCTTCGATCGGACAATCAAGCGCAACACGTTCCCATTCAAATTCCGTAGGCAGTCGCGCGCCGCTCCAATTTGCGAAGGCGTCGGCTTCGAAATAGCTGACATGTGTTACTGGCTCTGATTCATCAACGCGACGAAGACCGGAAAGTGTGAACTGCCACCACGCGCCGTCGCGTTTTTCCCAGTAAAGCGGCGCCTGCCAGCGTTGTTCGTTCACCGTCATCCAGCCGAGTGACAGCCAAAACTCCGGGCACGTATATCCGCCGGCTTCAATAAACTCGAGATACTCGCCATTTGTAGTGGGCCGCGAAGCAAGCGAAAACGGACCGACCAACGTTCGATGACGCGGGCCTTCGTTATCGTAGGAAAAGCCGTTGCCCTCGTGGCCGACCTCCGCGGTCGTCTCTTCGAAATGGAGGAAATGCATCGGCTCGGTTTTTGCTGAGACAACATCGATCTCGCGCTCGCGGAAAACTGGATAGAGCGGATTTTGCGCAAAAACATGCTTGATGTCCGTGACGAGCAACTCCTGATGCTGTTGCTCGTGATGAATGCCAAGAACTAGAATTGGCTCGATCTCATCGAGAAGTTTTTCGTCAGCATGGGTAAGGAGATTGTCGATATGAGAATCGATCGATGAGCGATAGCGCTGTGCCTCTTTTACGGTGGGCCGCGAGATCAAGCCACGGAGATCCCGCCTGTGCATATCGCCGGCTGCGTTGTAGTATGAATTAAAGAGATAGGCATATTGCGGAATATCGGCGCGATATCCGGGAACGAATTTTTTCAGAATAAACGTTTCGAAAAACCACGTGGTGTGGGCAAGGTGCCATTTGGTCGGGCTGACGTCCGGTATCGATTGGACAACACAATCCTCGGGTTCAAGATTCTTGCACAGTCCTGTCGTGAAGTTTCTCATCTGGCGAAAACGTGCGAGCAGGCATTCGGCCCGCGATCGACCCTCGCTCGAACGCAGCGGCGCGGTGGTTACTTGATCGATAGCGGACGCGGCGATTGAGCTCAAGTGATGCCGCCTTCCTGCTCGATTTCCTCTCGGCGCGCCTCGAGCATTTGATCGTGCGCCGCTTCCTCGAGACCGCCGGTCACCAGTTGCTCGCCGACCGTTTCGTCTTCATCCAATCCGGCACGGGGCGCTCGATGTCCCGTGTTATTCGCGACGACTTCCCATTCTTCGACTAAATCTGCGTTCTGGCTGGTTTCTTCCGGCGGCAAGGGAACAGCGGCGCCAAGCAATTCGCGCCGCGCCTGGGCCCAATCCGCATCAGTGAATTCATTGGGATTGCGCTCGTCGATCATCGCAATTTCCCTGGCGCGTTTTTCCACTTCCTCCGGTGATGGCGCGCCGACGCCATTGCCGTGCACCGAAATTTTTCCAGCTCCAGGTTGTGAGTAATCGTTCATCACCAATAATACGAAAAGCCGGTGTCAAATGTTCCTAATACACTTTGGACTACAGATTGCAGGCTTGCAATGCAAGCGCTGAAAAGCATGTGCTGGCTGCGATAAAAAAATGGGCGGCGAAAGACTGATTCAACTGGGGAACGGCGGTCAAATCGCGTTTGAAGAATACGGTGATCCGAGAGGCACACCGGTAGTATTTTGTCATGGCTGGCCGAGTTCCCGCACCATGGCTCAATTAACGAATAATGCGGCGCGCCAGCTTTGCGTCCGCATCATTTCGCCAGACCGGCCCGGCATCAGTGGATCCAGCTTTCAGCCGAATCGCAAATTGCTCGAATGGCCGCCGATTGTGGAGGGACTGGTCGATCACCTTGGTGTCACAAAATTTCGAATGCTCGCGATTTCCGGTGGTGCGCCCTACGCCTATGTAACGGCCAAGGCGATGCCGGAGCGAGTCCGGGCGATTGCGATCGTGAGTGGCGCACCGCCGATTGCCGATCTTGCTGATCACAGTGGATTGCTCAGGCTTTATCGCTGGATGCTGAAATTCCGTCGAACATCTCCCGACCTCCTGCGAATACTATTTCATATCGGGCAGCCCTTTGCCGCCAGGCGGATTCCGATCCGATTGCGTCCACTGATCTTGAAGTTTTTGCATCCGTACGATGCGGCGGTCCTGCGCGACAGTGCTGCGTTCGAAGCGTGTTTTGAAAGCGCACGGCGAGCGTGGCGGGGATCTGTCGAAGGCATAATGATTGACGCACAAGTTTATGCCGAGCCGTGGGGTTTCAGGTTAGAAGACATCGATGTACCGGTGAGGCTTTGGCACGGTAAACAAGACCGGGCATTTTCGTTTCGTTTGGCGGAAGAAGTCGCAAAGCGTCTGCCTAATTGTAAAGCGCGCTACGTTGATAGAGCCGGTCACTATTCGCTGCCCATCCGGTACATGCGCGAGATCCTCACGGACTTAGTTGCGGTGTAGCGGTCGCTTTGCGAGTGACGCGCTCGCTCCGTACAGGGCAGAGCTATAGCAGATAGCAAGTTTTCCCGTGCGTCGGATGCACTGCGCGTTAAAGATTTGGCGTGGAAGATTTCATTGGAGGCACAACCCACGGTCAACGGTCGCGGCAGCAGTGGACTGTCGACCTGCCGTTTAACAAGCGTGTGAGCGAACTCGTCCGTGACTGGGGCACCAAAAAGTCTCCGGAGCTGATCGAAGAAATGATTGTGACCGCGCTGAAAATTGCGCGCGATCAGATGAGCGTGGCCGATCTGAAGCTGATCAATCGATCAGTAAAAGAGATGCGCTACGCGGCGAAGGTCTTCGCGCGATTTCAGCACTTCCGAAAAGTTGCCGTGTTCGGTTCAGCTCGCACTTTACCCGATGCGCCGGAGTTCAAGGTGGCGGAGGATTTCGGGAGGGAAATAGTCGCGCGCAACTTTATGGTCATTACCGGTGCGGGCGATGGCATCATGGGTGCAGCGCAGCGTGGCGCAGGTCGCGAACACAGCTTCGGGCTGAACATTCGTCTGCCATTCGAGCAGCGAGCCAACGAAGTTATCGAAGGCGATCCCAAACTCATTAATTTGAATTACTTCTTTACCCGCAAACTGAACTTCGTGAAAGAAACACACGCTTTCGCGCTATTTCCGGGTGGTTTCGGCACGCTCGACGAAACGTTCGAGGTGCTCACGCTCATGCAGACCGGGAAAGCGCGTGTGATTCCGGTAATCCTCCTCGACCGACCAGATGGAAACTATTGGGAAACATGGATGAAGTTCATCACCGAGCATCTGCTCAAGCTTGGCTTCATTTCGCCGGAAGATTTTTCTTTCTTTAAGATCGTCCACAATGTCCGAGAAGCGGTCGGGGAAATCTTGCAATTCTACAAGGTTTATCAGTCAGCGCGTTGGGTCGGCGAAAGACTGGTTATTCGCATTTGTGATCGCTTGTCAAAAAAAGCGGTTATCGATCTTAACGACAAATTCGCCGACATCGTGCGGAGCGGCGAGATCGTGCAACGTACCGCACTACGTCAGGAGAAGAACGAACCCGAGATTTGGAATCTCCCCCGACTGATTCTCACTCCTTATCGGCGCAGCTTCGGGCGCTTTCGTCAGCTTATTGACGCGATTAATTCCTCATCAATCGCGTGAAGCCATCTCCACGGGTCTGACCGGCTGCGCCCATCCGATGGCTTGGAGCCAGCTTAGCTGGTCCCGCCACGTTTTTCGAGAATATAATCGTGAATCGTATTTACGGTTCGAAGTGCCTTGCCAGCAACTTCGGAGCTTGGCACACCCACGCCGAAGGTTTTCTCCATGCCTACCACCAGTTCGAGTGCGTCGATCGAGTCGAGGCCGAGGCCATTCGGGCCAAAGAGCGGAAGGTCATCTGCGATTTGGTCTGGAGTAGTTTGCAGCATCAAATTTTTGACCAGCATCTCCTTAATACGACTGCGCAGATTAGTCTCGGACATAAAAGAAGTGCGCGATCTTGTCGCAAGTCGCGAGGCAGGTCAACTGAGCCAGTAAGATCTCATTCGATCAGCGAGCTGTGAATCTGCGCTTACGGAAAGCGCCGGATCGAATTGCGGGACACTGATAACAGCTGTTTTTTCTTAAACCTGATCACCTTTGCCGCCCGGTGTGATCGCCTGGTTCGCATCGGGCCGCGCTTCGCTGCCCGCTGCCGGGATCTCGATTCGGGGCACCGTCGATTCCGCGGATTTTACCTCTGACTTGGCCGTTTCGGTTTCGGATTTGGCGGCCTTGTTCAACTCGTCGCTGAACTCGTCCTTGGCCTTTTGAAACTCCTTCACTGCCTGGCCCATTCCGCGCGCGAGTTCTGGTAACTTCTTCGCACCGAACAAAACGAGAATGATCAATAGGATGATGATCAAATCCGGTCCTGCCAAATTCATAAAGCTGGCAATGAGGCTCATAAATCGATTCCAACATCAGACCGTTTGCCCAACTTGCAAGGCAAATCGACGCGGCAGCGGCGACCTGAGTTGAAGTTGACAGACTCCTACTCGTGTGGGAAAAAGGTCCCGCTATATGCGTCCAATTTGGAAAGGCAGCATTAGCTTTGGGCTAGTGTATATTCCGGTGGCTGTTTACCCGGCCACACGCGAGGAGAAGCTTAGTTTCAGGCAACTACGCTCCAGCGATCTTAGTCCTATCAGGTACAAAAAAGTCGCCGAGGCTGATGCAAAAGAGGTTCCGGCCGAGCAGATCGTAAAAGGGTTCGAATACGAACGCGGCCGTTACATTGTTATGAAAGAGGAGGATTTCGAGAAAGTTCGCATTGAATCCACTCATTCCATCGACATCACCGACTTCGTCGAATTGGAACAGGTCGATCCGAAGTTTTTCTACAAGCCTTACTTCCTTGAGGCGCAGAAGGGCGGCGAGAAGGCTTACGGCGTTTTGCACAAGGCGCTTAGCGGGACGGGCAAGATTGGAATCGCCAAAGTCGTCATCAGCAATCGCGAACACCTGGCCGCGGTGAAACCCGACGGTCTATTCCTTATCCTGGAGCTAATGCATTTTGCGAGCGAAATCCTTAGTGCTGAAATTTTGAAAAACGGATCGGCCACAGCGGTTACTGACAAAGAACTGAAAATGGCCCAGGCGCTCATCGACAGCATGTCGGTTTCCTGGGAACCGGAAAAATATCGCGATGAATACCGGACGGCATTGATGGAGATCATCGAGCAGAAAGCAAAGAACAGGCAAATTCCTGGCAGAGCGGCGCCTGCACCTTCACCAACGAATGTTGTCGATCTTGTCAAGGTGCTGCAGGACAGTCTCAACCGCACTCAATCCCTGAAGCAAAAGCGCGGCTCTGCCCGGTCCAACGGGCGTTCGACAACCGCGCTGGTAAAGCAGAAGAGGCGCGCGGGCGTTTTGGGCTAATCGCCATTCGGTCCGAAGCGCTCGTCCAAATCTGTTCGCTGAAATCGGATCGCTCGCGAGTCTAAAAGCCCCGGTTGCAAATCGAACCTTCTCCGTTACCGTACGCGTTCAATTTATGGCCAAGACTGCCTGGATTAATCGTAACGAGCGGAAGCGGGCAAGCGTGAAGAAGTATGCCGCATTGCGCGCGGAGTTGAGGGCGAAAAAAGATTATGCCGGCCTCGCGCAGCTGCCGCGCGACGCAAGCCCCACCCGAATCGTGAACCGCTGCAAAGTTACGGGGCGGCGGCGGGCATTTATTCGAAGGTTTAAGATTTCGCGTCTCACGTTTCGCGAGCTGGCGTCGCAAGGGCTCATCCCTGGCGTAACCAAATCGAGCTGGTAAATTCGTGCTCGACGGGGCCTCGGATGCACGGGTTGCAGCCGCGCAATGAACCTTCTATTTTTGTATCTGACTACGGCGCCCATTGCTGAAACGATCATCGAACACTGGGACTCGCCCGGTGTTTTGATTGGCAAAATCGCGGCTATTGCTGCGCTTGTCGGGCTTAATGGTTTCTTCGTCGCGTGCGAATTTGCCGTTGTTAAGGTGCGTGGCAGCCAGCTCGACGCTTTGATAGAGGAGGGGAACCTCCGAGCAAACTTCGTCAAGCATGTCCGCAGCCATCTCGATGCGTATCTCTCCGCGACCCAGCTTGGCATTACCTTGGCCAGTCTCGCGCTCGGGTGGGTCGGTGAACAGTTTCTGGTGCAAATCCTTGAGCCGTTCTTTGCACTCGTGAATATTCATTCGCACGGAGTTGTGACGTCGGTGTCGGTAGCACTGGCCTTTGTCGGTATCACTTTTCTGCACATCGTCTTCGGCGAACTCGGCCCGAAATACACCGCGATCGCGAACCCATTATCGGTCGCCTTGCGAATCGTGCGCCCCCTGGGCGTGTTTTATCTCTTGTTCCGGCCCGCAATTTGGTTGTTACACAAATCTTCGAACTTCCTTTTGCAAGGAGTCTTGCGGATGAGACCCGCCTCCGGCGCAGAGCTGGCTCACAGCGAAGAAGAGTTGCGGCTGATTCTCGAGCAAAGCGAAAAATCGCTGGAAGTTTCTGCGCTCGGGCGCGACCTGCTCATTAACGCACTGGATCTGCGCGATCGCGTTGTCCGCGATATCATGACGCCACGGGGCGAAGTCATTTATCTCGACCTGGAAGACAGCTTCGAAACCAACGTGAAAAAGGCAATCGAATCGCGACACACGCGTTTCCCGCTTTGCCGGGAAAATCTCGATAATACGATCGGCCTTATTCACATTAAGGAACTCGTGCCCATGATGCGCGATCCGCATCCCGATCTTATGCGCATCAAACGCGAACTGATTCCAGTTCCGGAGATGATGTCGCTTGAGAAATTACTCAATCTCTTTCTCAGTAAACACGCCCATCTTGCCATCGTCGTCGACGAGTTCGGCGGCACGGTTGGCATGGTCACCCTCGAAAATGTGCTTGAGGAACTGGTCGGCGACATTCAAGATGAGTTCGATTCTGAAAAGGAAGAATTTCGCAAGATCAATGAAAACGAATTCGTTGTCGACGGCGCGCTCGGTCTTTATGAATTACGTGACACCGCCGGTCTCGAACTCGATAGCGCGGACGTCAGCACCATCGGCGGCTATGTCACCCATTTGTTAGGCCATCTCCCGAAACAGGGCGAGCAAGTCAAGATCGATAATTACCTCGTCACGATCACGCAAACGGACGGACGCCGTGTCGGCCAATTGCATTTCAAGAGGATGAGCGAGTCGCCGGTCGAAACGACGACAAAAGCGGGCGCTTCGCCCTAGGTCCCGCCATTACAACAGATGGACTTAATTGCGGAGGCCGAAGTTACCTGCCCGTATTGCGCGCAGGTTTTTCCGCTGGAAATCGACACCTCTCAGCCCGAGCAAACGTTGCTTGAAGATTGCGCGATCTGCTGCCGGCCGATTACGCTAACCATCCGCTGCCGGCCAGGGGCGATTGTCGATCTTAGCGAGTCAGCGGTCTAAGGCGTGCGCGAAAAACCGGGCGCCGTCGCAACTGCCTAACCAGAGCTTCGATCGCACGGAGAGTGGACGGACTAATGTGATGCTCCATTCCTTCCACGTCGTGATAGATCACTCGATCGTTCAGACCGAGCAGCTTCAGGAAATCGGTCAAGAGCTTGTGACGGTGGGCGATACTGCGCGCCAGCTTTTCGCCGGTGCGAGTTAGAACCAAGCCGCGATATTTTTCGTATTTGAGCAAACCATCCGTGTCTAGGCGCTGCACCATGTTGGTGACGCTTGCCTGCGAGATTTTCAACGCGGCGGCGATATCAACGACGCGTGCATAACCTTTAGAGTTAATGAGGTCGAGGATACGCTCTAGGTAGTCCTCTACTGCGGCCGAACTGCCGAGGGCAGACGAAGAATTTTTGCCTGACACAAGCACCAAAATAGAAAAGCGAACGAAATAGTCAACCAAATAAATAATTGCCTTTTGACAACATTATATAATGATACAACTAAATTAGGCTCACCTAAGTCACTACCGAATTCATGGATCAACCTAGCCGCATTATCGTTCCGGAACCGGCAATCAGTTGGCGAAAACGTGCGGGACAAGTCTCGCTGCCGGAAGTACATCGCAGCATTGTTGTTCCTATAACTGCTTCGTTTTGGAGGAAGCTGCTCGCTTTCTCCGGTCCCGGTTTTCTGGTGGCCGTCGGTTACATGGATCCCGGCAATTGGGCGACTGACTTATCAGGCGGAGCCCAGTTCGGCTACTCACTTTTGGCTGTTGTAATGATTTCCAATTTAATGGCGATCATGCTTCAACATTTGTGCATCAAACTTGGCGTCGCCACGGGACGTGACCTGGCCCAAGCCTGCCGCGACCACTATTCAACCCCAACCGTGTGGTTTCTCTGGATTCTTTGTGAGATCGCCATTGCCGCGTGCGATCTGGCCGAAGTTGTCGGGTCGGCCATTGGCTTGCAGCTTCTTTTCGGGATTCCCTTGGTATGGGGGTGCATCATCACTGCGCTGGACGTGCTGGCGGTACTTTATCTCCAAACTAAGGGCTTCCGTTACATTGAGGCTCTCGTGATCACGCTAATTGCAACGATCGGGAGTTGTTTCGCGGCCGAGCTAATTTTTTCCAAGCCGACTCTCACAGGAGTCATGCTTGGATTCATCCCTGGCCCACACATTGTCATGGATCAGGGAATGCTATACGTCAGTATTGGCATCATAGGGGCGACCGTGATGCCGCACAATCTTTACCTGCACTCTTCCATCGTGCAGACGCGGAAGTTTGAGCAGACGCCCGTGGGCAGACGCGAGGCGATTAAGTTCGCCACCATCGACTCGAGTGTCGCACTCATGTTTGCCCTGTTTATCAATGGCGCGATCCTCGTGCTCGCGGCAGCCGTTTTCCATTGGTCCGGGCATCAGGATGTAGCGGAAATTCAGGATGCTTATAAGTTACTCAGTCCGCTGCTCGGCGTGGGAATCGCGAGCATTCTTTTCGCGGTGGCGCTCCTCGCTTCGGGACAAAACTCGACGCTCACCGGCACGCTCGCTGGCCAGATTGTAATGGAAGGTTTTCTGAACTTTCGGATTACTCCGTGGCTGCGCCGGCTGATCACCCGAGCCCTGGCGATTATTCCTGCGGTCCTCATAATCGGCATTTTTGGCGAAGGCAAAACCACCCAATTGCTGGTCGCCAGCCAAGTCGTCTTGAGCATGCAACTCGGTTTCGCCGTTTGGCCACTGATGCGTTTTACCGACGAAAAGACGAAGATGGGCGAGTTTGCCAATCGGCTTTGGCTGAAAATTCTGGGCTGGACGGTGGCTGGCATTATCATTGTGCTCAATGTGAAGCTGCTCTTCGATACCTTTATGCCGGCCGCGGTCCTCAAAACCATCTATGGATTCCTCGGTCTGCCGGCTCCGATGCAGTAAACCCGCCCATGTATCACCACATTCTCATCCCGCTCGAAAATAGTCCGGCCGATGAGACGATTTTGGCTCACATCAAACCGCTGGCGCGCATGACCGGCGCGAGGCTACTCCTCGTTCATGTCGCCGATGGTTGGGTGGCGCGGAATTTTGATCAGCTCAAGCTGGCTGAGAGCGAAGAAATGAAACAGGACCGTCTTTACTTAGAAAAGCGCAACCGAGAACTGGCGACAGAAGGCTTTTCCTGCGAAGCCGTGCTTGCCCTCGGTGAACCCTCTGACGAGATCATTAAACTCGCGAGTGAAAAAGATATCGACCTTATCGCGATGACGACGCATGGACATCGTTTCATTAGCGACCTGCTTTACGGCAGTACAGCCGATAAAGTGCGGCATCAGGTCGAAGTGCCGGTACTTTTACTGAAAGTGAAAAATTAGAGCGGCGTTCGCTACGGCGAGCGAACTCCATTGAAAGCATACTGGAGCCTTGCTCTACTCTTCTTGCATGAAAGTTCTCTTCCTCACTAACGAATATCCGCCGCACATTTACGGCGGCGCGGGCGTGCACGTGGGTTATCTTTCGCGCGAGTTAGCCAAGTCAATGCCGGTGGAAGTCCGTTGCTTCGGCGATCAGGATTTCGAAAAGCACAATTTAAAAGTCCGAGGATTCGGACTCGACACGAGCGATTTCACTTGTCCGAAACCACTGCAATCGGTTTTCGGTGCCGTGCGCCGTTGCACCGATTTCAATACCACGAACATCGATGCCGATCTTGTGCATTGTCATACGTGGTACAGCCACTTCGGCGGTATTTTGGCGAAACTTAATTACGGGATTCCGCTGGTCATTACGGTCCACTCGCTCGAGCCATTGCGGCCATGGAAACGGGAACAACTTAGCGGCGGTTATGATTTCTCCCTCTGGATCGAGGAAACCGCACTGGAAATGGCGAACGCGATCATCGCCGTTTCAGATGAAACTAAGTGTGACATCGAACGATTATTCGATGTCGATCCCAAGCGTGTCCATGTGATCCACAACGGCATCGATCCCAAAGAATACCGAAGAGTTGAATCAACCGAGGCGCTCGTTCGTTATGGGATTGATCTCGCCAAGCCGTATCTTCTTTTTGTCGGTCGTATCACGCGCCAAAAAGGAATCATGGATCTCGTACGAGCCATCCCATTCATGGATCCCGATTTTCAAATCGTGCTTTGTGCCGCTGCTCCCGACACCCCTGAAATTGCGGACCAAATGAAAAGTGCAGTCGAGAAGGCGAGGACAAAGCGCTCTGATATCGTCTGGGTCGATGAGATGGTGAATCAAAAAACGGTAACCGAACTTTACTCACACGCGGCCGTGTTTTGTTGTCCATCCGTCTACGAACCGTTTGGCATCATTAATCTGGAAGCGATGGCCTGTGAGACCGCGGTGGTGGCGAGTGCGGTTGGCGGCATCAAAGAAGTAGTTGTCGATGGAGAAACCGGATTTTTGGTTCCGCTCGAGCAAAGGAAAGAGAGCCCGTTCGAGCCAGCAAATCCCGAGAAATTTGCGCGGGACCTCGCGACACGCATCAATCAACTCATGGCCGATCCCAAGCTGCGCGAAAAATTCGGAAAAGCTGGACGCAAACGCGCCGAAGAAAAATTTAGCTGGTCTGCGATCGCACAGAAAACAAAGGCTCTTTACGCCACTCTTCGGTAGCGGCTCTCTGTCAGACGCCGCATTGGTTCGACCGGGTATACTATAAGTGGGATCTATGTTTGTTGATCGGATAAAAGTCTTTGCACAGGCCGGCAGCGGTGGGCGTGGCTGTGTTAGTTTTCGGCGCGAAAAATTTGTGCCGAAGGGTGGACCCGATGGTGGTGACGGCGGACGCGGAGGCGACGTGGTTTTGCTGGCCGATCAGCATGTCGATAATCTCTCAAATCTTTTTTACGAGCCAATCATCAAGGCGAAGAACGGCGGACATGGGCAAGGGAAGAAAATGCACGGGCGTTCGGCGCCGGCGAAAATCGTAAAGGTGCCTGTTGGAACGATCGTTTACCAATTGCAGAATGCGGATCGCGGATCCCGGATTGAAGCAAGAGGTAGAAAACGCAAAACGCCAAACGTCCAAGGCCAAACGCCAAATGCAGAAGAACACGATACGAATGCCGATCTTTCAGCAATCCGCAATCCGAAATCTGAAATGAAGCCACTTGTCGATCTTGCGCACCACAGTCAGGAATTCGTCCTTTGTGGCGGCGGCGGGGGAGGGAAGGGCAATGTTCACTTCAAGAGCTCGCGCAATCGGGCGCCGCGCCAATATACAGAGGGCGAAGAAGGCGAGCAGGGGCATTTCCTATTCGAGCTGTACACGATTGCGGACGCGGGTTTAGTTGGTTATCCGAACGCAGGCAAATCTACGCTTTTGCGCAGAATTTCCGCTGCGCGTCCGAAAGTCGCTTCATATCCGTTCACGACCCTGCACCCGATTATCGGCGTAGTTGAACTGTCGGGTTATCGTCGAGTGACCATCGCGGACATCCCGGGTTTAATCGAAGGCGCCCACCGCGATCTCGGTCTGGGGCACGATTTTTTGCGACACATCGCCCGTTGCCGTCTCTTGCTTTTCGTTGTCGATGCTGGAGGCAGCGAGGGGCGAAATCCAGTCGACGACTTGCGAAATCTTCGGCGTGAGATCGATTTGTACGATCCGGCATTGTCAAAGCGTCCGTGGTGTATAATCGCAAACAAGATAGATTTGCCTGCGGCGCGAGAAAATCTAAAAACGTTGCAAAATTCGTTTCCTACGGTGGACATGGCGCCGGTCTCTGCATCAACGGGTCACGGGATCGAGGCGTTCAAAACAAAACTTGAAAATTGGTACCTAACAGCGCAAGATCGACATCTTTATTTCCAGGGAACACAATCTGAGCGCTCGCCTAACTAACAGGTAGACAAGGGACGCCGTCTGGGACACACTCAAGACTTCTTCATGGCCAAGCGAGTTATAGCAAGCTATTGCTCGAGCTTTCTCAAGCCGGAGATGTTGCACATCTACCGGCAGGTAAAGGCGTTACGCCGGGTCAAGACCTTCGTCATGACTAAGGAGCTGCAAAACGCAGAGCGTTTCCCTTTTCGTGATATCGAAATTATTCCAAAGCAGCGCATGAACCTTTTGCGCCACGGGTGGCTTAAATTCGTGAAACGGCGTCCGCCTGTTATTTATCGGGGAGAATATCAGCTGCTGGCTTCGCTCTTGGAACGGCGCGGTGCCGATCTCATGCACATTTACTTTGGTCACACCGGCGTGCACCTGCTCCCGTTCATCGAACAGTGGGATAAGCCATGCGTGGTATCTTTTCATGGCGCTGATGTCGCGGTTAAAGAGGATATCGCGCATTATCCGGCTAAATTGCGGCGTTTGTTCGAGGTTGTGCCGTTAGTTTTCGCCCGTTCGCAATCACTTGCTAATCGGCTAAGCGAATTTGGCTGTCCGCCGGAAAAGCTGCGTATCAATCGCACAGGCGTTCCGTTGGATGAATTCCCATTCGTTGATCGGCAAGCTCCAACAGATGGCCACTGGAGAGTAATGCAGGCGTGTCGCTTGATCCCTAAAAAAGGCGTAGCGACGAGTTTGCGCGCGTTCGCAATTTTCAAGAAGGATCATCCGCAGGCGAAATTCTACATCGCGGGAAAAGGCCCGCTACAGCCGGAATTAGAGATGCTCGCGGCGGGCCTAGGCATTTTCAAAGACGTCCACTTTGTTGGATTTTTATCACAGCCGAAGCTGATGGAGCTTTACGCGAGTTCGCACCTGTTTCTGCATCCGAGCGAGATGCCACCCGATGAAAATCAGGAAGGAGTCCCAAACTCCATTCTTGAAGCGATGGCGACTGGATTGCCCGTGGCCGCAACCGAGCACGGTGGAATCCCTGAAGCGGTGGAGCATGGCCGTACTGGATGGCTTGTGCCCGAGGAAGACCACATCGCGTTAGCCAACGCCATGCAGGAAATAGCCCGTTCGCCTCGCGTCTTAACCGAGATGGGATTGCGCGCGCGCGAAGCAGTGATCAAGCGATTTGCACAGGAAGCACAAATTGATCAGCTGGAATGGTTCTATGAAGAAGCGATCGTCCTGAATGGTACCGCGGAGCCCGCGGAATCGAAGTCGATAACTTCACTCGCCCCCCAATTTGCCGAGCAGGTGCCGGCAAAATAGCGGACGGCTCGAGAATTTTGTTTGTCATCCGCGCAAAACGCGCTTTCATATGCGCGCAGAGCCTCGTGGCTCTGGGCTTCCAGCCCAAAAGATCACGGGCACGATGCCCGTGCTACCTTGCTACCAACCGAATGCAGTATTGTTTCTTTTCACGCTTGTCGCTGTGGATCTTCGCGTTGCTTTGCGGCTGCGCTTTTGTAACATCCGCTTTTGGGGCTGAGGTGGAGCCCGCGGTACCATTAAAACCCGCAGAGCTGGTTCGCATCGGAAAGTTCGCGATTACAAACTCAATGCTGGTGACATGGATTGTCGCGGCGGCGATCATTGTTTTTGCGCAGCTAGCAACGCGGAAAATTAAGGCGGTCCCGAGCGGCGCTCAGAATTTTTGGGAATGGCTGGTAGAAAGCCTCTATAATTTTCTTGAAAGCATTATCGGGCGCGATCTTGTCCGAAAAACCTTTTGGTTCTTTGCGACCATTTTTATTTTCATTTTATTTGTAAACTGGTTCGGGCTTATTCCCGGCGTGGGCACGATCGGCTGGGGCCATTATGATCCAGTTACGAGTGTGTTTCACGTCGATCGCCCACTGCTGCGCGGAGGCAACGCGGATCTCAATATGACCACCGCGATGGCGGCGATCTTCTTTCTGCTCTGGATTATCTGGGCGATCCAAGCCAACGGCGTTGGGGGATTCTTGCTTCACATTTTCGGACCAAAGGGCGAAACGTCTGGATTTTTGAAAGTGATCATGGTCGTTATCTTTTTCATGGTCGGATGGCTTGAAGTCGTCTCGATTCTGTTCCGACCGATCTCGTTGAGCTTTCGGCTTTTCGGGAACATCTATGCCGGCGAAAGCATTTTGGAAGCGATGTCCACGATGAACCGGTGGCTCTCGCCGTTCTTGCCGCTTCCCTTCTATTTTATGGAAATACTCGTGGGCATTGTGCAGGCGCTCGTTTTCATGTTGTTGACGGCTGTTTTCACGCTTTTGATTGCACAACATCAACCGGGACACGAACCACAATCTTAAAGATTTCGGCGACTCGTCGCGATGAACTGCGGCGACCGCCAAAAAGAAACGAAACCAAAATATGATACTACCATTACTGGCAGAGATGAGCGGAAGCATTCACGTGGGACTTGCAGCCATGGGCGCGGGCATTGGCGTTGGCCTGACCGGCTTGGGTGCGGCATCCGCAGTTGGGCGAAATCC